>Ga0164293_10002568_pt1 | contig 15416 bp, 4 predicted proteins | sample GEODES118metaG_FD_111487 | JGI IMG/M metagenome (GOLD analysis project Ga0164293, IMG submission 111487) | Eutrophic lake water microbial communities from Lake Mendota, Wisconsin, USA - GEODES118 metaG | ecosystem: Environmental > Aquatic > Freshwater > Lake | place: USA: Lake Mendota, Wisconsin...
GAAAATGCCGATACCTTACGAACCGAAACGCCAGAACCGTTTCATCTTAAGGTTTCCATCAAGTTTAGGTATTAACGAATGGTTTGTTGAAAGTGCTTCAAGACCATCTATCAAGATTGGAGCGACTGAAATTCAGTTCTTAAACACATCTACATTCGTTGCGGGTAGATTTAACTGGGACCCTATTAGTGTTAAGTTCCGTGACCCTATTGGACCGTCAGCGGCTCAAGCTCTTATGGAGTGGGTTCGTTTACATGCTGAATCAGTGACAGGTCGTATGGGTTATGCTGCGGGTTATAAAAAAGACATCGACCTTGAAATGTTGGACCCTACAGGAGTTGTTGTTGAGAAATGGATTCTTTATGGAACATTCTTAACTGATGTAAACTTCGGAGCGTTATCTTATAGTCAAGATGCGTTAGCGGATATCACAGCTTCTTTAAGAATGGACAGATGTGTGTTAGTATACTAATACTATTTACATAAAATCTTACTCATTTATATTTAACCGTAAAGCTAATAAACTTTACGGTTATTTTTTTATATGGACAATCAATCAAAAGACTACGGTCAAGAAAATTTTACACTACCACATGACGTGGTTCAACTACCTTCACAAGGAGTATTTTACAAAAATAAAAAGAAATCTATTAAAGTTGGTTACCTTACCGCATCAGATGAAAACATTTTGATGGGAGGTGCTAATGACTTAACAATGGCTTTATTAAGAGCCAAAATATATGAACCTGATGTTAGGGTTGAAGAATTAATAGAGGGTGATGTTGAAGCAATTCTTATTTTTTTAAGAAACACTGCGTTTGGACCTGAAATGGTAATAAATGTTACTGACCCAGTAACTAAAAAACAATTTCAAACCACAGTTGTGTTGGATGAATTGTCAATTGTTGGAAATCAAAAACCAACCGATGACGGCACATTTACAATAATGTTACCAAAATCACAATCAACTATTAAAATTAAACCATTAAATTACGGAGAGATTCAAGATATCAATCGTATGGCATCAACATACCCACAAGGTAGAGTTGTTCCAAAAGTTACTTGGAGAATGGAAAGAGAGATATTAGAAGTGGATGGTTCAAGAGACAAAGCACAAATTGCTAAATTTATTGAGTCAATGCCAATCGCGGATTCAAAGTTTATTAGAAACTTTATGAACGAAAATGAACCAAGATTAGACATGAACAAAACTATTATGGCCCCGTCAGGAGAAAAACTAACAGTGAATGTTGGTTTTGGGGTCGACTTTTTTCGCCCTTTCTTCTGAGTATAGGAAAAGTCAAATCGACGAATTTTATTATTTAACAACATTATTAAAGGTTTCCTACCAAGATTTTGAAAGGATGCCAGTATTTGTTAGAAAATATCTACTTAATAAATGGATAGAAGAAAATCAGAAGGACTAAAAAAATTGGTCCTTCTTCTATTTATATAGAAACCAAAACTTAAATGCCGTCAAAAAAAGAAATAGATGAGTTAAAAAAGAGTGTTGAAAGTCTTGCTTCACCTCTTGAACAAGCTGCCAAAGCTATGGACAGCATGTTTAATTTATCTGAACAACTGAACACATCATTTCGAATGGGTAGAACCCGAATGGATGAGTTGGGAGATGCCATCGCAAGGTCTGCAGCTGGAGTAATACGTTTAGGTGGTGATGCAGCATCTGCGGCCGCCACAATGGAGGGAATTGCTGAGGGGTCAAGAAGAAATGTAATTGCGACAGAAGAACAAGTTTCAAAATTATATGCCGCTAGTAAAATATTAGGTACAGAATCGGGAACATTAGTTGAAAATTTTGCAAGTGTAGGGTATGAAACATCTCAAATAGGTGTAAACTTAGAAAATTCTATTGATTATATCCAAAGTGTTGGATTAAATTCAAAGACGGTTATGGACGATGTTGGTGCTAACATGTCCAAAATGAACCGATATCAGTTTGAAGGTGGTGTTGCAGGTTTAACAAAAATGGCGGCTCAAGCTTCCATGTTAAGATTTGATATGCAAGAGACATTTAATTTTGCAGAAAAAGTTTTAACACCCGAAGGTGCGATTGAAACTGCCGCTGGTTTACAAAGATTAGGAGTTTCAATTGGTAATTTAACTGACCCATTTGCGTTGATGAATCAATCATTGACTGACCCTTCAGGTTTACAAGATAGTATTATTAAAGCTGCAAAACAATTTACAGAATTTGACGAAGAAACACAATCATTTAGAATAAATCCACAAAATGTGTTGATGTTACGTGAAATTGAGGCGGAAGCTGGAATGTCTGCAGGTTCTTTAAGTAAAGCAGCATTAGCGGCTGCGGATTTAGATAAAAGAATATCCAATATTAGCCCTGAAATTCAATTTGACAAAGAGGAAGACAAACAATTGTTGGCTAATATGGCAACAATGAAAGATGGTCAATATGTTGTACAACTTAAAAATGACCAAACAGGTATAATAGAACAAAAGAAATTAAGTGAGTTAACTCAAGAACAATTTGATGCTTTAAAGGAAAGAGAAGAAAATAGACCAAAAACTCTTGAAGACATTCAAACAAGTCAATTGACCGTTGCAGAAGATATGGCGGCAAATGTTAAAGCTATTGCCGCTAAAGTTGCTTATGGTGTTGTCGCAACACCTGTAGTTCGTGAAAACATTTATGGTGCTGATAGAATCCTAAGAGAATTATCAAAAGATGTTTATAAGGCGATTCCTGAAAGTGCTAAAATTACTGAGAATGTTACAGGTGCTATAGATAAAATGAGAGAATTATTTAACGCAAAAGACGCTGGTAAAATATCTGACACAGATTTTGCTAAAAAAATTGAAGAGTTAGAGAATAGTGTTATTAAAGGGGCGAATTCGTTAGGTGAAAGTGGGGCTAAGGCACTTAAAGACATTTTAGATGCCAGTTCTAAAAACATTAAAGGAAGTAGTGGAATTGAAAAAGAATTCAGGGCATTTGCAAATGAAACTTTGGAAGCACTTGGTAAACCTGTAAATGCATCTGCTGAGGCGGTTAAACAAAAAGCACAGGCTAAACCTCTAAGTGAAGCAAATATTTTGGGTGAAACATTACAATCCAAGGTGTCATCAAAACAAATTGAAACAACTCAACCAAAGACAACTAATGTTACAAATAACGTAACTGGTAATATTAAAATAACTATAGATGGACCTGTTGGTGCCAATGGATTAACACAACAACAATTAACTCAAATATTCAACAGTGAAGGATTTAAACAATATGTTGCCACTCTTGGAAAAGATACAAAAGGTTCAGGTGTTACTAGTTATCAATGATAAAAAAAAACTCAATCAACCTATTTATTAGTAAAGATATAAATGGGTAGTCCGTTAGATTATATTAGCACCGAAGGATTCAGAAAAAAACTGATGACTCGTAATTTAGTACCTTATGCTAAATCGCCAAGTCCTGCTACGCCACCAATTACTTATGAAGTAATTCAACAAGATTTAACACCTGTTGATTCACCCGATTTCTTAATAGACACAACATTTTTTGCCGACAAACAATATCCACTTAATAGGTGGGGTAATGAAGGGGGATATGAATTTGCTCCTGACATTTCAGGAAATTTAAATACGGTTTCAAATCAAGGTGAATATGGTCCTGGACAACAAGACGCTCACATTGTTGACTCAGGATTTGCAGCAACTCAAGTATGGAGACCATTAAATGCTTACTCAAGCTCAAATAATTTTGATGCAGGTGAAGCGGTAACTACTTTAGAAACTGTTAGACCTGACCAAGATAGACCACCAAACGGACAACCATACCCAACATTTAATCCATCGTCTTATCGTTCAGTATCGATATTGTTAAATCCTGACCCACTTGGTAGTAACGGTTTATTAAGTTCTGACTCATTTATTGCTCGTTTAGGTGCCAAGACTTTAAAGAAAGAGTTTCAAGACCGTATTGGTAGAGCGATTATTAGAGAAACCATTGGACGTGCAAACATTTTAAATGTTAACAGTAGTTCAAACCTTGTTAACATATTAACAGGTAATGTTCCATTAATAGAGCCTAACTACAATATTACGGTTCCGTCAAATCCTTTGGGTGCCGCGGCACAATTCGCATTAAGTCTTGCGGGTAGTCAGGTGCCGTTCTCAACCATACCTGGTTCTTATTGGGACCCAAATATTAATCCACCACAACCAACAACAATCCAACAGGCGTTATTAGGTAATCCTTTGGCGGCAGGTGGTAAATTTATTAGTAATCTTTTAGGTGCGGGAAAAACAGGTTCTCAAATATTCTTTGAAAATACAGGACAAGGTCAAAAATCGTTATTGTTTAAGAATATTAACTTTAACAGATATAAACCAAGTTATGACCGAACATTAATTGACCGTTTGGGAGGGGCTTTGGTTGGTACCAATACAAACAACGCCAATTATTATATTGGTTCAACAACATCTGAACCATCAAGAATTTTTTCACCATCAGGGGCATTACCGAATGACCCTTATGGTAATGAAGTACAATCACCTGTTTATGGTCCTGAAGAGTTGGCACAATTATATGAAGGACCAAGTAAAGAAATTAAACTTGGAGCTAACGGACCGACTTACAGTAATGGTGGGGGTATTGAAGGTGGATTTACATGGGTATCTCCAAAGTACAAAGGAAATGCTGGTAAGAAAGTTGGTATCGGTGGTGAAATTACAAACGACGATGAGGATTTTAAACCTTCATCATATAATTCAACCGAGTCCACAGAAAGAACATTCAGAGAAGGTTCAATCTTAGACGACACTCAAAGATTGATTGATAGCCAACCACAAGGTGGAAATCGTTTAAAACATGCAGGTAATGCAATTGACCAAGTTAGTAAGGTATTCAATGACGGATACAAAGAAATGACTAAGGGTTCAAGAGTATTAAGTTATGTCGGTGCTATTGGACAAGAAGTCGGAACTGAATATTGTCGTGTATTTGCCAAAGATATTCCTTATTTACAATACAACGACCTACAAAAAACTGATGGTATTACAACCGAAGGTAGAAGATTTGCTTGGTCTGTTTTAGATAAGACATATAATCTTAACATTGCACCAAACAAACAAGAGGGAGGACAAGACTCGACTAATATTATTGGTACTATGAATAATGCTTATGCTAAAAAATATATGTTCTCGTTGGAGAATTTGGCATGGGCAACATCAAATACACCAGGTTATTCTGTTTCAGATTTAGCGGTGTGTGAGAGAGGACCTAACGGTGGTAGGGTAATGTGGTTCCCACCATATAACCTAACATTCAATGAATCGGTTCAAGCAAGTTGGAATCAAAATGATTTTATTGGAAGACCTGAACCAATCTATACTTACAAAAATACAAGTAGAACAGGTAGTTTAACATGGGACATTGTTGTTGACCACCCATCAATATTAAATGTTATTGTTAATAAAGTGTTGGCTAACGAAACTAACAAACCAAGAATTGATAGTATTTTGGATTCATTCTTTGCTGGATGTAGAAAATATGATTTATATGAATTGGCTAAAAAATATTACACAATCAATCCAAACGATTTATTCCAAATCCAACAAGCGATTACCTCTAAAGAAATTACAAGAGAACAGATGCAATATGTTATTAGTACTCTTGATGGTGATAACCCACAATTGGCGGCATCTAACAGTGGAGGTGGTGTAACAGGTTCTGGTGGTGGTGAAGCAACAGGAGCGGTCGATTTAAAAAAATACCAACAAATTGCATTTTATTTTGGTAATGATTATCCAAAACCAAAAACGGCTCCAAATTATACTCAAGAGTATGATAGATATACTGCACCAGGAAACGTTGCTTTATATAATAGTAAACCAAATGGGGCTCAGTTAGATGAGTTTTTTAATACGGTTGTGACACCAAACTATCAAATTGGTCAACAATTGGCAGATAAAATTGCGGAACTATTAACAACTAATAGTGAACAAAATACTAACATAACAATTACAATTAGTTCAAGTTGTTCGGCACCTGCCACTCAAAGTTATAATAAAGAACTTTCAGCTAGAAGAATTGCTTCGGTTATTAAATTTTTTACTGAGTATCCTGCAACTAGTAAATTTGTAAAATCAAACAGATTAATTCTTAGAAGTGGAGAAGGGTTTGGTGAAAACACAACATCACAACCAAAAAAATCTAAAAAAACTCAAGCACCATATTCAATTGATGAAATGGAAATGGGTAATACGGTAAATTGTACGGATAATGATGAGAATACTGTAGGTGGTGATTCACAAGCGGGTTCTAAAGATGTGTTTACTACAAGTGCTATGGCGTGTAGACGAGCGTTTATATCAAGTATAACAACTAATTTACAAGAGCCACAACCTATCATCACAACACCTAATAGAGAAACCACGGTAGTTACAGGTAACGTTGTAACTGTCACAGAAACACAAACAACTGTTGAAGAGACTTGGGCTCCAAAAGACAATATTACTAAAAGAGTGTTAAGAGCTTTATTATCTGAGTGTGATTATTTTGAGGTTATCAAAGAAGAAACACCTATGGTATATGATAATCTTAAAGATAAATTAAAGTTTTTCCAACCAGCGTTTCACTCAATGACACCTGAAGGTTTAAATACAAGACTTACTTTCCTACAACAATGTATGAGACCTGGTGATACAATACCTGTGGTTAAATCTATTGGGGGTAAAGATGTGTTGGAATATAATAATGCTACCAACACGGCATTTGGGGCACCACCAGTTCTTATTTTAAGGGTTGGGGATTTTTATAATACTAAGATTATACCAACAAGTTTGAGCATTGCTTATGAAGGATTAGATATTAACCCTGAAGGTATTGGGGTTCAACCTATGATAGCTAAAGTTACAATGGCATTTAATTTTGTTGGTGGTAGCGGATTAAAAGAATCTGTTGACCGATTACAAAATGCTCTAACATTTAACTACTACGCTAATACTGAAATTTATGACGATAGGGCGGATGTTACCGATACAAGTTATCAAGTATTGGACAAAGAATTCTTACAGTTCGCTGCGATATCTGGTGTAGTACCTCCAACAATTAATAGTGCTCAACCAAATAACGGATTATCCAATGAGAATACTATTGGTACAATTCTAAGTAATAGTATTACTTCTACAGGACAAACAGGTAGTATTAGTTATGAAAGTTTTATGGATAAATTTTTGGAAGAGACTCAAACGTATTTTACAACTGTTGTAAATAAAATTAGTGAAAGTGTTAATCAATATAATAATGCTTTACGTCAACAATGGATGTTAGAAAGAAATTATACTGATGGTGCGTTCTTGGTTGATAAAAATGAACCTGTAAATATGTTTGGTAAACCAAACAATACTGAAAGTAGAATTAATGTGGTTGTTGAGGAATTGTTAAAGGATATTAAAAAAGATGATGAACCGTTTATTAAATTCATTAGTAAACCTGAATACAATTTTTCAAATAAAATTATAAGACAACTTAAAGAAAATTATACAAATTTTGTTAAAACAAAAAGCGGTACGTACCAAAATGCGATAACAAAAATTACTCAAGACATGACAAATGTTCAACAAGTGTATGTTGGATATGTTGCAAGAGCAAATACTGTTGTTTATTTTCCATCTGCATATCCAGGACCTTCAGGTACTGATGGTAAACAAGATAAGACAGGTAATGTGATATCATACACTATATTACCAACAACAACCGTGGACCCTAGTTCTCAAGGTGCAAGTGATACTTTGATTGAATTAGCTAATGATATATTGGCTATTAAGAGTGGTATTACTGAATTTAATACAATTACAAATGGAACTGTTGCATTTAAATTTAATACGGTAACATATGAGGGTACCTTAGTATTTCCTCCAAATTATAAGTTACCCGAAAATCAAAAAGTCTTTATTCCATTTAGTAATCTTTCAAATTTTATTGATGTACCATTTAGAAGAGTTTATATGATTATTTCTGACGATGTTGTTGATACTAAAAAATATGAAACCTTTAGAAATGCGATGATTGGTAATATAATTAGTAATCAAGGTCTTATTGGTAGTCCAGAAAATTCAACTAACTTAACAACACGATTCAATGAATATTGGAATACGATTGCCAAACCAGCGTTTGTAAATGAAAATGATATAACTAAAGAGTTTATTAAACATATGCAAACACAAGAGTTACAAAATTTCTTAAAGTTTACACCTTACACTTTAAAGAAAAAAAGGTTATTTACATATACTACGGAGAATGCAAATACTGATGGACAAATAGCGTTGATTAAAGGTTTAGGTGCAACTGAAAACCAAAACACAAATAATAAAACATGGGACGATGAGGTATCAAGCGAGGTATTCATCTCAAAGGCAAAATTTAACTAATGGCATATCAATATTGGAATAGATATAGTGATTTTTTAATTAATGGTGAACAAACCGTTGTTCCTTTTGTGCAATTACCTCAAAAACCAACAGACAAGTCTTACATATATAAAGTGGCACGTAGTCGATTGGATGTAGTATCTCAAGAATATTATAACTCACCATATTTTGGTTGGTTAATATTACAAGCGAACCCACAATTTGGAGGGTTAGAAAATAATATATTCGATGGGGCGGTATTGATTATTCCTTATCCACTACTACCTTCATTACAGGACTATAAAGCGGCGTTAGATAACTATTTCTATTATTATGGCAGGTAACAAACCAGGAGACAACAGTGGAAACGTATTAGTAGAATTTGATTATAACAACATTATTGTTGTTGACCCAAATAAAACTATTGATGCGTTTGGTAATATTAGTGAAAGATTGGTTGACCATGAAAATTTGGTTATGTTTGCCAACCTTGAAGCTGAAGTATTGCCAAGAACTAAGTTGGCGGTTGGAGGAAGTCCTGAAGATAGAGCTAGAGTTATTTCTGTTGCTAAAATAAATTTTTTAAGACCAACAGAAAATACATATTTAACTACAGGTTATTATGATGAACTAACAGGTAAGGGGGCTAAAAATGGTTTAGGGGATAATCAAACAAGAATCCAAACTATCGCACCAAATGATGGGACAAAACCATACGATAGAGTTACTGTAAATAACCCTGGTAATACATCAACTGATAACGGTTTATTAGGGATAACATCAATTAATGTGAGGACAAGTAGTTCATTTATTCCCCAAGTTACTGTTCTTCTTGAAGATATTCAAGGAAAGGCATTGTTTGAGTTGGGAGATAATTCACCATATGCTGCATTCTTCAATTTACCATACCCTCCATTTTATTTAACCCTTAAAGGGTTTTATGGGCAAGCCATTAAATACCAATTAAACTTAAAGACATTCCACGCTTCATTTAACACGTTTAGTGGTAATTACCAAATTCAGTTAGAATTTGTTGGTTATAAGTTCAACATCCTCAATGAAATATCAATGGGACACTTGTTGGCGACACCACACATGTACAGTACAAGATTTGATATTTCTAAATCACCAACATCTGCTGAGGGGGGTAATAAAAATATAGAATCAACTACAAAACAAAGTAACACAATTGCAGGTCAGGCAAGTAATAGTCAAAATGATGTGGTTACTCAAATTGTAAGTGAAAAGGGTTATCAAAAAGTAATTGAAGTCTATAGTGAGTACAAAGCCAAAGGGTTACTTGACCCTGATTTCCCTGAAATGACGTTTGCTCAATTCATGAATTCATTAGAAAACTTTGAAAAAACCATCATCGATTCATATACCAAAGTGGATGTAGAACCATTGACTAATATTAGGGCTTACAAAGAAATTTTAAAAAATTATTATAATGAAATCTATGCTTCTGATACGTCTTGGTATAATACATACATGGACTTAAGACCAATTGTATTAAATAATGGAACGTATGTTTATACATTTAAAGAAACGATATTAAAAGACCCAACAAGACAACAAGCCGCTCGAACATTGTTGAGTGGGTTTACTTCACAATTCAATGAAAGATTGGCGGAAAACCCAACACTAGGTGTTAAAGGTGCTGCACCTATTAAAAATAGTATTACATATGATACTATGTTGATTAATGTTAATGTCAATGATATTGATTTAACTAAAACAACAATTCAACGAACTGGAATATTATCACCAACCACTGCTGATACTAAGTCGACTGACACTTATTTAAAGAATTTATATAATACAGGTGTTGAGGTAAATACAAATACTCTTAATGTTATTAAGCCCCCATTTTTTATTTTTAAATCAAATACAGTAACAAGTCAAGTTGAACCAAGATTTGAAAATTTAATTTATCAACTTGAGGCTGAAGCCAATAGAAAGTTGACCGATTATGAAACAAGACTAACGGCAGACTTTTCAAGAAAAATCGAAGATAGTAAAATCGGTCTTGGATTTAGACCAACGGTAAGAAATATTTGTGCGGTTATAATGGCGTCAGCAGAAGCATTTATTCGTTTAATGGATGAGGTTCATACAAACGCATGGAATGTAAAATATGACCCAGTCAGACAATTATCTATTTTAGATAATCCATCATCGGCACATGGTACTGATACTTTAGGTAATATTAAAAAATCACAAGAATCTGCAAATCAAAACCAAGGGTTATCGACAAGTCAAGTTCCTGTTTATCCTTGGCCACAATTCTTTGTAGAAACCCCTGACGATAAAAAAGGACGTTTTCAATTAAGATATATTGCGGACCCTTCAGTTGTTGATATCACTAAAGGTTACCTTTATGATAAATGGCCTGAAGTTGAGTTTGTTGAAGAATATATGAGAGGTATTACTCAAAGGTTTAATCCTCCAATCGCTCAAGTACCGACAGATAGTCAAGCAACTACAAATATAATTAACATTAATGCTATTGAATACCCATCAAACGGTATTGCGTATGTTAGTAAAGAGGAGATTAAATTCTTCTATGAAATTTGGGAAAGACAATTTTTAACTGCCAATTATTCGGGATACATTAGAGCTAATGGAAATCAGTTAAGTCAGTTAAGCGAATTAATTTTAAGTTCGGAAACAACTAATATTGTTACAAGTTTAGGTATTAGTTCGCCATTTTTAACTTTAAAACTTAAAAATTATAATATAACTGCGGAAAATTACGAACAAACTTTGTCTAACTTTTCTAACCAAGGTACTGGTAGGGCTTATCAAGAATTCATAAGAGATTTCTACGTAACTCCTTACATTAGAAATTTAACCGAAAACTCGTTTAACATTCTTACTACAAATGATTTAGGTAAAGAACCTCAAAATCCTGCCAAATATGAGGCGTTAGAACAATTAGTTAAAAATGCGTCAAATGACCCATTGGTTATTGATACGTATCCTTTTACGGACCCTAGTTGGGTTTCTAGTAATATGGCTCAAAGTAGTACCAATGCAAACAATTCGGTTTATAATACAACACAAGTATTAAGAGTCTTTAAAGAAAGAAATGTAATATCAAACTTTGATAGTGTTTATAATTACACAACAAATAGACCTGTAACTAATTTTTCTTACTTAACGGTAACAGACCCTATTAGTGAAATATCATCAACTAATTTATCGATATTTTTAGATACTAGAAAAAATCCCGATAATTTTATACCGACTGAAGGATATGTTAATCATACAAGACAAATAAATAATATTACAACTGAAACGACAACAACCATGTTGAATACACCATACATGGTGAATGCAATTCAAAACGGTGTATTAAATTGGAGAAAGAAAGACAAGTATCCATATGTTCAGGCGGCGTATTTATTTATCAATTCATTACCTTTAGCATCGTTAAAAGAAAAATATAAGACTCAAAACTCTTCAAACGATTTAGATTATATTGCATCTTGTTTTAAAAAGTTTGGGGCTATACATAAAATGCCATATGCTTGGGTGTTAAAGATGGGTTCTATTTGGTATAGATATAAAACCTATAAAACAACTGGTGTTGATTTCTTGGATAGTGCTTGGACCAATTTTGATTATAAAGTTAATTTTGACCCAGTTACAAGTTCTGATACAAAAACATATAAATTTGAGTTTGACGGAATTAAAGAAATTACATTACAAAATACAACATCTGTTAATAACCCAAAAATACAAACAGGTTTCTATCCTAAAGTGATTAATGACTTTAACGTATTTTATAATGGTTATGACTTATATACAGGTTATACTAACACTGAAATTCAAGCAAGTATTGGTGGTGGTATGAAAGTGTATAACTTTAAAGATTCAAACATTAACCCAAGTAGTTCGATTGTTGACCTCTTAACTGGTTTCCCAAAAATTTCAACTATTGAAACATGGTCTGTGGTGTTACCTGATACGGTAATGGATTTAGAAAACTTGGCGGTTAATTGTAGACCAAATAGAAATACAACAAGTAATAGTTATTTTATTGTCCCTTCATTTGGTTCACCTATAAACCAAGTAAACGTTGAGTTATTACAAAATAATGTTCAAATTGTTCCGTTCTTAAATAATCCTTCAATTTATAATGGTTCTGTAAGGATGTTATGGTCGGCACCAAACTACGGTTATTTTAATAATGAAGAAATAGTTAAGCCAACTCCTGACAAATATGTTAATAAAATTTTAACTGGTAATACAAAACAATCGGCATTTAAATTATTGATTACTGACGAGTATTCAAACATTGAAGAAATATTCTCTGTGTTTGATAAAAGTATTTTAGATAAATTTGAACAAGAATTTTTAAACTTCTCTAAACCAATTGCAGATATTGATTTAGGTCCACAAGTTGTTGTACCTGTTGGTGAATCACCAATTGACAATACTGCACTATATAGGAACTTCCAATATTTGTTCAGAAGTTTAATGACGGTAAATTCAAATAATGGTACGACAAATTCAGAATATTTTAATACTCTTGGTAACACACAATTAGTTTCATTCTCTAATACAATTAAATCATTTTTAGAATATGATGTGATGTTAAAGTATGGAAATCCTGCCAATTACAAAAGGAGAGTTGTTGATTCGTTTATTACATCCAATAACGGACCAAATGTTGTAACGGACCCAATTAATTTTGGTACCTACATTAATAACACATTACCTTCAAGTGGGGGTGGAATAACGTTGGCTCAATCTAAGGCTCAATATCCTGCGGAGTGGTTGGCGTTAGAGACTGAAATTGGGTTTTCAACCATTCAAAATTTGGCGTACACCAATCAAGGTTCATACATTACAGATTTCTTTATTGATAATAACATTGGATTTACCGTTGATAATATTGTTTTATGTTCACAATTGATTAAACAATATGCTACACAAAAACTTCTTACACCAACTTTAAATAGTGTTGAATTCAAATCAAGATTACAACTTTATTTGAATGGTACCACTGCAATTCAAAATTTATTTTTAAATCAAATATTAACAGGTGTTCGACTTGCATTACCTAATCAACAAGAATTACCTGAAAAGAAAATACAAAGTGTTATTGATGGACAACAATCTAAAGTTGAAAACTATGAGGTATTCAAAGCTCTTAACGATAAATGGATTGCGGGTGGGGATTACTCAAGTAAAACATTATTTGAAGATTTTTTATTCTTAGACAGAGCATCAAGAAATATTGGTGATACTTTGTTGGTTGATATCTTCTCATTAAAAGATACTCTTTTGGGAACTAAAACTTTTGAGGAATCATCATTTAATATGGAAATGAGTGTATTCACATTCATAAGCGGAATCCTTATTAGAAATAAGTTTAATGTAATGCCATTACCTGCTTATGTTAATTTTTATAATGTGCAGGATGCTGATGGAACAACTCTTTCACAAAGTGCTGAAGGTTCTTTAGAATTCGCTGATAACATGTGGGGTACATTCTTGGATGTTGATTATAGAAAATCAAGTCCAAAGGTTGTTTGTTTCTATGCGGGACTACCATCATCTCAATTAGATTTACCAAAAGGTAATTCAAGATTTAGGGACGATTCATTTGAACTACGACGAGCATCTGAAAATCCATTAATTGAAAATCAAGTTGGTAAAAAAGATTGGGCGCTTTCAAATAAATGTGTTGGTTTTAATGTTGATATTGGGACAAGAAATCAAAATATATTTTATTCGTTTGAGGTTTCTATGGATAGTGGTAAGGCAACATCAGAATCAATACAGACTCAAATTGACATGGTAGACCAAGCTAATGGTAAAAATGTTGCGACTCAAAACGTAGGATTATATAATTTATACAAAAAGAGAAGTTATCAATCTAATGTAACTTGTTTGGGTAATGCATTATTACAACCAACCATGTATTTCAACTTAAGACATGTTCCAATGTTTAATGGTCCTTACTTAATTACCGAAGTTAATCATATAATTCAACCAGGTTCGTTTCAAACAAACTTTACTGGAATTAGACAAGGTGTTTATGATTTACCATCTATTGATAATTTATTACAAAGTTTGAATCAAAATTTATTGACTCAGATTGAAACTGCCATTTTAAAGAAAAAAGAAAACATACCTGATAAATTAAATACTAATATAAATAAAACTGCACTTCTTTCACAAATAGGTGAAAACACTGCAGCCGCTGTAAATAGTTGTACTTTATCGTTAAATACTAACTACGTTACTTGGGGTGATTTTGTCGAATCTGCGACAACTGGATTAACACCACAAGAGTTAGCCGACGCCATTGTTGCCAAAACAAGTAATGCAAATTTACAAATCCTTATTTACTTAATGTGTTATATTAAAACATTTAATAAAGATAAGTTCTATGGGTATAATAATAACTTTGCCAATGTTGAATTAAGTGTATATTGGGGACCAAGTACACAATATTTTATACAAAAACAATCATCATGTGTTTCGGTTTCAAACTCAAATGCGACAAACAACCCAACACCAATTGCGAACTTTAATAGTCTTGATAAATTCCTTGATTTTATGGTTGCAAGATTAACTCCAAATGTGAGACGTATTTTATTTGGTGAAAATGGAAATGCTCCGTTAGGATTACCAAAATTTTATGTTTGTTATTGGACGCCAGCAACAAATGAGACCCCTAATATAACCCCTGAATATTTTGATGAAAACCAAAGTGAATTTGAAACACTATTTGATACCGTTAAGAAAGGATTAAAATCTGCTAATGAAGTACAGTTGAGTGGTGATGCTAATAATACTGTTAAAGCCGCTGATAAAGCTCAAGAACAACAAATTGCTAGTGGTGGTACAGGTGCAACCAATAATCAAAACACTACAACAGTTAGTGGTCCTGTTTGTTTACCGCCATCCATTACATCGTTTACTCCATTAACGGGTGTAACAGGTACAATCGTTAATATTATTGGTAATGATTTAGGTTCCGTAACGGCCGTTACGATAAATGGGGTTAC
>Ga0164293_10002569_pt1 | contig 15405 bp, 17 predicted proteins | sample GEODES118metaG_FD_111487 | JGI IMG/M metagenome (GOLD analysis project Ga0164293, IMG submission 111487) | Eutrophic lake water microbial communities from Lake Mendota, Wisconsin, USA - GEODES118 metaG | ecosystem: Environmental > Aquatic > Freshwater > Lake | place: USA: Lake Mendota...
TAGGTCGACCGATCTACAACTGGAATTTTGTTGGAGCTGCTGTTAGTGCTTCATTAAGCGGGTCTAACGGTGTTAGAATTACTGTTACTGAGACAGATACATGGCAGTCAGTTACTACCCGTGATAACCATACCTCATGTAGCTTAGATGTATCTTTAGGTGCTCCTAGGAATAAGACAGGATCTTTCTCAGCAGGTCCTACTATGACTCACGGTACTAAAGTAACTGCATCTGGTATATTCTCTTATGCCCAAGGTAACCTCAATAAAGCTTTAGGGGAATACTCCCACGCTGAAGGTGAATCAGCAGTTACATACGGAACAGGGTCACATGCTGAAGGATATCAGACAGTAGCATCAGGTTCTCAGTCTCACACTGAAGGGTATAGAACAACGGCAATCTATCCATACTCACATGCTGAAGGTGCAAGCACAGTTACTTCAGCAGATAAGTCTCATGCTGAAGGATCTTCTACAACAACTTTAGGTTCTTTCTCTCATGCTGAAGGAGCTTCAACAACAACTATTGGTGATTCTTCTCACACTGAGGGATTTAGGACAACTGCTGTTGGGTTATACTCTCACGCTGAAGGTCAGAGGTCTACTGCTGTGGGAGAGTCATCGCATGCTGAAGGCGGTATGTGGGATAACGGAGTTACGATTTACGGTAATATAGCTTCCGGCTCTTACTCACACGCTGAAGGTGCTGGTAATATAGCTATTGGAATTGCATCTCATGCTGAAGGGTGGCTTAATACAACTTACGCAGACTATTCACATGTTGAAGGATATCAAAATACTGCTAATCCAGACGCTATCTACTCTCACGTTGAGGGATTCTCAAATACAGCCCGTGCAACTGGATCACATGCTGAAGGATATCAAAACATTGCAGAAGGTAAATGGTCTCATGCTGAAGGGTACTCAAGTATTGCAAACGGTATTGTATCTCATGCTGAAGGTCAAAATACTAGAGCATACGGACCTTTTGCTCACTCGGAGGGATACAGCACTCAGGCATGGGGTTCAGGCTCACATGCTGAAGGGTTAGCAACCTATGCATATGGAACCGGTTCTCACTCTAATGGAAACACTACAGTAGCATTAGGAGATTATTCATTTACCGCTGGTGGCTCAACTGTAGCTTCAGGTTCATACCAAACAGTTGTCGGTACGTTAAATACTCCAAATGATACCACTTCTTTATTTATTGTTGGTAACGGTACAGGATCTGCTGCTAGAGATGCGTTTAAAGTAACACCTTCAGGTTCAATTATTATTCCTACAGGATCTTCTGCTCCTACCTGGGCAGGTAGAGAAGGAGAAATGATTCCAGTTGCCTCTGGTAGTAGTTTTTACCTATATTGTTATATTGGCGGAACCTGGAAAAGATCTCAATTTACATAAAATAAATAATGAATTTTAAAATCAGTTATGTTACAACCTCGCCGTTACAAGTGGGTTGTCCGATCGTTAGTTTTTACCCTGAGTCTGAAGAAGAACTATCTCAGGATTATACTGTTACTTTTCTAGATCTAGAAAGGGAATTAACCGTAAAGCAGGTCACTGTTAAGCCCACTACTCCAGTCTCCGGACAAAGGCAGTGGTATACTGCCTGGCGTATCTTAATTTCAAATAGTGACGGGATTATTATTTTCCAGGAGGATCTCGATTTGAGAGGGAAGAATGTCTTTATCAAGTCTGACGCTAGTGCGTTGGGAGATAATTTAGCGTGGATGCCTTACATTGAAGAATTTAGAAAAAAGCACGATTGTAATGTTATATGCTCCACTTTCTTTAATGATCTGTTTGCAGATAACTACCCGAATATACTTTTTGTAGAACCGAATACAAGGGTCTCTAACGTATATGCTCAATACTATATAGGTACTTCAAATGATGTTAATCCTATTTATAGCCCTTCTAGATACTTGGAGAACCCACTTCAAAAGATAGCATGTGATATCTTAGGGCTTCCCTACATTCAGATCAAGCCTAACGTCGGAGTTACTCGGAATTATCCTAAGAAGAAAAAAGTCACACTGAGTGAATATGCTTCTTTAAGGGTAAAAGAATGGTATGCACCGGGCGGTTGGCAGCAGATTGTAGATCTTTTTAATCGGTACGGTTATGAAGTCTGTGTTGTATCAAAGGAGTATTCTTACCTTTCAGGTGTTAGAAATAAGAGCGGGGAGAGGCCTCTGCTTGATAGAGTGAGAGATATGGCCGAAGCAAAGTATCATGTCGGAATGTCAACAGGATTGTCTTGGCTTGCATGGGCGTGTCACTGTCACGTTTTTTTAATTTCTGATTTCACTCCCCCGGATCACGAGTTTGAATGTACTCGAATTTATAATCCAGACTCACCTAGGAAGGTTATAAATTACTTAGAAACTAAGGAGCCTGTTTCTATTCAAGAGGTCCTTTCTAAAATTGAAGCTAAGTTAATACAGGATCAATAAGTTGATCTATTTATAATATATGGCTACCTATTCGGTAAACGTTACTCAATCTAAGACTCTATTCCCAGATAATACTCCGGCAGGAACTAGTACGGTTTTTGCTGTTACAAATTCTTTAGCGGGAGCTTCTTATTTTAGTTTAGAGACTATTCCAAACAACTCCGGAGTTTATTACGGAACAGTTCCTTCTATTTCAGGTTCATTCACCTATAGTGCTGGGATTATAGACTTAGTTAAGGATGATTATAAGATGTCGGCTGTGGTTGCACCGGGTGGTGGTACTATTACTTTTGTACCTGCAGTTTATGTTTCAGCATCCAGTGTTTGGATGAGGGGAACTTCTTAAGGGTGGCTATTTATTAGTAACTATGGCACCATCGAAAGGAAAATCTAAAACCGCCTCCGTTATTGTAAAGATTGCGAAGAAGCAGGTTAAGCGTAAGGGTATTCATGCTAAGACTAAAATGTCTAAAAATAAAAAATCTAAAAATTACGTAAAAGTCTCGAGAGGTCAAGGTTAATTTGCATCTTTAATTATTTTTAATTATCTTTACTCTTATGAACAGTTCATGGAGAATTATTGCAATCCAACCTGATAAGTATATTGCAGGTGTATTGAGATTAAAGGATAGTAAAAAATTCTTCCTTGGTGATATAACACCATATGGTCCTATAAGTAGCTTCAGTGTTTACCAAGGGTCTATTCAAGTAGAAATTGGTCTTAATAATGTTCATGGTATCAAAGAGATTCATCGAGCAACCCTTAAGTATTTAGAAGAGTTACCTTAAGTTCTTTTCTATGATTTGACGCTATTTATATAAAAGCGCTTTTTAAAATGAACAAAGAATTTAATAGAATGTTGAAACTTGCCGGTCTTATGACTGAAGGCTTGTATACTGCTCAGATGTACTCTGAAGAGCCTGTAGTGGAAGCTCCTATGGGTAAGATGACTAAGGAGAAACTGAAGGCAAAGATTAAGGAAATGATGAATGCTGCGCCTGAGAAGGTAGTTGAAGAGGGAGGGATGTACTTCCATGTATTAGAGGATGGCGGTTATGGTGATATAGGACATCAAGGTGTCTATCATACTAAAGAGGAAGCTCAAAATAGAGCCGATAAGTTAGCTGATATGTTTCCTAATTCCTCTTTTTATGTTGAGGCTTCAGATAGTAAGGAAGAACCTTACAGTGTTACTATGGAAGAAGGTACTATTGGCCAAGAAGCTGAAGAGGAGATGGGTAGCATGGATGAGTACGATACTCAGGGTTTGACTAATGCTGCTAGTGTTATTGATCACTACTTAAAGATGGCTTATGATGCTGGGTCTGCAGGTGCAGGATTTGATGATAGTCTTGGTTACGATATGATGGATCATCTAAAGCAATTCTCAGGTGAGATGGGTGGTATGAATGAAGATGCTTCGGATATCTCTAACTCTGTTTCTAAATCTTCTGTTGAGGTTTTGGTTTCAGCTGCAAAAAGAATTATTGGTGCATTAAGGGATAGTGGATTTGAGCAAGAGGATATCTATGATTATATTATGGATAAGGTTAAGACCTTGTCTGTAGATGAAACTCTCTTTGAAGCTAAGAAAGATGAAGAAGAGGCTCCTGAAGAGGTTGCTATTGATGTTGAAGCTCCTGTAGAGGATGTTCCTGATGCAGTTGATACTTCGGTAGATGTTAATATGGATGGTGTTCCTGATGTTGATACTGGTTCTTCAGAATCTAAGAAAGCTTTTACAAACTTAGTTGATACTTATAATGCTGCTAAAGAGTTGGGAGATCCTAAATTAACTCAAATGATTGCTAATGCTTTGACTTACTATAATAAGAATATCATTCTTAAAGCAGGTCAGCCGCAAATTTGATTAAACTAAATATATTTGGAAAGGATGCCTTACGGTGTCCTTTTCCTATTTATAATATATATGGATCCTACGTTAGTATTTGGATTATTTCAAGACCCTGAAGATAAATCAGATAAGAAGGTAAAGGAGATCTCAGATTTCTCAGACCATCCGTATATTTTTATGGGAATGTTTACCCGGATTATTTTCAGGGGAGACGTTCTTAATGATCAAGTGATTAGGTTCTTTACCGAGATTAATAAAGACTTGGATAAAGTAAATTTAGAACAACTCAATAAGAGCTTGATTTTTAATAGAGCTTATTCGTATCTTTCTCAATTGAGTTTAGAAGATTCATTTCACATAGATACACTTTTGGAGAAAGCAGATGATAATTTTTTACAGGCCTGCACCTTAGCTCTAGATCATTTTTTAGAGTTGGAGGAATATGAAAAATGTAGTTTTGTAAAAAATATTATAAATTTTATAGAGTTTTCTCAAAACAAGTTGCCTTTGTAGTTTTTAGTTCTTATCATCTATACGTGGGGTTTTGAGACAGGGGGAAAGTTAGAAGGGATATAATAATATGAGATATAGAGATCAAGTAATCAACAAAGTAGAGGTATTAGAAAGTACTTTAAAGGTGTTAAGGCAGATTGTTCAAAGACAAGAGCCAATCAAAACATACTTAGAAACTATTGAAAGAGCAGAAGAACAGCTTAGTCAAGTTAAACAGTATGTTGAAATGGAGCCGATAACTTCTAATGAAGTAGGTGGCTTTTCCGGACAAAGGTAACTATCTTTAGAGTATGAATTTAACAGCAGAACAGATCCAATCAAATTGGGAGGAATTTTTAGGGTATATTGATACCTATATTTCTTCTCCAAGGAAAGAAGACTTGCGTAAGTTTTATGAAGACCGTGTAGATAGGTTTATCTTAATGCCGGCAGCTAATACTACTAAGTATCATAACTGTTTTCCCGGAGGTTACATTGAACACGTTAACCGTGTTATTAAAGCTTCCTTGCATTTTGCAAAACTTTGGGAAAGATTTGGTTGTGATATGTCTACTTTTACGATTGAGGAATTAGTTTTTGCTGCTATGAATCATGACTTAGGGAAGGTAGGGGATAGTCAGAACGACCTTTATTTACCCGGAAAGGATGAATGGAGGAAGAAGAATTTAGGTGAGGTTTACTCTTACAATAATGAGGTTGCTTTCATGACTGTTCCTGATAGGTCTTTATTCTTACTTCAAGAAGCTGGAATTAGATATTCTATGAATGAGATGCTTGCTATTAGGACCCATGATGGACTTTATGAAGAAGCTAACAAGGCTTACTTAATTTCCAGGATGCCAGAAAGTAAACCTAAGTCAGTGATTGTCTATATCTTGCATCAAGCAGACTTAATGTCTTCAGTAGTTGAGATGACAGTCAATCCTACAGAGCAACCTAAGTCAAAGCAGTTCTCAATTTCAAAAGAGACTACTCAGAAGAATCCAGTAACTCACCAACAGCAGGCAAAAAACAAAGCATTATCTAATATTCAGAGTGATGGTTTGAAAAATGCAATGACTAACTTTTTCACAGACTAATGACGATACTAATTATTATATTGAGTCTAGTAGTATGTGTATTAAGCTATACAACTTACAACTTACTTCGTAAAAATGAAAAGCAGGAAGATGTTTTAACTGCTTACTTACTGTACATGGATAATTTATCTAAGATTATCGAACACAGTGAACAACAACTTCAAAAAATTGATAGCAAAGGCACATTCCAAAGTGATGATGAGATCGGTTGGTTCTTCGAGCAAATAAAGGTTATTCAAAGCAGATTAAATAACTTTAAATTGACCGATGACCGAGAAGAAAAATAAAAATTACTTTACTCACGATACCGAGCTTGCGATAATCAAATATGTGCACACTGAGGATTATGCTGAACGTAATAAGATTTATAGGGAAGAGATTCACTACGCACTGTATAAGTTAACACAAAACTTAATTCATACTTTTAAATTCTACTACACCGAGGAGACAAACCTAGAAGACCTTCAACACGAAGTAATTACCTTCCTGCTAACTAAACTAGATCGCTTTAACCCTGAGAATGGAGCTAAGGCGTATTCTTATTTTGGAACGGTTGCTAAGAGATACTTGATCGCTTCCAACCAGAAGAACTACAAGAAGAGAATGGAGTTGCTTTCCCTGGATACTCTAAATACAGAACAGGAAGATGGTGAGGTTGTTTATGGAGACGTATTAGATGTTAACGGAGTTCAAGCTGATACTCAAGTCTACCATCCGGTAGATGAGGTGTCTGAATTCTTAGACATTTATGTTGAACATTGTACGGATAACATTTACGAGCTATTCCCCAAAGATGAAGATGCACAGATTGCTGACGCAATCCTTGAACTATTTAGAAAAAGGGAACACATTACAATCTTTAATAAGAAAGCTCTTTATATTTACATCAGAGAGATTATCGATGTTAAGACACCTAGAATTACAAAAGTAGCTAGTGAACTTGGGGATCTCTATAAAAAACAATATGCATTCTACGTAGAGAACGGGTACGCAAGCTTCTAAACTGTACTACTTTCTATTTATAAAAAATAGACTACTCATGAGTTTAGATAAATTAATATTCAAAAATAAGAAATTCGCAGACCTTCTAGAAGAGATTTACGACAATCAGAAGAAGAAGGAGAAGCAGATTTCAACTCTTATTTCTGAGCTACGTCCCCTAATCGAAGATACCGGAGATGCGACTTTAATTGTACCTCTGATTAAAGAGTACCTTGAGATTGGAGTTAAGAATGACGACCAACTCGTAAAAGTTGCAACAATCATCCAACGCATATTTCAGAATCAAGATTCAGCTACCGACTCGTTCGGTATTTCTGATGAAGAAAGAGAGCAGTTACTAAAAGAGATTAACAACATCAAAGAAGAAAAGTAATGGCAAAATTTGGCTTTGGAGCTTTAAACGATAATTATAATACTGGAGCTTCAGGCACTAGTAAGACTCTTGATGCATTAAAGCTTGCAAATTTAAATTCAACCGGGAGGGTACTAAGCGTTGTCTTAGATGATACTCATCCCAAGTACCAAGAATTAGGAGGGCCAAAAGCTATCGGTGCAGTTGAGATAATCGACCTCTCAGGGGGTACGGGAGATTACTCTACAGTATCTGAAAATCAAAATTACAGAGTCGCTTACCCACTACAGCCTGGTATTAAGAACTACCCGCTTATAAATGAGGTTGTCTACTTGGTATCACAGCCAACAAAGAAGATAATGCAGAGGAATTCAGCAAAAGCTTTATACTACATTAGTGTAGTAAATCTTTGGAACCACCCACACCATAATGCCATCCCGTATTCTGCAGGATCATCAACTCCTGAGAATTCAAAAAACTATCAAGATTCAGCTTTAGGGAGTACAAATAAACTAACAGACACTTCGGGTACAATTAAGTTTGGAAAGTATTTTAAAGAGAGGTCAAACATTTATCCACTGCAACCTTTCGAAGGAGATTTAATCTACGAAGGAAGATGGGGTAACAGCATTCGATTGAGCGGTACAGCTCCGGATAAGAACTCTTGGTCTACTGTAGGAACTCAAGGAGACGCTATAACCGTTATTAGAAACGGACAGACAGATAACCCAAATAAAAACGGATGGGATTTTACAGTAGAAGATATAAACACAGATGCATCTTCTATCTACCTAACAACGACTCAAAAGATACCGCTACTTGCGAATACAAATTACTTTAGCTACAAATCAAATCCCCCTACTCTACCTGATGAATACACAGGTAAGCAGGTAATTATAAACTCCGGAAGGTTAATATTTAATACAACAGAAGATCACTTATTATTAAGTTCAGCAAAAAGTATCAGTTTAAGTTCTGCAGGAACAGTTAACATAGATGCTTCTGAAATGATAATTCAAACCAGTAAAATATACTTAGGGTCTAAATCTGCTAAAGAACCACTGCTACTAGGTGATACAACAGCGGCACTCCTAAAAGATATGTTAAATATACTAACAAAACTAACAGAAGCCTGTGCCGCCGCTGCTAACGGAGGAGGTCCAGTTACACCTTTGAATAGTACAGCAGCAAAACTCTTACCTAGGTTACAAAAATTAGCTCCGAAAATAGACTCAATTAAATCAACCTATAACTTCACTGTATAATGACACCGGAAGAATTAGAGAAGCAGCGACAGCAAGAACAGCAAAAAAGAGATAATTTTAATAAAAAATTAGAATTAGCTCGAACAGTTGTAGGTGCTGCTGCAGTTGCGGGAGCAAGTCAACTAAAAGGTCTAGATAGAATAAACCAATCTATTAACGATAAAGTAGCTTCTCTGCAGAGTAAAGCAGCAGATCAACTATCACAATTAGCTTCTGACCTAGGAATAGAAGGACTCGAAACAGGAGTACCTACCCTACCGTCTCTCTGCCCACCACAAGCAATCTTAACAAGAGTAACCACAATCAGGGATAATTTCATAGATGAGATAGAGGCAGCAGCGAAATACATCAACCTTATTGATAATTCTCTACAAGTCATCAAAGATGTACTCAACGGATCAATAACAACCTTAACTGCATTGAACATATTAAAGACTGCTTCATCCGCAGCTACTAAATTTATACCCGTCGTTCCTGGATCAATCACTGCACTACTCTCAGATCTAGATGACGTTAGAACAATATTAACTTTTAAAACAGACGGGAATCCAAGACTGCCAGAATTAAAAAGAGCAGTAGATCTAGGGGCGACATATACCTCTGAAGCTAGTATCGCTATAAATTCAATTATAGTATTATTAGCCTTTATAGATCAAGTATTAGCAAAATGCGGTCAACAACTAAAAAGCGTATCTGCAGATATCCAGCAACTAACTCAACCTGTTAGTAGCATAGGGAATACCGACTTACTATACAAAGGATTTACTTTTGAGATCGTAGATAAATACTTCAGCCCAAGCCTTAACCAAAGAATAGGTCAAGCTAGAAATAAACAAGGAATTGTTCTTCTTCAAACAGAACCTTCATTCACTCAAGATCCAAAAGTATTAGTTGAAGAATTAAAACTCATTATCGATAGAGATAACCTAAAAGCCGATTAAGAAATATTTATAAAAGATGGATACCAAAGTATTTAAAAAACTCATCAAAGAAGCCGTTAAAGAAGCTATTCAAGAAGAACTAAAAGAGATTCTACTAGAAGCAGTACGTGCCCCTAAAACAATCATTCAGGAGAGCTACTCAGCTCCTGTACCAGTTTCAACCCAACCAGTAGTATCAAGCATTAATGCAAGAGATAAATACAAAGAATTACTAGGTAGCATGATGGAATCAAAAAACGGAAATATTTCTATGACTTCAAACGATGCTTTAGGTTTCGGAGCACAGCCCGGATACAGACCACCTGCAACAGTAAATACCGCCGGGGAAGGATCTGCACTACCTGCAGGAGAAGTTAACCTAGACCAAATCATGGGTCTTATTAAGAAGAAGTAATGGCATTTGATGCAAAGAAGATATTCCCAATAGATAAGAAACCTTCAGTCGCTGTAGGAGTCGGAATACCCTTTGCTGCACCCGCTGTTTTTACCTCCACCTACACTACTCAACAAGCTATTAAAAACAACCTGATTAACTTCTTTTTAACCGGGACCGGACAAAGGTATTTAAATCCAACCTTCGGAGCAGGCTTACAAGTTTATATTTTTGAACAACTAAATAGCAACACAGAGGTAGCCTTAGAGCAGGATATTCAAAGTATTATAAATGAGTATTTTCCAAGTGTTCTTGTTGAAAACTTAACGATAACCGGTAACCCTGATACAAACCAAATCACAGTTGCATTAAAGTATTCAATTAAAGATACAGGCACAATAGACAGCTTACAAATATCATTCAACTAAAATGGCAATAAAGAGAGACATAAAATACTTAAATAAAGATTTTAGCACGTTAAGGGCTTCCTTAATTGATTATGCTAAAACTTATTTCCCTACAACCTATAACGATTTTAGTCCGGCATCTCCCGGGATGATGTTCATGGAAATGGCAGCTTACGTAGGGGACGTTATGTCATTCTATTTAGATAACCAAATTCAAGAAACATACCTACAGTATGCTCGTCAGACAGATAACCTGTTTGAACTAGCTTATATGTTTGGTTACAAGCCAAATGTATCAGGTGTTGCTACAACAACTATTGATTTTTATCAACAAGTACCTGCAAAGGCATCTGGTACAGACACAATCCCTGATTTTGATTATGCTTTGTTAATTGCTGAGAATGCAGTCGTATCTTCAACTTCTAACAGTGAGGTTAAATTCCTAGTTCAAGACAGTGTAGACTTTTCAGTATCCTCATCACAAGATACAACAGAAGTTACAATCTTCCAAACAGCAGGATTAACTCCGGTTAGCTATCTTTTGAAAAAAAGCAGGCAAGCAATCTCTGCTACAGTTAACACTAGTGCTTTAACCTTTACTAGCCCAGTGCAATTTGACACAAGGTTGATTAATACTGATAAGATCGTTGGCATCTTAGATGCTACGGACAGTGACGGTAATAATTGGTATGAAGTAGATTATTTAGCACAAGATGCAATCTACTCCGGTATTAAGAATACAAACCCTAACGACCCTAACCGTTCAGTTGATAATGCAGATACACCTTATATCCTTCAATTAGAACAAGTTCAAAGAAGATTTGCAACCAGGTTTTTAGATTCAGGATCATTGCAACTACAGTTTGGAGCAGGTACTGCAACAGATACAGACGAAACAATCGTACCAAATCCAGACAACGTAGGTCTTGGACTACCTTTCCAACAATCCAAATTAACAACCGCATACTCACCTACAAACTTTATTTTTACAAAGACGTACGGTATTGCTCCTTCAAACACAACCATCAACGTTAGATACTTAACAGGTGGTGGAATAGCTGCAAATATTCCTTCAAACGACTTAACAGTTATTACAGGTAACATTAGCTTCTTAAATTCAAACCTTAATGCAGCTACAGCAAACACTTATAGAGCGTCTTTAGCGGTTAATAACCCGGATGCAGCGGTTGGAGGTCAAGACGGTGATAGTATTGAGGAGATTAGACAGAACACTTTATCAAATTACCAAACTCAATTACGTAACGTAACTCAGGATGATTATTTAGTAAGATCATTATCGATGCCCGCTAAGTACGGGGTGATTGCTAAAGCATATATTGAACAGACCAAAGTTGCTAATTTAGGGATAGGTGAAACACCGTCTACATTAGATTTATATGTACTTACATATAATAGTAGTAAAAACCTAGTAATAGCTTCGAATGCACTTAAACAAAACCTGAACACCTACTTATCTCAATACAGAGTTATAGGTGATTCAGTTAGAATTAAAGATGCTTTTGTAATTAACATAGGAGTTAATTTCGATATAACAGTTGCTGCAAACTACAATAGTAACGAAGTAATTTTCAACGCTATTACAGCGGTAAGAGATTATTTTAACATAAACAGTTGGCAGATCAACCAACCTATCTTACTGAAAAATTTAAGCCTTCTGATTGATAATATCGACGGAGTACAGACAGTTAAGAATGTTGAAGTTGTTAATCTAACTGGACAAGCATTAGGTTACTCCAATTATTCTTATGATACAAAAGGAGCTACTATTGACAACGTAGTATATCCTTCTATTGATCCGATGATCTTCGAAGTGAAGTATCCAAATGTGGATATTAAAGGAAGAGTAGTTTCTCTTTAATTCCTATTTATAACAAATGGCAGTATATAAAATCTTCCCGGAGAAAGACGCTACCCTGTATAGTGAATACCCAGTAATGAATTCTGGTATTGATGAAATTATTGAAGCTACTACAAGTACTACTCTTGACGGAAGTGCTGCAACAACAAGTAGATTCTTAGTTAAATTTAATCAATCTGAAATTTTAGATGTTATAAACAGCAAAGCAACCGGATCTCTTGCAACATATTTAAAGGTGTTTGTAGGAAAAGTTGAAGGACTAGGGCAAGAAACAACTTTACAATGCTTTGCAGTATCAGGCTCATGGCAGAACGGTACAGGTAAATACTTAGATAGTCCGCAAACAACTAACGGGGTTAGCTGGGTATACAAAACCAACTCAGGTTCAAACGCCTGGGCAACTTCATTCCCTGCTTTAGAAGCAACCGGATCTTGGTCTGGATCAAATACAGGAGGAGGTAACTGGTATGTAGATACGCCTTACGCACAGAGTGCCTCTTATCAATATAGAAGTACTTTTGATATAGTTTTGGATGTAACACCTACAGTTTTAGCTTGGTATAGTGGATCTATTCAAAATGACGGATTTATTATTAAGCAAGCCGACTCTGCTGAATTCTCTGCAGACCCTGCTAAGAAAGTACAATTTAAATACTTCTCAGTAGACACCAATACAATTTACCCGCCTCAACTAGAATTTAGATGGGATGATTTTAGCTACAATACAGGATCATCTACTCAAACAATTATTACAGATCCAGACGTAGTTGCAACTCTTCCAAACAATTCAGGCATCTACTATCCAGGATCAATCCAAAGATTCAGAATTAATGCAAGACCTCAATTCCCACCCCGGGCATTCGTAACAGGTTCATTCTATACATTTAACTACTACCTACCTACCGCCTCTTATTGGTCAATCGTAGATTTAGATACAAATGAAGTTGCAATTGACTTTGATAGTACGTATACTAAAATTAGTGCTGACTCTAATAGTAATTACTTTGATGTGTATATGAACGGTTTAGAACCTGAAAGATACTACAAGATCTTATTTAAAACAGTTATCGACGGTGCTACTAGAATTTTAGATGAAAAGTATTACTTTAAAGTTGTGAATGGCTAATGAATTCGGTAGTTGATTTAAACAAACAAGTATTTGAAAAACAACAATACCAGCAAGTTGTCGATACCTCATTTACACAGCTCACAGTAGGGGGCGCTTCACCAACAGCAGCTACCACCATACCTCTACCCACCGTTCAAGAATTTTTTGATAATTACGCTCAACTATTCTACCAAATACCAAAAACAGGTGAGACAAACTCTCATCAGTACCTAGTAAATCAGAGTAGTGCATACATAGGGGGGGAAGGGAATAACGAAGAAATAACCGCATTACTTGCAGAGGTTACAGCTTTAAGAGAGGAGAATTTACAGCTACAACAACAACTATTAGATATAAAACCAATTAATGGATAAGCAGATATACATACAGGATGTACCCTCGATTGAACTTGGTGGACAGACTTATACTCCGTCTGACAACTCCCTTATTGCTTCTTTTAGAACAGACATAACGTTTAACAGCTCTACAGATTATATTGAGTATTACATCTACAACGCTAATAAGCAAATAATTGATTCAGTAGAGAAACTAACAAGTTTTGCAATTTACGGAGAAGATCTTAATATTAATCCAGAAAAAGATTTAGAGAGTAGAGCATACCAAGAAGGACAGTATTACACAGTGTATAACTTTCTAAGACCGCTACTATCTTCAAGCATATTAGAAACATACTACATTTCAGAAATATCAACAGATAGGACAGAAATTAGACTTGCCAGCACTGATATAGTAGCTGGTGATATAGTTGATTCTACGGTTGCATTAAGAGCTGCAATTGAAACAACTCCTTACCAGAAAGATTTTAATTTAGATTTTGGAGCAAACACCTTAGTTATAGCAAACAACGTTTTGCTTGACGACACTGATCCAAACAACGTTACTGTTTTAATTAAGCTTTACGAACCGCTTCCTTCACAGTTTGATATTCAATCAAAGTGTTGGGGAGTAGAGAAAATTGCAGAATCAAAAGCATACCTAATAAACATTAAGACAACCTATACTGCTCAAGACAGTACAGTAAAACTAAAGGGACCTAATATTAATTTACAAGTTAGTTCTGAATTAAACAAAACAACAGAATATCAAAATACCCAGACATTAAGTAATTCAGACAGCTCTGCTTTAACATACCAGTTAAACAGTTTACTTGCAGAATCTGGGATCGAACTTAATATTAACTATAGTAATTATGGAAACTTCGTATTTTTCTCTAGTGCACAAACCAGGTTAGAGAACTTTTACTATAAGTTAGGTTTAATCGAGGAATACACAGTTAGTAGCAGCTACGGAAACACCTCCAATGCTTATTACAATTCAGCAAGCGTTAGTTACTGGGATTCAAAGATAAACGAAGTTATTACTAACTTTGACGGTTACGAGTATTACTTATATTACGAATCCGGAAGTACAGCATGGCCTAAAACAACTAGCGTACCTCCTTATACAAATGCTGCAACAACATCAACGCCAAGTCTAAATTGGTTTACATCTCAATCAGCAATCGCACAGACTTTTGATGAGGACAACAAAGACAGCCTTGTTGGAGCTATACCAATGTATATCAAAGAAGATCCTGCAAACACCAACTACGAATTATTCGTTGAAATGGTTGGACAGCATTTTGATAGTATTTGGGTTTACACTCAAGCAGTTACTCAAAAATATAGTTCTGACAACCGAGTAGAGTCGGGTCTATCAAAAGACTTGATTGGAACTGCTTTAAAAGACTTTGGTATTAAGTTATACCAGAACAACTTTACATCAGATAACCTATACAACACCTACCTAGGATACACACCTTCAGGAAGCTTACTACCTTATACAGGGCAGGAGTTAATCACAACTTATGTAACAGCCTCTGCAACCGGATCTTTGATTCCGTTAGACAATCTTTCATCAGAGGTTTATAAGAGACTTTATCACAACCTTCCTTACCTTCTAAAGAAAAAAGGAACGGTTGAAGGATTAAATACACTAATTACAACGTTCGGTATTCCTGATACTATTCTAAGGGTTTATGAATATGGAGGAAAAGATAAGGTAACAAACACTTGGGACCAATGGCAGAACAAGTACAACTACTCTTTCGATACAGAGGGTATAAATTATGTAACCTCCTCTTTCGTTTTAAATTCAAATTGGAATGCA
>Ga0164293_10002570_pt1 | contig 15398 bp, 9 predicted proteins | sample GEODES118metaG_FD_111487 | JGI IMG/M metagenome (GOLD analysis project Ga0164293, IMG submission 111487) | Eutrophic lake water microbial communities from Lake Mendota, Wisconsin, USA - GEODES118 metaG | ecosystem: Environmental > Aquatic > Freshwater > Lake | place: USA: Lake Mendota, Wisconsin...
AATCGACTGACTGAAATTCTGTTGACGGTTGGCAAGGGTGCGGGCAGCACGGAGCACTGGACCAGCGACCTGACGGTGGAGTACGTGAAGCTGAACGCGGAGTACACGACGTAAGATTTGGTCCGTTCAGCAATCTGCCCTCCCCCATTCGCTGCTGGCAGTGGGAGCGGGTTGGCTGTTCGGGAGTGTCGGAGTTTGGTCGCCGAGCCGGCTTGTTGGTTGGGCTGAGGTTGCTCTGGCTCAAGATCGAGACTTTCTGTTCACTCACGCGCAACAAAAACAGCCGGGCGTTTCTTCCCGGCTGGTTTCATCTTTCAAATTTTGCCGGCCCCCTCAGCGGTTGGCTGGCTTGGAATGCCCGGAGGTTTTGAACGGGCACTTGGGCTATCTCCCAAGCTTCAACTCTCAAGGCCCCGGTTACTTCCCAAGGCCCGAGTTACAAGGTCAAGCGCTAAGGAGCTTCGCCCTCAAAATCGGGGCCTTCCCCTTCGCTGAATTCCTCGCGATATCCTTCTTCGAGGTGTCCGAATTCCTCGTGGAATTCCGCACCGTATTTGTCGTCTTCGAGCGCGTATTCGCCTTCAATTTCCTCTTCGAAATCGTCGTCAAATTCTTCGTCGAAATCGTCTTCCTCGAACTCGGCCAAAACGTCGTCGGCCAAGTCCTCAGGAGTACCGGTGTTCGGGGTGAGGTCCCCGAAGTCGCCAAAGTCATCATCTTCGTCCAGTGGGTCGGACGCAAAATCGTTGCTCATGTGCACCTCCGAGCCAATATTATTGCCGGTGGGTCAAAATTTGGGTAGGTCGCGGCGGGTCGCCCCCTGCGAAAAGCCGAGGGTTGCACTGTTTGTTTGGCATAATCGTTACCTGACAAGTGTTTGGGCAGCAAGGATTTCGAACAGGCTGTTAGCAGGCAGTCCGCTCGCCATCCGATAAGGTTGGCTCGAAAAAGAAAAATGGCAGGCCGCGGCACCTTGCCACGACCTGCCAAGCACGGGGGGTGAGAAAGTCGACAGTCAAGTCTGCTGCCGTACTGAAACCGTAGTTCAACTTCAGGCCCAAGCTGGGATGCAATTCTTCGATTCACTGCGAATTTGGGGATTGTCGAGAAGCCGGGCGTAGAGCCGTGACGATTGGGGTGATTACGCAGTGTTTCAGCTGAATTTGTCACGCGACGTGAACCTGTTGCCGGGTCAAACGCTCGCAGTTTGGACGAGACAAAGGATTTTCCCGCGGTTTACCGGCTTGGAGCTGGGACCGCGGTCCATTTACAAGGCTGGGCGGTTTGGGGATATTTTGAGGTTTTTGGCGGCCTGTCGCGGCCTGAATTGTCTGTAGAAAAATGGGGAATGGAATGTTCCAACCTGTCGAAACCAACGTGAGTTTTCCCCGGCTGGAAGAGCGGGTCTTGGACTTTTGGCGGCAGGCGAAAATTTACGACCGCTCCCTTGAGCAGCGGCAAGGCGCGCCGAGTTTCGTTTTTTTTGAGGGACCACCGACCGCCAATGGTAAACCCCATCCAGGACACTGCCTGACCCGCGCGATGAAAGACCTCTTTCCGCGGTACCGGACCATGCGCGGTTACCGCTGCGAGCGAAAGGCGGGGTGGGATACCCATGGCCTGCCGGTTGAAGTCGAAGTTTGCAAGGAACTTGGAATTCATTCGAAAGAAGAAATCGAAGCTTACGGTGTCGAGCCGTTTATTCAAAAGTGCCAGAAGAGTGTCTGGCAATACATGCAGCAGTGGGAGCGGTTGACTGAACGAATCGGTTTTTGGATTCACCTCGATCGGGCCTATGTCACCTACCACCAGAGCTATGTCGAGTCTGTCTGGTGGTCGTTAAAGAACCTCTTTGACCGGGGCCTCCTTTACCAAGGACACAAGATTGTCTGGTGGTGGGCGCAAGGTGGAACCGCGCTGAGCAGCGGTGAAGTCGGGCAAGGATACCGCTCCGTGGCGGACCCCAGCGTCTTCGTCCTTTTTCCTCTGGTGGATCGGCCCGGGACCAGTTTGCTGGTCTGGACGACAACTCCCTGGACCTTGCCCAGCAATCAATTTGCCGCGGTCCATCCCGAAATTGTTTATGCCACAGTTTTAGATGAGCAGACCGGCCAGCGGATCATCCTGGCCGAGGCCTTGGTGGAGGCAATTGCTCAGAAAATTAAACGAACCCTGACCGTCGAATCGACCTGTTTGGGACGTGACCTGCTCGGGCTGCGCTACGAACCGCCGTTTGACTTTTATTACCGGTCCCAAGGCGGCCTCACAGGCAAGTTGAAGGCGGGCGGCCAGCAGCATCGCGCTTGGCGGATAGTCGCTGCCGATTTCGTGACGACCGACAGTGGCAGCGGGGCCGTGCACGAGGCTCCAGCTTTTGGCGAGGTGGACTTTGAGCTGTTGCAATCGGAACGGGAACGATTCATCGAGGGCGAAGGTCCCACGATGATCTGCGCCGTTGCCGCCAACGGCAAGTTGACTGAGGAAGCTGGCGAATTTGCCGGCTTGTGGGTTAAAGAAGCCGACAAGCCGATCATCCGCAAACTTAAGGAAAACGGAAAGCTGTTTCATCAGGAGCAGTACGTCCACGAATACCCGTTCTGCTGGCGGGCGGAAAACGATCCCTTGATCCAGTACCCGCGAAAGAGCTGGTTCATTCGGACGACCAAGTTCAAAGAGCGAATGCTGGCCAATAACGCACAAATCAACTGGTTGCCCGAGCACATTCGCGATGGCCGTTTCGGTAACTTCCTCCAATCCAATGTTGACTGGGCGTTGTCGCGGGAACGGTATTGGGGAACCCCGCTGCCAATTTGGGTCTGTGAAAACACCGGGCAAATGGAGGCGCTATCCAGTTACTCGGAACTGTTGGCCAAACCGGGAGCCAGCGGGGAGGATGTCTGGCTGCAGGCCAAGACCGCCAATCCTGAATTGGTCGACGATTTGAAGGTCCACAAACCTTACATCGATCACATCACCTATGATTCGCCCTTTGCCAGCGGAGCGCGGATGCGCCGCGTCAGCGAAGTGATCGACTGCTGGTACGACAGCGGAGCGATGCCTTTTGCCCAGTGGGGGTACCCCCACCAGAATCAGGAGTTGTTTGTCCAGCAATTCCCGGCGGACTTCATCAGCGAGGCTCTCGATCAGACTCGGGGTTGGTTTTACAGCCTTCTTTCGATCAGCACGATGTTGTTCTCCGCAGACGAAAACGGCGGCGTGAAGAGTGGGGCAGGTGTTCCCCCGGTTGACTATCCTCATCCCTTTCAAAACTGCATCGTGCTCGGCCTGATGTTGGCTGAGTCGAATGTTTGCCTCAGTTGCGGGAAGCGAAATCTCGAAGAGATACCCAAGTGTGCCGGGTGTGGCGGCAAGCTCGAACGGCGAACGGAGAAGATGAGCAAAAGCTTGCGGAATTACCGTGAGCCGCAAGAGATTTTCGACACCCATGGGGCGGATGCACTGCGCTGGTACTTCTTCGCCAATCAGCCGCCCTGGAATTCAATCGTCTACAGTGAACGGGCCATCAAGGAGAGCATCCCCGAATTCTTGCTGCGGCTCTGGAACGTGTACGGTTTTTTCGTGCTGTACGCCAACCTTGATGAATTTAACCCGGCCGCCGAATTGAGCGGAGTTGTTGGGCAACTCGACCGCACGACTCTGAGCCGCGCCGATTCCTGGCGCGAGGTTGAGCAGCGGGAAGAACTGGACCGCTGGATACTGGCTGAGCTCGACGCGACCACCACCGAAGTGACCGCCGCCATGGACGCCTACGACAACTACGGCGCATGTAACCGGCTGTCGAACTTTGTGGATATGCTCAGCAACTGGTATGTGCGCCGCAGCCGCGAGCGATTTTGGAGCAATGACAAGCGGGATCGGGACAAGCTGGATGCTTATTGGACCCTGTATGAATGCTTGCTCGTCACCAGTCGGTTGATCGCTCCGTTCGTGCCGTTTACAGCGGAAGCAATTTGGCGGAATCTGGCCGGTGTATTCGGTGAGCGAGCATTGGAGAGCGTGCATTTGGCCGACTACCCGTCTGCCGGCGGTGGCGCTGACAGGGAGCTGCGCGACCGGATGAACTTGCTCCGTGAGATCGCCTCGCTGGGCCGCGCTGCCCGGATGGAGTCCAAGCTGAAGGTGCGGCAGCCTCTGGCTGAAGTGACGGTAGCCTTGAATGATCCTGCCCAGCAAGCGTGGCTCGCTGCCCATGATTCGATTGTTCGCGACGAGCTGAATGTCAAACAAATCCGATTCAGCGCCGATGCGGCTGAGTTTGTGACTTATCAAATTCAACCGAATTTCAAAAGGTTGGGGCCGTTGGTTGGCCCGCTCCTGCCGAAGCTCAAGTCAACCTTACAACAAGCCAACGGTGCCCAATTACTGGCTGAGCTGAGTCAGACCGGCAAGGTACAGTTGGATTTGGGTGAGCGCCAACTCGAACTTGGGAGCGACGATATTCAAGTTCGGATGCAGGCCAAGGGTGGTTGGGCTGCGGCCCAAGGGGCGGCCTGTGTGGTCGTTTTGGACACCAAATTGACTACTGAATTGGTGTCCGAAGGCTATGCTCAGGATGTCAAACGATTGGTCCAGGACCTGCGAAAGCAGCGCCGATTGGAGTTCTCGGATCGAATTCGTCTCAGTTTGTGGACGGAGTCAGCTGAGTTGCGAACGGCGGTCGGGAATCATGCGGATTACCTGAAGCAGGAAACTCTGGCCTTGGAAATTGTCTGGCCGGAACAGGTTTCACCTGCCGCGGTCACTCAGGAAGTTGGTGATTATCGCTTGCTCATCGACGTGGAAGTGATTCAAGCTTAGGTTCGGGGCGGCCAGCGCGCCTGCGGTCTGGCATCGCGTTGAGGCTCAACCTGACCGGCAAGGGAAAGCCCTAATCCTGAATCCGATGAAGCTGCGTTCTAACCCGGTCTATCGCCGGTTGAGCGATTGCAAGCGTTGAAACGCCGGAGCATTGGGATTTAGAGGACCAGAGGGGGACAGCCAGTGAGTAGTGAACAACCCCGGCCTTTGAGGTTGGCCGTGCTGATTTCGGGATCGGGAACGACCCTGAAGAATTTGCTGGATTGGCAAGCGAGCAGGAAGTTGAACGCCGAGATTGTACTGGTCGGTTCCAGCACAGCGGACGCGACTGGCTTGCAGTTTGCGGCCGAGGCGGGAGTGCCGGCGTTTGTCGTAGATTATCGGGAAGTCCGCGAGGAAGAGGAGTTCAGCCACCGCTTTTTTGAGCGTTGCCGCGAATTTTCCGTGGACTATGTCGTGTTGGGTGGGTTCCTTCGCAAATTGCGAATACCATCCGATTTTGATCGCCGCGTTGTCAACATTCATCCCAGTCTGATTCCAGCCTTCGCTGGCAAGGGATACTACGGTCGGCGAGTCCACGAGGCGGTGTTGCGGCAGGGCTGTCGAGTGAGCGGTTGCACGGTTCACTACGTCGATGATGAGTTCGATCATGGTCCGATCATCGACCAAATGGCTGTCCGCGTCGAAGCCTCGGACACCCCCCAGACCTTGGCTGCCCGGGTGTTTGCCGCAGAGTGTGAGCTGTATCCGCTGGTAATCAACAGATTGGCTGCAGCCCGAGCGTTCTGACAGGCGTCGATGCCGGGATTCGGCGAAAGCTGGGATGGCTGGCTACGGGAAACCTGTCAGACGACAGGGATGCTAGAATCAGGGGCCCGTTGGGTGCGTGCCAGCGGAAGGGAACACAGTTTGTGATGCGGTTGCTGCGGATCGCGGCAATTACCAGCAACTTGGAATCAAGGGGGAGTTTGCGTACGGTGAGTATCGAGTTGAGGAAGCAGTTGTGTGAGATTGGTCGACGCATGTATGACCGCCAGTTTTGTGCGGCCAATGAAGGGAATCTAAGTTGTCGCCTCTCGGACAACGAAGTGCTTTGTACGCCAACCTTGCATTGCAAGGGATTTTTGGAACCGGATGATCTCTGCACTGTCGATCTCCAAGGTAACCAACTGTCAGGGAACCGCCGAAGAACCAGCGAGATCCTGCTCCACTTGGAGATTTATCGCCAACGGCCAGATGTCCGAGCCGTGGTGCATTGTCACCCGCCTCATGCGACGGCCTTTGCGGTAGCTCGCGAGCCCATTCCGATGGGAGTCTTGCCTGAACCCGAGGTCTTCCTGGGCGAAGTTCCATTAGCTCCTTACAAGCGTCCTGGGACGCAAGAGTTCGCTGAAACCGTTGTACCTTTTGTCCACAAGGCGAATACGATTATTCTCTGTAACCACGGTACCGTGAGTTACGCGGCCGACCTGGAGCACGCCTTCTGGATGACCGAGATTTTGGATGCCTATTGCCGAATTCTGCTGAATGCCCGGCAATTGGGACGAGTCAATTGGTTCACTCCCAAAGAAAACCGCGAGTTGCTCGATTTGCGTTTGCAGTGGGGCTTTAACGATCCACGTGTGGCGGCCGGAACTCCGGACGACCAATTGGCCGAGCATCCCGTTTCGGCTGAGTATTGGAAGCAACTGGGGGCGGCTCGACGGGCGTTTCCTCGCAGCTAGGCCTTTCCCCGTGGGCAGGTTACCTCCATGGGCAAGTTAGACCTGTAGCCTGCCTTGCATTGAGCCTCGCCATTCAGGGTGCCACAACAGCAAGACGTTTAGGACAGGATGGGCTGGGACCGCGGTTCGACCGAGAACTGCCTGCCGATAAAGACACTGCTGCAAGAGCGACTGCGCAAAAGCCATGAAAAAAGCCCGGCGGGTTAGGCCGGGCTTGATTCTTGTAGCACGTTGGCGTTTGTTTCAACCGGAGTTTAGACCGGAGCGACAAGATTGCCGAACTTGGAGGTGTCGTTAAGCACGCGGAACTGTTGGTTCACATCGGTGCACTGGGCGTAAATGTTCGTCAGATCGATATTCTGAATCGTTCCGCCGAGAGGTCCGTAGCGCAGGATTTCGACGCCCCAGGAGCCCCATTTCTGATTAACGATTCGAATCGAGCCGTCACTTTCGACGCTGCTGTCGAGAGTCAGGTCGATAATCAGGTCGTTTCCTTCACGGCGGAATGAAAAGTCCTGAGTAAAGTTGTTCAGGTTACCCGCAGAATCGATGCGGAGCGTATCCCGACCGGCCGACGCGTTCTCGTTGATCGTGTCTTGGCCGTCGCCCAGGCGGTAGATGTAGAGGTCATTTCCCGCTCCACCCATCAGAAGATCGTTTCCGGTCTTGCCGGTAATGGTGTCGCGTCCATCTCCACCTTCGAGTCGATTGTCGGTGTAATTCCCCGAGATCGTGTCGTTGAATTCGGTGCCGATGGCGTTTTCAATTTCAACATTGAAAGGAATGCACAGGCGAACGGTCGCCCCTGCGAGGCTGCTGAAGGAGCCCGGGTTGAGGTCAATTACCGAGGCTTCACTCATTCCGACTGCCGAGAGCGTGTCGGTTCCGCCACCGTCCCATAATGTCCGGAGGATTCCGGTCTTTTCGCCGAAATATCCCCAGTCATAAGTTGAGTCTTCAGCCCGGGTTTCCAGATTTGGCCCGTACATGTCGTTCAGGGCATACATGTCATAGAGCATGAAGCTGCCGGGACGTCCGGCCCCACCAGCTCCGAGAACGGTGTTCTCAATGGTGTTGGTGGCTTGGGGCAGGCGGGGAGAACCGTCGGGACCAGTCAGCCCCAAGGAAATACCGATTTGGCTGATCGTCAGGTAGTAGTACAGCGAGTCAATGGTCCAGCTGGTTGCAGCGGAAATGTAGAACGAGTTGAACCAGATATCGCCCCCAATTGGCGCAGCGACCGGATCATCTGGGGCAAAAGAAAAGGAACGTGGGGGTGGTGGTTGATCTTCCACCGGTTCTTCGTACCAGTTGCCGAAACGAATGACGCCACCGATGCCCCCGTAGCTGGTTCCCGAGTCCGGGACTTCGACAAACTCGACGTCGAAAATGGTTTGAACATCGTCGAGAATTTGGCGGGCAGCCGTCCGTTGGGCCGAGGAGAAGCGGCTGAAATTGTCAGCGCTGGAATTTGGGGCTCCGCCGTATCCAGGATAAAACTGCATGAAGCTGTAGGTGATTCGCTTGGACGGAAGTGGATTCAATTCACCTTCGTAGAGCCAATCACCCCAGTCATTGAAGCCGTCGCGGTCAGGCTGCGGAGCAAAATCCGGAGCTCGCAACATGCCTTCCAGTTCAGGTTCGGTCCGCAATTCCATCCGTCCCCAATCAGACCAGAACAGCCCGTTGTTGGCTCGAATGATAATGGGGTCCAAAGCGCGATCTTGATATTGAGCAGTGCGGACAATCAGCCGATTGAATTCGGATGAGGTCAGGGTGTGCACCATGTTGGCGTTGAGAATTCGGCCATCCAGATAAAGTCTGGCCGAGGCCGTTGACGACCCGTTCAGGTCCTGAATTTGGTAAGTCGTATAACTCGGGCCCGAGTCGCCCTTGGTGAACAACGTTCGGGCGTTAATGTTTTTCAAGTCCCGTTCGACCACCATGGGATCGAAATCAATGATCGGCTTGATCAGAGAAGTAAACTGCAGGCTGCTCTCTGGGCTCCAGAATTTGCCATCAGAAACCTTGTACTGAATCGATTCGTCGTATCGTTCCCCCGCACCGCGGTAGTAAAGGCTGTCTAAATCCTCCACGGCAATCGTGTGCCATTTGTTGGGGGCGAGGTTGGCTCCCTTGTAGACGAGGTTTCCGGAAATTGCAGAAGAATCGCCTTCGTAAACCTGAACGGACTTGATTTGATTGCCGTCGGAGTCGAACCAGCCCATGATGTCGCTGACGGTAGTGAGTCGGCGAACCGGAACGTTTTTCGAACCGAAAGCGGTCGTCGGACGAGAAATGTTCTCTCGAGTCGTCACAGGAGCGAAGGTGTAGTCGCTCCAGTCGACGCCGTCGTAGGCAAAGACTTCGATCCGTTCAACCTGTTTCGGGGTGACGGCGTAATAGCGTAGTTCGGCAAATTCAGCTGGCGTGTAATACTGGTAAGTGCCTTGAGGAACGACAGTGTTCCCTCGCATCAGATATCCACCAGTCGTGTCTTGGTCCCGGAGGTAAAATCGGGTAACTGGCCAGCCATCCGGATCGGTTGCCGAAATGAAAGTGTTGAGTTGGATGTAGTCCGATTCCACCATCGTCACGGCAGAAGCAGTGACAATTGGCTTGGTCGTGTTTTCACGGACGTAAATGACCTGCAGTTCGACTGGATTGCTCCAGAGGCTGCCATCAAACGCCTGAATCCGGATCCTTTCGTTGCCAATGTTGCTGGACGCGACGAATTCGAACGACGGAAGTTGGCCTGAGGTGATCTCGCTCTGGGCGCCCTGAGGACGCCGGTTGCCGTCCAGTTGGAAATAACCTGAAAGAGCGTCCGTTGAAAGATCGGTGAACCGATAGCGAGTGATCGTATCCCCATCGGGGTCCGAAACGCTGAACAAATCGGCGGCCGAAATCAGCTGGTTCAGCAGCAGGTACTTCGTGACAACGGTTACCACGGGAGCCGAAGGCATGGAGAATGCTCCGTCAGGGAAAAGACTTAAGGAAAATCGAGAGATGAGAACGCGGGACAGGAAAACGCTCGCGAACGAATAAAATCCATTCTATTTGTCGCAGGTCTCAAAGCAATCGAAAAAGGCAGCCTGTATCCCCGTTTTTACCCGGCCGATACAATCGATTTAACCCCAATTTTTGCAACTAGTTTCGTGGGGGTGGCAGGGATTTTGTCGAAGGTTCACTGGGCGGTTGCGAGCAGCCTGACAGCACTGGTTGCGTGGCCAGTTCAAGGCGCTCGAGCCTACTGGCTGTGGCGTGTCGGCGACATGCTGTGGAATCGGCAAGTTCATGGTCCACCGGCTGGGAGCCCGCGGCAGCAGTTGGGGCAGATTTGGGCCTTTCCAGTTCACTGGACAGTCTGTGGCGACGCGGAAAAGCTCGCTTTGGGCAGCATTTAGCCTGTAGGGCAAGGTTTGCAAAATGAGCAAGGAAGTTGATGTTGTGGTCGTTGGCTCCGGACCGGGTGGCGAAGGAGCTGCCATGCAGTTCGCCAAAGGGGGCCGCAAAGTTTTGGTTGTCGAACGATATCGTTTGATTGGAGGTGGCTGCACTCACTGGGGAACAATTCCCAGTAAAGCTCTTCGGGCGGCCATTCTCCAAGTCGTCGAGGCAGCGACTAATCCTCTGCTGAAGACCCCAGACGCCGTCTCCCGGGCCAGTCTCGCCGACCTGCGCCGCAGCGCCCAATCGATCATTGCCAGCCAAGTCGCGCTGCGGCAAAAGTTCTATGAGCGAAATGATGTCGAAGTGGTGCACGGGCCAGCAAGATTCCTCGACCCGCACACTCTGCAAATTGGCGAAGACCTGCGGGTGCAAGCGACCTCCATCGTGTTGGCCACTGGTTCCCGCCCATATCGCCCAGCCGATGTCGACTTCAACCATCCGCGAATCTTTGACAGCGACACGATTCTCAATCTCTCCGAACGCCCCCATACGCTGACCATTTACGGAGCTGGTGTCGTTGGATGCGAATACGCTTCCATGTTTCGCAACTTGGACATCAAGATCAATTTGATTAATAGCCGCTCCTCGCTGCTCGATTTTCTCGATAATGAAATTACCGATGCACTCAGCTACCACATGCGCGAGCGTGGAGTGGTGATTCGGCATAACGAGTCCTACTCCCGAATCGAAGGCACCGACAACGGGGTCATTTTGCATCTGCACAGTGGCAAAGCTATTCGCAGCGAGGCGCTGCTCTGGGCTGCCGGGAGAACCGGTAATTCGGACCAACTCAACCTGGCTGCGGTCGGCTTGCAGGCGGATAGTCGCGGTTATTTGACGGTAAACCAGCATGGGCAGACGGCTGTCCCGCATATTTACGCCGTGGGAGACCTGGTGGGCCAACCTTCATTGGCGAGCGCGGCTTACACCCAGGGACGCGTCGCGGCCAGGCATGTGCTCGGGTTGGGGGATGCCGAAAACCATCTCGAGGAAATTCCAGCCGGCATCTACACCAGCCCGGAAATCAGTTGCATCGGGCAAACGGAGAAGCAACTGACCGAAGCCAAAATTCCCTATGAAGTCGGAATCGCGCATTTCAAGAGCATCGCCCGCGCTCAGATCTCGGGCCAGACCGTCGGGATTCTCAAAATACTGTTCCATCGAGAATCACTGCGAATCCTCGGGGTGCACTGCTTCGGAGCTAACGCCAGCGAGATCATCCACATCGGTCAGGCGATCATGGCCCAAGAGGGGACCGCGAACACCCTCAAGTATTTTATGAACTCAACGTGCAACTATCCGACCATGGCCGAAGCCTACCGAGTCGCCGCACTCAACGGGTACAACCGACTGTTCTAGGTCTTGTCTTCAAGGCGAGCACCGAAAAGTCTTGCGCCACCTCGGCTGCGGCAACGGACCGGGCCAAAACGAGAGCGGTGGTCCGAGAGTCCATGCACTGAGCTACTATCAAGCAACCAGGGCTACTATCGTGCGACCGGGTTGAACCGCGTTGAGTTGGCAGTGGCCAGCGCGGCCAAACGGCCAAGCGTCTGGCTGAAGCAGGAAATCAATTCTGCTTGCGAATTCGTGCGAGGCGTAAAAACTCAAAATCCGGGTGCGGTTGCCCAGCAAGCAAATCGACCAGTTGCTGGCCGATGACTGGCGCGAATTTGAAGCCATGCCCCGAAAGGCCGGCGACGAAGGCGATTTGGCGATGCGCGGGATGCAAGTCAATCAGAAAATGCTCGTCGGGGGAACGAGTGTACATGCACGCGCTGTGGTGGCTCAGTCGCGTTCGGCCGAACCGAAAGGAACGCTCGATAAAGGCCGCGGTCCGTTCCCACTCTGCAGCATCGAGTCCACGGTCGAGTTGACTCGGATCGTTTACCGGCGAGCCGCCGGAATGTTCGGCGAATTTCATTCCTAACCGGTCAATCGCCGGGAAACCGTAAAAACAGCCGCTCGGACTATCGAACAGGAAACAACAAAATCCCGCAGCCGAATGGATGTCGGCCCGGTCGACTTGCACCCAGTGTTGCTGTTTGCGAACAACTTGCAGAGGAAGTTGCAAATCAGCCAGGAGGCCTGCCGACCAGGGACCTCCGGCAAAGATGGCTTGTCGCGCTCGGAATTCGCCAGCGGTTGTTTCGATCTGGACCGTTTCGTCAGCTTCGACCCGCCAAGACCGAACGGTTGTGTCGCTGTGGTACTCCCCTCCCCTGTCCTTGGCCACCCGAATCATTGCTGCACAGCACTTTTCGACGCGCAGATACCCTGCCCCGGATTCGAACAAGCCGACTTGTCCGTGCTCAATGCGAAAGGCTGGCCACCGGGACTCAATCTCTTCAGGTGAGAGTTCATCAACGGCGAGGGAATAACGTTGGGCGCTGGCCCGAACTCCGGCAATCACAGCGGAATCGGGGGAGCCGACCTGCAACAATCCATTGCGGTGCAGCAGACGCTGGCGACTGTGGGCGGAGATCTCGTCCCACAACTGGAACGATCGCTGTGCCATCGGAACGTAAGCAGGGTGTTCGAAGTAGGCAGCGCGAATGATCCGTGTCTGCCCATGGGAACTGCCACGGTCGTGCGCCGGACCAAATTGCTCCAGGGCGACGACCTTGAGCCCGCGGGTGGCCGCGGCCCAAAAAGCAGCGCTGCCCATTCCCCCGACGCCAATGATTGCCAAGTCGTGAATTGGTGTCGGCATGGGAAGCGTGTTGCGGGGTGCAAGAGGCGCGCGAACCGAGCCCTCAGGGTTAGTAAATGAAACGGTTAGTAGTTCGGTGTGGGAGGGCGGTATTGTTCGGGATCAATTGACTTGAACCACGCGATGGTTTTGCTCAGGCCCTCGCGGAGCGGAATTTTTGGCTCCCATTGCAGGTGCTTTTTCGCCAAGGTGATGTCCGGGCGGCGACGGGTGGGATCGTCTGCCGGCAGTGGCTTGTAGACGAGTTTGGATTGGCTGCCAGTCAACTCGATGATCATTTCAGCCAATTCTTTGATCGTGTATTCACCGGGATTTCCCATGTTGATGGGGAAAACCACTTCGTCAGGGGCGTTCATCAAGCGGATAAAGCCTTCGACCAGATCGTCCCGGTAGCAGAAGGAACGGGTTTGAGAACCGTCGCCGTAAATCGTGATATCCGTGTTGCTGAGAGCCTGCCGGATGAAGTTGGAGACAACGCGACCATCGAAGGGGTGCATTCGCGGGCCGTATGTGTTGAAGATTCGACAGATTCGAATCCGCAATTTGTTCATCCGGTAGTAATCCATGAACAGCGTCTCGGCCGCTCGCTTGCCTTCGTCATAGCAGGCGCGGATACCGATCGGATTAACGCAGCCCCGATACGATTCTGGCTGGGGATGGACTTCCGGATCGCCGTAGACTTCGCTGGTGGACGCTTGAAAAATCTTGGCATTGCAGCGTCTGGCCATACCCAGCAGGTTGATCGAACCGAGCACGCTGGTCTTCATCGTCTTGATCGGGTTGTACTGGTAATGCCCCGGAGCGGCGGGGCAAGCGAGATTGTAAATCTCATCTACTTCCAGAAAGAGCGGATGGACGATGTCGTGCCGAATCAATTCAAAGTTGGGCTTCGCCAAGAGGTGAGAGACGTTAGCTTTTTGGCTGGTGAAAAAATTGTCGACGCAGATCACGTCGTGACCTTCACCAACCAGTCGCTCACAGAGATGCGAACCGAGAAAGCCGGCGCCGCCCGTCACAAGGATTCGCTTAATTGTTCCCACTCTGGTTACCCTTTGATTGCATTCAATGCCTGAAAATGCCCCAGAACCTCGGAGCCGACGTGTTCAAGTCCCTGGCCCTTGGACCGTGGGGCAGTTTCCCCTGAGCTTGGCTCATTCGACTTGGAAAAACCAGTATAATGCGAGAAGTCGATGGTCACAGGGCCGCGGATGCCGGATTCGTTTCTCGGCCGTGTGCTGCACTCATCGGCCGTTGCCAGAGAATTCCTGACCAAGTAGGGGCTGAACCGTGTTGAAACGTCAAAGCTTGTTGTGGATCGCCGCCGTTTGGGCTCTCAGTACATGTTGGGGCGGTTTTTCGGCCGGGACCAACCCGGTCTGCGCTCAGGACTCGACCGCCAAAAAGCGGGTCGTCTTTCTGGCTGGTCCGCCGAGTCATGGATACGGGGCTCATGAACACTATGCTGGCTGCGTCCTGTTGGCCAAGCATTTGGAACAGGCCATGCCGAATTTCGAAGTCAAGGTCTACAAGCACGAGTGGCCAGCTGACCCAAAGGCTTTCGAAGGTGCCGATTGCGTGGTGATGTACAGCGATGGGGGGGGCGGCCATCCGGTCATGTCCCATTTGAAAGAGATTGATGCCTTGGCCGACAAGGGCGTGGGGATTGTGTGTCTGCATTACGCCGTCGAAATTCCCAAGGGAGAGCCGGGAGACAAGTTTCTGAAATGGATTGGCGGCTATTTTGAAACCGATTGGTCAGTCAATCCACACTGGGTCGCCAAATTTGAAAAGCTCCCGGAGCATCCCGTCTCTCGAGGAGTAAAGCCTTTTGAAATCGAGGACGAATGGTACTACCACATGCGATTTCGTCCTGAGATGAAAGGTGTGACTCCAATCCTGTCCGCGATTCCCCCTGCCAGCACCCTATCGCGGCCAGACGGTCCGCACAGCGGCAATCCGCATGTGCGAAAGGAAGCAGGCCTGCCGCAGCATGTCGCTTGGGCAAGTGAAAATGAATCCGGTGGACGGGGATTTGGTTTTACTGGCGGTCACGATCATTGGAACTGGGGACAGAATGACTTTCGTCGCGTCGTGCTGAACGCGATCGTGTGGTGCAGCCACGGCGAAGTCCCAGCTAACGGCGTTGGCGGGAAGCCGGTCGATTTGGCTGAGCTGCAACAGAATCAGGATTATCCCCAGCCCGAAAGCTATGATTGGAAGCGGGCAGAAGAGCGAATCTCGAAAGACGGCTCGCAGAAATAGTCGCAAGCCCAAGGCTCGCGCCGACGAGATAGTTCGCCCATGAAATCCTTGGGGCTCCAGTCCCAAGTCGCGAACCGGTGCTGGGGCACGTAGCAATCGGCCTCAGTACAAATCGCTTTCATGTCGAGACTGGTTTGAGCCGTGTTTGGGACAATCAAGTCTAAAAAACCGGCAAGTCTAAAAAACCGGCAAGCAGGAAAAACCGGGCGTCCAATATCGGAGTGATACGGGAAATCGGAGTGAAACGAAAAACGGGGAGGCTTGATCGGCCTCCCCGTTTTCGTTGAATCGAATTGGCTCGACGGCCAAGCACAGCCGAGCCGGCTCCTGCTGTTACCGGCCCCGCTTTTCCCGGCCTTCGCTGAAACAACCGAACAGAGCGTTAAACGGGCTCGCGTTAAACCGGCTTATTGAATCGAGCGGATGGAGAG
>Ga0164293_10002571_pt1 | contig 15398 bp, 12 predicted proteins | sample GEODES118metaG_FD_111487 | JGI IMG/M metagenome (GOLD analysis project Ga0164293, IMG submission 111487) | Eutrophic lake water microbial communities from Lake Mendota, Wisconsin, USA - GEODES118 metaG | ecosystem: Environmental > Aquatic > Freshwater > Lake | place: USA: Lake Mendota...
CTGCTGGTGCTGCTGCTGACCATCTACATGATCGACCGCGTCAACAGCATCGAGCGCAGCACGATGGAGGCCGTCAAGGGCCTGAGCGGCGCGCAGGCAGCCACCGCCGCGCCGAGCGGCCCCTTCGGCAGCCTGAGCGGCCGGGCCCTGTGGGACACGATGACGAGCGAGGCGAACCCGCTGGATGCGATCGAGGATTCGATGCTGCGCCAGCGCTACGAACCCGTGCTCACCCGCCACATCGAGGGCCTGTTCGAGGACGGTCGGCGCGACGGTCAGGCCGGCAAGTTCCAGACGCCGCAGAGCGCGCGGCGCATCAACACCGCCCGCGGCAGCGTGGAGTCGTGGCTGCCGTCCAACGTCTCGCAACTCGTCTACCAGTGCGGGCAGGACTTCGCGACCCAGGGGCCGGCCCAGTGGGCCTCGGTGCGCCAGACGCTGGACGACGCGGTCCGCGACCTGTTCAGCAAGGCGCGCCTGGAGGTGCGAAGCCGCCTGTCGGACACGCTCATGGGGCCCGACCCCGACGCCGCGCCCCCGGCCACGCCGTCCCTGCCGGCCCCCGCCAGCCCCCCGCGCTGAAAAGCTGGGCGCAGGCCGCGCGACAGCGCCACACTCAAGTTGCGGGGCCTCGAGTCGAATCCTTCATCAAGACGTATTCGATTCCCGGAGGTTGGAATGCAGCACCAGACCCGCGCCATCAGGAGCTACGGTTCCGTCCACGCCGCCAGCAGCCTGGCAGGCGCTCGCGGCGCGCAGTTGACGCAGATGCTGTTCGACGGCCTGGTCGACGCCTTGGTTGCACTTCGCGGGCACATCCTGCACCAGTCGACGCAGGCCAAGTCCGTCCAGGTGAACAAGGTCCAGCGGATCGTGATCGGGCTGCAGTCCAGCCTGGACTTCGAGCGCGGCGGCGAAGTCGCCCGCAATCTCGACGAGTTGTACCGCTACGTGATCCGGCGTCTCGTGCACGTGCACGCCTACAACGACCTCGCCGCGCTCGACGAGATCACGGAACTGATGCGCGAGATCCGCGACGCCTGGCGCACCCTGACGCCGGCGGCCGGTGCCCCCGTGGCGGCGCCTGCGCGCCCCAGTTGATCCCAGGGCGGGTCCGCCCTGCCCCTTGCCGGCGCGCCGCGGCCAGGAATGCCTGTCAGTCAGCCTCCCCGTGACCCGCCCTCCTGCTGGCGCTGCAGGCACCTGGCCATCAGCTACGACGTGCGGCTGCCCTACCTCTGCCGCAACATGCAGATCAAGACCCGGGCCCTGCCCTCGGAGGAGGTCTACCGGGCCTCGGGCCAGGAATGTCGCGGGTTCGATCCCAAGCCGCCACAGAGCGCCGGCCGGTGAGTGCACGCACCACCTGCGGGCCCTATGAGCGAATCGGCCCGCGGGCAGCGCAGGCACGACAACACACGCCAGCCGCAAGCGTCAATAAACCGACACACGCTGTTATGCTGTTTTACCCGTTTTGCCGTTTTTTCAACTCTTTGGTGATGAAGTCACCGCTTGACCTGCTTTGAATTGCTGGCACGGTAATTGCGCTCACGCAATCATGGCGCCGGTGGGCTTGATCAGGCATGTGCTGTGGATTGATTCGTCCGAATCCCCGGACGATGTCCAGCTTGCCATGCTCGCTGCAGCCGGATGGCACGCCACCGAAGTCCCGGACCCGCAGGACGTCGCCCACCATGCGCCGGCGTCCTACGACGCGATCGCCTTCAGGGCAGCGACGGACCGCCAGGTCACCGCCACGGTCCTGGGCGAACTGGTGCGCATGGGCGGCGCACGCCCGGTGGTCGCCCGCGTTGTGCCGGGTGACCTGACATCGGCAGCGCTGGCGGGACGGTGCGGCGCCACCCAGGTGGTGGCCAGCGACGACTTCTCCGCGGCGAGCTGGCGCGACCTGAGCGCCCTGGCAGGTGTCAGGGCGGCCGCGCCCCAGGCCGCCGGCGACGCTGCGAACGCGCAGCAAGGCCGCAAGCTCAAGGCCGTCTTCGTCGATCCGGCGAGCCGGCATCTCCTGGCGCTGGCGCGGCGCGTGGCCGGTGCCGAGGTCACCACCCTGGTGGTGGGGCCCACCGGTGCCGGCAAGGAGGTGCTCGCGCGCGTGCTGCACGACGCTTCGCCGAGGGCGCACGGGCCTTTCGTGGCTTTCAATTGCGCGGCGCTGCCGGAACACCTGATCGAAGACCTGCTCTTCGGCCACGAGAAGGGGGCGTTCACCGGCGCGCACCGCGACCACCGCGGCCTGTTCGAGCAGGCGCAGGGCGGCACCCTGTTCCTCGACGAGATCGGCGACATGCCCATGCACCTGCAGGCGCGGCTGCTGCGGGTGCTGCAGGAGCGGCAGGTGACGCGCCTGGGCGGCACGGCGGCGATCACCCTGGACGTGCGAGTGATCGCGGCCACGGCGGCCGACCTGCGGCTCGCCATCACCGAGCGGCGCTTCCGCGAAGACCTGTTCTACCGCATCGCCACCTTCCAGCTGCGGCTGACGCCGCTGGCCAGCAGGCCGGGCGACATCCTGCCGCTGGCGCAGGCGATGCTGGAGCGCCACCCCGCGCCGGGCGGCGGCTCATGGACCATCAGGCACGACGCCGCCGACCTGCTGCTGCTGCACCCCTGGCCCGGCAACGTGCGCGAGCTCGACAACGTCGTGCGCCGCTGCGTCGTGTTGGCCGACGGCCCGGTCGTCACCCCGGCCCACCTGCTCTTCGACGAGATGGGTATCGACGCCTTCGTCGCGGGCACGGGCACACCGTCGATCAGCGCCACGACCACGGGCCTGTCCACCGCCACAAGGCCGATGCCCACGGCCGCCCCACCCGCAGCCGACGACGCCACGGCCGCCACCCTGCCGGCCGCCGTTCGCGACAACGAAGTCCGGATCGTGCGCGCGGCGCTGGCTTCGAGCAGCACCAAGGACGAGGCCGCGCGCCAGCTCGGCATCAGCCCGCGCACGCTGCGCCACAAGCTGGCGCAGTGGCGCCAGCAGGGCCTGCTGACGGCCTGACATCCGCACACCGACCTCCCACGCACCGATTTCCCCGCCATGTCCGACCGCATCACCTCCCCTGCCAACATCCTCTCGATGCTGCAGACCATGCGCAAGCTGCAGGCCGAGGCAGGCGCAGGCATCGAACCGGGCAGCGCCGCATCCGCCCAGGCCGCCCCCCAGACCGCGCCGCCCTTCGCCGACCTGGTGCGCCAGGCCCTGGCCGAGGTCAACGACACGCAGCTGGCCTCGCGCGGCATGCAGGAAGCCTACGAGCGCGGCGAGGTCCCGCTGACGGACGTGGTGCTGGCGATGCAGAAGTCCTCGCTGGCTTTCGAGGCCACGCTGCAGATGCGCAACAAGGTGCTCAAGGCCTACGAGGACATCCTCAACATGCCGGTGTGACGATGGGGCCCCAACGCACGACGACCGAGCGATGACGAGGCCTGGACGCACGTCGGTCATGCCACGCCCGATCCACCTGACGATGGACCGCTGAGCCGTGGCGACCTCACCCGCATCGACATCGGCCACCCGCGAAGGCGCAGGCGCGGCGGGCAGCGCGGCGCTCGTGCCGGCGGCCGGGTCCGCGGTGACCTCGGCGCCGGGCTCGGCGCCCGCGCTGCGCCCCGGGGGCGGCGCGCTGCAGCAGATGACCCAGGCGGCGCGGGCCGTGCTCGCCCAGCCCGCGGTGCGGCGGTCCCTGCCGGCCATCATCATCGTCGCGGTGCTGGTGATCTTTGCCATCACCTGGGCGGCGATGCAGGCCACACCCTACCGTTCGCTGCTGCCGGGCATGAACGAAGGCGACCGCCAGGCGGCCTTCGACCTGCTGCGCAACGCCGACTTCAAGCCGCGCATCGACACGAACAGCGGCGAGCTCACCGTGCCCAGCACGCGCTACCACGAGGCGCGGATGCTGCTGGCGTCACAGGGCCTGCCGCGCACCAGCAACACCGGCCTGGACGCGTTGAAGGACCAGTCGTCGATGACGACGAGCCAGTTCATGGAACAGGTTCGCGTCAACGCGGCGATGGAGCAGGAGCTGGCGCGCAGCGTCATGCAGATCGCCACGGTCCAGAGCGCGCGCGTGCACCTGGCCCAGCCCAAGCAGAGCGTGTTCGTGCGCGACCGCACGCCGCCCAAGGCTTCGGTGGTCGTCGCGCCGCACCCCGGCCGCGTGGTCTCGCCCTCGCAGGTGCAGGCCATCGTGCACCTGGTCTCTTCGAGCGTGCCCTACCTCGCGCCCGAACACGTGACCGTGGTCGACAACATCGGCCAGCTGCTCACCGAGTCGGCCTCGGAACTGAAGCTCGGCATGACCGCCGCCCAGACGCAGCACAAGCAGCAGCTCGAGGAGGTCTACCGCAACCGCATCGTGCAGATCCTGGCGCCGGTGGTCGGGGAGACCAATGTGCGCGGCCAGGTCAATCTGGTGCTCGACTTCACCCAGGTCGAGAGCACGACCGAGGACTACGACAGCCGGGGACAAGGTCCGAGGACGCGTTCGGAGACCCTGGCGCAGGACCGCGCGGCCAAGCGCGACGCCGCGGGCATCCCCGGCGCCCTGTCCAACACCGCGCCGACGCCGCCCACCACGACCCCCAACACGACCGCCAACGCGGCCGAGGGCCGCAGCGAGTCGGACCAGACGATGAGCTCGCGGTCCACCCGCAACTACGAGCTCGACCGCAGCGTTCGCCACGTCAAGAACGCCACCGGCAGCATCCAGCGCATCAGCGTCGCGGTGGTCGTGAACGAGCGCCCCGTGCCGCCACCGGCCGAGGGCGCCTCGGCGCCTGCGCCCGGCGCCCGCGTGGCCTACACCCCGCAGGAACTCGACCGCATGCGCGACCTCGTGCGCAGCGTCGTCGGCTTCGACCAGCGCCGTGGCGACGAGGTGACGGTGGTGCCCGCGCGCTTCGAACCGGCGCCGCCGCTCGAGACCATCCCCTGGTACATCGAGACCCGTGTCCACGAGGGGCTCAAGAGCGGCTTGATCGCGCTCGCGTTCATCGCCTTCCTCTTCGTCGTCGTGCGGCCCGTCCTGCAGCAGTTCTATGCGGCGCGCAAGGCGGCCGCCGAACAGGCAGCAGCCGACGCCAAGGCGCGCGCCGAATCGGGCGAGCTCACCGAGGAGGACCTGCGCCTGATCCAGATCGGCGAGGGCGAGAGCCTGGAGCAGATCAAGGCCAAGCTCAAGCCCAAGAAGTCGAGCATCTCGGCCGACCTGCTGGACACCGCCAACACCTACGACGACAAGGTGGCGCTGATCCGCATGCTGGTGGCCGAGGACTCAGGCCGGGTGGCCAACGTCCTCAAGGCCATGATCCGCGTCAGCTGACGCTGCGGCCCCACCCTTTCGCGCACCGCCGACGCCATGGCCGACAAGAAGGACCCCAAGGACAGCAAGGGCGCCGCCGCCGACCCCAAGGCCAAGGGCGCCAAGGGCAAGGAGGCGCCGGAGGGCAAGGACGCCAAGGGCCCCGAGGAAGGCGCCGCCTCGCCCGACATCGTCATGACGCCCGAGCTCCGCGAGGAGCTCGACGCCCTCACCAGCACGCAGCGCGCCGCGGTGCTGATGCTGCTGCTGGGCGAGCAGCAGGCGGCCGAGATCATCCGCTACCTGAACCCCAAGGAGGTGCAGGCGCTGGGCGCGGCCATGGTGTCGGTGGCCGACCTGTCGCAGGCAGCGGTGAACGTCGTGCTCGACGACTTCGTCGCCATGCTGAAGAAGCAGACCAACCTCGGTCTCGGCACGGGCGACTACGTCGAGAAGGTGCTCAAGCGCGCGCTCGGCGAGGACAAGGCCGCCTCGGTGCTGAGCCGCATCATGCCGGGCCAGGGCAACAAGGGGCTGGAGATCCTGAAGTGGATGGACGCGCGCTCCATCGCCGAGATGATCCGCAGCGAGCACCCTCAGGTGGTGGCCATCATCCTGTCGGTGCTGGAGTACGACGTCGCCGCCGACGTGCTGAACTTCCTGCCGCCCGACGCCCGTCCCGAGATCATGCAGCGCGTGGCCAGCCTCGAGACCGTGCAGCCCTCGGCGATGGAGGAGCTGGAGTCGATCATGAAGAAACAGTTCTCGACCAGCTCGTCGGCCAAGTCCTCGAGCTTCGGCGGCATCAAGGCCGCCGCCAAGATCATGAACTTCGTGAAGGTCGACCTGGAGTCGCAGATCATGGTCCAGCTGACACGGCTGGACCCGGACCTCACGCAGAAGATCCAGGACAACATGTTCACGTTCGAGAACCTCTCGGCCGTGGACAACCGAGCGATCCAGACCCTGATGCGCAACGTCGAGCCCGACATGCTGATGACGGCGCTGAAGGGCGCGCACGAGTACGTGAAGGACAAGTTCTTCGACAACATGTCGGCGCGCGCGCGCGTGATGTTCATCGACGAGATGGAGTCCAAGGGGCCGCTGCGCATCACCGACGTCGAGGAGGCGCAGAAGGCCATCATGCGCATCGCGCGCAAGCTCTCCGACAAGGGCGAGCTGGTGCTGTCGGGACGGGGTGATGACTTCGTCTGAGGCCGATCGCGCGCAGGTCCCGTGGCGACCCGAGCCGGCCTTGCTGCCGGCCGGCGACGACGCGCCCTTCGTGCCTTGGCCGCTCGACCGACAGCCCGCGCGCGGCTTCAGCCCCCGGGAGATCCTGCCCGAGCTGTCGCTACCCTCGCCCTTCGCCGGCAAACCTGGCACCGGTTCCGAACCCGGCACCGAGGACGGTGTCGATCTCTTGCAGCACACTCTGATCGAACCCAGGGAGAGCGGGTCGGACGATCAGGCCGGCGCGATGCACACTCTCCATGGCGAGGCACTGGAGCGACGCCTGGAGGAGGAGCGTCAGGCCGCCTGGAGCGAAGGTCACGCGCAGGGGGTGCGCGAAGGACAACGTCGGGCGGAGGTCGAGCTCGCACGCCGGGAGAGCAGCTCAGGCGCCGCCCGGGCCGCCGCGGCCGAGCGGCAGGCAGCCCTGCAACAGGAGATCCTGCACGCACTTCACGAGCTGCGCGGCGACGCGCGGCGTCTGCATGCGCCGCTGGGGCGATTGGCGCTGCACCTGGCCGAGCAGCTGCTGCGTGGCGAGCTGCGCTCGGGCGGGCAGGCGGTTGCACGCCTCGTCGACAACGCGCTGCAGGCCCTGGGGCCGCATCCGCTGCACGTGACGGTGCGGCTGCATCCCGAGGATCTCGCCGCACTGGGGCCGCTCACCCAGACGCTCGCCGAGACTGTCACGCTCGAGCCGGCGGCACATCTGCGGCGCGGCAGCGTCGAAGCCATGTCGGACGGCACGCTGGTGCAGGACTTGGTGGAGAACCGGCTCAACGCCTTGGCCGCGCAGTTGCTCCAGAGCCAAGCGACCGGCGCCGAGGATGCGGCGGCGTCGTCATGACCGCCTTCGAGCTCGAGGTCGAACGCTTGGTGCTCGAGCTCCACGCGCCCGAGCCATCGCGTTGCGGCGTGGTCACCCGTCTGGTTGGTCTTCGATTGGAGACCAGCGGGCTCGTCGCGCCGCTGGGAGCCTGCTGCGAGGTTACCGGCATCGACGGCCAGATGGTGGATGCCGAGGTCGTCGGCTTCCAGGGCTCGAGCCTGCTGCTCATGCCCTTCACCGAGCCCCAGGGCATCGGGCCGGGCAGCCGCGTGCGCGTGACCGGGCAGACGGCGCACGCGGCGCTGGGCCAAGCGTTGCTCGGGCGCGTGATCGATGCCCGCGGTCGTCCCTTGGACGGGCGCCCGCCACCACAGTGCAGCCACAGCGGTGTACTTCAGGGCGACAGCCTCAACCCCATGGAGCGTGGCCCGATCCGTGAGGTGCTCGACGTGGGGGTACGCGCCATCAACGGGCTGCTGACAATGGGCCGTGGCCAGCGCATCGGCCTGGTGGCCGGCTCCGGCGTGGGCAAAAGCGTGCTGCTGGGCATGATGACGCGCTACACAGAGGCCGAGATCGTCGTCATCGGCCTCGTCGGCGAGCGCGGGCGCGAGGTACAGGCCTTCATCAACGAGTCGCTCGGGCCGCAGGGCCTGGCCAAGTCGGTCGTCATCGCGGCGCCGGCCAATGTCTCGCCGGTGCTCAGGCTGAAGGCGGCGCAGCTCACCCACCGGATCGCCGAACACTTCCGCGACCAGGGCCGCCATGTGCTGATGCTGGTGGACAGCCTGACACGCGTGGCCCACGCGCAGCGCGAGGTCGGCCTGGCCATCGGCGAGCCGCCCACCGCGAAGGGCTACCCCCCTTCGGTGTTCGCGCTGCTGCCCACGCTCATCGAGCGCGGCGGCCCGGGTCGCCGCGGCCACGGGTCGATCACCTCCGTCTACACCGTGCTCGCCGAGGGTGACGACGGCAACGACCCCATCGTCGACATCGCCCGCGCCTCGCTGGACGGCCAGGTCATGCTCTCGCGGCGCCTGGCCGATGCCTCGCACTACCCGGCCATCGACCTGATGGGATCGATCTCGCGCGCGATGCCGCAACTGCTCGCGCCCGAGGACCTCGAGCGCGCCAATCGCTTCCGCCGTCTGTGGACGCTATATCAGCAGAGCCAGGACCTGATCCAGGTGGGCGCCTACGAGAGCGGCAGCAACCGCGACCTGGACCTCGCGATAAAGCTGCGTCCCGCGCTCGAGAACTATCTGCGGCAGGACATGAACGCCCCGGCTCCCTATGCGGAGTGCCGCGAAGCACTCAAGCGCCTGCTGGGCGGTTGAGGGTGAGGGGATGAGCGACCAAACATCACAGGACGCCCGAGCCGTGCTCGTGGACAAGGCGCAACGCCACGCACAGCAGTGCGCCGAGGTACTGGCGCAGCACCAGCAGCGCCTGGCTCGGCTGCTGAGCAGTGCCGATCGCGTGACCACGATGCTCGGCGGCTACCAGCACCGTCTGGCAGAGGCGCAGCGCCGCCCGCGCCCCATGGCCGACACGCGCAACGAGCGCCTGTTCCTGCACAACCTGCGGGTGATGGCCGACAAACTCAGCACGGACGTGCAAAGCGCGCGTGCGCTCCGCGACGCCGCGGCGCGCACGCTGGGCGAGGCCGAGCGTTCCGTGCTGCAGGCTCGCAAGCTGCTGGAGATCGCGCAGCAGGCGCGGCGAGCCGAGCAGGCGCGGCGCGACCAGGCGGAACTGGACGGCTGGAGCACGATGCGGCATGCCTGGTCCGCTCATACGCCGACACCCAGCGAGAGGTGAAAAGGTGGCGCCTGTGGCCCTCGGCGCGCTGCGCCTTGCGGCAGTCTGCACCAGACCTTGAACAACTCAGAGCGGCAGCCTGCGACCCGAACCGCACCCTGTCGCTGCGCCCTCACTCGAAGGGCAGTGCCTTGTCGAGCCAGTCGTCGGCCTTCAATACGGCCCGGCGGCGTGCGAAAGCCTCGGATTCGGCGCGACGCTGCGCCAGGCGAAGACCCCAGGCCAGGATCGCATGCTTCCAGTCAGCCCCGGTTCGGGCCAATGGTGCAAGGACACTGCGCAGCAAGGCGGGCATGAAGCGCAGCACGAGTCCGTCCTCGAGACTGAGCAAGATCGCAACGCTGCCTGGGTCGCCTTGTCTGCCACAGCGCCCAGCCAATTGCCGCGCCACTCGCGCCGACTCGTTCGCCTCGGCGATGACGACATGCAAGCCGCCGAGCGTTGCAACCCCAGGTCCGAGGCGTATGTCCGTACCTCGCCCGGCCATGTTCGTGGCAATGGTGATGCGTCCGGCTTCTCCAGCCTGGGCGACGATGCCTGCCTCCTGCTCGTGCAGAACCGCGTTCAGCAACGCAAACCGCAGCCCTCGGGCCTCGAGTTCACGCGCGAGCACCAGGCTGGCGGCGACGCTACGCACACCGACGAGCACAGGTTGTCCTTTTTCGTGCAGGCTCGCCACATGCTGCGTGACGACCTGCCACCGCTCGTGGGCGGTGGCGAACACGCGCGCGGGCGCGGTCACCGTCAGACGTGGACGGTGGGTCGGGATGGGCAGAACGACGAGCCCGTAGATTCGCCAGAACTCGGCTGCCGCTTCGCGCGCCGTACCGCTGGTGCCCGCCAGCCGCGGGAAGCGCCTGAAGAAGGTCTGAAAGCTCAACTGCCCCAGTGACTCGTTCGGATCGGTGATGTCCAGGCCTTCCTTCGCCTCGACGGCCTGGTGCAGCCCTGCCATCAGCGTCCGCCCGGGCGTCAAACGGCCCGTAAATTCGTCCAGCAGCACGATCTTCCCGTCGTCAACAACGTACTGATGGTTCGGCAGGATGAAGTGCTTCACCGTCAGGGCCTGACGGAGGAGTTCCTCACGCCTCGGCTCGGCGCGCCAGGTCAGCGGCAAGGCAGACGTGAGCTCGCGCAAGGCCAGTCGTGCGCCAGCCCTCAGGGCCACGGTACGCCGCTGGGGAAGGAGTTCGTAGTCTTCGCCTTCTCGCAACCGCATCCCCAACTCGGCCATGAGCCGCGCTGCATCGCCCAGGCCGTGACTGTTGCGGGGCGCAGACAGGATGAGGGGGGTGACGGCTTCGTCGATCAGGACGTTGTCGGCCTCGTCCACGATAGCGGCATGCAGACCACGCACCAGCAGTATGGTGGATGGCGATGGCGAAGTGGCATGACCCTGAAGCCAGTTCTCGAAAGCCAGGCGCCGGGGGTCACGCCCTGCGCGGGCCGCAAGTTCATCGCGCAGGTGGTCGGCCAACAGTTCCTTGGCGGTCACGTAAACCACATCGCGGCCATACAGCGCAGGCCGCTTCGCAGGCTCGACGGCGGCATTCACCCCGGCCACCGACAGGCCGCACCGACGATACAGCGGCTCCATCTCATGCGCATCACGGCTCGCCAGATAGTCGTTCGACGTGATGACGTGACAAGGTCGCCCGGTCCAGCCAGCTAGCACCCCAGCGAGCGCGACGGTGAGAGTCTTGCCCTCGCCCGTGGCCATCTCGGCAAGCACGCCGCGCTGCAGCGCCAGGGCGGCCATGAACTGCACTGGGTAGGGCCGCATCCCAAGGACGCGCGCCGCTGCCTCGCCCACGACGGCAAGGACCTCGACAAGGCCACCTCGGGCCCGCAGCGGATCTCGGCGCATGGCGTCGCGAGCTTCACCGATACGGGCTTCGAATGTGTCCTCGCCCAAGTCCTGCAGCGCGGCGCAGGCCGCCGCGCACTCCAGCGACAGCCGCCGCAACTCACGCCCAAGGGCAGGACGGCGGCGCAACCAGCCGCGCACGTCGTGCGCGTACAGGTCCAGGCCCTCGGGCAAGCGAGAAGCACGGGGCAGCGGCCAGACCGCAGCCTGCTCCCCTGCCACGCTCAGATCCAGAACACCTCCCGCAGAAACCGTATCGTCCTGTGCGTCATGATCCACAGCAGGCTGCGCTGTCCGACATCGATGCGTGCGCTGCCTCCCATACCCGGTCGCCACCACGTCTGGTAGCCCGCCTCGATGCGACCGCGCACCAGGTACACGTTGCGCGTCTCGCGCTGGGTGGACTGCGGATCGATGCGGTCGATGACAAAGGCGTACTTCAGGTCAGGCCGCCCGACCAGTGCAAACTCACCTTTGGAGCCCGTCTGGATCTCGTGCACGTAGGCCTGATCGACCTCGACCTCGAGATAGGTGTCGGAAGCGCGCGCGAGCTTGACCAGCAGATCGCCCTTGCGCACCGGGGCACCCAGGTTCTTCTTCAGTTCCCCCTCGACCACCACGCTCGGGAACGGCGCACGCACATGAGCGTTGGAGAGCTGGTGCCGGATCAGGCCGAGCTTGGAGGCGGCCTGCTGCTGCCGCGCACGGGCGATCTGCATTTCGGCCAGCTGCCGGCTGCCCTGAGCCTTCTCGGCTTCGTACCGGTACCTCAATTCGTCAGCAACTGCCATCGACTCCTCGAGGACAAGCTCGCGCGTATCAAGTTCCAGAAGAACGCGACCTGTCTCCACCTGATCGCCGACACGCACATCGACCCGCCGCAGATAGCCGTCGAAGGGAGCCGGCACGAACAGGACGTCCTCGCTGCGCAGGGACAGCGGGGCGTCGACCCGATACGGCCATGGAAGCAATGCTGCGGTCGCCAGCGTGCCGACCGCACCCAAGCCGGCCAGCTTCAAACCCGTGTGGCTCGGGCCGAGCATCTGGTCCACCCAGCGGGTCGACGCGGACCACCAGCGGGCTCCGAACCACCGATCCGTCCGATGCAGCTCCCACAGCCTGCGTATGCAGGCCTCGCCGATCAATCGCAGTTCCCAGATGACCTGGGCGTCGAATCCGGCGTCCTTGCGCTGCAGGCAGAGAACGGCGACGACCTCGTCGTCCAAGCGCAACGGCACTGAAACGAGGGCACCAGCCCCCTGCTGTCGCGCGTAGGTCTGGTGCGCATGCAGGCGCACTGCGGCATCGGGGGGTTGCGGCCACGCGACCTCGGTGCCCTGGTTCGCCGCCTCCTCCATGGCGCTTTCCAGATCGGTGCTGGCAGACGCCCTGGAATCGAACTTCTCCACATGGCTCACCGCGGTCAGCCGAACGCACCCAGAGCGCAGCCAACCCAGCGCGACCTGCTCGCATCCGAAGCGTACCGCCAGCTCGTTGCAAAGCGAGAATCCAGCGCGCAGGAAACGCGTCTCGGCGCCGAGCCGCACAGCCAGTTGCAGCACGTCGTAGAGCCGGCGGGCCTTCTCCTGCACACCCTCACCGCCCCGACCACCAGCGACTGTGCGTGCCCGCCATCGAGATGGCATGGCCCCGAGCAGACGTACGAGCTGGAGGGCCGTCGCCTCAGGCAATGGGCTGTCCAGCACCACGAGCGCCGCCGGCGCCTGCATGGCAGACTCACCGGCATCGAGCCGCACGGCAAGGTCGCCACTGCCTGAAGCCGTGACGGAGGCCAGGTAGACGACCTGCTCCACAGCGGCCCTGTCAGCGGCCCTCACGAGCAGTTCGGAATCCTGCAGCCGGCCTTCAGATTCCGTGGGCCATTGCTCGAGCGCCTGCCAGGCGCCTTCATCGGTCTGCTCGACCAGGAACACCCGGCGCGCCCGCAGGGCAACCCCCATGGCCTCGAGCACGTCGGGCCAGAAGATCGCGTCTTCGTCCCGCGCGAGCGCATCGGCGCGCAACGCCGGCCCGCCCCCCTGCGTCAGACCCTGCTTTGGCCGTAAGGCCCCTGGAAGCGAGGTGCTCACCGGTGACGTTCGAGCAACGTACCCTGGGCAGCTTCCACCAGGGCATCGGCCTTGGCCCAGGCCACCTGCTGCTCGACGACCGCCATGCGGGCATTGATGGCACGCTCCTCGCGGAAGAGCAGTTCGCGGACGTCGCTGCGCCCGGACTCCAGGCGCTGACGCTCGAGTTGGACCTGACGCTCCTCGCGCCGGGAGATCTCGGCCCAGAATTCCCAGCGTTGCGCCGCGCCCGCCAGCAAGGCCAGGCCAGTGGCGACGTCGTTGGCTATCTCGGTGCGCAGGACATCGATCTGGCGTTGCGCTTCGGACAGACGCAGCCTGGCGGCTTGGATGTCAGCCCGGGCCTGCTGGTTGCCACCCAGCGGCATCGCCATCTGGACGCCGAGGGACCATGAAGGGAAGTCTTTCAAGAAGCCCGGGCTGGCAGCCTGCGAACTGCCAGGCCCGCCGTTGACGCCGTAGCTCGCCACCAGATCGAGTTTCGGCCTCGCCTGATTGGCCGCATACCCAGCCTGGATGCGCTCGCGCTCGAGTGCGGCAAAGCGCTGGCGCAAGTCAGGGCGGGCCTCGAAGGCCCGCGCCAGGATCTGCTGCGCATCGGGTGGTTGCCGCGGCGCGTCAGGCAGCGGGTCGACGGCACGCAGGCCAGGTGCCCCCGGCTGCAAGGCCTGTGCAAGCAGACGCGCGACGCGGTTGACGGCTTCTGCCTGCGCCACCTGGGCCTCGACAACCGCGGCCCGGTACCGGATCAGGTCGTTCTCCACGTCCCAGGCTTGAGAATCCGGGATTCGTCCCTGACGACGCAGAGCCTGCGCCTGGGCCAGCAGCCGCTCGCCCATGGTCACTTTCTCAGCGGCGTGCGCCGCACGATGCTGTGCCAGGACCAGGTCCCAGTACGCGAATATCGACTCTGCAACCGCGCTTCCTTCCGTATCGCGGGCCGCAGCCTGCGCACCCGCCACCTCGGCCTCGGCCACCTTCACTCTCGCCAGGGCCGACTCCTGGCCAGAGTCTCGCGCCAGCGGGTGGGTCAGCGTCACGCCAAAGTAGGTGCGGTACTCCTGGTCGTTGGAGACGTTCGTCAGGAAGCGTGACAGGGTGGCCTTGCCTTCGATGCGGGTGCCAGTGCCGAGCAGGCGGCTTACGGTGGCCGACAAGTCTGCCGATTCGCGATCGTAGATGCCGCCCCTGCGGATCAATTCCTCCTCCTTGGTGTTGGCCTGCCGCGTCGCGCCAACGCTGCTGGATAGCGTCGCCTGGGTCTCGAACGCACCTTGCGCGCGCTGCACTGCGGTGGACGCGATCTCCGCTTCAGAGCGCCGGGTGGCCACGCTCTTGTTGCTCTGCCGGACCCGCTGCAGGAAGGCTGGCAGTGAAAGCATTTCCTCTGCAGCGGCCATGCCAGGGGCGACACGCACGCTGACGGCGGGCGGTGCCTGAGGCGGAGTCTGCGGCTGAGCCAGGCCACACAGTGGCCAGGCCAGCATCAAACCGCTGACTAGGAGGGAAGGCCCAACCCAGCCGGACGCGGGCCTCGGCCAAGCTGCCGCCCCTTCGGCGGAAATCCGCACGACCAGGCTCGAGAACAAAGAGGACATGGGCTACTACTCCTGGTGAGGAAATCAAGGGTGGCATCCGGGGCCGCTGAATACGCATGGCCGGCGTCCGGCAAGGGACAACGGAGCGCGAGCGTCATGCCAGCCTCTCGAGGTGGTGGAGCGAGGCGATGTGTGCGTAGGTCGACGCCAGCCAGCCGCGGCGCCGCAGCATCAGCAGCGCGTCGTCGGACAGAGCATCCAGGCGCGTCTCGTTGACGACATGGCACCCTTCCAGGTCGATCGCTTGCTCGCCCAGACGCGCGCGCACCGCCAGAGGCGTCAAGAGATTGACCTGCGTGAGTGCACGAACGTAGGCATCGGTGACAACCTGCATCTGCCGCAGGCGCGCAAAGTAGGCACGGGCTTCCTCCAACGCGGGCAGAGGACTGCCCGTACCGTCGAACAGAGGTCTGCCCTTGGCCTCGGACACGCAGTCGCTCTCCACGTCGATGCACAGCGCGTGCCGGTCGCCCCGGCCGGTGCGCACGAGCGAGAACGGGTATCCGCGAACAACCGCCGGGATGTACGAGGCCTGCCACCGACCTGCGTCGTCGATGAAAACGTTGCGTCCCGGCTCGAGGCCCAGCAGGGCCATAGGCAGGAACCCGTCGCTCTGGGGATCTTCGATGAAGACGA
>Ga0164293_10002572_pt1 | contig 15394 bp, 12 predicted proteins | sample GEODES118metaG_FD_111487 | JGI IMG/M metagenome (GOLD analysis project Ga0164293, IMG submission 111487) | Eutrophic lake water microbial communities from Lake Mendota, Wisconsin, USA - GEODES118 metaG | ecosystem: Environmental > Aquatic > Freshwater > Lake | place: USA: Lake Mendota...
AACGACCAAAAGCGATTGGTGCCCCTTTCTCATCAGACACCTTAAGTCCCATTAAGATTTTACCCCAGGTCCCCTGTCTAGCTGAGGATTCCATAATGGTACAATAAATAATTTTTGAAACGGGGATGATTGCAAGACCGGCCACAGAAACAATGATACGCATTTGCTTCTCATCAATAAAAATCACCACGATTGTCGCGATAACACAATAAATAGCAAAAATAATAAAGTAGTCGATGATTACTGCGAGAAGTCGGACGTCCAGGGAAGCGAAGTATTGTGGTTCCCGGATATGAGTTTTGATACCCAGAAATTCACATAACTCAGGAACATCATGTGCTTCTTTATAGTCGTCCATGTCCTCAGTCTTCACAAAGGTACCTGACTTAATTTTGAGTCCCTTTAGCTGATCTGGTGAATAAGGCCCAGTTGGTTTCCCATCAACAACAACAATATAATCCTTCATTTTTTATGTGGAAAAGGCCGTCATCCTGTCCTGAATTTCTTCAAGATGACCGCATCCGTATTGCCATCAAAGATATTTAATACTTTGTAACTTCAAATGAAGACAGTCCACCTTTCAAACTGATATTAATCTTATTTGCTGCAGTGCCATAATTACTGGTTTCATAGGTTCCATCAGATTGTTCAATGAAACCAATAAAATCCTTCGATGATAATCCACTATCCACCACAATTCTACAACCTGAACTTTTAGGCACTTCTATCTCACTATTTGCAACTCCGGTTTCCACTATAACTTCCGTTAATGGCAATTGCGAACCAAGCTTGGCCTCAAAAGTTGCCGCACCACCTTCAAATACTAGTTTTTTAACTTTATAATTACTAAGGTCAAAGATTGCCTCACCCACTCCCATTTCTATTTTAATATCCCAAACGGGAATATTGTTCATTTTAATAAGAGTCTCGTTATTTTCTATTTTATCCAAATTCCATCTTTGTTTTCCGCCACGCATTTTAAAATTCAGAACTTCAATGGAATCGATCACAGACTTATTCAGTGTAAACCTTCCAAACTGTCTCATCGTACTTGCTTCAAATAAGTTAGATGTTGTATCTGTAAGTCTGAAACTGGTTGCTCCACCCGAAATGTTTAGACTTGCATTTTTAGAACCGTCATAAGTTTCAGTAAAGTTAGTGTTGGCCCCACTGGAATCACTATCCTCATCATTATCGTTTTCATATTTGAAATTCAACCAGCCTCTTCCTTCGTCTGGTCGGGTACCTTGATAGGTAATCAATCCCAGCGTAATTATTGTGATTAATCCAATAATAAAAGGAGCAGCAGATTTGTTCCCGAATCTGCTCAGGAGCATGTTCGCACCAATCAAAATAAATATTACTGGCCAGAACCTCCATACTGAACTCCAGTAAAACTCAATCTGGTTAAAGTTTTCTAGCAGAAAAATGCTTCCTGTAAAGATGAGGATCAAACCCCAAACAATTCTTTCGGTTTTCATGATAGCTTAGTTTTGCTTTGGGTCAGTATTAGTATTTAATTCCTCTGTTGGTTCAACAGATTCTGTTGTGGTCAAAGGCTCTTCTGATTGAGAGGTTGTGCTTTGATTAAACCCATCTGTTTGAGTCCAATTCTCGTTCCAGGGTTCCTTTTTTCTAGCATTTGCCAGCGTAAATAAACCCATGAATATCAAAATCAATGGCCATAGGTTTTGAAACTCTATCCAGCGCGGAATAAGGTCAAACTCATTCAGAAGAAAAAAAGTTCCTAAGAATATAAAGAAGGAACCGACAATAAGTCGCCCATTACCTTTCTTTTTTTTGGGGAAAGCAGAATTTAAATTATTTGCCCTGTCAGCAACTTTATAATCAGCATTAAACTGACTGTATTCTGGCACGTAAGGTCTTTTAGGCACGGCAATCCAAAATACAATATATACAAGTATGCCTGAAGCTCCAGCCAATACTGCTATTACAAAAGCAATCCTGATCCAAGTTACATCTATATCGAAGTATTCTGCAAGACCGGTGCACACACCCGCAATCATTTTTTCCTGTTCAATGCGTTGAAGTTTCTTTTCCATCTATTTTTATTTTATTAGTTCGGCTTTTTTATATCAATGATTCTTTTCGCCAATTGATAGATCAAAACTACGCGATCATTCCCTGGTTCTAAATACCAATTAGGTAGGTTATCCAAAGTTCTCGGTAAAGCGCATTAATTTATCGGTAAAAAATTAATTGACAACATGGTTAAATCTTCCCATATAATGGCCGAATAACAATCTCATCAATATTTGCTCCTGAACTCATTGCAAGGCAGTTTATAATAGATTTAGCTACATCCTCAGGAAGAATAAACCAATCCTCTGGAAGCTCGGTTCCAGTCCATGAATTAGTCAGTGTAGATCCGGGTAATACAGCCGTTACTTTTATCCCTGCAGGCCTAAGTTCTTCCCGCAGTGCCTTGTTAAGCCCTAGCAAGGCCGTTTTACTAATACTGTATGAACCTGCCCTGACAACAGGCTCCAGACTTGCTATTGAACAAATATTAATAATATGCCCTTTACCAGCCTCAATCATTCTGGATGCAAAAAACTTACTTAAATAATGAGGAGCAAAAACGTTAACCTGCATTTGTCGCTGGAGGCACTCAGCAACTTCATCTATAATTCCAGATGGGATATATAAGCCTGCATTATTAATAAGAATATCCACATGACCTACACTTCCAATGGCAAACTCAGCAAATTCTCTAACATCAGAGCTTTCTTCCATATCTGCACGCATACCAAAAAACTGAAGATGGGAATACCTGCTAGTTAGTTCATTCAGAAGGGTTTGAACTTCTTTCTCATCTCTTGCACAAAATATGATATTATAATTATTTGCCGCGAGTTCCATAACAATGGCCCTGCCAATTCCCTTTGTTGCACCGGTTATAATTGCGTTCATGGATTAAAATTAATAAAATCAATGATGGCGAAGTATTTAATTTAAGGCATAATCTCATTTGATTACCTTTGTTAAATAATTCTTCTTTCCATAGCACTGACAATTTTATATTAATATTGTATAAAAAGTAAAAAAAACAATTTTCAAATGATATTTCACCCATTAGGTAAATATATTTTATTGTTAAAAGCAGTTTTCCGCCGACCGGAGAAATGGAATATTTATAAAAAGGAAATTTTCCACGAGATGGTATCTATCGGTGTTGGCTCTTTAGGAATCATTGCAATAATTTCTGTGTTTTTAGGTGCGGTTACAACCGTCCAGACTGCCTTTCAGCTCGTTAGTGATTTGATTCCTAAGTCTGTTATTGGGATGATTCTTCGTGACTCATCCATTTTAGAGTTGAGTCCGACTATCTCTGCAGTAGTTCTGGCAGGAAAAGTTGGCTCGAGCGTTGCTTCCCAAATCGGAACAATGCGGGTAACTGAGCAGATTGATGCTCTTGAAATAATGGGGATAAATTCTCCTGGCTACCTGATTTTACCCAAAATCATAGCCGCAGTTACCACTATCCCCTTATTGGTTATTATTTCTATTGGATTAAGCATAACGGGAGGATATTTTGCCGGGACTGCATCCGGGGCCTTAACTGAACAGGATTTTATAACAGGTATAACCACCGACTTCAACACTTTTACATTTACAGTATGTATGGTAAAAGCAGTAATCTTTGCTTTTATAATCACATCAGTATCAGCTTATCAGGGATTTTATACCAGCGGTGGCGCCCTTGAGGTTGGGCAATCAAGCACCAAAGCAGTAGTAATCAGCTGTATTGCCATTCTCTTTTCAGATTATGTTATAGCGCAGTTATTGTTATGATAGAAATTAAAAACATACATAAAACTTTTGGCGAAAATCATGTCTTGCAGGGTATTTCAGCAGAGTTTGCAGAAGGAAAGTGTAACTTGATTATAGGAGGCTCGGGCTCAGGAAAAACCACTTTATTGAAATGTATGGTAGGATTGCATGAGCCTGAAGAAGGTTCTGTAATTTATGATGGTCGTGATTTTACCCGAATGAATTTCGCAACAAGAATTGAAATTCGTACCGAAATAGGCATGCTCTTCCAGGGATCCGCTTTATTTGATTCCATGAATGTTGAAGATAATATCATGTTTCCAATAAACATGTTTACCAATCAAAGTCATAAAGAAAAACTTGATCGCGCCAATTTTTGCCTGGAAAGGGTAAATCTTGCCGGAAAGAATAAATTATTCCCTGCTGAACTTTCAGGCGGAATGAAAAAAAGGGTAGGAATTGCCAGAGCCATCGCAATGACTCCAAAATATTTGTTTGTAGATGAACCCAACTCCGGACTAGATCCTAAAACTGCTATTATAATAGATGAACTGATTCAGGAACTAACCACAGAATACAATACAACAACAGTAGTAGTTACACATGATATGAATTCAGTGATGGGTATTGGAGAGAACATCATATTCCTCCATGAAGGGAAAAAATGGTGGGAAGGTACAAATAAGGAAATTTCATCAACCGATAACAAAGAACTAAATGAATTTGTTTTTGCAAGTAAATTCATGCAGGCATTACAGAAAAAATAAAATTACCCTGCTTAGCCTTTTTGGAAGAGCAAAATAGCATTAGAATGATTCAACTGTTAAGTCCGCAAAACTGGAAAGATTACGAGCTAATCGATTGTGGTAATTTTGAAAAGCTGGAACGCTTTGGGAATGTAATCCTGATCCGTCCCGAACCACAGGCTGTATGGGCGAAAAGATATTCTGAAAGTGAATGGACTAAACAACATCACATCCGGTTTAAGGGTCGTTCAGCAACTTCAGGAGAGTGGATCAAAAAAGACAATAAAACTCCCGATAGATGGCATATTAGCTATAAAAATGAGGACATCAAACTGCAGTTCAGACTCGCACTCACCTCTTTTAAGCATTTAGGAATATTCCCTGAACAGGCAGTTAACTGGGATTATATCATTAAAAATGTCAAAAATTTCAAAACTAATCAGCCAAAAGTATTAAACCTCTTCGCATATACAGGAGGAGCCTCCCTTGCAGCATGCGCTGCAGGTGCCGAAACAACCCATGTTGATTCTATAAAGCAGGTTGTAAGTTGGGCAAATGAGAATCAAACACTTTCCGGACTTGAGAACATTCGCTGGACAGTTGAGGATGCCCTAAAATTTGTCAAACGTGAGGTGAAGAGGGGGCGTAAGTATAACGGAATTATTCTGGATCCTCCTGCTTACGGGCATGGCCCTAATGGAGAAAAATGGAAACTGGAAGATAATATTCGGGAGATGATGGATGATGTTGTAAAGCTATTGGATGAAGATGAGCATTTTCTGATCTTAAATACTTATTCACTAGGATTTTCTTCTGTAATCGTTGAAAATCTGATTCTTTCTTCTTTTCCCGATGTTCAAAACCTGGAAACCGGAGAACTTTATCTTCAGGCGAGCTCGGGTTATAAATTACCCTTGGGAGTGTTCGGAAAATTCTGTAAATTTTGAAGGTATTTTATTTGCTTATCCAACTTCCAAAAATTAACTTAACCTTTATAATAATTTAAATTTCAATATTTACAGCAATAACCTATTCAATCAATATCACCCCAAAATAGTATATTAATTAATCTATGAAAACCGGAAAACTTAGCCTGTGCATTCTTTCAATTTTATCTATCAGTATTTTTTTTACAAACTGCAGTGAATCAAAAAGTAAGGCAGATACTAAATCTGCACTAAATACTGAGTCAAGCGCCAAGTCTGAAGAAGAAGAATCGGCGGCAGAGAGCATCGAATATGCACCGGTTGATACTGCACTTTACAACAAAAAATTAAAGGAACTAGCCAATGGTGATACTACAGGAAAATGGCCAGTTAAAAAGCAACCCTATCCACTTCCTGGTGCAATATTGCCTTATAAAAGAGTGGTAACCTTTTACGGAAATCTGTACTCTAAAAAAATGGGGGCTTTAGGCGAATATGCTCCAAAAGAGATGTTGAGAATGTTATACGCAGAGGTTGCGAAATGGGAAAAAGTTGACCCTAAAACTCCGGTACAACCGGCCCTGCATTATATTGCAGTTGTTGCTGCAGGCGATCCCGGCAAGGATGGTAAATATAGAAATCGAATGCCTGATAAGCAGATCGATTCAGTTTTAACCATTTCCAGAATGAAGAAAAATATGATTGTATTCCTCGACATTCAAGTTGCACTGAGTACAATCAGGGAAGAACTTCCACGTCTTGAAAAATATTTAATCATGCCAAACGTACACCTGGGAATTGACCCGGAATTCTCAATGAAAGGTGGAGTTCTTCCGGGTAGAAAGATTGGAACTTATGATGCAACAGAGATCAATTATGTATCAGATTATCTGGCAAAATTAGTAAGAACACATAATTTGCCTCCCAAAATTTTTGTTATCCACCGTTTTACCAAAAAAATGGTGACAAATTATCAAAGCATCAAACTAAGGCCTGAAACACAGATCGTGATGCACATGGATGGCTGGGGTGAGCCAGAACTTAAAATGGGAACACATCGTCACTTTATTTATTCAGAACCTGTACAGTTTACAGGTTTTAAAATATTCTATAAAAACGATCTAAAAAAAGCTCCAAACCGTTTAATGACTCCTCAAGATCTGATGAAACTTAAACCACAACCAAGCTATATTCAGTATCAATAGAGATTAAAATTTAATAAAAAACTCGATTAAAGGAAGGTTAAATTTAGGTTTATTATTATAAAGCATAGGATTTTAAGCCTTATAATCTGATTTTGGCAAGCAATACCTGTGTGCTATAGGTTGACTCAACCCTTTCCTCCCAAGTATTTGCGGCAAGAAATCGTTGTCATTCCAGTGAAATCTGGAACCTCCTCCGGCAAGGTTTATTTTAGTCGGAGTTGTTTTTCATCGAGACGGGCAGTCCGGCAAAAAGTTCAAGCTATTTGAAATAGTCAGCGGCGGCATCTTTGGCTATACCTCTAAAAGATGATATAATCTTCTGAAATTCTTTACAGGGCTATTATAATTCTCTCACAATAAATTCTCACATTTATTAATATGGAACAGGCAATATTTGGCGGTGGATGCTTTTGGTGTACAGAAGCCGTCTTTCAAAATTTAAAAGGAGTAACTAAGGTAGTATCAGGCTATATGGGAGGGCATAAACTCAATCCCACATATGAGGATATCTGCAATGGAGATACCGGACATGCCGAAATAATACGGATTGAATTTAATCCGGAAGAAATCACTTTTGAAGAGCTCTTGCTTGTATTCTTTAAAACCCATGATCCAACTACCCTGAATATGCAGGGAAATGATGTTGGCACTCAATATCGTTCGGTTGTTTTCTATGAAAATCAAGAACAGAAACTTGCCGCCGAAAATATTATTGATCAATTGGAAAAAGATTTGGTGTTTGAGCGGCCAATTGTTACTGAAGTGACCCCAGTATCAATATTTTATTCGGCCGAAAATTATCACCAAGATTATTATAACAATAATGCGAACAAAGGATATTGTGTGCATGTTATTCAACCGAAGCTGCATAAATTTATTAGAGAGTTCAGGGATAAATTAAAATAACCTGAGTTCGATATAAAGAAGGGTTGAATAATACGGTTATAATCAGGGAGATAAGGCTCTGGAGCCCTAATAATTTGATTTTTGAAACCAATACCTGTGTTTCATAGCTTAGCCCAGCCCTTTCCTCCGGAGTAGTTCCGGCAAGAAATCACATATGACATCAAATTACAAATCGCCGGAAGCTACCACCTCCGGCAAGGTTTATTTTACCCGGAGCTGTTTTTCATTGGGACGGGCAGCCCGCCAAACGGACCATCTAACATTTGAAATAAATACGGAGGGCATAACAGAAAATAAGGCTGACAGGGTTTGAAACCCTGTCAGCCTTTAGAACAATCCAAGCTGCCCTTTATCATCAATATCCAGATCATCCGGATTGGTGATCTCAAAATCAATTTTCTTTGACAGCTTTAATTCTTCCTCCGTAGGTTCTTTAGGAACTTCGGTAATCTCCTGAGCCTCATCTAAAGTGTCCTCAATGGCATCAGTAATAATATCCCCCTCACTTTCCTCCTCCAGCAAAGATTCAGTTTCTGATATGGGTCCTTCAACTATTGACTCGGTATTCTCAGCCTGCTCTACTTTTTCCTCAATGTCTTTCGCCTTAGAGGAAACAGGAGTATCGGTATCAACGGTGGGCTCAACGCTTTCATTTTCATCCGGTTCAGAATCTATAGCAAGAATCTCTTCATCATCCTCAATAGTAGAAGGAAGAAGGTTAATCTCTTTCACTTCATGCGGACTTAGCCTGTTTCCCATGGCCTTCATGCCCTTAACCTCAATTGCTTCACTCAAATCAATCTCAGATTCCTCTGCGATTTTGGTTTTACCCTTCAATACTTCAAGTCTAATCTTGGGTTGAAGATGACCCGAGATCAGAATCAATTTTGATCCTTGCTCCTCGCTAATGATGCTGGTCTTCTTACCAATAGAGGCATTTTCAAAAACAAATCGCTTGAGATAATGAGCACCCGATTTGCCTTCCAAATAGATTGATGCAAATACTTTTTCAGAATTAAACTTCTCAATAAGTAGCAATTTATCATCAAAATGGTTACTCAAATCAAAGCTACTCAGTTCATAAATACCCTGTGGATTAAGAGTAAGAATTCTGTCGTCACCATCAAATTCACCAAGATACTTCCCTCTTCCATCTACATTTAAACGTTTCAAAACATCATCATACCAGATTTTACGTCCGGATAAAGTGGAAAGACCCTTGCTCTTTAAAAGAACTTTCTTGACCGGGTATTTTGTCACAATATTACCCATAGAACTTCTACCTTTAATCACCTGATCTGCAAAATCAAGATCGAATTGAAGTTTTTTGAGTTTAGAATGAGGCTTAAGCTGAATATTAATTATTTCCGCTTCTCCATTTGGGTTTGCAGTAAAATACAGCACTTTCGAACCCTTTCCACCCTTGGTCAGGTCGTACTCCTTATCCCGGGTAACACCCAGTACGGAAAATCGTTTGATATAGGACGTACCACTTTCCCCATCCCTGTATATCAGGTTATAAACTGTACGTTCATCATTCTTCTTAAAGACCTGAGCATGCACAATCGCTTTGCCTGCAAAGGTCTTTTCTGCAACCTTTGAAACATTGAATTTACCATCTTCCCTGAAAACAATCACCTCATCCAAGTCAGAACAATCGCACACAAATTCATCCTTACGTAATCCAGTTCCAATAAATCCATCTTCCCGGTTCATGTAGAGCTTAACATTTGCCAGAGCTACTTTTGATGCCTCCACACGATCGAATGCTCTGATTTCAGTCTTACGTTCCCGGCCTGAACCATACTTACCCTTTAACTTTTCAAACCAGGCAATTGCATAATCAGTGAGATGTTTTAGATGCTTGTTAACCTCTTTAATATCACTTTCCAAAGCCAGTAACTGCTCGTCAGATTTCTTGAGATCAAAGCGAGTAATACTACTCATTGGTTTATCGATCAGCTTTTTATAATCCTCGGGAAGGATTTCGCGATATAACTGGGAAAAGAAAGGGCTGAACAATTTATTCAAAACCTCAACTACCGCTTCAAAATTACCGGAACCTTCGTACTCCGGATTCTTATACATTCCTTCCTGAATAAATATTTTAAGTAAGGAACTAAAAAAAATCTTTTCCTTTAACTCCGCAAGTTTAATCTCAAGTTCAAGCTTAAGCAGGCCTTTGGTGTGCTGAGTACTCTCAACTAGAATATCATTCACACTCATGAAGTAGGGCTTATCCCCTTTGATAATACAAGTATTTGGGGAAATAGAAACCTCGCAATCAGTGAATGCATAAAGCGCATCAATAGTCACATCTGGCGAAATCCCCGGTGCGAGATGAATGATGATTTCAACATCCTTGGCTGTATTATCTTCAATTTTTTTGATCTTGATTTTGCCTTTATCGTTGGCCGAGATCACACTGTCTATAAGTCCGCCTGTAGTAGTTGTATAAGGTATCTCAGTGATAGCCAGAGTTTTCTTATCTCGCTCAATAATCTTAGCACGAACCCTGATTCTACCCCCCCGCATACCTTCATTATAGTTACTGAAATCGGCCATACCACCCATCTGGAAATCGGGTAAAAGATCGGGGCGATTACCTTTCAGAACTTCAATTGAAGCATCAATTAATTCCACGAAATTATGAGGCATAATTTTAGTTGCAAGTCCGACTGCAATCCCATCTGCACCCTGAGCAAGTAATAGTGGGAATTTAACAGGAAGAGTAACAGGTTCCCTGTTTCTGCCGTCATAACTACTTTGCCATTCGGTTGTATCAGGATTAAATACCACCTCATTAGCAAATTTAGACAACCGGGCCTCGATGTATCGTGGTGCAGCTGCAGAATCTCCCGTAATTGGATCTCCCCAGTTACCTTGAGTATCAATTAATAAATTCTTTTGTCCGATTTGAACCATGGCATCACCAATTGAGGCATCTCCATGTGGATGATACTTCATCGTATTACCAATTACGTTGGCAGCCTTATTAAACCGCCCATCGTCCATTTCTTTTAAAGAATGTAAAATACGGCGCTGAACCGGCTTTAAACCGTCATGTATATGAGGAACGGCCCGATCCAGAATAACATAGGACGCATAATCTAAAAACCAATTTTCATACAACCCAGAAAGGGATGTTACATTGTGTAAAGCTTTTTCTTCACCTGCAGTATTGTTGTTTTCGCTGTCTGTATTTTCTATTTCTTCACTCATCCTTAATATGGAATTCTATTGTGGTAAATATAAGTTATCATATGAAAAACCAAGCGCTAAGTTTTAAACAGCCTCCCAATTAAATTTAGCTTTTAGATTAAACAGAGGAATTTTATTAACTATAATATTTCAAAGCCATTAATAACAATGGCAACAAAGAACTGAAATTTCTTGGAACAGATTTTCAACAATGTTATTCATTGAAAAAGAAGAGTAAATCTATCAATAGACAACTCGACATTACTTTTTCTTAATAAACACCAGCTCAACACGACGATTTAACTGCCGACCATCATCAGTGGTATTATCTGCAACCGGTTTTGTATATGATTTACTGTTGGCAGGTATTCTGATTTTCTCTCCAAGGATTTCACTAACAGCACTGATAACTGCCTTGTTTCTACGCTCTGAAAGTGCATAGTTGTAATCCAGACTTCCATAATTATCAGTATGACCAGAGATGTTAATTGAATATTGATTTTTTACTTGTTGATACTTATTAATGGCATTCCGGAGTTTAGACATTTCTATCTCAGTAATTTCCGACTTATCAAAATCAAATAAGATAACAATACTTGGCAATTCAATTTCCGGTTCAGTGAGAGCCACTTTCCTCTGTGCAGGTGATGGTACATCTACAGGTTTTGGAGCCGCTACCGAACCCTTTTTAGGTTGAGCAGACTGAGTAGGAGTTGTCTTGGACCTAGGCGAGGAAACGGGAGTTTTTTGAGAGACAGAATTCGTGCTTGGCTGAGCAACAGGATTGGGATTTTGTTGAGCAGCAGGATTGGGATTTTGTTGAGAAACAGCAACCATCTGCTCTGGAGATTTTGTCAATTCCATTTTATAATTTGCTGGAAGTATTTCCTCAAGTGTTTTTCCCTGTAAGATCAGATTAGCATCAATTACCTTACTCAAATCGGGGTAATCGACAAATCCAGGCTGTTGAATATCTTTTTTCGAAGTCAGACTTCTGTCTTCTAAAAAAACTCCTGAATCATAAATGTTGTCAGACACATCGGCAATTACAATTTTTAAATGATACTTTTTAAAAGGTGTAACATAAGTCTGCGCCACCAGCTTTTTAGTGATCCCATCGTAGCGCAGATTACGGTAAAGGTTTGCATCAAGAGTTTTCAATAATTCAGGATCAGCCTTAATGACTGTCTGGTCACCGGCAACAGGCCCTTTGATGGCAAATACCGAACCAATACCTCTTAATATTCTGCCAGGCAAAGTCCCTTTATACGTTGCTTTGAGTGGCTCTTGTCTTTTAACAACAACCTGCTTATATAAATTATTATCTATAAATTGATCTTGGTTAAGTTTAAAGTTGATCGTATTTATACTAACAGGAACTTCGCTTCCAGAAATTAAAGCAATATTTTTGGAGCTGCTATCATCAGAAACAATAAATGCAAAAACATCATTATAGGGTGAATCAACATATTCCGGATATTCGTCAGAGCCAAATTGATAATTAAATTGTATACTGTTATCCATAGGGACAAAATCGAACTCTACACTGCAGATATCAAAGAACTTACCACTGACAATAGCCGATAGATCGGGATCAGTTTGAGGGGATGATATATCTCCAAAAGTTGAACTTTGATTATGGGAATTATTATAACCCGCCACATTATAGGAGTTTCCTGTTGAAAGAATTAAGCCCTTCTGGACCTTCAAAATATTCCCTGTACTTGTGTAGGACAAGGTAGAAAGCGGGTATCCTTTAAATTTAATGTTTCCAACTACTATCCCCTGTCCGCTGAAATTCTTCTTTACCCATTCGTCCACCTTAATAGACGATAATCTGATCTGGCCGAAACTATTAGCGGCAGAAAAAAAAACTGTAAGCAGCAGGAATAAATATTTATTCATCATTTATCAATCTATTAAAGAGAATTTTCAATAATGCTCCATTGAATAGTCCAATTTAACAAGGGATGAGACAAATTAAAATCCACATCATACAATTTACGATTATTTTTGAAGTCTTGTTTCGGTAAAGGCAAAAGGAAGTAAACTTTTTATTCCTACGGTACGGATAATTGATCCATTGGGGCAATAAAAGAGAACATTGATCAGACTGGACTGTTTCTTTTCGTACTCTGCCATAACTTGAAGGCAGGCTCCGCATGAGGTAACAGGTTCCTTTATGTCAAAATGATCAGTCTGCGCACTTATTGCCATACTTATAATCTTGTCATTGGGATATGAAGAACCAATAGCGAAGAGCGCAACCCGTTCGGCGCATAAGCCTGAAGGATAAGCCACATTTTCCTGATTACTGCCATACACAATCTTCCCACTCGCAAGGATTACAGCTACTCCAACCCTGAAACCCGAATAGGGAGAATGAGAACTCGCCATAGCGTTAACAGACTCCAGGCAAAGATTTCTATCTGTACTACTTAATTCATCAACAGAAGAATATTCCTCAAAAGAAATGGAAATATTTTTTTTCTGCATCATACAGCATCTGCTAATAATGCTGCAGCTTCCTGCTCCTCAGCAAGAAAATCAACTTCCACACGGAGGTTTTGAATAATATGTTGCTGCCTATCGGGGGTGTTTTTACCCATATAATACTCCAGTATAGTCTTAATACCTTGTTCTTTTGAAAGAATTACAGGATCAAGTCGAATATCTGCTCCGATGAACAATCCGAATTCTTCGGGTGATATTTCACCCAAGCCCTTAAATCTGGTTATTTCGGGCTTATTACCTAGTTTATGTATGGCTCGCTGCCTTTCTTCATCACTATAACAGTAAATAGTTTCCTTCTTATTTCTGACCCTGAAAAGCGGAGTTTGAAGAATTGAAACATGTCCTGCTTTAACAAGATCAGGGAAAAACTGAAGGAAAAAGGTCATTAGTAATAAACGGATGTGCATTCCATCGACATCGGCATCAGTGGCAAAAACAATATTGTTATACCTAAGATTATCTAATCCATCTTCAATATTCAGGGCATGCTGAAGCAGATTAAATTCCTCATTTTCATAAACAACCTTTTTTGTCAAACCAAAGCAGTTGAGTGGCTTACCTTTCAGACTAAACACTGCCTGTGTCATTACATCTCTGGATTTTGTAATAGAACCACTCGCAGAATCTCCCTCAGTTATAAATAAGGTAGTATCTTGCTTGCGCTCATGGTTATCGTCAAAATGAATTTTACAATCCCTCAATTTTTTATTGTGTAATGACGCTTTTTTTGCACGCTCATTTGCTAGTTTTTTGATTCCGGCAATATCTTTTCGTTCACGTTCAGATTGAAGTATTCGTTTCAACAGAGCATCCGCATCTGAAGGGTGTTTATGCAGATAATCATCCAGTTCCTTCTTGATGAAATCATTAATGAAAGTACGAACTGAAGGACCATCAGGAGCTATATTTTGCGAACCAAGTTTGGTTTTCGTTTGCGATTCAAACACAGGCTCCTGAACTCTGATTGAAATAGCAGAAACTATAGAAGCCCTGACATCGGAAGCATCAAACTCCTTTTTATAAAATTCACGGATTGTTTTTACCACTGCTTCTCTGAATGCTGCCTGATGTGTTCCGCCCTGGGTGGTATGCTGTCCGTTTACAAAAGAATAATACTCTTCACCATATTGCTGACCATGAGTCATAGCCACCTCTATATCCTCACCCTTCAGGTGAATAATCGGATAACGGAGGGTCTCTGCTTCAGTATTCCGGGTAAGCAAATCGTATAAACCCCTTTCAGAGAAAAATTTGGTTCCATTAAAATTAATCGTGAGTCCGGAATTAAGAAATACATAATTCCAGATCATACTCTCTACAAACTCAGGGATATAATGGTAATTCCTGAAAATAGTTTCATCGGCATAAAAAATAACTGCAGTTCCGTTCCTCTGGGTACTTTCTGTCTCAGGCAAATCGTTCACTAGAACGCCCTGCTCAAATTCAGCCTTTTTAGTCCGGCCATCACGATAAGACTGAACAGTAAAATTAGATGAAAGTGCATTTACTGCCTTGGTACCTACACCATTTAAACCAACTGATTTTTGAAAGGCTTTTGAATCGTACTTGCCGCCTGTATTAATTTTAGAGACACAATCGATCACTTTTCCAAGTGGAATTCCACGTCCATAATCACGAATAGAAACCTTTTTATCGCTTACCGTGACTTCAATTGTACGGCCGGAGCCCATTACAAACTCATCAATAGAATTATCCAGAATTTCTTTAAGTAAAACGTAAATTCCATCATCGTAAGCTGAACCATCTCCCAGCTTTCCGATGTACATGCCTGGTCGCAGGCGAATATGTTCTTTCCAGTCTAGCGACCGAATACTATCATCACTATAATCTATTTCAGCCATCCTTATCTAAATAATACCTTTACAACTACAAATTTAAAATTTAGATTGGCATAGCTTCTGCTTAGATTTCCACATTTAAACACTGGGAATATTAATCTGCTGCTTGCACAAATAGACGTATCTCCGGAGATTCCAGCTTTCGCGGGGATAAGATGCGTAGTTGTCATTCCAGCTTTCGCTGGAATGACAAAGTTTACTTCATAAATGGTGCGTGACGTACCCGCTTTCGCGGGAATGAC
>Ga0164293_10002573_pt1 | contig 15391 bp, 18 predicted proteins | sample GEODES118metaG_FD_111487 | JGI IMG/M metagenome (GOLD analysis project Ga0164293, IMG submission 111487) | Eutrophic lake water microbial communities from Lake Mendota, Wisconsin, USA - GEODES118 metaG | ecosystem: Environmental > Aquatic > Freshwater > Lake | place: USA: Lake Mendota...
ATACGATTTATTCCATCGCTCCCCCAGCTTGGACGGCGACTCAGTCGGCCTAATTCAGCCCCCCCCCAATGGCATTTCAAGCCATGCTAGACTTACTCAGATGAATAAAATGACATCAAAAATTGATCCGGCTACGGTGAATGCCGCCAGGATTTTTCTTGAGCGAATCTCGGGGAAATTCCATATCGACCACGCAATCCTTTTTGGTAGCAGGGCAAGAAATGCCCATCGGCCGGATAGTGATGCCGACCTTGCCGTCATCATGAAAGATCAGCCGGACAACAGGTCCGAGACGGCCGTCGCGATGGCCGGTATTGCGTTTGATGTCTTGCTTGATACTGGCATTCTGGTGCAAGCCCTGCCATTGTCGAGTGACGAGTTGGCGCACCCAGAACAATTCAGTAACCCAGCTTTGGTTAACACTATCCGCCGAGAGGGCGTTCGACTTTGAATTCAGCCTTTACGCCTGAGAAATATCTCGCTAAAGCAGAGCGTGCGTTGCGCGCTGCGCAGTTGCTTAGTCAAGCAGGCGAGATCGAAGGAGCATGTAACCGCGCCTATTACGCCATGTATGATGCAGCACATGCCGCACTACTCGCACAAAACAGGGCCGATTACAAAACCACGAAAACGCATAGTGGACTCATCGCTGCGTTTGGATTGCATATCGTCTCAACTGATAAGATTTCTCGCGAATTGGGTCGCGCATTCAATGAGGTCGAACAATTAAGGCTCTTGGCTGATTACACGGGTGAGGAAATCACCAGCGAACAGGTATCCAGCGCAATAAAGAAAGCTGAAGCCTTCGTTACAGCAATACGAAACATGCTATCTCAATCAGATTGAGATCGACATAATTGGAAGCAGTCAGACTTTGGTGCTGATGAGAGGAGTCGAACCTCCGACCTACTGATTACGAAATAGAATAGCAATAAGCTAACTTGTTGATTTTATTGGTTTTTATTGCAATGTAGTATAGAAAGTAGTATAGTGCGAATTGGTAATTTGACAAGGATTTCCAATGAAAACCGTCGCTATCTACACCCGTGTCTCTACCGACAAACAGACTGTCGAGAATCAGACTAGAGAGCTTCGTAGTCTCTGTGAACGACTTGGCTACACAATCGTTCAAGAATACAGCGACAGCGGTATTTCAGGAGCAAAAGGTAGGAACGACAGACCTGCTCTTGATGCAATGCTGAAAGCTGCTACCCAACGTAAGTTCGACATGGTTATGTGCTGGAGCATCGACAGACTAGGAAGATCGCTTCAGAACTTAGTCGAGATACTCAACGAACTGCAAGCATTGGGAATCGACCTCTTCTTTCAGCAGCAAGGCATGGACACATCGACACCTAGCGGTAGGATGATCTTCTCCGTGTTTGGTGCAATTGGTGAGTTTGAACGAAATCTGATTCGTGAGCGTGTACTAGCTGGTCAGCAACGAGCTAAAGCTAACGGTGTGAAATTAGGTCGACCATCGAAGATGAACGATGGGATGAAGTCTGCGGTGAAGCTATTGCGTGAGAAAGGTATGGGAATCAAGCAGATAGCAAAGCAGCTACAGATTGGTGTGGGTACGGTGTATACCGTCATCTAAGCGATCAGAAAAATATCAAATAAAGAAGTGCATCAACTACCCTCTGAAGTAGTTCCAATTAAAACTCGCAACTGATCAATTGAATACGGTGGAGATGCAGTGTGAGCTAATCTATGACAGTTCGCACAAAGTACAGCAACATCAGTGATTTTAGTAAGTCGTTCTCCACTATCTGCAAGTGGATACAAGTGATGAACATCCAATTGAGAATCAACTCTAGGGTTAAACCCACAAGACATACAGCTTTTTCCAAAGTACTTTAGTGCAGCCTTTCGTAACGAAGGATCTCTTTCAATCTTTGATAAAACAACTTCTGATCTGATACCTTCCAAGAATGTCTTATGAGACCAATTGGTACGAAACCGAGTAGGAACAAACGACTCAATGTTACTGAATCTTTTATCAACAATAAAAATATCACAAGAAGCATCTGGTGATCTGAGACCTCTACCGATAACTTGTCTCATACGACGAATAGCTGTGTTTCGTGTATGAAGAAAGCTACTTTCTATTTCATCATCCAGAACTACAGGTCGTTCATATGGAATTCTGGGAACGACAATGCTTTTCCACTCAATCGGGGTATCAAGACCAGCCCAAGCTCCAGCAGCAATCAAAATTCCCGAGTTTCCCATTCGCTTCGCTGCGTCAGATGTAGTTTCCGTTGTCTCCCCTTCATTACCTCGTTTCCTAACAGTAGCATCTGGAAGAAATGAGCCAATGCTTTCTGCTAAAGAATGACTTGGAGTAATTACCAGACACGGCTTATGTGCTGATTGGATGATCTGCACTACAGATGGAAGCCAATCGTAATCATCTACAGACTTTTCTGAGACATGAAAAGAAAGCGACCCATGCCTAACGGGTTCAATGACCGTAGCTAAGTAACTGGACTCAATAATACCCATTGAACGCTTAAAGTCATCAAAATTACCACCAATAGACAGCGTTGCACTAATAAAGACTACATTTTTTTGATTGGAGATTCTCTTGAGTAATCGTCCAGGCATTCTGTGATAAAGCATGATTCCACCATCATCAGTTCTTCCAGCTTTGTGATACCAAGCTGGCTCAAGAGTAGCTTCAAGAATCATAAGTGCAGCTGCTCTATCTTCCTGTGACACATCCTTTTTAGTCAGAAGCTCAGTCGCTGCTTGATCAGGACGACCAGAATTAATACCATATTCTTTCAAAACACTACTTTTTACTTCGCAATCGCTTTGTAATGCGGCTGCTTCTGGAAGTTGATCAGCCTCATCAAAGATAATAAAGTCTCGTTTAACAACTCCGTTGTAATCACCTTTTAATCTTTGGTCAATGATCACCGAAGCACTAGTACAAAGCATGATATCTGCTTCAAGTGCTTTGTTCCTATGCTCTTTGTACTGCGATTGATGGTCAAACCATCTTTTGGGGAGAAAAGCTACTACCGAAATTTTTGACGGAACGACAATTTTTAGATCGTTTGAAGTGAGAAGCTGCTCAATAAGCATGTGGGTGGGAAGTACAATCGCAACTTTCTTACCTCTCTCTACTGCGTGAACAACAGCAGCAAGATACGCTCTTGTTTTCCCAAGACCTGTAGCTCCTTCAATAAGCAAAGGTTGCTGTGGTGCATCAAAGTGAGCCCTGATGATTGCGAAAAAATTTGCTTGTTCGGGTGAGCGAAACATAAGAAAAAAGGTCACTGTAAAAAGTGACCTTTAAGGTAACACATTAGCCTCTCAATTTGTGAGTGGCTTTTAATTCGATGCGGAAGTAAAACAGGCTTACCACTTTTAGTAGCCTCTCAAATAATGAGTGGCTTGACCCAGCTTTACGCAGCCCAAGCTGTCAGGTTCCTCTCAGTAGCCTCTCAAATAAAGAGTGGCTTGACAGCAAGCTCTGCAAAACATTGGCGTAATCAACTCTCAGTAGCCTCTCAAACAAAGAGTGGCTTGACCTTGCTGCGCTTGCTTAAACGTGACGTAATACTTTCAGTAGCCTCTCAAATAAAGAGTGGCTTGACCTTCCTAACGACAACAATCTAAGTTCCCTCAGTCTCAGTAGCCTCTCGAATAAGAGTGGCTTGACAGTCGTTGCGGTGAACATTCCAGTAAACAACCTCTCAGTAGCCTCTCAAAGAATGAGTGGCTTGACCTGCCCGATACCAATTCCACAAAAGTTCTTCTCTCAGTAGCCTCTCGAATAAGAGTGGCTTGACCGGGATGTCCTGACATACTAGTGGGTTACAACTCTCAGTAGCCTCTCAAATAAAGAGTAGCTTGACCATATGTGCATCACGCAGGGAGCCAGACGGTCTCTCAGTAGCCTCTCAAATAAAGAGTGGCTTGACAGCAAGCAATGCAAAAAATTGCGGTAATAAACTCTCAGTAGCCTCTCAAACAATGAGTGGCTTGACCGTAACGATCTTCTTCAGTTTCCTCGTACTCGTCTCAGTAGCCTCTCAAATAAAGAGTGGCTTGACCAGTGATGCAAACAATGCTTGAAATGCTAGGCTCTCAGTAGCCTCTCAAATAATGAGTGGCTTGACCTGCTCATCCATAAGCAATTGAAAAGACATAGAAAAACACTTTCTATTTATTAAAAATTTGTGACTTTCGGAGAAGAAAATCCACCAATCGTGATGGTTTTAATTTGTTCACCAGATGCCCCAAAGAAATCGAACTTTCCGGAAATCTCTCCGCATCCTCTTGCACTATGAGCACCTAATATTGGAGCTTTACTCAGCTCTGATAACGCATAGTCAATCATCTCAATGTCTTTTTCGTTGACTTTATCAATCACAATACGACCATGTAAGTCAATTGCTGCCGGTAATGCAAAGTGTTGAACAATGGTTCTTGTACTTACCTGCATTTCCCCCATTGCTTCTTTGAATTTGTCTAGACTAGCTCTTGCAACATCAAGTGCTTTTTGATCATCAGGTGATACAGCTCCCTTTTTCATATCAGCTCTGATTTTTCTTTCAAGACTTTTCACAAGAGCAGCAGCGGCAGCTCTTTGATTGTTACTTTGACTTCTCCCTAAAAAGTCTTGCATATCATTTTGATCCATCAAATTAAGAGCATCTTCTGTATCATCTAAGTCTTTCCTAACACCAGTGAAAACTTCAGGTAACACATTGATTGATGGAACAAAGTGACCTACTTTTAATCTTGATTTAATTCCAAGACCACTTCCAAAAAGATCTAGCACAGGGCTAGATTCCCTAGCAGCCCTTAATGCTTGGAGATCAATCTCATCAGATTGCTTCTCACTATCTGCATCTTGACCAATCATTTCAGTGTAAATCTGAGGTAATCGGTACGGCTTTCCTGCATCAGCAGCTTGTTTCATACTTCTCAGGACAATTGCTCGTCTGAAAAAGCCCCTGAGTGTTGTCGCTGGAAGAAATCCTGTCTGAAGTCTGTTTCCATCCGAATCAATCCCTCTAGTCATAACAGGAAAATTTTCAAATTCATTTTCTCTTGAACCTTCAGCAATAGGCATTTTTATTGACAAAGGTGATTCGGTACGAATGATGCCGTTGATGATAAGTATGTCTTTCATAAAGCTCTCCAAATTCGTCAGATTACTAGCATTCCCATACCGAATGCTTTTCCCACCCTTCCAATTCCATTTGTTATTGCAGTTTCAATTAAGGTTGCATTAGTTACCTTAAGCACACCGGTGAAGTCTGTGCAGTCAATAGCAAATGTACGACTATCTTTATCTTTAATCTTCAAGTGTCTTGAAGTTACATGAACTGCTTGAACTAAAAAACCAAATTTTTCTCCTTGCTTTTCTAACCAAGCTCTACGGACTCTCCAATCTCCAGTAGCTGGATAGATATTCTGATTCTTGTGTCTTGATGCTACAGAAGTTCGCAAAGAGAAGGCTATGATTTCGTCATTAGCAGGTAACTTTATGACTCTTCCTGTCGCTGTGATTTCTTTATCAGTTCTGACGACGAAGTAATCCCCCATATCTACAAATTGATAGTGGTAACCTGAACACAGCTCTGCAACGATACGATGCCCCGCATAAGCTTCAATCACAAACGGTTTCGGAATGATATGGTCAAGCATCTGTAAGCCTTCTCTTCCAGAGAGCCTTTTGAATTCCACCCGAATCAGGTGTCGGCTCAGCATCTGCATCAAAGGATTCAACACCTGCTGGAGAGCATATTCTTACAAGTCGCCTATCTACTGATAGAAAGAGATTTGAGATTGGAAGCGGTGCTTTATCAAACATAAGAAAAAGTCTTGGTTCACTTCCATCCCATTCTTTCAGCTCATCACTAAAAGCTTCTACTCGGGTTCTATCATCAAAATTAAGCCCACTAGCCGCTAACTTTAGCTGTACCGTTGAACGAGTTGGTCGAACAATAGCCCAGCCTGAACTTAGACGACCAGTAGTACCTTTTTGGAGTTTATGATTACTGCTCAACGCTTTGTATGCAGCAGCTGAAGCTGATAAATCATCTACCTCTATAAGATGCTTTCCAAAATGCTCAACGAAAAACTCGTATGTATTCATGACTCTGAATCTGGAACATAGCAAATCGCACGGTTATCAGGATGCCAGTAAGCAGGTCTCCAAGCAGCATCTGCTCGAAGTGCATTTCTGTCACCTTGATACAGCTGCTGTGGAATCGGTCTGAGTGGTTCGTTGAGATAGCCCAAGATTCCGTCTAGCTCTGAATCTTCAATGTGGTAGCTGTCAATTTCACCATACCCACTTGCTCGTCGTTTTCCAATAAATGAAATACTAGAAATCATAGCTTCGACAGCTTTGATATCACCTTGTCCGTACCAAGTAATTTCAGGTGCAACTATTAGACGATAAGCATTAAGAACAGCTCCAAAGTCCCTGCGTCTTGCTAACCCAAGTGCTTTATGTGTTTTTCCTTGAGCATTTCTTGCTACAAGCTCAATGTCAAGGTCATGCATTGCTCGTAGATTAGCCACAAAGACTTGCTTACCTACACTGTGCTTCTCAAAAATTGCAGCACTACCATGCCAGACTCCATCTGTATTCATCAGGGGTATTTCTGCATGAGACAGATCAACATCCCCAGTCTCGTCAAATAGGATTCCTGCTAATAAAGCATCTAATGTCAGATAACCACCCCCTGTCACCAAAGGTGTCTTGAGTCTTACTGTGAGACTGAATTTGTCCATCAATCAGATTCTTTTCAGTTTTGAGTTGTGACCTTGCGGATAAGAATAGAGTAAAAAGCAGTTCCCTCAAAGCTGGGAATATGTAAAAGAATTGCAAACTTGGAAAGTCCCAACCTCTTCCTTGAGTTGTCGCTTGAGGATCTTGATTCTAGATAGTCTAATCTAGCAGACCATACAAAAAATGGAAGCAATAAGCTTCACATTGCGATGGATCTGACCTACATTTACGAGAAATTCAGCACCTACAGATCTGTCCTGAAGCGGGGTTTTGGCTACGGACTTGCGTAAAACTTCAGCGAATACAGGTGGGTTCAGAAAGTGTTTGTTGAACTTGCTGCTGGAACCGAGTCGTAAAGCGGGTTTTAGGGTGCCACTAAGTGGGTTCAAACTAGGTTCAGAAAGTTATTTTTTTAGAGAAAGCAAATAACTCTACTCAGCCTGTAAAATCCATTCTTTAATTGACTCATCGATTGTAGCCATTAGTCCTAGTCCAATAGTGCAACTTAGCTGACTATTAGTGACGAACTCTTCCACACTGTCTACCTTTCCAACTTTGATTTTCTTGAGAAATATCGATGAACGAAAACGAAGCAACTCATGGTCATTCGAACCTGTTGAGCAAATTTCAAGATGTCCAAATCGCAGGTGTGGATTTGTATTCAAAATCGTGTTAGAAACCTCGTGTGTTAATTCCTCAGGTACTGGCTTAGCAAGATAGATAAAATAAGACATTAGACCTGTTTCTTCATACACCTCAATGTAGTTATCTAAATTAATTTCGTCATCCTCTTCAAACACAGAGATATCGGAATCACCACCTGAAAACGATGATTTGAAATTCAAAGTGGAAGACATGCCGTCCTTAGCGATATCAATAGTGTCCGGTTGATTCATTCTCCGCTTCCACCAACCCATAAGTGCGTTTGTATACGGACGCACAGATACCGTAGTACCATCATCTGAAATCTGAATCAAAGAGAATTCATAAAGCTCGTCATCAGGTGTCAAACCATATTGATCCAATTCCAATTCTTCACTCATTTTTTTTCCTTTGTGTCTGCAAATAAGGCAATTATTATTAAATATCTTTACTACTCACTCAGCACAGAAATTATCATCAGCTTTCCTTGCTTCGTTTTCTTAGCCTCTTTTTCTACTTCCCTAGCAAAACCTGCCATCTCTTGCTGAAGGTTCTTTCCATACAAGTTCAAGTCTTTCCGCATAACCGTACAGGGTCTCTTAGAGAACTCTTTAGCAATAAGGTCTAGTTCTCTGCTCATGCACTCAGACCCTTCAAATACTCTCTTGCACCCGAAGTAGTGACTTCATTCATGTATCGCTGAATCGCTCTTGATGCAAATTCAGTCTTTGTCATACCCATATCTTCTGCTGCTTGAGCAAAAGCTTGTGCTAGTGTCTGCTCCAGTCTAAGTGGAAATTGTTTAGCAGGTGTAGCAAATGCATAGTCTGTTTCCATATGATGTATCTCCTTTGAAGATTAAGACTCATTGACCAAAGCGAAGCGAATACTCACACGACGAGATTGGTCACTTGAGAGTCAATACATCTATTTATGCATCACCAGACTTCACAAGAAAGATAGTCAGCACTATCCTTTCCAGTCATTCCTTATACAATTTCTCAAGAATTCCTTGATTCATGTAGGTTTCACCTAACGAAACTGAATTTGGATCGTACCCATCATATGTGACATTTTTACCGGTCTCGACATACCAATCCCATTGGTATTTCTTGAGACTCTCTGCATCAACACCGAATGATGCTAAGTCTCGTTCAATTCGCTTTTTATCAAATTCATGTAGAACATACTCATTCACAAGTCCTAGATCATCTACCTTGATATCCATGTATGTTCTACCAAAGTAGCCGAGAAGAAGTGTTGTCAGTAACAAGCACAGCTCTATTTCTAGCTCAAAGACCCAACTAATAACTGCGACAACCAAAGCTATGAAAATAAATTTATAGGTAAGGGATTTCTGCTTGAGTAGTAGTTTTACTCGATCTTCGTTACATTCATCTCCATGTAAATAGTGCTGCACATATTGCTCAAGAGCTGCTTCAAGGAATCGTTTTCGTCTGTAGTATTCAATACGACCTCCTTCAGGAAGCTGTTCTTCAAGCTCATATAGTTCATGTTGAAGGATGTCTAAAGTTTTTTCTTCCATAAGTGACACCCATGTTTGTCCTCGGTGATTGCCTTATTGTATTAGTAGTTCCTGTAGCGGTGTCTGGATACAGCAGCTGACTGGAAGTGATCCCAAACAGGATTTGGAACAAAATCAGGTGTTGGTGGATCAAAATCTTCAGGACCAAAGTGCATATAGTCAGGGTAATATTTCATCTTCTTGGATGCATAAAGTACGACTGGTGGTCTAGCATCAGTCACTTGAGATGTAGCTATCTTTTCGGACATGGTTAACCATCTCAAGGTATTAGTACCATGAAGCTGCACCATTGGAATAATAGTAGATGGATGAACAGCTAGTACAACATGATGATGAAGTCTTACTGGAAAACCATTTCCAACTCTTGAATGCTCATGTTCATCAACAAAGCAATAAGTTATAGGATGATACTCAAGCAATTCTGGTCTATTAATTTCTTCAGTCTTTAGAAGATATGGTAATAGACCTTTACGGTAAAAATTGGTGAAGAAGTTATTTACATCAGTCTCTTGGTAATTTCGGTCTCGATATGGCTTATAAGTTACGGTCAAGTGGAATAATCGTCTATCGCTTGATTCAAACTTGACCATATCTTTAGTCAGTTCAAGTCTACTTCTTTCGGAATAGGGCAACTTGTAAATTGATGGAACTTCATCTAGCTTGATGTAATTTCTGTTGAGTCGGAACATGTACTTGATAAGTCTTTGGTCTAGAGTTCCTTCTTGAGATTCCATCAATTTCTCTGACTGACTTCTTCTTGCTTTCTGAAATCTGGTTGCAATGGGTCTTGTCTGCATCTTTGAGTTCCTTTCATATTCCTCATGGTGTTCTGTCGGTTGCTTTGGTTTGCTGTGGTTTCTTTGGTTTACTTTGAGGAAGACAATAGGACGCTCTAATTGCAATGACTATGCATTGAAAAGGTAAATCACGAAGCTTTCCCTCATGGCTTTTATCGCTTCCTCCATCTACGCTTCCAGCTGATATCTGAAGCAATAGACTGAAATATTTATCAATTTCATGCTTTTCATAGTATAGATACCAAGTTGAATTTTCAATACTATGAACTCATGTTTACCGGAAAAGTACGGATGTATACCAGATGCTCTTAGCTCTTAGCTCTTAGCTCTTAGCTCTTAGCTCTTAGCTAAATTTTCAAGATTCATGTTTTCCAAACTCATGTTTTCCAAATTCATGTTTTCCAGCTTCATTTTTTCCAGCTTCATTTTTTCCAAATTCATGTTTTCCAAATTCATGTTTTCCAGATTCTGTCTTTCTTATTTTAAATAAGAACAAGAAACTAAAAGACACAAATCTGGAGTCAATTCGGTAATCTTGAGCGACAAAGAAAGCAATGCTATGTGTCAATGCAGCAGCTCGACATAGGAACTAGAGAAGTCAGTTCTCAGGAAGCTTGAGGTAGCTGCTATTTCAGCATTTCTCTCAGATGACTATCTGCAATAACATCAATCACAAGGTGAATTCTTTCTTTTGATCCTTGATTGATGACTTTATGCGGTAAGCGAATGTTGAGATACCAGCATTCTGTTTTCTTCATATGAACAGATTTGGGTTTGTCGTCTAAATCCCATTGAGTGACAAGCACTCTTGGATTTGTTCTTATAGGGACATGCAGTCGCATTGTCTTTCCATCTTCAATACCCAATGTCTTGTCTGTCAAATCGGTATGTCTTAGCAACTCACCTTCATTGGGTGCGAGCCGCATGAATCGAACTCGTTTGAACTGAGCATTTCCACACTTTGATGAATTTGGAATGATTGAATCAAGTATTTTCTGTACTTCTGGAAAGTGTTTCATGAGCTCAGTATCTTGGAGTCCTTGCTGACACTTCTTATAGTTCTTCAACCATTCAGCATTTTCTTTTTTCTGGTAAGCTGAAGATTCTTCCAAGCTCTCAATATAGAACGGGTTTGGTAAATATCCCCTCAATGCGATAGCCGACCATGTTTCGTTTTTATTGTAAGAAGATGGATGCACCGAGAATGCGACTATCCTTTGGTCAATTTTTCGGTTAATTGCTGCTATAAATTTTGTGAGATTCTGTATTGGTAGTTTGCTGAAGGTTACTAACTCAGCTGCTGGTACTTTTATCTTTCTTGATGGGGAGGATTCTTTGTCAAAGTAAATGTGGTAAACATCACCCAACGAATTGACTGAAGCACCAGTTCTGACGAACCCCGCTAGACGAAGTATTTGACGACTTGTTTTGTCTGACGCTAGAACTTCAACGCTACAAGGTTTCGCTACCCGCTCAAGTCGTTTCACAACTAATTCAATTGACTTCTTGTCTTTTGAGATGCAGGTGAGCTTGGATATTTCAGTATCACCACTCATGTACTTAGTTACCGGTACTGAACGACCATCACCCCGATAGAGACATTCCGTACTAGCTGACTTTCTGGTTCTTTTTACGAAAGCACCTATTGGAATAGCACCGTCTTTGACAATCGTGACTGCATCAGTTTTCTTAATTCTCCCAAAAGAGTTCTGCAATTTCTTGTCATGTTCCCGGTACAGCTCTTTGAGCAGATTCCATCCGGTCAATCCTTTAAGTGCATTTACTGATTTCAAACTCAGCCTCAGCTTTCATTAGATCGTCAGCGACGGAAGCAAAATACGGGTTCGTATTTGTATAATGCTCCATCTACGATTACTGAGTGACGAATATTCTGTCTTGTTCCTGGGGTGACACCCATAGCGAGTTTGTAGTACCCAATATCTTGAAACCCAACTAGCTTTGCTATCTTTCGTGCATCACTTTCAAGTTTTTCTGCACTTTTTACATTGGCTACATTCAAGATAAAGACCCCACCCTCTTTCAGCAAGTCATACGCACCTTGTATAAGTTCTGTATAGAATCCATCTCTCCACTGTTCGTAGGTTTGAAATTTTTTAGCGGATTGCTTTGTGTTGGAGTCATTGTAAAGTTCAGCATCGTAGTAAGGGGGGCTCGTCATTACTAGATCTGCTTTTCCCATGTACTGCTTTGCGGCTCTTGATTTGATCCACACCTCAAATGGTTTTGAGTAGATTTCTGAGTCTCTCTCACCACCTACTTCTCGCTTAAGGTATTTCCAGCAATATCCTTGCAATGCTTGATAAGCTTCTAGATTTCTCTTTTCTGGATCGATACCAACATACTTCACGAATGCTTTTCGTTTTACGCAGATTGTTCCAAGTAAGCGACCACCCCAACCTGCACATGGATCAATCACTAAGCAATCTCCCTCCTTTGGGAGAAATTCATTTGCAAGAAATCGTGCATGGAATGGTGGGAACGCAGCACCCACACTGTTATTCATTTGCAAGAATCTGGATACCACTTGAATTGCAGTTCCACCACTCCCTCTGAACTGAGCTTTGCTTTGGTTCTTGGGGTCAAGTAGCTTGTCTATCTTCTTTACTAAATTTACATTTTTTGTTTTTATTTGACTTTCTAATGATCCCTGCTTTGTTACCATCTTCCACATATGGTGACGAAGATGATAGGTGTGCTTAGCTCCCGGTGAACCGATACCCAGAACATTCCTCTTATGATACTTATCATCCGCCATAAGATAAGCATCTGCAGGAAGTCGTGCTAGTTTTCGGTAGTCAGCAATCTCATCTTTGAATGAGACTCGCTTTTTCAGGGACATGGTTCCTTTGGAAATCTCTTTTGAGAATCCATCAAGCATCATGTCAATGTATACCCCCCTTTCTTCGTCATCGTATTCCATCAATTCTTCCATCGGAATATCAAGAGAAGTTCCTTGAAGGGGGTAATCAATGTACTTTTTGCTACCCATGATATTTTCCTTCAAGGGTAGAGAAGCCTTCTCGCATGATGCTTTTTAGTCCTTGTCGGATTGATGCGTCAGAGACAATTTTGACAATTGAAGCAGATTGAACAACTTCCAATAGCAACTTTGCGATTTCATTTGAAGAAAGCTCACCATCAAAGCTTAAAGTTATCCTGTGTACTCGATGCTCACTAGCTTTTGATTTCTTTCTTGGTGCGGCTTTTCCTGTCTTTGCTTCAGTGCGAAGAAGTTTGATTTCTTTGAAGGGAGTTTCAGGTGTCAGCTTGTGTTGCTTCACCCATCTAGAGATTGGTGCTTTTTCTTTTATTGCTTGAGCTAGTAGATGTAAGCTGTCTCGGACTGGAGGTAGTGAAGCTGAATACGGTTGAAGTTGGTCTGCAAACTTACCGATTGTCTGCCAACGAGAAAAGATAGATTCGTCTGCTGAGTTTAGGAGATTTTGCATCATCTCTTTTACAGCAACTTTATGCTCGTCGCTCTCAGCTTTTTTGTCTAGCTCTCTCGCTTCTTCCCAAAGCTGATGTAGATTTCTCGCAAACTGGAGCTGAGCATCAGCAAAAGCAACAGCTGCTTCTGCTACAGGTTGCCAGTCTTTCTCAAGTCTCATTAGCTTTCTGTTGAAACCCGTATCTAGGTTTCTGCTACGAGCTTTGACAATAGCCATGTCACCTCCCTGAGAAATTTATATGCGTATAAATTTGTATATTTTCATTTGGACAATCGTATTTTATATACCGATTATAAGGGGCTTTGTTACACAGACATGCATTGTCACTTTGGATGTTTTTGAACTATTTAAGAACCTGTTCTGCTAGGTTTTGCGGTTGCAAATCCAAACCAATGAATCAGATGTGTTGCTTCCCTCTGCTATCAGAAATTTTTCGGTAACAATTGTTAGTTAAAGGATAAAGCTACGAACCTTTGTTTTTCTCGTTTTAACATTCTTTCATTTGTTGGTACAAACGAGATGGTAGGTTTTAGTTTATTCAGCTGAATACCTAGACAGTTCAATGCTTGAATTAAACAAGAAACTTTGACTCTTCTCCTCTTAATGTAAGATTCTTCAGCTACTTTTTGAGTCTCGTTTGCACATACTTTTAATCTTGAGTCGTACTAGAGGATTTCTTTTTTTTCTTCATTGAGTGAAGTTTATCTACATTCATTTCTGGGGTCAGATGTTTTGCGTAAAAGCGTTCAAGCATCTCGACTGATGTTCTCGCATTTTTTGCTAGTGTTAGGGAGTCAATCTTATCTCCTTTGGTCAAGCGGAACATGATTGCGGTATGTCTTAGTGAATATAAGGTTCTTGTTTGTCTCGTTGGTGTGTACTTTAGATCAGCAAACTTTAGGACTTCCTCAAATTGTCTACGAATTGTCTGCAATGCATAATTTCTGTTTGTCTTTTCTTTCCCCCTTTGTTTTTTTGAGTTTTCACCTTTCAAATGTGGGAAAAATACAAAGTCATCTTTTGTGAATCCTCTTTTATGTTTCTTTTGGAAATTCACTATGTCCTCGTAAATTCCAATTGCTACAGACATTGAAATTATTGGTGTATTTTCTGTCTTTGAAGTTTCTGGAGTTATCCTCAGGAATTGATGGTCACCTCGAACTATTTGTATGTTTCTGTGTCTAAGTTCTTTAAGATCGCTTGGACGGAGAAATGTATTCACCATGAAAGTGATAAGCAACCTGAGTTCCTCAGTTATCAGATGTCCTCTTACCTCATGCTTTTTATTCGCAAGGGTAGTTGCAACTGATTTAAGGTGCTCGTATTCCTCCGTGGTGAACCATCCTCTCGGGAAGTCTTTTAATTTTACTTTTGGAAAAGTTGGAATGTTTTGAATTGCACCTTCCCTCAACGCTACCTGAAGAATCTTGTGAAGTAAGTTAAGGTGATTTTTAATTGAGGATGAACTGAGATTGCGAGAGGTAAGAGTATCTACAAATTGATTTATGTGCTTATAGCTAATTTCGTTTATTTTGAAGTTCCGAAAGAATGGAAGTAAGTCGTGATTTAGTTTTTGTTTATCGTTTACATTTAGCAGGGGATTTCTGTCACCCCTATTGATGAGTCGCTCTTGTTCGTCCAGAAGTTCATTTGCAAATCGCTCAAAGCTTGAACTCTTTCCAATCGGAAGTAGGTTTCTTTCCCGCAATAAAATGGTTTCATAAAACTTTTTTGCGTGACTAATTGCTTCAATCTTGTTTTCGGTCTTGGTAGATTCCTTTACTACCCTGCTCCCAGTGTAGTACCTGCACCACCAATATTTTGACGCTGGTATCTTGAAGATAACCAACTTATCAGGATAGCCACCACCAATTGTGTTTATTGATTCTTTGATTGGTACAGTTCGGTGACGAGTCAATTCGGTAGCCGAGACTGTCATCTGACTCGTCAAAGATGCTTTTTTTGGAGGATTGCTCACAGGAACCTCAGCCATGCGTTATCCGGATGGTTGAGAATTGTAGTATAGCTAGTTCTATACTACATCTACAATGGAAGACTTTTTGTAACTTATTGAATTTTAATGGGTTTTTGGCGCTGATGAGAGGAGTCGAACCTCCGACCTACTGATTACGAATCAGTTGCTCTACCAACTGAGCTACATCAGCCAATA
>Ga0164293_10002574_pt1 | contig 15390 bp, 13 predicted proteins | sample GEODES118metaG_FD_111487 | JGI IMG/M metagenome (GOLD analysis project Ga0164293, IMG submission 111487) | Eutrophic lake water microbial communities from Lake Mendota, Wisconsin, USA - GEODES118 metaG | ecosystem: Environmental > Aquatic > Freshwater > Lake | place: USA: Lake Mendota...
CACTGCAATACAAGGCGCGTGATGGTCAGGTCTACAACCTCAACTTGATCGACACGCCCGGTCACGTCGACTTCTCGTACGAGGTCTCGCGTTCGCTCTCCGCTTGCGAAGGCGCGCTGCTGGTGGTGGACGCCAGCCAGGGCGTGGAGGCGCAAACAGTCGCCAACTGCTACACCGCGTTGGAGCTGGGCGTGGAGGTGCTGCCGGTCCTGAACAAGATGGACCTGCCGCAGGCCGATCCAGAGAACGCCAAGGCCGAAGTTGAGGACGTGATCGGCATCGACGCCTCAGAAGCCATTCCCTGCTCCGCCAAGACCGGCATGGGCATCGACGAAATCCTCGAGGCCATCATCGCCAAGGTGCCGGCGCCCAAGGGAAACCCCGACGCTCCGCTGCGCGCCATGATCATCGACAGCTGGTTCGACAGCTACGTCGGCGTGGTGATGCTGGTACGGGTGGTCGACGGCAGCCTCAAAAAGGGCGAGCGCATCAAGCTGATGGCCGCCGACGCCTTCTTCGAGGCCGGCAGCCTGGGCGTGTTCACGCCGGGTAACGAGCCGCGCGATTCGCTGAACGCGGGCGAGGTGGGCTACATCATTGCCGGCATCAAAGAGCTGACCGCCGCCAAGGTGGGCGACACCGTCACCCTGGAAAAGAAGCTGCCGAACAACGCCGGCCCGGCCACCGAGGCGCTGCCTGGCTTCAAGGAGATCCAGCCGCAGGTCTTTGCCGGGCTCTACCCGACCGAGGCCAATCAGTACGACTCCCTGCGCGACAGCCTCGAAAAGCTCAAGCTCAATGATGCCTCGCTGCACTTCGAGCCTGAGGTGAGCCAGGCCTTGGGCTTTGGCTTTCGCTGCGGTTTCCTGGGTCTGCTGCACATGGAGATCGTGCAAGAGCGCCTTGAGCGGGAGTTTGACCAGGACCTCATCACCACCGCCCCCAGCGTGGTCTACCAGGTGGTCAAGGGCGACGGCGAAGTGATCATGGTGGAGAACCCCTCCAAGATGCCCGACCAGGGTCGTATCGAGGAGATCCGCGAGCCCATCGTGACAGTGCACCTGTACATGCCGCAGGAATACGTGGGGCCAGTCATGACCCTCGCCAACCAGAAGCGCGGCGTGCAGTTGAACATGTCCTACCACGGGCGCCAGGTCATGCTCACCTATGAGCTCCCCCTGGGCGAGATCGTGCTGGACTTCTTTGACAAGCTCAAATCGGTCAGCCGGGGCTACGCCTCAATGGACTATGAGTTCAAGGAGTACCGCGCCTCGGACGTGGTGAAGGTCGACATCCTGCTCAATGGCGAGAAAGTCGACGCGCTGTCCATCATCGTGCACCGCAGCCAGTCGCAATACCGCGGTCGTGCGGTGGCAGCCAAGATGCGCGAGATCATCAGCCGGCAGATGTTTGACGTGGCCATCCAGGCGGCCATCGGCGCCAACATCATCGCGCGCGAATCGATCAAGGCGCTGCGCAAGAACGTGCTGGCAAAATGCTACGGCGGCGACATCAGCCGCAAGCGCAAGCTCCTTGAGAAACAAAAAGCAGGCAAGAAACGCATGAAGCAGATCGGCTCGGTTGAAGTTCCCCAGGAGGCCTTCCTTGCCATCCTGCAGGTCGAGGATTGAGGGTCATTTCATGCCGCTGCTGACCGCCATCGTCCTTGCCGCTTTCGTTGCCTACGCCGGTTCCTGGTACACCGGTGTCATCGAGGGCAACTTCGCGCTGCTGCTTTTGCTGGCTACCACCGTCACCGGTGTCTACTGGCTTGGCGAGCGCTTTTACTTCCTGCCTCGTCGGCGCGAAGCCGCGGCCCGCCTGGAGGCGGAGGCTGCTGCCCGCCGCGCCAGCCTGGCTGCCCAGGGCATCACACAAACCGACAACGCCGATCACCTGGCGGCCGCGCGCGACAAACTGCTGGCCCAGCCCTGGTGGCTGGACTGGACCGCCGGGCTCTTTCCGGTGATCGTCGCCGTCTTCGTGCTGCGCTCCTTCTTGTTTGAGCCCTTCAAGATTCCTTCGGGCTCCATGATCCCCACGTTGCTCGTGGGCGACCTGATTCTGGTGAACAAGTTCACCTACGGCCTGCGGCTACCGGTGGCCAACACCCGCATCACCGAGGGCACGCCCCCGGCCCGTGGCGACGTGATGGTGTTTCGCTACCCGCCGCGTCCCAGCCTCGACTACATCAAGCGGGTGGTCGGACTGCCGGGCGACGAAGTGGCCTACCTGAACAAGCGCCTCACCATCAATGGCAAGCCGGTGTCCAAGGAAAGCCTGCCCGACTTCTTCGACAAGGACGGCATGCGCTACTCCAAGCAGTTCGAGGAACTTCTGGGCGACAAGCGTCACGGCCTCCTCAACGACGCGGACCGCCCCGCGTTTGTGCCGGGCGTCGAGCCCTTTCCCTTCCGCGAAAACTGCAGCTACACCGTCGAAGGCGTGACCTGCAAGGTGCCGGCCGGTCACTACTTCATGCTGGGTGACAACCGCGACAACTCGCTCGACTCGCGCTATTGGGGCTTTGTGCCCGAGGCCAATATCGTGGGCAAGGCCATCTTCGTCTGGATGAACTTTAGTGATTTAAAGCGCATCGGAAGCTTCCAGTAATTGCCGGTCCGCAGTACTCTTGTGCTCAGCACTGCCATCCAGACCCTGCCCGCCATGCACACGGCCCACCGCCCGTTCAACTCTGCGTCACACGCCGCGTCCGCGCTCGGCTTACGCAGCCGGGCAGCCGCGCCCAGCCGGATCGTTCGCCCCAGTCGCTTGGCTGGCTTGACGCTCTGGTCTTGGCTGGTGCTGCTTGGGCTGGGTGCCTTGTTTCTGGTCACTGGCGCGCGTTGCCTGCCGGTGCTTCTGGAGTACCAGGGCGTGACCAAGGCGGCCCATCGTGCCGCCCGGGCTGCAACCGTTGCCGAGGCGCGGGCCGAGTTTGATCGTGTCGCCCTGGTGGAGGGCGTTCGCTCGGTCCAGGGCACTGACCTTGCCATCGAGGGGAGCGCAGCCGGATTGAGGGTGCGCTTTGCCTACCAGCGCGAAATCCCGCTGGCTGGGTCTGCCTACCTGGTCTTCAAGCTCTCCGGGGACGCGCCATGAGCAGCCCCGGCGACTCACCCTCTCCTTTGCACGAGACGCTGCAGCAGCGCCTGGGTCACCGCTTTGCCAACACCGCGCTTCTCACGCAGGCGCTCACCCACCGCAGCTTCTCGTCCACCCACAACGAACGCCTAGAGTTCTTGGGCGACTCGGTTCTCAACCTGGTGGTTGCCGACCTGCTGTTCGAGCGCCTGCAGTCCTTGCCCGAGGGCGACCTTTCGCGTGTGCGCGCCAACCTAGTCCGGCAAGAAACCTTGCATCAACTGGCCGAGGGTCTTGAACTGTCCGACGTATTGAGTCTGGGCGAAGGCGAGTCGCGCTCGGGCGGTGCCCGCCGGCCTTCCATCCTGGCTGACGCGCTCGAGGCGGTGATCGGTGCGGTGTACCTCGACGCCGGCTTTGACGCCGCTCGCGCCCTGGTGCGCCGGCTATTTGCCGACGTCGAGATCAAGCCTGAAATGCAGGCCGCCGCCAAGGACCCCAAAACTGAGCTGCAGGAGTGGCTGCAGGGCCGGCGCATGCAGTTGCCGATCTACCGCGTGGTGGGCACCCTCGGGGCGGCCCACAAGCAGACCTTTGATGTTGAGTGCGAGGTGGCCGAGTTGTCCGCCACCGAGCGCGGCATCGGCGCCTCGCGCCGCGCCGCCGAACAGGCCGCCGCCGCCGCCATGCTGATGGCGCTCAGGCAGCGCGGCTTGGCGCGGGCCTGAGGGCCTGAGCCGGCGTTCCCCCTTATTTGATGCCCATGACCTCTACCCCCTCGACGGACCACCCGTCCGACACCTCTGCGGCCGACCCGTCTGCCCTGTCCGGTGATACCTCCGCTGGCACCCCCGGTGACACCGCCGGCGAAGCCGGCCTGCCCGAGGTCCACCAGATCCCGGAGATTCCCCCCGTCGGCGGCCGCCGGCAGCCCCCTGCGGACGCCCCCGCCGGCCAGCGCTGTGGCCTGGTGGCCATCATCGGCAAGCCCAACGTGGGCAAATCGACCCTGCTCAATGCGCTGGTGGGGCAAAAGATCTCCATCACCTCGCGCAAGGCGCAAACCACGCGCCACCGCATCACCGGCATCCGCACCCTGGGCGCCACCCAGTTTGTGTTTGTCGACACGCCCGGCTTTCAAACCCGACACGCCACCGCGCTCAATAAGTCCCTCAACAAGACGGTGCTGGGCGCGGTGGGCGATGTGGACCTGGTGCTGTTCGTCGTCGAAGCGGGCAGCTTCACCCCGGCGGACGCCAAAGTGCTGGCGCTGCTGCAGCCCGGCATTCCGGTGCTGATGATCGCCAACAAGCTCGACCAGGTGAACCGCCGCGGCGAGCTCGCGCCCTGGCTGCGCGAGATGCAGCTGCGCCACTCGTTCAATGAGTTCGTGCCCATGTCGGCCAAGAACCGCGGCGACATCGAGCGGCTGTTTGCCATCGTCGGCAAATACCTGCCCGAGCAGGGCTGGTGGTACGCCGAAGACGAGCTCACCGACCGCAGCGAGAAGTTTCTTGCCAGCGAGACGGTCCGCGAAAAGCTGTTTCGCTTCACCGGCGACGAGCTGCCCTATACCTCCACCGTCATCATCGACAAGTTTGAGGAAGAGCCCAGCCCCAAACACAAGCGTATGGTGCGCATTGCCTCCACCATCGTGGTCGAAAGAGACAGCCACAAGGCCATGGTCATTGGCGACAAAGGCGAGCGCTTGAAGCGCATCGGCACCGAGGCCCGCCAGGAGCTCGAGAAGCTCATGGACGCCAAGGTCTTCCTGGAGCTGTGGGTCAAGGTTCGCTCGGGCTGGGCCGACGACGAGGCCCGCGTGCGCAGCTTCGGCTACGAATAAGGGCGGGCCCGCGCGCGATGGCCCTCCGCCGCATCTCGCACGAGCCGGCCTATGTGCTGCACCGCTACGACTGGAGCGAGTCCAGCCTGATCCTGGACGTTTTCACCCGGCACCACGGCCGCATTGCCTTGGTGGCCAAGGGTGCCAAAAAGCCCAGCTCCAACTTTCGCCCCGTGCTGCTGCCCCTGCAGCCGCTGCGCGTCACCTATGGCGGCGACGGCGAAATCCGCCCGCTGAAAGAGGCCGAGTGGGTGGGCGGCCATGTCATGCCCACCGGTGATGCGCTGCTAGCGGGCTATTACCTCAATGAATTGTTGATCCGACTGCTGGCGCGCGACGATCCGCATGCCGCGCTGTTTGACGCCTACGCCTCGGCGGTGTTGGTCCTGGCCGGCGAGCTGGGCCAGGCCGCAGCGGCCCGCGACCCGCGTGACACGCTCGAACCTGCCCTGCGCGCCTTTGAGCTGGTGCTGCTGCGCGAAGCCGGCCACTTGCCCGCCCTGGACGCGCAGACACTCACCCTCTCGCCCTTGGTCGAGGGCGAGCGCTACACCCTGGTGCCTGAGGGCGGCCTGGTGCGACAGGCCGAGAGCGACCCGCGCCCTGGCTTGGGCCCCAGGCAATGGCAGGCGCTGGCCCAGGCTCTGGAGCAGCCCGCGCCCTACGGTCCGCTGCTGCAGGCGGTGGCGGAGGTGGCGGGGGAGCTGAAGTCGCAGCTGCGCGCGGTGCTCCACTACCATTGCGGGGTGAGCGTGCTGCGCACCCGGCAGCTGATGATGGACCTGCAGGCCCTGTGAGGCCAGCCCACTAAGACCCTGAGCGATGACCACCGAAAAAACCGCCTTGTCGGTCAACCTGAACAAGGTTGCCCTGGTGCGCAACACCCGCCACCTGGGTATCCCCAGCGTGACCCGCGCCGCCACCCTGTGCCTGGACGCCGGCGCCCAGGGCATCACCGTGCACCCGCGGCCCGACGCCCGCCACATCCGCGCCGAGGACGTGCACGCCTTGCATGCGCTGGTGGCCGCGCGCCCCGGCGTGGAGTTCAACATCGAGGGCAACCCCTTTCACAACCTCATGGATTTCGTGCGCGAACTGCGCCCGCAGCAGGTGACCTTCGTCCCGGACAGCGAGGGCCAATTCACCAGCGACCACGGCTGGAGCTTTCCGCAAGACGCCGAGCGCCTGCTTCCGCTGATCGCCGAATGCCACGCGCTGGGCGTGCGGGTGAGCCTGTTCATGGACCCTCTGCCGGAGCAAATGGCCGCCGCACGCGCGGTGGGCGCCGATCGGGTGGAGCTCTATACCGAAACCTATGCCAGCGCCTTTGGCACGCCTTCGCAGGGTGAGGTGCTGGCGCGCTTCACTGCCGCCGCCCGCGCCGCGCATGAAGCGGGCCTGGGCTTGAACGCCGGCCATGACCTGAGCCAGCAAAACCTCGCCGACTTCCTGCGTGCCGTGCCTGGGGTGCAAGAGGTGTCGATTGGCCACGCCCTTATCTCCGACGCGCTGGAAGCGGGCTACGCCGGCGCCGTGCGCGGCTACCTATCGGCCATCGACCGGGCCTTTGCCTGAGGCCGGGTAACACCGGGTCACGCGTGATCTACGGCATAGGCACCGACATCTGCGACGTGCGGCGTATCCGCGCCTCGCTGGACAAGCACGGCGACCGCTTCGCCGAAAAGGTGCTCGCCCCCGGCGAGCTGGTCACCTGGCGCGCCCGAAGCGCCCGCTGGCCCGAGCGCGGCATTCGCTACCTGGCCACGCGCTTCTCGGCCAAGGAGGCCTTCAGCAAGGCGGTGGGCCTGGGCATGCGCATGCCCATGACCTGGCGCCTGTGCGAAATTGCCAAGCACCCCAGCGGCCAGCCGCATATCGTGCTGCACGGCGGCCTGAAAGACTGGTTCGAGGCGCAGGGCCTGGTGGCCCATGTGACCGTCACCGATGAATCCGACTACGCGGCTAGCTTCGTTGTGGTCGAAAAAAATTAAGCGCCTGAAGCGGTGCACGAAGAACATGAACGAACACAGCCCCCTCATCCTCGACGTCGCCGGTCTGGCGCTCACCGACACGGACCGCCGCCGGCTGGCCCTCCCACTGTGCGGCGGCATCATCCTCTTTGGCCGCAATTGGCAAAGCCGCGAGCAGCTCGAGGCCCTGTGCGCCGACATCAAGGCGGTGCGGGACGACCTGCTCATTTGCGTGGACCATGAAGGCGGCCGGGTGCAGCGCTTTCGCACCGACGGATTCACCCACCTGCCGCCGATGCGCGCGCTGGGCGATCTGTGGATGAAGGACGGTGGCCAGGGCAAGAGCGCGATGCATGCGCAGGATGCTGCGGTGGCCTGCGGCTATGTGCTGGCCTCTGAGCTGCGTGCCTGCGGGGTGGACTTCAGCTTCACCCCGGTCTTGGACCTTGATTGGGGTGGCAGTGGTGTGATCGGCGACCGCGCCTTCCACCGCGACGCCCGCGTGGCCACGGTGCTGGCCCGCTGCGTGATGCAGGGCCTCCTGCAGGCGGGCATGACGAACTGTGGCAAGCATTTCCCTGGTCACGGTTTTGTGAAGGCCGACTCGCACACCGAGATTCCGGTGGACAAGCGCAGCCTCAAGGCTATCCTCGCCGATGACGCCGCGCCCTACGAGTGGCTCAGCGCCTCGCTAACCAGCGTGATGCCGGCGCACGTGATCTACCCCAAGGTCGATTCGCGGCCCGCGGGCTTTTCCAGCAAGTGGCTGGGCGACATCCTGCGCGGGCAACTTGGCTTTCAGGGTGCGATCTTCAGCGACGACCTGAGCATGGCCGGCGCTCGCCTGATCGATGGCCGCGAGGTGAGCTACACCGAGGCTGCCACCGTGGCCCTCAACGCGGGCTGCGACATGGTGCTGCTTTGCAACCAGTCGGTGCCAGCTGGTGGCGCGGCGGTCGATGAATTACTGGAAGGTCTGGACAAGGCCCGCCGCCAGGCCAAGTGGCGGCCCAGCGAGGCGAGCGAGCAGCGGCGGCTCGACCTGCTGCCGCAGCGGCCGGCGGCGTCTTGGGATGCGCTGATGGCGCAGCCTCAGTACATCCACGCGCTCGGCCTGATCCCCTGAGTTGTCGGTTCGGGACCAACACGCTGCAGATGGACGACTAGACGCCCGTCACTGAGTCTGATCCGAGCCCCGGCTTAGAAATCTCCGCACTCAGGGGCAAGCCAACCAAACCCCAGCGGCTAAGGTTCCCGCCACGCCAGGCCCACTGTCTCCACGCGCTGAAATTGGCGTGAGTGAGGTTCGCTTGCTCAATTTTTCGAGGGCGGGGCATTGCCAACAGCCTCGCAAGGCCGAGGGATCGGCTGGAACCCTGCAATGCCACGAGTTACGAAGGTGAGGTCAGGTAGGTGACAGCCAAGTATGTCGCTTGACGGCCTTTCTGATCGTGGGCTGCATGACCGGAGCCCTTCATGGGGGGTCATGTGAGCACATGGGAGCGAGCCCAATTGCAGGAGCGTATGCCAGCAACGCTCTATAACCAGCTTGCCTTGCCCTGCAAGAGAAATGACATGCTTGATGGGCTCACCATCTACGCGACTTGGGCGGCATTCATCGCTGGATTGCTGCTCAGCTCCAAGTATCCGGTGCTGATCATCGTGCAAGGACTCCTCATTCATCAAATCGGAGTGCTCACGCACGACTTCTTCGTGCATGGACGGGCCCTACCCTATTTCGGGGCATTTATGGGCAGCATCATCACCTCTCTTTCTCCGACCCATTACAAGAGGGCGCACCTCGAGCACCATGCAGCCTTCCCGAATTCGGAGGCCGACCCAGATCGGGCGGTAAACATCCATCCAACCCTCTTGCAGAAGCTGGCCGCATTTACCATCTTCGATCAATTTCTCCTGCACCGGCGCGCCAAAATTTGGCCGTCCCATACGCAGTACACGGCAGTCGAGTTATTGCGTATCAGAGTAGAAAAAATCTCGTTTTTCATTGTCTTCGGCGGGGTTGCGGCAAGCGCCGCAATTACGGGCGTCAACATCTTCATCACAGGCTGGCTTATCCCGCTGCTTGTTGTGACGCCGGTGTTGACTGGTTTGCGCGTGGTGCTCGAGCACGGCTTGTATCGCGCGGATGATGTCTTGTATCAAGGAACCCCCGCTAAAGTTCCGAGCTTGATCGCCAGTTCCTCTTTCGCGCCTTATTACGGTATCGGGCACCTGTTGCACCATTACTTTCCGGCGCTACCTTGGTACAACTATCGCCGCGCCCTCGTTCTATTGACCCCATGGGTTGATGCCAAGATGACCACACTCACTTTGCACGAAGCCTGCAGCAGATGGATGAAGGATGGGCGGTAACGCTGCCTAGCCTGGCCAAGCTGGGTGGATGTCGCTCGAAAAGTCTGCAGCTGCCGCGAAGCCTTGGAAAGCACGAGATGGTCGACGCGCGCCACCAGTCCGATGCGATCGGCGCCAGATGTCGCGCGCGGTCCCCTGCCAACCGTCATTCGGTGCAGTTTCGATCTGTACCACAGGGAGGTAAGTCGACTTGTTCTTGGCTCAATCCACTCAAATGGTTGAATCTCCTCATAACTCGGGGCGATTCACGCCGCCCAGCTTGGAGCGTCCATGGGACCCTTAGTCAGTGCGCCTTCTGCGCTCCCTTGGCTTCTGGCGGGCTTGAGTACATTGGGAGCGTTGTCGGTTGACATGTACCTACCGGCAGCCTCGGGTGTAGCGCTCGCCCTGAACGCGAGCCCCGTTCAACTACAGCAGGTTTTGTCATCTTTCTTGGTCGGCATTAGCGTCATGAGCCTGTGCCTGGGGGCGCTGGTCGACAGGTTTGGCCGGCGCCCAACGATCTTATGCACGACGTTCATGTTCGTGCTGGCTTCGGCGGGATGTGCGCAAGCTTCGACTATGGGGGAACTGATTGCTTATCGCTTCCTCCAGGGGATGGCGGGCGGTTCGGGCCTGGTGATCGGGCTCGTCGTGGTTCGCGACCTGTATGACGATGCCCAGGCGCAAAAGGTCATGAGCCAGGCCACCGCCTGCTACGTGATGGCGTTGGTCATCGCGCCCTGGGTGGGCGGGTGGCTCTATGTCTGGGCCGGTTGGCAAGCAATTTTCATCGCACTCGCCGCATTCGGACTCTTGCTGCTCCTGCTCACGTTCGCGATGCTGCCAGAGTCGCTGCCCCGAACGAACCGCCGGTCTCTTGAGTGGCGGGATCTAGCGGGAGGGTATCGGCAGATTTTGCGGAACCCTCGCTTCGTGCTCTGGGTTCTGGTGACGAACGCGCCTTTTAACGGCTTGTTTCTCTACGTGGTGGCTTCGCCCGAATTTCTCGGCAGGCACTTGGGTCTGGCGCCTACCGAGTTCTTCTGGTTCTTTACAGCGCTCATGACAGGTGTCGCGGCTGGGTCGCTCTTGGCCGCGCGGTGGGCTGGCAGGCTCGGAGCCGTGCTGCAGGTCGGGGCAGGATTCATTGTCATGGCGAGCATGGTGACGTTGAATCTCGCACTGGACTTGATCCTTGGCGCTAGCCTACTGGCTAGCGCGGGCTCGTTGATGGTGTACGCGCTGGGATGGGCGCTCATCTTCCCGATCTGCGCCCTTCACCTAGCCGAACTCGACCCGCTGCGCCGCGGCTTGATTGCCTCGCTGCATGCGATGACCGGCGCCATCGGCAATGCCCTCGTGGCCGGTCTCCTGGCCCCTTGGGTCATGGATACCACCCGCTCCCTGGCACTGGCTTCTTTCATGCTGATGGGGCTCGGCCTCGTTGCCTGGCTACTTCTGCGGCTACGGTATCCAGGCGTATGGCCGGAACGTTCGAATGTATGACCCAAAGAAGATGACGCGAAGGGAGGCTCCCGTGGAACGTTGGCTGGATATGGCGTACGCCGAAACGGTCTTGAGCATGATCCGGAAGCACCTGCTTCTGTACGGCCTACTGTTGCTGCCAGCCGCTGGCATTGGCTAATGGGTCGGGAGACGACCAGTCCTCGCGACGCGGAATCGGAGCATGAATGGGGACATGTTGGAGGGGGTGATCCGCGGTCAGTGCTGGGCGGGACGCTTCAGGGGGCATGGTGGTTTCCATGCAGAGGAGCGCAGCGGTTCTCGCAGTGATGCAAGAAGCCGTGAAGTCGCCGCGTCCCATGAAAATAGGGCGCTGCCGCCTTCCTTTGCAGGCAGACTTTTCATTGCATGCGCCAGCAGTCGAATGAATGACTGGGGACTGTCGTATAGGAAGCAGTTTGGATGCTGAGCGAAAAAATTATTGCTCGGGTGATGCGGAACGAGAGCGAACTTGCCCATGGCAAGTGCTTCTGCGGTGGCAGTACACAGGACCTCAGATCGCGAGCAGTTGACAAAGATCTTGAACGGGCGCAGGTCCTCCCACGGGGCATGGCTCGGCCCATGCATCACGAGCTTTACGCTGTGGCTAGCGGCCATTGCTTGGATGTCGCCCACGCAGGCTGCGTCACCGGAACCGAAGACATGCAGCGACTGCCCCGACGTTTTCCCGAGCAGCTCGATCATCTCCCGCCAGCCCTTTTCCCAGATCAACTTGCCGATGAAGTAGAGGCCTTCTGAGTCCTCCTGCGTACTGGGGGCCAGGTAGCGCGCGTCGACGCCGTTGACTGCGGCCACTAGTGCGTCTGCTGGTCCTTGCACGGCCTCTGAAAGCCTGATGACCCGGTCGCAGTTGCGCCTAGCAAGCTGCGACAGGTAGCCTGAGATGGCTGTCTGTATCCATGCCTGCCTGAGCCATGGAGCGCTTGCTCCCAGGTAAAACGAATAGTTCGTGTGCAGGATGCCCAGGACAGTGCCGGCATGCGTCTGTTGCTTGATCTTGATCCAAGGCTGGAACAGAGCCAGGTGCTCAGGCTCCTCGAGAATCAGAAGCTCGCAGGGGGGGAGGTGCTGGGCCAATGCGCCCGCAGGGAAGATGCTGCGCCAGCGCGGGCGCCACCGCGCCGGGTAGAACCTGACGTGGACCGTGCCAGTTTCAAACGACTGACCGATCCAGTCCGCTTGCTCGCGGGTAGAGGAAAACCGCAGCCCCGCGGGATACACCGCCACCTGGTCGTCCGGTGTCAGCCAGGGGAACAACAGCTGCACCTGCCAGCCCTTGCGAGCCAGGGCCTTGGCGCGGTGCAAGGCATTGAGCGAGGTGCCGGTGTACCAGGGCGGCGCAGCCGTGGTCACGATGACTGCCCGACGTGAGGCGTCCCCTTCCTCTAAATGAATACCCTCGGTTGTGTCGTCTCGCGCGTTCACAGCGCCTGGTTCGCAAGCCGCCACAAGCGGGGAGGATGCGGGCGGCCCTCGCCACCACAGCGGCATCTGCAGCGCCTGGTCTGCCGACTGCTTCGTCTTGGCGGCGGACGCATCGGCACCGTCCCCAACCCTCACCATGAAGGCCATCGGCCGAAATGGCGGGAAGATGCGCCACTTGAGGTCTCCAAGTATCAGCACCGTTCTCTGCGGGCTGGCCTCTATCACTTCCCAGTGAGGTCGGTCGGCTGTTGCAAGGAAGGCCTGCACCAGCGGCATGCGCAGAGCCTGGGCACGGATGTCGCTGCCACATTGCCACCCGATGTCGCTCCAGCCTGAAAGCATCTGGCCGCGCCAGGACACCGTGGCCACTGCGCTGGCTTCCGAGCCCCTTGGTACGACGACCAGCCAGCGCAGCGGCGCCAGCGGACCCGGCTCGACGAGCAGGTCTGTTGCGTCCCAGCCCATGCCTCGCACAGTGCGCTGCATGACCTGCATTAGCCGGTGTCGTACTGCCACGCCGACGCCAAGCCAGGCAGTGGCCACGCCCAGGCCGAGCGCGGGTCGGTCCAGGGCTAGCCCCAGGGCCAGCGAGCCCAGCACCACCGGGTCAATGATGAAGTGCGAGTGCGTGCTGAAGCGGCGTCTCGTGAAGGGATAACCCAACACCGTTCCGAAGCTGGTGACGGTGTCGAGCAGCAAGTGCGCCAGCAGCCCCCCTGCAATGGTCAACGCCAAAACGCCGGGGGGAAGCGGCTCCGCGTGCAGGGCCCGGGCCAGCAGATAGAGCGCCAGGCCCTGCAAGGGAAGGGTGGGCATGCCATGCAGAAGAACCCGGTGGTGTCGCCAGGCGGCCAGTTTGCTGCGCAGGCCGACCAGCGCGTCGAGGTCAGGCATCACGGCCGCTGCAGCGCCGATCAACATCAGCGGCAATTGCTCGCGTGGGCTACCTCCGTAGGCAGCGCCTACGGCTCCGATGGCCAGACCGCTCAGTGCGTGGGTGACGAGGTCCATTGTCCCTCTGGCGTTATGCTGGATTCTGTGGGCCGGGCCAGCGCATTGCGAACGGCTGCCTCACAGTGGCGCGCGAGTTGTCGAGGCTCGAATTGCTCCTGACTCAGGCACGCGGCGAGCGTGGCCTCTATGGTCACACCCGACTTGGGCAGGGCCCAGGGGCCGGGCCATGCTTCATGGGTACCCCGAAGCGCCACCGCCACAACCCGGGCCGATGGCGCGGCCTCAGCCAGTCTGGAGAGCCCGCCCGGTTGGAAGGGCAGGAGATCCGGGTAGTTGTGCTGTGTCTTGCGGCCTTCGGGAAAGATGATCCCAACCCCACCTGTTGCAGCGATGTTGTGGCCTAAGCGTCGCAGAAGCGCATTATTTTTTGAGGCTGTGCCGCTCAGAACGGCGCACATGTACCTCGCCAGCGGGCTGATCACCGGAAGGCCTTGTTCGAGTCCGGGTCGGCAAACAAAATATGGACTGCGCGCGCGGTACATGTGCAGCAGGACGAGGATGTCCAGCGGCGACCGGTGATTGGCCACGGCGATCGTGCAGCCGGGTGCCGAAAGCAAGGCGGTCAGGCGCGGATCCACCTTCAGCTTCACGCCCCAGCACACCTTCAGCATCCACATCAAGCCGTGTGTATGCCTTGCGAGGACGGTACGAATGAATTGCTCCTTCTTCAGGGCAATCACGAAGCGAAGTCTGAGGTCGCAGACCAGCATGAAGAGAATGACCAGTGGGGTGAGCGCGATCACCCGAGCTGTTCCCAGCCAACGTATCACGAGGTGAGCCGTGGCGCTCATGGCCGACCCCCGGAGAGCTCTGGCGGGTGCAGCGGATCCAGCAGCCGATAAACATCCCCTGGGCGAAGCGCCTCCAGGGCCACCTGCCGGGCCCTGTCCCGAACACGCGTAAGCAGGGCATCGTCTAGCACCCAGTCCCGGAGAATCGCAGCCAATTCACGCGTTGATCGAGTTGCGCGCCCACAGCCCCACGATTCCAGCAACTGGGCGTTGGCGGCCTCATGCGCATGCCAGTCAAAGGCGATGACGGGTGTGGCCGCCGCAATCGCCTCCGTCATCACCAAAGGGCTCGCACGAAGCAGGCAGATGTCGGCATCAGCCAGACGCTGCGGCAGGTCAGTGACGAAGCCAGTCGCATGGACCCGCAGGCCCTTTGCTCCGTCGCCAGTGACGCCCTGCCTAGCGGGTGTACCGGCCTGGGCTAACCGCGCCAGCGTCCCCCGGAGCTTCTCGTTGTGGCCGCAGATCACTTCTACCTCGACGCGGTGCGACCAGTCGCAGCGGGCTACGGCGCGCAGAAGGCGGACCAGTCGGTGACCGCTGGTGCCGTCGGCCCCCATCACGGCCAGGAGCCGCAGCCTGCCTTGCCGGCTGATCGGGCGCCTTCGCGCCATGGCAGGCTTACAGGGCAGCAGCGTCAGCGGGACGATTTTTTGGGTTGGAGGGCAAACTGCGCGCGCGAGCGCCAGCCCCGGCTCGCGTGACACCAGCAGCAGGTCTGCGCTTGCCAACCAGCTCCGGTGAGGCAGGTAGTCGGTGGCCACAATCACGGTGCTGGGGCGATGCGCAAGCCGCGCGGCCACCGTGGTGAGGATCTGGGCTGCAGCGAAGTGGGTGGCAATCACCACATCGGGCGCTTGCTCGACCCGAGCAAGCACCGAGCGTGTCATGCGCTCGGCCAGGGCCCAGCGAAGAAGCCGCAGCACCCAAGGCCAGGCAGTGATCCGCAAAAAGAGGCTCCACAGCCAGGTGCCGTGGTGGCGAATGCGCGCGAGCCAGGGCAGGGTGCGCAGCCTTCCCTCGTAGATGTCGAGACACTGCCAGGTGATGTCAGCGCCAGGAACCGTCTGGAGAAGATGCGCGAGCGCGTGGGCCGTTCCGTCATGCCCCCCGCCAGACTTCGCGCTGATGAAGAGGATGCGCAGTGGGCGCACTGCGCGGACGGATTCGCCATCCTCAGAAAAGTCTGGTCTGGCTCCGTCGGCAAGGGTGATGAAGTCATCTGGCTGGCACACGCTAGCTCCTGCGTTGGTCTGAAAGACCACTGGGGCCCACGTCTTCGACTGCCTGCTCGAACATGAAACGAGCACTGACGCTGGCAATTTCCTGATGCCTATTGGGTGACCCAACTCATCGGGCTAGTTCCGTCTGTCAGAAACGG
>Ga0164293_10002576_pt1 | contig 15381 bp, 11 predicted proteins | sample GEODES118metaG_FD_111487 | JGI IMG/M metagenome (GOLD analysis project Ga0164293, IMG submission 111487) | Eutrophic lake water microbial communities from Lake Mendota, Wisconsin, USA - GEODES118 metaG | ecosystem: Environmental > Aquatic > Freshwater > Lake | place: USA: Lake Mendota...
ATTCCTCTACTACATTTTTCTTTTCTTATGCGATAGAGCCAATGCAATATATAAAAATTCTCTTCAGTAAAGAAGTTTGACTCTTTAGCTCTTACTAAACTATAAATTATATTTTGGTATGGTTCCGACATTGAACGAATATTAAATTATACTAATATAATTATTAAATTAGTAAAAAAGGAATCATTTTTTTAATTTATTTTTTATAAAATTATAATATTTTTCATTTTGTTTTTGTGGGTCAAAAAACAAGAACAAACCCAAATAAAAGTGAAAAAAATATTATTGTCCAACCGGTTTCAATCGAAATATGAATTATCTGAAAGACATCGGTGCCAATGTGCTGTGAAAAATCGGCGTTTCACTTCGTAGTAAATGAGAAAAGGTGTATAAGTTTTTTAATAAAAGTCTACAAATTATTTAATGATGAATTCGTCAAATAATTGCGGTTTAATCTCGGCATTTCAATCTACTGCCAATCATTCGAAAATAGCAATTGTTATACATTATATTTTTATCCAGCGCCTTTGCCAATGTTTTATCGCTCATTTTCAGTTGTTTTATACAATCATATTTACAAACAAATTCGGTTAATAATTGATTGTCGCATGTGTATTGCCCTACGCCGTCTTTATACAACAATGGTGTCCCATATTTATCCTCGAACTCGGTTCTCATTTCATCATTGCATTTCTCGTACAATGCATAATAATGTCCGTTTGTCACAGATGCATTTTTTACAGGATTGTCTAATGCAGATGAAGATGCATATCCATTTTCAACCGCCGCTGTTTTTCTGTCGATATACACATTCAAAATCTCGGTGTTTTCTCCGTTTATCTTTGCAATATATCCCAGGTTTTGCGCCTTGGTTTGTTTGGTTGGGGGAACATCATGGATTACATTCGCGTCCAAACTTCTATCAACAAAAGCCCATCGATAATTGTTGTAAATGGTATTTTCTTTCACCGCCTTATCGATGCTTGGGCGTTTAACGCTGAAATTGTGTTCCTTCAAACATTCTGCTACGGATTCATACACTTTTACGATAGTCATCGTTTCCGGATTGATTTTTTGGAGACGTGGGCCGACCGTTACTAACGGCTCGTTGAAACCAGTAGTTGTTTTAGTTTGCGTGGAATTCAGTTTGGAAACGATATCTAGGTTCACTTTTTCTAGATTGTCGATTTTAGATGATAACTGTTTTACGCATTGGAGCAACTCTTGGATTATCATGTTGTCGTTATTCGATGTTTTCATTTCTAACATCAGTTTTAGTTGTTGAACTTCTAATTCTAACTTATGTGTATCACTGTTGTTGAAATATTTGATATTTGTGTTGATTATATCTAATAAAGTTTGATAAGACAGATTCTTTCCTATTAGAAAGAGTTCTAGCTCAGTTTCATGTCCAGGGAGGTCATTTACTCTATTTCGCCTAACTAATTCATGTTCTTTGATAAACGTTTCAAAATCCTTGCTTTTATTAACGGTGAAGCAATCTAACAACAAACACTCTTCGTATTTTATTTTGTGTTCTTTGTATCTACCCAACACTCCCCTTCGACTCTCGCCAATTTTTATGACATATTGGCCATTTTCATGTGTTTTTACCTTGATTACATAAAAAAGGGCACCGCTCGTCGCATATTCTTGCATCAATACCTTTTCCCTTTCTAGCATTTTTTGTTTCGCTAATTTGGCGTCGTATTCGTGTTTATTTTTGTCTTCTATTTGAAGGATTTGTTGTTTTAATTCATTGCCTTCTTCTATCAATACTTCTTGTAAAATTTCTTCTAATTTAATAAAATATTCGTGTATTTCGTCTGCTTTTTTTGTCCCGGCTTTTATACAAAATAATTTAAATGTTTTTATATTTAACATAATTATTTCTTTATTGTGACCACCTCTGGTGTCAGTTGTTTGCTTTGCAACTTGGCAGAGCAATAATTTATAATCTTTATCAATGGTGAAATTTTTTTCTAATACTCGTTTCGCATTTACCTTTTGGCTAAAACCTAACCATTGCCACACATTATCTAGGTCGATTACGAAATCGGTCTTGTTATCGTGCTTCAAATAGCAGTAAAAACTGGCTAAAAACATTTGTTGTTCATAATTGTTAAAGTGTTTTTGTACCTTTTCAACTATTTTTGACTGGTAATCACCATTTAATTTGGTAATTGGATTGCTTTCAATGAGATTTACAATGTCTATGCTCATTCTATACATTATATATTGTGAGTTCTTTATATTGGTTTTTGCTTCAATAATCAAAAAGCAATAATATGAATATCGCTAAATTTCAAATTTTCAAAAAATTGAATGAAATAAACATTTGAAATTTATCCATATAAAAATGTCGAAATGCCTCGCAATTGATAGAAATCGTCATGGTTGCAGATGTAATGCAATACATGACTCGCGGTTTTGTAAAAACCACGCATATATGTCTGACTATACAGACGAAATGATAGCAAACCAGACGATTTGTTCTGGCTGTAAAAAATCGTATTATTTGCCAGATGGAATTAAGACGTGTTCAAATTGCAAAGAACGCGGAAAACAGTCGTCACTAACAGCAAAAGAAACAGTGGTATTATGTGCTAGTGACAAATGTAAATCCAAACGGTCGATTGAGAACAATTATTGCATGAAACATCAATTGTGCATTTTCGTCGATGAAACGGCTGCATTGGGCAAAAAATTATGCAAGCAGTACGTACGTGGTTGCCGTGCACAATTGGATGCAGAATATTCCAAGTCTACATGCGAAGAATGTTTGGTAATTGAGCGAGAAAAAGACCGAGCTAGGCGTGGATATGCCCAAAAAACGACTGCACCAGAACCGAATAAGCAGATTTGCACAACATGTTGTAAAACATTGGACGAAGAACAATTTATCGGGCACAATGACGTACAAACGAAAACATGTGCATCGTGCAGAGAAGCAAATCGTCTGCAAGATATGAAACGTGACAAAGAACACCGCAATGAACTAGCACGTATAGCCGAGCAGAAGCCGGAACGAAAAGTCGTAAAACAACAATGGAATGAGAATAACTACGAAAAAGTCGCATTGAAGAGCATGAATTATAGACAGCGCCAGATAGAAGCGGACGTAGACCAATATTTGAATAAAAATGCTGAAAATGCAAAGCAATGGCGAGACAATAACCCTGAAAAAGTTGTTATTAGCAACCAGAATAGACTGGAAAATATAAAAATTCATTATTCTAATTACATTCGGTCTGCAAACGATAAAAACCTCGAATTTGGTCTATCACCCGACGAGTTTGATGAAATTGTAAAAGCAAACTGTTATTATTGCGGCATTATACAAGACCGTGGGTTTAATGGCATTGACCGAATGAACTCATGTGTTGGTTATGTCGCAGATAATTGTGTAAATGCATGTAGCATGTGTAATTACATGAAAGCGTCATTGTCAGTAGATGCGTTTCTCGGTCGAGTAGAACATATTTTGACACATAATGGTCGAATTAATGGGCGGTTATTTCCGGAAATGTTTCCAGATTATACATCGGCATCATATATTGAATATAAGAATCGAGCGTCAAAAAAGAATTTAGATTTTGTACTGTCGCGAGATGAATATTTATGTTTGATAACCCAGGATTGTTATTTATGCGGGAAGAATAGCAATTCGCGACACCTGAACGGAATAGACAGAATAGATAATAATAAGGGGTATACATTGGACAATGTAAAGCCATGTTGTGCTAATTGCAATTATATGAAAAAAAATTACATACTGGATGACGTTTTGAATAAGTGTATGGATATATATTCATTTAATATTGTACATAAATCAGCAGTAGAATCAAATAGTATTGTTCAGCAAACAGTGTTTGATATTATACAACAAGTAGAAAATAGTGTAAATAATGATATAACTGAACCTAACCAAAATTTAATTAAAATAGAAAAAAACCGATTAAAACAACAACGATATAGAGAAAAAATTATTCTCGAACAGGGCATTGAAGTGTTACGTGCAAAAGAAACTGAAAAAAAACGAAATCAACGTAATCAAAATATGGTAACAAACAAAAATAAAAAGACCGATGAAGAAAAACGAGAAGAAGCTCGTTTAAAAAAACAACGTCAACGAGCGGAATTAAAAGAACGTTATGGCGATGAAGAATACAAAAAAATGAGAGCAACTGAACTAGCTGCATATCGTAAAAATAAACAAGCAGATTGATTTTAGTAATTTAATTTATACTTTTTATAAATTAAACATGATTATAAGGTTATATTTTTTTTATTTTTATGTGCAAATGCACTATTATTTTTAGTTTTGTTGGTCCCGACCTTTTGTCCCTAACCTAATTACTATACGCCACACCAGCCATGCCGCTCATAACGCGGAGAACGTTGTAGTTAACAGCGTACACACGGACCTTAGCAGTGTTGACACCAGACACAGTTCCGGAGGAGAGCACCAACTGAAGAACCGCGTTGTCGATTCTGGAGAAGTTGCAAGATCCGCTGGGTTGGTGCTCCTCAGGGCGAAGGGCAAAGGAGTACACGTTGATACCGCAGTCAGGGGCACGGGTGTGGTGCTGGAAGGGCTGCACAACGTCGAAGTAAGAACCCTCACGCTCGGAGAAGCGGTCCTGGCCGTTAAGCTGGAGCTTGGCAGTGACCACAGGGTTCTCACCCCAGCAGTGCATGTCAAGAGCAGACTCAGCCAACACGAAGGTACCGGCATCAGACAAAGAGGAGGGCGCAGCGCTACTCTGGTCCTCATCATATACTGGTTCAGGTCCACCTTGTAGAGGCTGTTCACCATTGACAGAACTAGAGTCAGCCGCACCAGGCATCTGGAAAAGACCAGAAGCACTAATGAAGCCGTTAACACCGCTGACAGCGTTAACACCACCGAAGGCATGGATGGCGTTGGGGAGGGCATCAATAGCATCAGTGTAGTTGAAGGGTTGGGCACCAAGGGTCTTGTAAAGAAGAGAACCACCCTCAAGAGAAGAGCAGTAGTCGACGTTGGCATCAGGCTGAACAACCCACACCAACTCCTTGCAAGGGTGGTTGAAGTTGAGCTTGATCTTGTTGGAAGAAGAACCAACCGATTCGTCACCAGTGAACTGGAGCTGCTCAATCAAGTACTCATGGGGGTTCTGGGCCATCTTGCGGCGCTCATCAGTGTCGAGGAAAATGTAGTCAACATAGAGAGAAGCAGCCACAAGGGATTGCTGGTAGGCCTGGGAGATGGACTGGGAATTGGAGGAGCCGGACAAGCTCTTGACGGCCCACAAGCACTCACCAATGGGGCGGAAATCAATGTTGATCTTCACCTCGTGGTACTGAAGGGCAATCAAGGGGAGGGCAAGTCCGGGGTTGCGGCAAAACCAGAAAAGAAGAGGCACGTAAAGGGTGGTCTCAGGAAGGGCGTCGCGGGGAGCGCACACCTGGGCGGGTCCTCCGGCAGCGCAGGGGCCAGACACAGGGGCGAAGGAGGGGTCAGTGATGTAGGTAAGCTGAGTGGTGTTACCAATCATCTTGTAGTAACCGGCCTGCTGCTCCTTGGAGAGGGTAAGCTGGTTCCAGATGTGCATCCAGTCACCATATTGGCGGTCAATGCGTTGACCTCCAATCTCCACCTCCACCTGGGCAATGAGTTGCTCACCGATGAAATCTAACCAACGGGCATACACACCGTCGTTGTTTCCCTTCATGTCCTGGTTGATCTCAGGAAGAGTCACCTGGAGGTAGGTGCGGTACGCCAAGTCACCGTTGCGGCTGATTGTGCATGTCACACGGCGGCCGAAATCGGCCTGGCCAGAGAAAGTCTGCTCAATAGACTCCATGGCGAAGTTGGTGTGGCGTCTGTAAGACACCTTCCAGAAAGTAATCTCGGGGGTTCCGGTAAGGAACACATCTTGGGCGCCATAGGCGACGAGTTGCATCAAACCACCAGCCATATTTTATGGATTATATTGTATCCAAAGAAAATAATTTTGGAGAAAATGAATTAATAAAAAATAAAAAGAATTCCTTTTTATTTTTGGAAACACCCTAAATAAATGATTCGCATGACGAAATTCCCGAGACTCCCTTGAATTTTTATGGGGGTCTCATAAAACGTCTGCGTATTCATATTAACCCGATATATTAATTCACATCATTACATTTGTGTTTACAAGTATTGATATTTCAAAATGTCTAAAATGGGTCGGCGGCAGGTCGTCTATGCCGGACTATTTAACACATAATCCACCGACAGATTCGATGCTACAAATGTTTCTAAATAATTCTCCTGAAAAATCTCTTGCCTGTTCTCATGCTTTTTAGTGAAAATATAGGAGTCTTGCGATTTGCGTACAGTCCACCCCTGCTCCAATGCATTGGTGATAAACAACATCTTTTGAAATGCAGGTTTAGACAATTGCATATGATTGGGCAGACCAATCGTTTTAGGAGATGACATGTGGATTTTGTGATCGAGTTATATAATGAGGTTTAGATAGTGTTTTATTGAAGGATACGAGTTTTTATATGTGAATATATTATAATTAAGACTTAACATATGGCGAGTCGGGATAAACGTGATAAAACCCCTAACCGCCAATTTGCTGCATATAGTTTGGAAACTGATAAATCAAATAGTAAACCGTTAGCACTTAGCACCGATACGTCATCTATTGGCGGCAGTGCTAGTACAGAAGTACAACCACCTGAACAACTACCATTACAAGTGACACCAGCAGCAGCAGCAGCAGTGCAACCACCTGAACAAATGCCACCAGAACCTTCTATCGGTATACGTGTAAGAAACATTCCCGCTCGATTTAAACCAGATATTTGGGCAGAAAGTCTTCGAAATTATAAATCAAAAAGTAAACAATCTAGTTCAGTAGTTAAAGCCGCCGCGTCATCAAGTAGCAGCTCGTCACAAGAAACGAGGTTGCCAAAGAACAAAATAACTGTTGGATATGCTACAAATGACGCCTTATATAAGGATATAATTGGTATGTTACTCGCGGGCATGTCGATTAGTGCTATAACAACTGTATTATGCAATGTGAACAATAAATATCGTGAAATACTAACACAGAATGCTAAACCTGACGACGAATGTACAAAAGCAAGAGATGAAGATGCACATGGTCTTACCCAATATAAAAATGCACAAGAACGAAATGAGGGTGCAGCCGCATATGATGTTGATGCTGAAGTATTAAATGTCCCCGCGGTGAATGGTCTAAAACGTCCATTTTATTTGGCAATGGTGTTAGACAAAACAAAAGGGAAAAAACGAATGACGTCTGTTCCATTTACACCTACAAAAATGGGCAATTGCGGGACATGTTGGTTATGTAATTTGCCAGTGCATTATTATAGGCAAGAAGATAAAGGTTACATTAATACCACTGGTTGCGGAGACTGTGAACATGTTGGCGCAATCGTCGCCGCATTTTTAGCCGGTATGTTAAGTAACCAAGGAAATCCCGACCAATTTAAATATAATTATCACCCATCACACCCACATTGTAATAAATGGAAATCGAATACCATACCTATGAAGTTTAATAAAGCTAGCGGACAATGGGTGCTTGACCAAAACGGTATTACAACAATAGCGAAAGATATTGCAAATCATCCTATTCATGGAAGTGAATATTGTCCAAAATTTATAAAAGCATACAATGAAAAGAAAATAAATGTCGAAAAAGTAAAAACATATATTAACGGACCTGCAACCGAGTGGTGTGATGCTGCAAATAAATCACTCGCACGAAATACCGATAAAACAAAAACAAATATTGCAAGCGCATTAGCCAGCATTATAGCAAAAACTGCACCAAAACTCATTTCGACTACAAAGATTGATTCTGTAAAAAAAGTAAAAATGCAACGTAAACAGTCAGGTGGTTGCGGTGATGGAGATAATATTTTTGTCGAAGAAATTCCAGGTGAACATGCGGTTAATATTTATGATACAAACACATTTTATGAATTACAGCGAACAACTGATGATGACGAATTGAACAGTTTACAGATGGAATATAATGCCATTTTTGATGAAAGTGCAGATGAGAATACAACGAATATGGTTTTTGAATGTTTATTTAATGTTTTTGATGCAATAGAAGACCCTTACGAAATAGGAAGTGGAGTTACTGGCATTCTTAATGTGTTAAGCAGATATTTATATGGATTGGACCAAGACGCCGTCAAAAACCAAGAATTGATAGATGACATAAATTCTAGAATTAGAACCATAACCGATAATAATGGTGATGAATTAGCAGAAACTGACTATGAAGTTCTCGATATATATAATGCAGCAGAAGATGTAAATGTTAATGAATGGAAATATGATGAAACGGAAATTGCTGACAATGTGGCTAATAAAAATGTGAATGGTAGGTCGAGAACCTCATCCGTCGAACTTACACCGCGAATAGTTGGCGATAGTGATACTCAAGCAAGTGAAGGTGAAGATGCAGAACCCCTTCGTTCGTTGTCTGCCAAACGACCTAACACGGCAGAAAGCAGACCCCCATCGATTAACACTGGTTCCTATTTTTTTACATCGATAACAGATACAGACGCCCGACCTCAAAAAATGCCTACACCAACGTCAAGGTCCAGACCAAGTTCTACAGTGCAAGAATTAGGTGAAAAAATGTTTCAGACAGAGCCGGGGGCGCAATTGAGGTATACACCAATTGAAGATGGCGGTAAACGATTAAATAAACGCCAATCCAAAAAGAAATCACAAAAACGTCTCCAAAAAAACAAAACAAAGCGTATTTCCTACATCAAACATAAGCAAACGCGCAAAAATAAACATTACAGAAAAACAAAATCAAAACGTTATAACAAAAAATAATCCATGCAGTGGACATGCAATTAAACATTTACACATCATTATAAAGAAAAAACGTATAACATTAGGTACACGTTTTTTTATTTTCCACCACTCTGATCATCTTATCCGTTTCTCTGTTTTACACACATTTTACACCAATCTTTTCGCAATATTCGTGCACTTTTTTGATTTCGTTGTTGTAATCGTCGGTTATACCAGGCATTCGTCCAAAATCATCTAGATAATTATTACAAGTGTTTGCGATAATATTCGAATTAATGTCAATAAAGCATTGTACTGGTCTCCATAAAACACTATTTCGTCTATTATAATAGTAATCTGCAAATATAAATGGTTTATGGAGTGGTAGTTGAGCGAGGCTATCTAGCATAAGAATCGCTTGATTTCCCAGATATTTATCAAAATCGGTTGTGTATCTTGGACAAAATATCGGGTCTTCGTAGTGCCCGTCGCTACTGCGTCTGTACCCAATGAGCACTTGCTTATATTCGTCGTCTTCCTGAACATATCGGGCAGTTAATAAATAGTTTTCTAGATGGGAATCAAAGCGTGCAGTTAGATTGGATATATTTGCAGTCAATTCATCACATTTAGACTGACGTGCGTAATCTTGCTTAACACATTGAATAAAATATACATAGTCTCTGATTAGGTCGTCGAGCCGGGTGTTCAGTTTGGTGTTATTTAATTCACGGCCTTCTATTAGAGAATCCAACCGCGTAGTTAACGTGGATAATGTTGCAGCCAATTCGTCATGCTTCGACTGATGAATGTCATTTAATTCGTGTATATCTCGAATATGTTGGCTCTGTAGACTGCTAATGCGCTGACCCAAATTCGCATAATTGGCGTTCGCATCGTCCCGGACGCGTTTCATCGTGATTTCGGTCGGCACAATGGCCTGCAAATACGCAACCCGTTTTTCGAGTTCGACCACATGTCCACGTAGTTCTAGACACTCGTCTTCGAGTTTATTGAGAACATCATTATATTTGTCCATGAAATTATCTATTTTTACGCTCGTGTACGCCATGATTTCTTCTTGTTGGTTGCCAATATCGCGATACAGCTGAGTGAACCGTTTCTTGGCCCAACTGGCCGCATAAATCACCCCGCCCAAAATAGACGCCCACATGCATACTGTAAATACCTGATATGAGGTTGCATAGACCCAGCTCCCACCTGACACAGTCAACATATTATTGTTCATCATTTCTCTACTATTGCACGCAGACATTTATAACCGATTGTTAATTACTTTTGATGCATTTAGTGTATAATGTTGGTCCAATTCAATTTTTTACAAAGTTTTGTAATATGAAATTGATGGCAGAGAATAAAATATACACTTATTTTAGAGTATGGCAGAGTGCATTGATATTGGCTCTTATATAGTTACAATTATTGTTATGACGCACGGCAATGTAATTGAATTAAATATATCACACGAGAAACAGATCATTCTTGAAAACGTAATTTATTTAAGTTTAGCGGGAGAATTTATCGAAACTGGACTGGGACTCGATTGGGTTAGAAATAATCATCGCAATTATCTAGATAAGATGTTTCAACGGGATTTAAATAATACTATTGATGTCATGCAATCCGCTGCAGACCGTATACGTCCGGCATATGCGAATTATATGAAAATGTTTTTTGGTCAATCTGCTGAAAATAGTTGCAAAATATTTGATAATATCCAGTATGATAAAGCATTTGGAAAAGGCATAGAAGGAATTTTAGATAGAATGCTACAATGTATTTTACCCGATGTGTTTGGTATTTTTGTTATTTCCGTGCATAAAAAAATAAATGAAACTACATTACAATTAATTTATCCCGTGAATAACACTCAGCCGAAACTGGATTTATTAAAACACGGTGATTTAATCAAATTTGCAAAAATTTTCAATACTGATGGTGACACCATAATAACCACATTGAGAGAAGCATCCACACCATGGCGACCAATAGCAGATATTTCGCCGACCGACGAAAACCAAATTAAACAAATAAACGACTGGAAAGTGACTACGACAGATTCAGGAGACATTTCGCATATTCGGTTAAGTTATTTGATAGATATTATCAAAACAATAGTTGGACATGACAAATGCAAAATGAACATTATAGATTATTCATGTTCTCCAATTTCGCACTTTGTAAGTAATAAAGAACGGTCATTTGCTCCATATATGGTTGAACGCGATATTGAAAATACCAAACAAACATTTGGCGGTAAACATGCACGCAACAAGCGACGTACAAATCGGCATTATGCAAAAAAACGATATACAAAAAAGCGTCACATAAAAAATAAAGCCTCAACAACTTCAAATAATCCAATTCGAAAAAAGCAACATAAAAACACATAGATAACTAATACTAAACTAGTTCTCCATGAATTCGAATCAAAAGAAGGGCAACCCGCAAAAAACGCCCGGCCTACATACAATTGACATCAAACATACCGAACTCCTAGATAGATTCCATAAAATAGAGACTGAAACCATCCCGAAACTTCTCGAAGAAAAGGAGAACCTAAAACAAAAGATCAAAACCCTGTCGAAAAGCCAATATGACGAGTATATGGATATACGCGACCGAATCAAATACATCCAACAAGAAGTGAAAGTCCTCGGTCGACAAAAGAAGGAGTATTTACTCAATAATTCCAAACACATTTTCGACTATTTTGAGCAAAAGAAGCAAATATCCGTAGATTCAAACACACTCAACCAAAACTCCAATGTTCTCAATTCTTTCTTTAAAATCAAGGCCACGCAATCGTCGGCGGCCGACCCCAATAATGACAAATACGCAAAATCCAAGCAATCATACCAACATTTCTGGCGAAACGTGACAAACGAGATTGCGAATATTCAAGATTTCATCGTCTCGACCGACGTATGTGAAACATGTCAACGTGGAGAACTCATTCCTCAAGACGAAGAAGGCATTTTAATTTGCAACAACACTGCGTGTGGCAAATTCGTAACCTACATTGTCGATAGTTCCAAACCCACCAACAAGGAGCCGCCAAATGAGGTCTCTTACACGGCTTATATCAGGCTCAACCATTTCAAAGAAATCTTATCCCAATTCCAAGCCAAAGAAACCACACAAATACCCGATGAAGTGATTGATGCAATCAAGGCGCGTATTAAAAAAGAGCGAATCAAAGACGTCTCCCTTATCAACTACGACAAAATGCGCGAAATGTTGCGGAAACTCGGTTTCAACAAATATTTCGAACATATTCAATATATTAATTCGCTGTTCGGTATTAAACCCCCCATAATGAACGAAGAGTTGCATGAGACGCTATGTGTTCTCTTCATCGAAATACAGAAACCATGGGCGGTGCACTGCCCCCCTAACCGTACCAATTTTTTCAACTACACGTACACATTGCACCAACTGTGCGTGTTATTGGACCAGACCCAATATTTGCCCTATATTCCTATGATGAAGGACCGAGAGAAGCAATTAGAGCAAGATATGATATGGAAAAAGGTGTGTAATGACCTGGACTGGGAATATTTCCCAACCGTATGATTTGACTTTTCAAATCGACAAACTATTGTAATATTATTACATAATGTGATGTAAAAATATTAATTACACAAGGCTTAAGCGGCAATCTTAATACCACCCACCAATGTGCTACCGAGTGTCATACCGGCACCGTTTCTGGCGCTGGATCCCATGGAGGGAATAAACACGTCCAAAATGCTAAATGTGGCGGCAGCGGTCAAGGCAATCACGATGATTTCCTCAACGCTCAACGCCTTCTTGGGGATTAACATGGCGCAAATCGCCACAGCAAGGCCTTCAATCAAGTATTTGATGGCACGCTTCAAAAGCTCGTTCATGTCAAACATTTCGGTCATGTCGAATATATATTATATTGAAATAAAATAATTCATTCTAAATGAAATGAAACGAAACAGCCAATATCCGGATTTCGATATACACAAATATTATGTTATGTAGAAAACACTTAAATATAATGTTGGAATACAAGATATAATGTCGTCATTCGAGAAGAAAACGCTTGAAAATGGTTCTGCGAATCCTAAATATGTAGATTTGTGCGATGAAGATGCCCCCCTCGCAGGACAGAAATTTGCATGCCTATCGTTTGTCTCCCCTGAAAAAATTTTGAAGAAGCGCGAGGTGTATTTGTTCGACCAATTCATTAAGAACTGGGAATTTTCTAAATCCATGGAGCGATACTTCGAATTCATCCATTTCGTTGCGTATAAACACAACATGAATGTAGAGACGCTTATCGCGGATTTCAATGATTTCGTAAAGGAGGAATCAACAAAGCTAAAGAAAAGCGGCATTGAGGATGATTATAAGAATTTTATGGACAAGCAAGAAGACGCGCTGAATGAAAAATTCAACCGAGAGCATTCCTTCCAAACATCAGTGCGTGGTCTCAAGGTGCGTGGTGTATTTGCATCTCAAGAAGAGGCCGAAAACAAGTGCAAGAAGTTGCGTGAGCATGACCCCAATCACGATATTTTCGTAGGTCCAGTGGGTGTGTGGATTCCATGGGACCCTGATGCGTATAAGACTGGTCGCGTAGAACACATGGAAGAAGAGTTGAACGCATTGCATAAGGAGAAGATGAAGAACGAGGAGATGGCAAAGAAGGAGTTCGAAGAGCGCGTGCGCGAAACAAAGAAGAAGGCGATTATGGAGAATATCGAGAAGGCGAAGGCGAGCGGAAACGTCCTCACACAAACAATGGACGCCGATGGAAATCTAGTCGGTGTAAAGGAGACGGTGAATTTCGAAGAGCGCGATGTGGCCGATGCTGAATCTACCAAACTGCGCAATGAGTTATTACTTGAACAGCACAGCAGTCCCGCGGATTCACTCGAGAATGTCGATTAACATACCCACAACAACAATACAAAATAAACTGATAACAATATAAAAAATTATGATGTATTTATTGTAATACATCATATGACAACATTTTGCGATATAATATACAGAAAATATATTCTGGCCGATGCACAACATGCAGAATTCTTAACATTGGGGTATATTACAAGCCCTCAATATTTTACAGCCAATATGTCGAGGGCAAATACTCGATACCACGATATTATTTATGCGTTATATTCCATATTTATATCGATTTATGTTCATTCGCGTGCGAATTATGTAAATGCGAAATATGCATATATTAAAAATACGCTTGACAATCCGTTTTACACCGCCGAACATAAAGCCGAATTCATCAACAAGTTTCGCGATGCACAACGACACTATCGAGCTCTATGTAAATTCGCTTATAAATGGAAATTGAATCGAGCAACATATGCGATTAAACACGATTTATTGTTGAACCCCATTGAACCCGACCAATATTTTGTGTTGCCATTATTGCATGCTGGAAAAAAATACTTGTTTACGAAAAGCGACCTGACGAATATTGTTGAAACTGCATTAACCCATTCGCCGTATATTTACGCAGAGCCATTACCGATTAAGAACCCATACAACAATTTGGTATTCGATAAGTCTCATTTGTACACGATTTATTTCTTCATGAAACATCGCATGTTTACTTTGCCGACCGTGTTTCATCAATATTTTCTGTATAATTTTCATTTGAAATTGTTTCGTGATAATAATGAGGCATTTATTCGAAAAATGCACATCAGTTCGATGATAAAGACGAATAATACGGCTATTCGTCGCCGGGATATAAACACCATGATTCGCCAGTATAATGACCACTGTATTAGTACGACCAAAAAAATATATATTGACCCGGATTTTCCAAATGACGTATTATTTCGCGCAATGACGCCGTATTTGCATTTATTTTACACTTCTACCTATTCTTTGGACATTGCAGAAAAAGGGACTGCAATGAACAATTTGAAATATCAATTGTCGAGGTTTCATAAAATATCACCTACATTTGGTCGCAAATTTATTAAAATGCGATTTGGAAAAATAAAATTGCTACCGCTGGAATATGTATACGACATGCGATATGCCCAATATGTAACCCTGCCATTTTCGAAGAATTATGATACGTGTCATACCACCATTATTGAAGACAATCCGGATGAAGAAAAGGATTCTGGTATGTCATTTTATCCAATGTTACCACACAGTACGTTGGTTCCGCATGTTGACGACGATGATAATATCAATGATGATGATGATGATGATGATGATGATGATGATGATGATGGCGGCGGCAATATTAACCCTCTTATTGCGAACAATAATGACGACGATGCTGACGCAGAAACGTTAAGTATGTTGCGCGATGTCGATGAAGAAGTCGATGAAGAAGTCGATGAAGATAGCGATGATGTAAGTGACAATGTCCATGAATCGAGTACTCACGAGGACTCGGTTCATGAGGATGATTTGGCTATACATATGGAAATCGCAACGTCTGGTTCAAATACAGACTATGATAGCGATTGATACAACATAACCAACGCCGGTTTACCATTTTG
>Ga0164293_10002578_pt1 | contig 15378 bp, 17 predicted proteins | sample GEODES118metaG_FD_111487 | JGI IMG/M metagenome (GOLD analysis project Ga0164293, IMG submission 111487) | Eutrophic lake water microbial communities from Lake Mendota, Wisconsin, USA - GEODES118 metaG | ecosystem: Environmental > Aquatic > Freshwater > Lake | place: USA: Lake Mendota...
CAGGTTAACGCGGCACGCTCATAACGTGATGATTGGGGGTTCGAGTCCCTCTGAGTCCACAAAAAAAAGTTTGATAATTTGAAAAGTTATCTTATCTTTGTAAAAGTTCTTTGATACCTTGGTGGTGTAATGGTAGCCACGCAAGACTTAACGGAATCGGTAGAACATCGAGCCGTTAATCTTGTGGACAGTAGTGTCCGTGCGGGTTCAAGTCCCGCCCAAGGTACATTCGTGGTGAATAGTTGGAAAAAGAGCGATTCGGTCAGTGCGCATACTCCGACGCAAATTAGTAAAACTTTTCTTCTTCTTAGCTAGTTGAAGATTCACCATATTTTATTGGTTCGGTAGCTCAATGGAAGAGCAACAGCCTTCTAAGCTGTAGGTTAGTGGTTCGACCCCACTCCGAATCACATTTTTTTGAGTACTTATAAAAAGAGAATTTATGTATTATTACTTTAGTAAAAATTTTTAGAAATCAAATTAAGACCCCATAGGCAGTTTTCTGTGGGGTTTTTCTATTATAAACCATAAAACAAAACAAACATGAAAAAAACAATCCTAATGTCACTTTTAACCTTATTCGTGACATTCGCATCTATCGGACAGATAACGACATCGTCCGTATCAGGTGTAATCAAAGATGAAAAAGGCAAAGCCGTTACAAACGCAAGTATTACTCTTATCCACCAACCAACAGGAACTGAGTATTCTTCGATTAGTAGCAAATCGGGTGTTTATGTGTTACCGGGTGTTAAACCTGGTGGTCCGTACACACTTAAAATTTCTCACATCGGTTACAAAGGAGAAGAAATTAAAGAAATCTCTACTTCTTTGGGTGTGACAAGTAATGTTGATGTAACACTTGTTAGTGATGCTCAAACTATGCAAACAGTAACTGTTGTTTCAGGAAAAGATAATACCTTCTCCAAAGAAAAAACGGGGGCGTCGCAACAATTTGGAAGACGTGAACTCCAAACTATTCCAATCACAGGTGCTAGAACAATTGATGGAGTTACCAAATACAATCCTTTTGGTAATGGAACATCATTCGGAGCACAAGATTCAAGATTGAATAATTTTACAATCGACGGTTCACAATTTAACAACGGATTTGGTCTCGGTTCATCGGCACAAGCTGGTGGTAGAACTAATGGTTCTGCAATCTCACTTGACGCAATCGACCAATTACAAGTTAACGTCGCACCATACGACATCAGACAAAGTGGTTTCGTCGGTGCAGGTGTTAACGCAATCACCCGTTCAGGTACCAACAATTTCGAAGGTTCGGTTTATGGAACTATGAGAGATAATGGTTCAAAATTCTTGGGAACAAAGGCTAACGATGTAACTATCACACCTTCAAAATTTGAAGAAAAGGTTTGGGGTTTCAGATTCGGTGGTCCGGTTATTAAAAACAAACTTTTCATCTTCGGTAATTACGAAGGAGTAAAAAGAATTGAGCCAGGTACAACTTGGATTAGTGATGGTTCACCTTTAACAGGTTCTCAAATCAGCAGAGTTAAGTATCAAGACATGTTGACTCTTTCTAATTTCATGAAAGAGAAATTCAACTACACCACAGGTGCGTGGGAAGGTTTCGATAACGCTAACGAATCTAATAAGTTTCTTGTTCGTATTGACTACAATTTAGGAAAAAAACACAAACTTACCGCTCGTTATGTGAACCACAACTCTTCTGCGGAAATTAACGTTTCTAACTCTCAATCGGCAGGTGCTGGTAATAGAACTAATCAGTTCAATGCTATGAGTTTCAAGAATAGTGGTTATGTTATTCAAGATAATACCCGTTCTGCGGTTATTGAATTGAATAGTAAATTTTCTAACACACTTCATAACAACCTCATCGTTGGTTATGATAAACAAATTGAAGATAGAGCCTATTTAAGTCAACTTTTCCCAACTATTGATATCAGGGAAGGTTCGGCAACTTATACTTCAGTGGGTTTTGACCCATTCACTCCGGGTAATAAATTAGATTATGGAACCTTCCACATTACAAACAATCTTACTAAATATGTTAATAAACATACATTAGTTGGTGGTGTAAATTTTGAATCTTTCCGTTCTAATAATTTGTTCTTCCCAGCTTCTAATGGTGTTTATGTATTTAATAGTTTGGCAGACTTTTATACTGCCGCTAATCAATCTGTCGCAAACAACGGTGCACCTTCTGCATTTGCACCCGCAAGATTTCAGATGAGATACTCGGCACTACCTGGTGGTGTAGAACCTATGCAAGTTACAAAATCTCGTAGATTTGATTTTTACGGTCAGGATGAATGGGCGGTTAGAAAAGACCTCAAATTAACTTTCGGTTTAAGAGGTGCTCTAATCTATTTCGAGAACACCGCATTAGAAAATCCTGCGGTTACATCTATGACTTTTGCAGGGGGTGAAAAATTCAATACAAATGTTTTACCAAGTTCAAAGATTCTATGGGAACCTAGATTTGGTTTTAACTATGATTTGATGGGTAAGAAAAAAACTCAAATCAGAGGTGGTACAGGTGTATTCACGGGCAGACCTCCATATGTATTTATTTCTAACTCTATTGGAAATAATGGTGTATTGACAGGATTTATTGATGTGAGTGGAGCTGCCGCTTCAGGATTCGGATTTACCGCAAATCCTTCACAGTATTTTACTCCTTCTACACCAACATTACCTTCAACATTTGATTTGGCGTTTACCGACCCGAATTATCGTTTCCCACAAGTTTGGAAAAGTAATTTCGCGGTAGACCAAAAATTACCTTTCGGTTTTGTTGGTTCTGTTGAATTATTATACAACAAGTCATTAAATGCGACTCATTATTACAACGCTAATTTAGATACTGCAGTAGGTAAACTTGTTGGGTCTGACACAAGACCAAAATACTCAAACACAGACGCAGGTACCCGAGTAAATGATAATGTTTCTATGGGTGCTGTTTTAACAAATAGAGATGGTGCTTATCACAAATCTGCAACTTTCAAATTAGAATATCCTGTTAAGAAAGGTCTTTGGGGTTCCGTGGCTTGGACTACGGCAGAATCAAAAGATTACATGAGTGCAGGGTCTATTGCAAGTGGAAGTTGGCAAAGTGCAAAATCTGTTAATGGTAATAATGATTTATCACTTACAAATTCTGACTTCTTTGTAAAAAATAGATTTGTTGGTTTGTTAGGTTACAAGATTGAATATGGTAAAAAATACGGTGGGGCTACAACAATCACATTAGGTTATGTAGGTCAACAATCAAACCCATATTCTTACTTTGTTGCAGGTGACTTGAATGGTGATAGAGTTAGAGATAATGATTTATTGTATGTCCCTAAAACGGCATCTGAAATCAAATTCCAAACTCTTACTGTTGGAACTACGACTTATACTGAATCACAACAACAACAAGCTTTCGACGCATTCATAAATCAAGATTCTTACCTAAGTTCACGTAGAGGTCAGTATGTGGAGCGTAACGCATCACTTTTACCATACTTACATAGATTCGATTTATCTGTAATGCAAGATTTCTTTGTGAATGTAAAAGGTCACAAGAACACAATTCAGGTACGTTTTGATATTCTTAACTTCGGAAATATGGTTGATAATAGTTGGGGTGTTTCTCAAAGAGCAACCGCACCAGCACTTCTTAACTTCGTAAGTTATAATTCAAACGGTGAACCTACCTACAGATTGTCAACACAAAAACTTTCTGATGGAACAACTATCTTGGCGAGAGATACATACCAAAAAAATTCTTCCGCTTTTGATGTTTGGTCAGCACAGATTGGTGTTAGATATATTTTCGGTAGATAATCTATATTTGACTACTCAAAACCCCTCTTCTGAGGGGTTTTTTTATTATAAGAAGTATTTATTTATATGAATTATATTTTCGAAGGAAGAAGGGAAGACATATTGAAAAAATACATGGGAGATTTTGATATCCAAGTTTTGGATGCAGTATTAAATGACCCCTTCACAAAATCAAGTAATTACAAATACGCTGATTGGATATTAAAGAAATTAGAATTTAACTCACTTCCGTTAGCAATAGAAGTATTAGAATTGGTTAAAGAATTTGACCGAGTTGGTAAAAACTTGGAAATTAAAGATATTAACCAATATCCTGATGTCGTAGAATTGAGAGCTGCGATAGAAGACTATGGTTCAAAATCCCAAAGAAAAAAGATTGAGTCCGAAGCGAAAAAAATATATGAAGACAATAGAGTTCTTATTGTAAAACCATTATCTCATGGTGCGTCTTGTAAATACGGTGCGGGAACCAAATGGTGTACAACACAATCATCACCAGGGTATTACGAAAAGTATACTATGGGAAATGATGCACTTTATTATATCATCATGAAAGACTTTGACATAAGTAATAAATTCTATAAAATTGCCCTTCACAAAGGTACAAATATGGATACTTGGTATGATTCTCACGATACTGTGATGCCACCGAGAGAAGTGGATATACTCAAAGTTGGGTTGGGTAAGATGGCTAACAAAATGATTGAAGATGATTATAATGAGAATAAAAACAAGTCACTAAAAGAGCTATTTAACCCGAATAATCAAGAATCTATCGTTATTACAGATAATCTTTTTGGTACTAGAAAAAAACTTACATTCAAATTTAGTGACCCATTTTTGATTGATACACAACACGCAGAAATAAATTTTAAAATTTATTTGGATGATGAAAAAATAGAAGATGGTAGATTAGCGATTATGTATAGAACCGAGCGTGATGGTAATACTTTATATACTGATTATGCATATGTTCCTGATGACGAATTTACACCTCCTGTCGAGATAAAGAGCTTATTGTATACGAATCCTTCTTTTGGTAATTTTGATTTGAATTCTGGAAATGTTTTCAAATCTTATTGTAATCGTTTAGCGGTAAATACATTTAATTCAATAAAAAATGATGAGTCCTTCAGAAATTATGTATTAGGTGGAAAAAAGAGTTGGAATCCAAATAGAAGTAGTTATGGGTTCACCTTTGAAAGAAAAGGGGGTTTAATCAATAAATTAGTTGATTATTTAGATAGTGGAAAGGAAGGAAATGCAATGGACTTCTTAGAAGATGCGAAAGTTGTTAAAACCGTGGTCTATCCTCACGGAACAAAAAAATATGTAGGGAAAAGAGGTTTTATAGAACCAAAAGGATATTTTAGTTCGTTTTTTGCATCGGCCTCAAAAGCTGGTATTATATCTTATATGAGAAAAAATAAAAAGAATATTTTAGTAAAAGGACCTAATTTTGAAGATTTCAAAAAAGGAAATTTGGTCGCACTTTAATTCTTTTTAGAAATTTTGCGAAAGTAAAAATATAATCCAAAAAATACTGCCGCAATACAATACAAAACGAAGTTCGCTCTCCATAAACTTCCGGTCCATAATATTAGAGAATACTGCACCGCATCGAATCCAAACGGATTGAAAAAAAGTGCGAACATTAAACAAACTTGTGATATGTTTTCGTGAAGAGTTCCTCTCCAAGTTTTTCTGTTTGTCTCCATCTACCATATGTTGGTATTTAAAGTTTATGTTACGAGAACTTTGATATTTCTTATAAATATCTTACCTTTGAACTTATGAAAACTATTTTTTTAGATATTGACGGTGTATTGGCAACTCATAAACAGTACATGATGAACCGAAAAAAGTTTTGGGATAAGAACCCTATTGCCAAAGAATTAAAAATACCGTATCCATTCGACCCAAAGTGTGTTAAGATATTTAATGAAATCTTGGATGAGACAGGTGCGGATATTGTATTGAGTTCAGATTGGAGAGAACATTTTAGTTTAGAAGATTTGGATAAGATTTTTAAGTTCAACGGAGTTAATAAATCACCTGTTGATATTACAATAAGTGAACTCGCATCATTCGGTAATCAAATTATGAACAGAGCATTTCAAATAGGGGAATACGTAACGAGAAACAATATTACCAACTATGTTGTTATTGATGATTTGAATGTTGGTAAGTATATGGTGATAACAAATGAAGAGAATAAGTTTGTTTTAACAGATGATTTCGAAGGTTTAAAAAAACTTAATATAAAAAATAAAATCTTAAAAATACTTGCAAATGGTTGATGTTAAAAAAATCTTGGAAGAAGAAGGTGTCATGAGAAAATACGAAGGTGTTGCACCTGAAGGGTTTGTTTTGGTACATGAAAAAACATTAGAACAGTTAAGAGATTTTGACACTTGGAAAGAGTGGAAAAATGATACTATAACTATTAAAGAGATGAATAATAAAAATTTTGAGTGATTCATCATATTTATTAGTATGAATCATAAAAAAATTTTGAATGAGATAAGTAAAGTTAATCGTATTATGGGTACACCTGTAAACGAGGCACTTAACATGGTGACACTAAACAATACATCTTATTCAAATTTGAAATTCGATAAAGATGGTACACAGTATGATGTGGTCAATAAACCTTTGTTAGATGATTTGAATGTCGCGGCTAAAAACGCGGGTTTAGTTGCAACAATTACAACTGCGAAAACAGGACATCCAAAATTAACAATCAACGGAAGACCAAGTAGACACATGGATGGAACAGGTGTCGATATTGCAATTTTAGATGGTATTGGTTCAGGATATGCAACAAATTCTAAAAATGGAATCGCAAAATTCAGAGATTTAGGAAATAAACTAAAAGACGAATTAGTTTCTATGGGGTATGTTTGGAATATTGAAAGTGGTAATGACAAAGCGGTTTTATGGCAAACTAATACAGGTGGTAATCACTTTAATCATTTACATGTATCGAATAGAACAGGCCAATCTTCCACAACACAAGATAACACCAACATTAATTTCGGTAATATTGACTTTACCAATAAAGACAGTATTGAAAAGTTTTTTTCAGATTTATTTAAATCAAAAACCTCAACATCAAATAAAGACCCTTTTTTAAAAAATTTACTTAAATCAATAATTCCTGGGTTAAGTGAACAAAATTACGGAAGTTTTGGAAAAAGTGTTATTACGAGTTCGGATGGATATACAATTCCGTCATCAAAAAACACAAAAGTCGTTGCACCTACCTCGGGAAGAATAGAAAACTTAACCACTAGATTTTCTTGTAAAAATCAAATCGCAATAAAACATAAGATAGATGACAAAAATTATTATTTAGAATTCTGTGGTATAGAAAGTCTTGATGTTTCTTCAGGTGATTATGTAACACAAGGTCAAAGTTTAGGTACAATAAAAGATAAAGACGTTTCTGTCACTTTGTATAACTCTAATGGTAGAGTTGTTAAAATAGGTTCAGTAAAAAAAGAAGAAAAACCTGTTATAGAAAAAAAACCATACAAAAAAAACTTAAGTTATTATGCTCAGAGGGGTAAATCGTCTAAGAAAGACCCATTCTTGAGAAAAATATTAAATCTCCCTTTTTCAGGCTTCAAGTCAGTTACAGAAGAAAAGTTAAATGAAGACATTAAAAATATCAAAAGATTATTATAATAAAAAACCCACCTTTCGGTGGGTTCTTAATTTCAACCTATTTTAAATCAACTTATTTAGTTGAGTCTACTACAGATGTCTTGGTTGAATCACAACAAGTTTTAGTTGAATCAGTTGCTACTGCAGATGAATCACATTTTACAGTTGTTGAGTCAATAGTTGTTGCCGGTGTTTCAGTTTCTCCACCACCACATGAAGTCAATGCTACGATTGAAAGAATGCCTACGATTTTTTTCATTTTTTGTTTGTATTTAAGGTTTAATTTTATCGTTTTGTATTTATAAATATATTAAAAATTGTTTGAGTTGTCAAATGAATTTACTTTTTTTTTTGTTTATTTTGAGAAATTTTCTTCAAAAAGAGTAAAAGACTTTGTATCTTCAGTATTGTATTGATGTTCCAAAGTTATTTCTTTAGAATCTAAATCAAATATAAACTTACCTTGTGAACCTTCGTTTATCTCCCACCCTCCATGTAAGTTTTCCAACATTCTATAACAATAGTCCTCAACACTAGCAGGTACGGATTCACCACTTCTAAAAGTACCTTCGATATATCCACTATCACCACTACCATTATAATCTAATTCTATAATGTTAGAATCAACACCAAGTTCCATTATTTCTTCGAATACCCCTTCGAGTGATTCGTCTTCCTCTGAATTATATGTTGTGGTTATTCCATCTCCAACACCATAGTATGTGAACCAATAATTACAAGAAATTTCTTCTGTCCTAGTATCAATTATAAAATCAATTCGAGAATAGTTTGCGTCATAATCACTTTCTTCTAAACTATTGAATTTCTTTCCCGCGTATGGTATTATCTTTTCTAATATTGGATATAGTACCGATGGAACTTCCATAGAGTAGTTGTTTGCAAAGTGTGTCCACTCTCTAACATCTAATGTATCAAAATCAAAACCATCATATTCGTCAAAACTTTCGGTTTCCAAATAACCTTGTTTCATTCCGACGGAAATAAGATATTTTGATATGTAACGCAATATTTTCTTTTCTTCGTTTGTTAAAATTGATTCCATAATTTATAAATATCTTTAGTCTTCAAATTCGAGCTTTTGTGTTTTAATCATCCATAATGGTCTGTCTTTCGCTAGTAAGTTATTAACCCACTCTTTAGCACTTGGTAAATAATTGTTACAATCTTCTTTGACATGTTGTTCACCCACATATCTTGTGTATACTGTTTTACCGTCGCTATTTTTGAACTCGGTTCCGAATTTTTTTTCCATTTCAAAAATACCTTCACTATGGTGTCGAAACATTCTGTGTAAAGAATCCCCTAACCATCCTTTGGTTTCATCAAGCCATTCGTGCAGATGGGTATAGTCTTCGGGTTTACCACCGAATTTTTTGGCGGAACTTTTTGCGTGTATATTTGGATGTGCCATAATTTATAATTTTCTTAAAACATAGTCATAACCCGAGTCTGAGTTTTCCTGAAAAACTTTTCTCATTTTTTCTGCCTTTTCTTCCGTTTCAAATTCCCATATTTCGTGGTTGTGGTCAAGGATAATCACAGGCATTTTTACACCATGTTCGTTTGGAATTAGTTTAAGAATTACATACATTTTTTTTCGTATTTAGAAGTTTATTAAATGCGGTTTCGCTTCATTTTGTCCCGCGTTTGTTATTTGGACGTAATCAGGGTGAAAAGTGTATAAATCCTGTGAACCATGATAAGATAATGCTGACCTTACACCATCCAAAAGACTCTCTACAACATATTTAACACCCCCTTTATAAGGAATTATGGTGCTTTCCCCCTCAACATTTCTTTGTTCTTGTCCGTGAGTCATCTTTGTTTCAAGTGACGCGGCACCCCTGTATCTTTTATACAATCCTGTTGGTTTTTCTACAATATCTCCTGGTGATTCTTCCGTCCCCGCAAGTAAAGAACCAATCATTACACAATCAGCACCTAATGCCAACGCTTTTGCAATATCACCACTTGTTCTAATACCACCATCAGCAATTACAGGAACCATAGACACAGGTACAATTTCTCTTAATGACGTAACGTTAGGTAAACCAAAACCCGTTTTAATTCTTGTTGTACAAAGAGACCCCCCACCAATACCAACTCTCAATCCATCAGCCCCCCAATCACATAAATCTTCCGCAGCCTTTCTCGTTGCAATATTTCCGGCAATTACATCTACATTAGAGTTCAACATCTTTATTTTTTGGATTGCTTCTTTTACGTTTTTGTGATGTCCGTGGGCAACATCAATTAAAATAATTTTAGCACCTGCCAAAATCAATTCATTTGCTCTTTCATAAAAATCACCATTAGCACCTACTGCCGCCATCACCAACGTATCAGGAGAAGTTCTCTCAATAACGTTTTTAACCATTTTAACCTGTTTTTCAATACCCATAAATCTATGAATACAACCAATACCACCCATAAGAGCAAGTTTAACCGCCATTTCTTCTTCACAGACCGTGTCCATAGGAGCCGCCACAAGTGGGGTTTTTAATTTATATCGAGTCGTAACACTTGTCGTAAGGTCAATATCTTTTCTTGATGAAATTTCAGAATAAGAAGGTACTAATTGGATGTCATCGTAAGTGAGTGCAAGTTCTATCATATTTTTATTGTTTTTACAAAAGTAGGGATTTTTTTACAAAAGACAAAATTTTTCAAATATTTATTTATATGGGTAATCAATTTAAGATACGAGTAGTTAAATATAGTCATTTTTTATGAATGGGGGTTTATGACCTCCATTTTGTTTTTACAGAATAAAATTATTATCTTTATTTAAATTGTTTAAAAATGAGTAATGTATTAGTTTTGAATTACGATTTTACACCATTAAATATCACATCTTTAAGACGTGGGTTCATTCTTGTAAATAAGGGTAAAGCAGAAATTGTCAGGTCTGACGATGAACCCATTAAAACAGAATATAAAACTTTTGTAAGACCACTTATTATTCGTCTTTTAAATTATATTAAATATTATGTTAGAAACGTCGCACCTTCAAGAAATAGAATATATAAAAGAGATGGAAATGAATGTGTTTACTGCGGTTCAAAAAAACAACTCACAATAGACCACGTTTTACCAAAATCAAGAGGTGGAAAAAATGAATGGACTAATCTTGTAGCTTGTTGTTTTAAGTGTAATTTGAAAAAATCTAATAGAACTCCCGAGGAAGCAAAAATGGTTATGAAACACGAACCATACGTACCACAAATTACAATTGATAATGTAAGACTTGGAAAAATATGGAGTGAATTTAAAAATTCATTTGTTTAGTTTGAAATTTTTTTTTAGTTTTGTGTAAAACAAATAAAAATGAATTATCAGTCAGAGTTTCAAAGTTACTACACAAAACATTTGGGTAAAGGTTCACTTGACCTTCATTACCACAATCAACTTATCGAGTCATCTATGACCCCCTACATCCTTGAAGAGAGGGAAATGAGAGCAACACAAATTGACATCTTCTCAAGATTGATGAGAGACCGTATATTATGGGTTGCGGGCGTTGTCGATGATAGAATGTCAACAATCGTTCAAGCTCAACTTATGTTCTTGGATAACACGGATAAGGCAGATATTATTATGCATGTCGATTCACCAGGTGGAAGTGTTAAAAGTGGCTTATCCATGGTTGATGTAATGAATTACATTGCGTGTGATATAAGAACCGTAAATACAGGTATGGCGGCTTCCATGGGTTCCGTATTGCTCGGAGCGGGTACCAAAGGAAAAAGAAGTTCTCTCAAATTCTCAAGAACCATGTTACACCAATCATCGGGAGGATTTAGGGGTAACATTCAAGATGCGGAAATTGATATGAAGGAGTGGACTAAAATAAATAAAACCCTTTTTGAATTACTCGGAGAATATTGCGGTAAAACACCCGAACAAGTTATGAAAGACGCTACGAGAGATTTGTGGCTCGATAGTCAAGAGGCGTTAGAGTATGGTATTATTGATGAAATTGTTACACGAAAGAAAAAGTAACACAAAAAAAAGGGGTGTCTTTCGACACCCTTTTTTTAGATTTTGGAATACCCCCCTTTTTTTTAAAAAGACCCGATTTATACAAAAGAGTTTTACCTCTGTTGATTATTTTATAATCCTTTCATGAAATCAAAAATTCCCGCACTTTTATTTGCAACCGCCACACCAGCATCAGATGTTTGTTTTTTTAATTTCTCAACAACTTCATTAGCATTACCTGAAAATTTATTAAAGAGTTCACAAACTTTGTCATTTATTTTATTTTGGAATCCACTAACTATATCAGTGTCTTTAATTGCGTTACCCAAAGTGTTTCTTACAAAATCATACATAAATCCACCCGTGTTTGTCTGTTGTTGAATTAACATAACAACCGCTTCTAAAAATGATTCCACCAACAATTTTGTCATGGTTTTACAATCACTAAAAGCACTTATAAGTTCAGATGGTTTTGAGGTTAAAAATGAAATCATGAATTTTTTTAAGAAACCTTCCGATTTGAAACCGATAGCATTAAAAATTGAGTTGAAAAATGGTTCTGCGATAGTTTCTGCGGCTCCTGTAAACAAAGGACCAAATAACCCTTTTAATATGTCAACCAAAGAAAATTGTTCGGTAATTATTCCGTTTTCTTGTAAATAAGCCAATTCACTCATTACTTGGAAACTCATTCTTACCTTTTTGTTTTCAGGTAGAGCATGGAATTTTTCCATGGAGTTTACATTACCTAAAATCATCGACAGTCTACTTTTTGCAAGTTTTCTCTCAATAATTAAAGATTCTTTTTTTTCTTTAACTTCTAAAAGTTTTTTTCTAATTTCTTTTCTCATCGTACAATTTCTAAAAACCAAGGATTTGGTGTATTATCAGGATTTCTCCTACTTTGGCTTCTACGACCTTCATACTTACCGAAACCTGAGAAGAAATCCACAATATTTGAGAAATCGGCAGATTCCAATGCACCTTTACCACATTTTCCTTCGTTGTCTTCAGGTTTACAGAATCTTCTTTTACACGCTTTTATATTTTTATTCAAATCTATAAAATCTGAACTTGTAACATCAATATCAGAAACAAAAGCTTCAAAATATTCTCGAGCATTTCGTTTACAATCCTTCCATTCAACTTTTAATGCTTGAGATTCTTTACTTACTTTTTCACCAGAACCAGAAGTCATTTTTGTAAATGTTTCAGGGCTTAAGAATACTTTAACCTCATATCCGAATAATTCTTGTGTTCCTGGGAATGTATATTCTCTCCATTTACTTTGATAAGGCTTTTTGAATGCCCAAGTTTTTTGTGTGATATCATCACCATCTTTATATTGGTTATTTTCACCTAATTTTTTATTTACAAAATTAAGAACTTCATTTTTACTACCGACCTTTGTTTCACCTGTTTTTGATGCCGTTATTGGTCTAACATATACTTTACCATCAGGACCTGTTTTTTCTTCGAAAGATGTTGGTATATTGGGGTCAATTAAACCTGATGTGATTGCTTCACGTTTTGGAGTCCAATTTCCACTTTTAATCCATTCCTCAGAAGAAGCCTTAGCGGGTGCGTTTATAAAATCCGATAATTTTTCACATTTCCATTTTTCAGGGCCTTTTCTTATAATTTTACCATTAGCGTCTCTGTCTACTTGACCGTTAGTTCTGGAAATAATTGTAAATGTTAGATTGTTTATATCAGTCGGTATTGAAAAGTCTAAAAAATCACCTTTTTTGAATGACGGAGATTTTACTGTTATCGAATTCAACAAAGTGTCATCAACTTCTTTTCTATAAACTCTTCCACTTTTTGTTGTACCAACTTTAGCTCCTACAACCATGTTACATCCCAATTCTATCGCCTTTTTTATAATTTCCTCACCTTTTAATTCTTGTTCGTTAATTATATTTTTAGCACCTAAAATTGAATTTTTATAAGAAATGTGTTGTTCTAAGATTTCTTTTTTCTCTGATTCCGTTAAATAAAGTTTATTTTTCATATAATATTTTTTGAATTAGTCTCCGTATCCTGTGGAGTCGATTGTTTGAATTATTGATGGAAAACTAAATGAGTCTTCTTCAGAACCATAAATATCTTCTTGTTTGAAATCATCTTCTTCTGGTTTTGGTGTGGTTGTAGTTGTTGTCGAAGACTTATCTTTTACAAGTTCTAACCATGTTTTTGGTCCTACAACTCCATCAATCGTTAGTCCTTTTTTTGATTGGAATGACTCAACAGCAGCTTTTGTTTTTGGTCCAAATTTACCATCCGCTTTCAATGACGCACCATGTTTATTTAGGTGTTCTTGTATTTTTTTAACAATATCACCCTTCATTCCTTTTTTAATCAAAGTACCATTTATAATATCTTGACCTGTTGCAGTCGTATCAACGTATGTTGTAGACCGAGACGGTATTGGAGTGGGACTAGGTGTTGGTGTAATGTTAGAACAAGACGCTTTCGCAATATCTTCTTCTGCGGCAGTTACAGCTTGTGCAACTTTATATTCTTCCCATGTTTTTCCAGTATATCGTCCCCCTGTAACTTTATTATCTACTAAACCACAAAATACGCTATTTATATTTTTTTGTCTTGGACTATTTGGGTCTATTGTTTGGGTTCCACAGAATCCACCATCTTTAGCCCATTGCAAATCACAAGCAAATTGTACATACCAATCCTTTTTTGATTTGGTGTATGTTCCGTTACTTACACAAGCGTTATACAATTTATCACAATTTTGTGAGTTATTAAAAAATTGATTTATAAATTCATCGTAATTTTTAGTGTAGAATTTAGATTTTTTTAATTCTTGATATAATTTGACTCGTTTTTCTTCCATTAGTTATTTTTTTTATAGGTCGTCTAAACTATTATTTTTTGTTGGTTGGTTTGTCTTACAAAAACCATTTAATTCGGAATCAATATCTTTTAATAATTTTGTTTTTATATCTTCGAACGCACCTTCACTATTTTCTGAGCTATCCTGAATTGCGGTTACGAAGTTAGAACTTCTAAAAAAATCTGAAAATCCTAATGTTAAAGGTGCCGTAGTTCCAAAAAAATCTTTGAAACCGACGCTTTTTTCATCTTTTTCAAAATAAGTAATAAGTTTACTTAAAGCACATCCACCCTCCTCGAAAGTTTTACCAAAAATTTTAGTTTTTAATTCATTATGAATCTTATTCAAATCATTAGATTGAACATCTCCCGTTAACCAATATCTAATGTTTTTAGAAACATCTGATAATGATTTTGGATTTAATTCTTGTTCTAAAATAATTTTTTTATTTTCTGTTAATGTTTTTGAATTATCATACTCCATTAATAATTTAATTCTATTTTGTATATTATTCATAATTTTTTTATTATAAATTATCTAAACTACCCTCGGTATTTTTTGGCTCTTCTGTTGGTTTAGTTTCATCAACTCCAGGTACCAATTCATCTAATTTTTTATCCAAACCTGTTTTTTTTGCGGAACCGGAAATTAAATAATAACCCCAAATTAAAACAATTATTACTGCAATTCCTTTAGCTGCGTTGATTGGGTTTAAATCTTTAATACCTAATCTTTCTGCAAGTTTTGACAATTGCCCCCATTTTTGTTTACTAATTTTATTCTTTATTTCATACAAAGCGTCTCTAATTTGTGCTGTAGTATACGCTCCGTAAGTATCGTAATCATTCAAAAATTCTTTAATTTGTGCTGAATTCATTTTCAAATCCTTGAGTTTGTCAACATAATCTTGTATCACACTATCTCCCCATTTTTTTGACAAATCATCAATTTTATCGTCTAAACTTCTTGATGATGCGTCTACTTTGGGTGTATTTACATTATTTGGTTTCGGTTTTGGCCCTAATTTAGGG
>Ga0164293_10002579_pt1 | contig 15374 bp, 13 predicted proteins | sample GEODES118metaG_FD_111487 | JGI IMG/M metagenome (GOLD analysis project Ga0164293, IMG submission 111487) | Eutrophic lake water microbial communities from Lake Mendota, Wisconsin, USA - GEODES118 metaG | ecosystem: Environmental > Aquatic > Freshwater > Lake | place: USA: Lake Mendota...
GAGTGCGAGAGAGTAGGTGGGTGAGCACTATGCAGCGGGTCGAAGTCGCCAAGCGCGCGGTCTCCGTTGTTTTCATTCTGCAGGGCCTCGGCTTCGCCAGTTGGGCCTCGCGAATCCCTCAGGTGCAGCAGCAGTTGGATCTCAGCCCCGCTCAACTCGGCTTAGTACTGCTCGCCATCGCCGCCGGCTGCGTGACTGCATTGCCCACCGCGGGCCTGCTGGTGCACCGCTTTGGCGCCGCCAGAACGATGGCCTTCACTGTCACGCTCTTCACATTCGGAATTGCGCTTGCCGGCATCGGCACGAATTTTGGGGTGCTGATCGTGGTCATCGGTCTGGTGCTGATGGGGATCGGCACAGGCTCCGGCGATGTCGCAATGAATGTCGAAGGAGCAGCCGTCGAGCAGGCCCTTGGCCGCTCAGTGATGCCGCGGTTCTATGCCGGATTCAGTCTTGGCACCGTCTTGGGTGCACTACTGGGAATCGTCGCGAATATCTTCGCAATCTCGGTGGCTGTTCACCTGACAATCGTGGCGGCGATCATCCTCGTTCTGTCGCTCGCGGCCATTCGCTACTACCTCCCCGCCGGCTCACAGGAGCATGATGCCGGAGAGCGCGGGCACCCCATGGCCGCATGGAAAGAGCCGCGCACTCTGCTGATCGGAGTTTTCCTCTTCGCACTGGCCTTCTCCGAGGGCACCGTGAATGAGTGGGCGGGCGTCGCTTCCGTCGATGCTTTCGGCGCCACGGCTGCTCTTGCTTCCGCAACCTTCTTCTTCGCCGTCATTGGATTGACTGCCGTACGGTGGTTCGGAGCGGGAATCCTCAACCGCTTCGGTCGAGTTCGCACCATGCGAGTCCTGATACTCATTGCCATCGTCGGCGTTTTGCTCGTAGTCCTCGCTCCCACGCTGTGGGTCATGATGGTCGGCTGCCTGCTCTGGGCGTTCGGTACCGGCCTCGGCTTCCCCGTCGCAATGAGCTCAGCGGCCGATGACCCAGCGAAGGCGGCGGGTCGCGTCAGCGTCGTGGCGTCGGTTGGCTATGCGGCATTCCTGACCGCTCCCGCCATCGTGGGTCTCATCGCCGAGCACACAGGCGTGCTGAGATCACTTGGCGTGACTGCTGTGCTGCTGGTCATCGGCTTCCTCGTGGTCGGGGCGACCAAGCCGCTCCCAGGAGCATCTGGCAAAGCACACTGAAGTCAATCGCTTGTCCACGTTCGGCGGGCATATATTCTGTGGCATAGGCATGCGCGCGGATTCCGGTTCTCGTGCCTGAGAAGGTCCCATCAAGGAAAGGAAGCGCCACCATGAGTAACGCAGCGGCCAAGCGCGCCGAGTCAATCAAGGGTTTCTGGCGCATGTTGATCGGCTTCGTCATCGTGTGGGTCATCTGCGTCCTTGTGTGGGCTCTCACAGGCCAGGGCTACTTCTGGCCGTTCTGGCCTGCACTCGGCATGGTGCTTGGCGCGATCTACGCGGGTATTCGCATCTCGCGCATGCCCAAAAGCTGACGCTCTTCGTCAATCTTCGTTAGCGCTGGCGGTTTAGCCGTCGGTGTGAAGTAGCCACGCGCGGGCGCCGCCCACCATGGCTGCAGTGTTCGGCACGATCACGACGTCGTCGCCGAGCTTGGCTAGCACGATCGGCGTGATGTGGCGCGAGTTACCGCCGCCGATGTAGAGCCGATCCCACATGAACACCGGGCGCAGACCGTCGACCACGCGCGCAATGCGACGCGACCAGAGTGCATCGCCAAGGCGACGACGCTCGTGCTCGCCGATGTACGTGTCATACGACAGGCCCCAGCGCACAGGTGCCTGCGACATCTCCAGGTGAGGTGCGAGATGGCCGCCGTCGTAGATTGCGCAGCCCAGGCCGGTACCGAGGGTCAGCACCAGCTCGAGGCCTTGCCCGGCGATCACGCCGGCGGCATGCACCTCGGCGTCGTTGAGTACTCGGGTGGGAATGCCCAAAGCAGTCTCGAGGGCAGCCTTCACGTCGAAGCCCTCCCATTGCACGACAAGTTCAGGCAGTACGCGCGTGCGGGGGCCTGACTTGGTGATGTAGTGCGGGGTGGTGATGACAACGCCATGCCGGATCATGCCCGGCATGCCCACGGTGGCCCGATCCGCCTTCGGCAGCTGGGCCGCCAGGTCGACCAGGGTCTGGACGAACAACTCGGTCGTCAGCGGGTAGGGCGTGGGGACCCGGATGGGATGGGCCCGCATCGTGCCTGCCTCATCGAGGACGGAGGCCTTGATCCCGCCACCTCCGCAGTCGATGGCCAACGTCGTTGTCATGGCCGAAAGTCTGCCCGATAACCTATGCGGGCAGCACGGTGGTTCCCTGATCCGGCCATAAGGCAGAATTGGGGCGGTTGCATGGAGGCGTCGCCTAGTCCGGTCTATGGCGCCGCACTGCTAATGCGGTTTGGGTTTAACGCCCATCGCGAGTTCAAATCTCGCCGCCTCCGCCACCTGTCAGGGGCGTCCCCTCGGGGCGCCCCTGACGTATTCCTAGTCGGCGAGCAACTGGGATACCCGCTGAGGCGACAGGTGCATAAGTCGGCCGCAGTCGCGGACCGTGTAGCCAAGATCGCGAAGCTGACGCGCCATTGCCCTGGTGCTCAGCGCAGCCTCGACCTGCGCAGCCTCGGCGGCCTTAGATACCTGACGTGTGCGTTCGAGTTGGCCGGTGAGCTCGTCGCCGAGATTCAAGATCAAAGAGATCGCGAATGAGGAGGGATCCACGTTGAGGGACAAGGCAATGGCCTCACGGATCATTTCCTCGACCTGGTCTAATCGACGAGCTTGTGACCAGACGATCGAGCCCGGAACATCTGCTCGAATCGACCACGAGTTCTCGCTTCGAGTTGCCGAGACCTTGTATGTCGCTTTCATCACCACTCCCCTGCGAGGTAGCGCTCTGCTTCGCGAAGAATTCCGCGGGCCATACTCATTAGAGTAGTCAAGAGGCCTAGACAATAACAAGTCTAGGCGTCTGTTGAATTCTGTGGATGAGCTGTCAGTGTTCCTGCGGTCTGTGCATGAAGGAGGGCCAGGGGCACGATTCTGAGATCACTGAGCGAGCCTGTAGAGTCTGCGACGGTCGTTCGCGACCAAGCGCCCGTAGCTCAACGGATAGAGCACTTGACTACGGATCAAGAGGTTACAAGTTCGAATCTTGTCGGGCGCACTTTGTGAAGTCTCGGGACATCCTCATGAGATGTCTCGAGACTTCCGTGTTTTCGGCTTTCGCGATCGGCTCGAGGTCACGTTCGAACACACGCTGCAGCAAGGTCAGTCAGGGTGTTCTCCCGCGCTTCGAGCACAGCGAAATCCTGCTCCAGTCCGCTCGTGAGATAGCAGAACGACAGCCCGCTTTCGGGGTCAGCCCACGCAATCTGACCCCCTGCACCACCATGACCGAAGGCTCGCGGTGAAGTGAGGTTGCCAAAGCCCCGGCGAGCTGCGAATCCGTCGGATCCGGCAACGCTCACTCCAATCGTGCGATTGGCAGACACGCCGGAGTATTCATCGATAAAGGTGTTACGGATGTGAGTGGTCGCGTCGTGCAGCATCACCGGGCTCCACAGCTGTGCGCGGTTGTGGAGCAACTCTTGGTAAAAGAGTGCGACGTCGCCGGCCGTCATGACACCACCAGCGCCGGGGATTCCCAGCTCGCACACCTCGGGATCGACCACTGAGAGCAGGTCGTCAAGGGTGATGCCGCCGACACTGTCGTCCGGCTGGCCGACCGGCGTGAGCGGAGCGATGTCCTGCTGGTCGTCCAGGCCGAGACCGAGAATTCGGTTCGATAGGCCAAGCGGCACTCGGATGCGACGTTCGAGGCTGTCACGGTGATCCTCACCGGTGACGCTGCGGATCAGTTCGGCCAGCAGCCAGTGTGCGGAGAGCGGGTGATACTCGTAGCGTGTGCCTGGTGCCCAATCGAGTTTCCACTGGGAAAATGCCTGCCGCCAACCCTCATGCGTTGTGGCGTCTATGCCCTCAAGCCGCGCATATGGGAATCCCGATGTGTGCGTGAGGACTTGTTCAAGGGTGATCTCCTCCTTACCGTGGGTCGCGAACTCGGGAATGAGCTCGGCTGGGCGCAAGTCGAGGCTGAGCAGACCTTCGTCGAGTAGTTGCCACACGACCGCGGAAACAAACGGCTTGGTGACGCTGAAGACAGCAAACCGTGTGGTGTCGCTGGCGACGCCGAATGTCTCATGCAGCACGACCTCGCTGTCGAGAGCGAGGGAAAATTGGCAAGCCGGAACGCCATGATGGTCGACCAACCCCGAGACCTCGCGGCGCAAGGCCGCGATGCCCGCAGCATCGAGAGCGCTAGATCGGGACATCGCCTCTCCTGTCTTGAGTCGTGCTCGCCGGCGGAGGGACCATTCCGACGATTCGCGTTCGTGAGAGCGCCGCAGACTACTCCGCGACCGCCGGCGCATCGGATTCCAGAGGACTGCTGTTGACCTCGGGGGCGCGAGGCCGTAGCGTTCTCTAGAACGTTCAAGTAATCATACACAGTGGAGGCTCGGTGGTCTCGGAGCAGTCTTTCGGTCAGGTCGACGGACAAGCCGCGAAAGCGTTCGTCATCGACGGCGATGCAGGGGTATCCGTCAAGGTCAGTGATTACGGTGCCCGATTGGTAGAGGTGCACGTGCCGGGTGCCGATGGATCCACTGTTGATGTCGTGCTGGGCTTCGATGACGCAGCACAGTACGCGTCCTCTCCCGCCTACTTCGGGGCGACAGTCGGCCGCTATGCAAATCGGATTCGGCGGGGTGAGTTCCGCCTGAACGGCGTCGACTACCAGGTTGACTGCAATGAGAAGTCGAACCACTTGCATGGCGGCCGCGATGGTTGGGATAGCCGCCTCTGGACATCGGAGGTACATCCCGACGGCAAGGGCGTGACCTTCCGAACATCCAGTGCGAACGGGGAAATGGGCTTCCCGGGCCGATGTGAGGTGACGAGTTCTTACCGCCTCGACGGTCGGGAGCTTCGCCTGACCATGGAAGCAGTGCCTGATCAGGACACCATCATCAACATGGTCCACCACTCCTACTTCAACCTTGCCGGCCATGGTTCCGGCGACGTCCTGCGTCAGCTCATGCGTATCCCCGCGGAGTTCTACCTTCCGGTCGACGACGAGCTCCTCGCCACTGGCGAAGTGATAGCGGTGGAAGGTACGCCCTTTGACTTCCGCGGCGCACGACCGATTGGCGCGCGCATGGCTGAACTCCCGCCGACGGGAACGGCAATCTTCGACGGCGGCAGCGGATACGACCACAACTGGTGTCTGAGTGGAGTTGACCGTGCGGGAGAGCCGGAACTGATTGAGGCACTCGATGTCCTGGATCCCGATTCCGGTCGCCGACTGCGCATGTGGACGACCGAGCCTGGGCTGCAGATGTACACCGGCGGTTATCTGTCCTCGGAGATTGTCGGCAAGGGCGGCACTCCTTACTGCCAGTTCGCGGGCTTCACCCTGGAGACGCAGAAGTTCCCCGACAGTCCGCGCTTCCGTCACTTCCCATCATCGGTAGTGCGCGCGGGTCAGACTTACCGGCAGGTGAAGGTACTGGAGTTCTCAGCCGACTGATCAGGCCGCGTCGAACGTCACCCTCGGCGAGCAGCTTTCAGCAGCAGCGTTCGTTCATATGTGGCATGCCCTTGGCGCAGGGAAACATAGTACGTCATACAATCATCGGGAAAACGATCCGCCATTGCCTGCGCATTGGCATCCAGCGCGGGAGAAGGTGGGGCATGGCCAAGACCTCCCCCGTCCAGGCCGTCTTGCTGCCTCACTCGCATTGGGACCGAGAATGGTATGAGCCATTCGAGTCATTCCGCCCGAAGTTGGTCGCGCTGCTCGATCTGGTACTGGAACTATTGGAGGAGCCAGGGCAACTCGCTCATTTCCATCTCGATGGCCAGACAATCATGGTGGAGGACTATCTCGACGTACGTCCGCAGATGCGTTCGGTGGTCGAGAATCACATCAGGGGCGGCCGACTGAGCTTCGGTCCGTTCTACACACTCACTGATGAGTTCCTGGTCTCGGGCGAGGGGATCATCCGCAATCTTGAGAAAGGCCTTGGCCAGGCTGAGGCGCTCGGCCTGACACTTCCGGTCGACGGCCCTTGGGCCGGTTACTTCCCCGACCAGTTCGGACATATCGGTCAGCTTCCCCAGATTCTGCAGATGTTCGGGATCGAGCACGTTGTGGTCTTGCGTGGTGTTCCCGCAGTAGTCGACCGTTCATCCTTCGTCTGGCAAGGTGCCGACGGCAGCGAGGTACTCGCCGAGTACATGGTGCATGGCTACTCGCTCGGTGCGGACATCTCGGATCCGGAAGCGACCACCGACGCTGACTATCCGAATCTTGAGGGCGCGGTCGCCCGCGCACGCTCTGTTTCCGATCGTGGAGTTGTGCTCGTGCCGGTGGGAGCAGATCACACCGCCCCGCATCGCGGTCAGTTTCCGCAGGCGCTCGAACAAGCCGCGAGTCTTGGTCTTTCCGTGGAGGTCGCATCACTGGCACGGTTCCTCACGCTTGCCGGAAGGCCCGCGAACCCGCCGGTGTGGAAAGGCGAACTGAGGGCGGCTTCTACGTGGGTACTTCTTCCCAACACTGTGGCGACACGGGCCTACCAGAAACTGAGACGGGGCCAGTTGGAGACTCGCCTGGAGCGGTATGCAGAGCCGCTCGCCGCGCTCATCCCCGGACTCTGGAATTCCGAAGCACTCGATGAGGCATGGGACTTGATGCACCTCAACGCCGGCCATGACTGCGCCTACGGCGCAGGCGCCGATGCAGTAGCGGCGGATGTCGATTCTCGTTTCGATCGTGTACACGAACTCGTAACGGGCATCGTCGATCGCGCTGCCGAGCACCTTCGCACTCTGCCCTCCACGCCAGGCATCCTCCGATGGAACCCGTCTTCATTCGAGCGGGACGGAGTCGCACCCCTCGGCTGGGACACGATCGATCCGAGCGCGAGGATCGTTCCGCAATCGGTGCAGGTGACAGTTGACGGCACCGACCTCATCGTTGGCAGCGCTATCCGGATCTCATTCACGATCGATGAGGATGAGGGTGACCTTTTCACCTTTAGCCCCCAACCAGGTTCATCGCCTGTGACGCCCAGCGTCGTGGATCAAGCTGATTACGACGTCACCTCTGTCCTGTTTCACGGCGTTCGCATCGACCTCCGTGCCACCAGATGCGGTGACGAACCATTCGTGCGGCTTGATCTCACGGTGGACAACCGGCGTCAGGATCACCGCTTGCGAATGCACGTGCACCTGCCTGACGCAGTCGACTCATCGACCGCACTCTCGCCGTTCGAGGTGGTTCAGCGGCCGTTGCGCGGCGAAGGCTTCGTCGCCGAGATCGGATCCCCGACTTGGCCTGCTCGCGGCGCGATCTTGGCCGGGCAGACTGCTGTGCTCGCCGAAGGCGTCATAGAGTACGAAGTCACTGAAACCGCCATCGCCATGACGCTTCTTCGTGCCGTCGGAATCATCGCCAAGCCCACCGTTCCCACTCGACCCATCTGGGCGGGTCCGTCGATCCCCGCCCCCGAAGGTCAAGGCCAAGGGATCTACCGGATGTCCTTCGGTATCAACCCCTCGGCGAAAGTCGAGAATCTGATCCGCGACCATGAGCGCTTCGCCATGCCTGTGCTGGAGATTGACACTCAAGGCGGCGGTGAGCAAGACACCGGACAGCTTCTCGACGTCACCGGAGCGAACATCTCGGCGATCCGTCGCCGTGGCGAGGTTCTTGAGGTTCGCGTCTGGAATGACACTGTGACGCCTCGCACCGCGTTCGTGTCGGGGACAGCGGTCGACATGGGCCCTGCCGAGATATGCACTGTCAGGGTTGTCGGCTCGGAATCCTGATCACCGATTGATTGATACGTAACGCAGGTTGAAGTGATTCGACATCATGTAAGGGAGACACCGTGAGTGCGAACAGGCCACAAGAGGCGATTCTTCGGTTGACCAGCGAGTTCAGCGATCTCGTCCTGGAGATCAATGCGACTGATGGATCGCCCGTGGGACTCGTTCGAGGTGATGAGCGCGTCGCTCTTCAGACGCGAGTCGCGCTGATCACGGAGGGTGTTGAAATCCGCGCTGCTCAAGGCGGCCTCGAATACCTGGAGACGACCACGGTGTCGCTCGCTCCGAGTGCAGCCCAGATTCGGGACCAACTGAATCTCGATTCGCGCACTTTCTCAATACCCGCCACGACGACGAGTCCGGACTGGGCCGTCACCTGGCATTACGAGCTTCGTGATTCAACTCCAGGCCTGGCGCTGCGGCTTGAGGTGATCTCGAGAAGGGACGGTGCAGTCCTGCGCAATGTCCTGGTCGACGTCACGGTCGTTGTCGGGCAACTTGACGGTTGGCTTGTGCAAACTCCGGGGAGCAAGCTTCGCGCAGATCTCGAACTTGCCGAACTGTCGTACGTCACGGCGGTGCAGACCGTGGCCGGAGTTGAGTCGTCGTCCGGGATCGTCGCACTTGAGCGCGTCGAGGATCCGTTGATGCTCGTGCTGTGGCCGCTCTCACTCACCAACTACGGAGAGATCGCACTCGGACCGGCCGCAGGTGGGGCCGAGGCCGTGTGGACGACCGACATCGCCGGAGTCCCGTCGAAGGATGGATCGCTGACCGCCGGGCCCTTGATGCTTGACCTCGTGCAGCGATCCTTCGACTCACTGCTTCCTGAGGTGCCCGCGATGCTGTCGGCAGCCGGGATCGACGGCCCCAATAACCCGCCGGCGTGGGCCGCGGACGTCAACCTCTATGAAGTGCAGATCGGCTTTGGCGTGTTTCGAGGCGGCTGGACCTACGAGCCGTACCCGACTCCACAGCACCTGCTGGATGACCTGGACCGCATTGCTGGCCTCGGATACAACTGCCTGCAGATCATGCCGAAGCAGCCTTACCCGAGTTACAACGTTCATGACTACGACGACATCAGTACTAGTTGGTGCGACGAAGACATGCTGAGGCGCATCGTCGACGGCTGCCATGAGCGCGGCATGCACATCATCCTCGACATCTTGATGCACGGGGTGATCGACAACGAGGCCATGGACGCAGCCATCGCGGCGATTGACGCAGGTCCGTATGCTGCGCGGCTTGACGAGATGACCCCGGACGTCACGACGCTCGAGCTCGATGACCTGCACTACTACTTCGTCGCGTGGAGCAGGCACGTCAAGGACTTCGAGCCGTATTGGCGTGGTGGTTCGCCGTCGCGGCACCCACTCGTCGACGAACACCCGGAGTGGTTCACCCGAAACTCGACCGGAGACATCACGGGCGTGTACACGCAGGCCTTTGATCTGGCACATCCGGAGTGGCAGGACTACTTCGTAGCGAAGGCCGTCGAAATCATGCAACGGCTCGGGATCGACGGCTACCGCTTCGATGCTCCTTCCTACAACTACTTCATGAACTGGTCACAGCGAACGAGGTCGAACGCTTCCGTGTCAATGCTCGGCTGCTTGCCCATGTTCGCCAAGTTGCGCACCGCGATGCGTGCAGCCAATCCGGACTCACTGCTCTACACCGAACCGTCGGGGGCGCTCTATCGAATGTCGATGGACCTTGCCTACAACTACGACGAGCAGTTCCTAGTACCGTCGGTAATCCATCGGGGTGCAGGGAAGGCGCATTGGGTACGTAACGCCCGCGAGCTGGGCCGCTGGCTCGAGGTACGGGACGCCACCCTTCCGCTCGGTTCCCTGACCGCACATCACCTCGACAGTCATGACACGTTCTGGTGGCCTGAGCCCGGTCAGAAGTGGCGTCGCGAGCAATACGGACTTCCTGCGACGGCGGCGTTGATGGCCGTGTTCTGCTTGAGCGGTGGTCCTTACATGACCTATGTCGGCGGTGAAGTGGGAATCGAAGACGAGGTTCGCGCAGCATCTGCATTGCGCAGGGAGCACCCGAACTTCGCCAGCGGGCGGTCCAATTACCGCTCGGTGATGGCAGCCCATGACGATGTCTACGCGGTCATCCGCGAGTCTGCTGAGGGTCGTGGCCTGCTGCTCGTGAATCTGTCCGACGAGCCGGTGAGCTCGCAGGTCACGGTGGCGCGCTCGGATGGTGCCGCAGACTCGCCTGTGCGCGTCGATCTACTTGGCGGGCTCGAAGTGGATTGGAAACTCGACGCCGATCAGAACTGGACCGCGCGGATTCACCTCGACGCGTTCCAAGTGGCTGCCTTCAATTTCCGCACAGAGGCCTGAACTTCATTCGCCCGTGTGTGCTGATGGTCGCGATGCCGAATTACTTCGCTCGTATATCAGCGGGAACTGAAGGCGTGGGCCGGGTGACCTCGGTAGCCGGGTCGGCACGCGAAGACCGATCCGGCCAAGGGAGATGCAGCGAGCTGCGCGTCAGTCAGACCAAGTCGTGCGGTGGTGATGTAGAGGACGTCTCCCGCGTCGCCGCCGAATGTGCACGACGTGGGTTGTTCGACCGGCAGATTGACGATGTCCGTCACGCGGCCGTCGGGTGAATACCGGCGGACCTGGGCACCGCCCCAGAGTGCGACCCAGATGCCCCCGTCGGCGTCAATGGTCAGGCCGTCAGGAACGCCAGGGGTATCGGCGATGGGAGTGAAAGGTCGACGGTTCTTCACGGTGCCGCTGTCGAAGTCGAAGTCGAGCACATCGATCCGCTGGGTGGGGGAGTCAATGAAGTACATCTGCCCTGCGTCAGGGCTCCAGCCCAGGCCGTTGGAGATGTCGAGCCCGGTTAGGACGGAGGTCACGGTTCCGTCGGCGTCAATGCGGTACAGAGTTCCGGCCGCGCTCATTGCATCGAAGGCCATCGTGCCCGCCCATAGCCGACCCGCGGGGTCACAGGCGGCGTCATTCATCCGGAGGTCGGGTCGGTCGCCCTCCACGGAAGCAAAGAGGCTCAGCCCTGCGCCGTCGGCGTCCGCCAGATAGATGCCATCGCGCATCGCCAGCACGAGGCCGCCATCCTCGGATCGGTTAACTGCGCCAAGCGCTTGGCCGACTTGCCGTGTCAAGACGAGGCCCCCATCGGGCGAGGCCGCGTGCAGGTGGCCCGCCAGAACGTCGACGAACAGGAGTCGATGGCCGTTCGGGTCCCAGCGGGGCCCTTCGCCGAGCTCGCACTCCATCCGGACTGCGACGTCGACCTCGCTCGTTGTCTTCACCCGAGAAAGCATACGTATGATCGTTCGCCGGAACGTAGATTCGCAGTCGAGGGATGACTACTCCCTAGGGAAGGACGAGTCGATGCTCCGACCAGCGGAGCTGGTTGAGTCGCTCCTCCGCAGACTCGAGATGCTGGTACATCGCTGCGTTGGCTCCGGGACCATCACCCGCCATCACTGCCTCAAACACCAGGCGATGCTGGAGGTGAGCAAGTTCGAGGCCGCCCGGGATCAGCGCCGTACCCTGCCGGGCCAGCTTGAAGGGCTCGGACATGAGGTCGAACAGGTCTCGGGCCAAGGTGACACCTGAGATGCGCACGAGCTCATTGTGGAAGTCGCCGTCGGCGAAAACGTAGGCAGACGGGTCATGCTTCAAACGCTCGAGTTCCTCGAAACGCTGGCGGAGCGCCTCTCGTTGCTCATCATCCGCGTGCAGGGCCGCTGTCGCGGCGAGCACGGGCTCGATGCCCTTCCGGAGGATCAGTAGTTCGCGGATCACCATCTCTCCGCCCGGGTATCTCAACCGGGCCGCAAGAAGGTCTGGATCAAATGTTCTCCACTGCAATGACGGCTCGACGATCGTGCCCCGTCCGCGCCAGGTGGTGACCAAACCCTTTTCAGTGAGGACCTTCACGCTCTCGCGCAGGACGGTTCGCGAGACGTCGAATTCCTCGCACAACTCCTTCTCGGAGGGCAGCGCCCCGCCCTGAGGGTAGGTACCGTTGACAATGCGATCGAGGATCACCTGCATCACGGGCACCCACATTGGCGACTTCGGCGTGATCAACGAGTTTCCCCCTGCTGGCTCTGCTGCGGTCTCGGCGTAGTGGCTTGCTGCGCGCTGTGCAGCATAGACGGGGCGTGGTGACCCCTTACTCCCGTAATATACATATGACGTAGTATTTTTCCCTCGGGCGTTGTGTTGGAGGAAAAAGCATGTCCCTGGTGTCCCCTGGACCTCTCACGGCGGGAGATCTCTCTCGCGCGCGGATTATCCCCATCGTGACGATTGAGCATGCCGAGGACGCTGCATACGTCGTGGCGGCCCTCGTGGCTGGCGGCTTGTCCGTCATTGAGATCACCCTGCGCACCGCGGCTGGTCTTGACGCACTGCGTGGCTCACACGGACTCGGCGCGATTGTCGGTGCCGGCACTGTGACAACACCGGTCGAAGCTGCGCAGGTAATCGACGCGGGGGCGCAATTCGCAGTGTCCCCGGGTATCGCCCCGGACATGGTGAGCACATTGCTGGCCGCCGAAGTCCCGGTGATTCCCGGCATCGCCACCCCGAGTGACGTCATGGTCGCCCGCGCTCTGGGCCTTCGCACGGTCAAGGCCTTCCCGGTCGCAACCTTGGGCGGCCCGGCCTTCGTCCGCGCACTCAGTGGCGTGTGGCCGGACATGCTCTTCATGCCCACCGGCGGGATCACGGAAGCAACAATGCATGACTACCTGGTGATTCCGGCAGTGACGGCGGTCGGCGGTAGCTGGATGGTTCCCGCAGATCTCATCGTGGAACGAAATTGGTCAGGCATCACTCAACTTGCTCGTCGTGCAGCAGACCTTGTCGAGGAGTCAACATGACGTCTCTTGACATTCGTCCGGCGGATGAATGCCGGTACGACGCAGTCTCTCTCGGAGAGGTGATGTTGCGTCTTGACCCGGGCGAAGAGCGAATCAAGGCGGCACGAAGTTTCCGCGTCTGGGAAGGCGGCGGCGAGTACAACGTCGTGCGTGGGCTTCGGCGCGTGTTCGATCAACGTGCAGCTGTCATCACCGCAATCGGTGACAATCATGTGGGTCTGCTGCTGGAGGACCTCATCCTGCAAGGAGGCGTGGACACCGAGTACGTGGTGTGGAAGAAGGCCGACGGGATTGGTCGAAAGCACCGCAACGCTCTCAACTTCACCGAACGAGGGTTCGGCGTTCGCGGAGCCCTCGGCGTATCTGATCGTGCACATAGCGCGACAGGGGCCATGGATCCCGCTGATGTGGACTGGGATCGTCTTTTCGGACACGACGGCGTCAGGTGGTTCCACACGGGCGGCATATTTGCAGGCCTCTCTGAGTCCACTGCCGAAGTAGCCGAGGTTGCGATGGCCGCAGCGCGGCGTCACGGGACAGTGGTGTCCTATGACCTCAACTACCGTCCGAGCATCTGGAGTGACCAAGGCGGGATGGAGAGGGCGCGTCACGTCAACCGCACGTTGGTCGGACTCGTGGATGTGCTCTTTGGTAACGAGGAGGACTTCACTGCTGCACTAGGTTTCGAGGTCCCTGATGTCGACATCGAGGCCGGAGCCCTCGATGCGGTTAAGTTCGAGGCGATGATCGTTTCGGTCGCCCGTGAGTACCCCAATCTTTCGGTCATTGCCACGACTCTCCGAGCAGTTCACACGGCGTCGTCCAACGACTGGAGCGCCGTGGCGTGGTCGCCGGCTGACTCCTTTGTCAGGGCGGCGGACAGGCAAGAACTTGCCATCATGGACCGCGTCGGCGGTGGCGACAGCTTCGCATCCGGGCTGATCTTCGGCTTGCTCGACGGCCGCTCGCTAGCTCAAGCGGTCGAACTGGGTGCGGCGCACGGGGCCCTTGCGATGACGACTCCTGGCGACACCTCAATGGCGACGCGCGCCGAAGTTGAGGCGCTTGCCGCGGGCGGCAGTGCCCGAGTGCAGCGATGAGCGGCGCGAAGGGTATCGCCATTCCATCGTCATGAGGCAGGCGTGGAGAGCCGATGACCTTCGTCCGCTGGCGGACCCCGGAATCCGTGGGATGGCGATTGCGCGTTTCTTGGCCCTGCTGGGCGGCAGCGTGCTTCCCACTGCACTTGCCTTCGGGGTGCTCGCGTTGGAGGACGGTTCGGCGGCCGCACTTGGACTGGTGATGGCATGTGCCACCTTGGGCCAAGTGGCGTTCTTGATCCCGGGTGGAGTCGTCGCGGATCGTTGGTCTCGAAAGCGTGTTTTGGTGCTGTCCGAGGTGATCTCCGGTGCGACAGTCCTGAGTCTTGGCCTGTTCTATGTTTCCGGAAATGTTTCTGTCACCCTGATGGCAATCCTCGCTGGAATAGCGGGAGCGGCGGGCGGCTTCTTCTATCCGGCACTAACCGGATTTGTCCCGGAGATGAGCCCGCCCGCGGAACTGCAGGCGACGAACGCGATTCTCCGCATGACGGCTAACGTGGCGCGAATCGCCGGAACTGCGGCAGCGGGGATCATCGTCGCTTTTCTTGGAGCGGGATGGGCCATCGTCGCGAGTGGATTTCTCGCGCTGGGGGCAACCCTTGTCCTGGTTCGACTCAAGCCGCGTTTCAGTGCGTCAGGCGCGACCGCGTCGAATCCCTTCGCCGAGCTCGCGCAAGGGTGGAGGGAGTTCATCTCCCGGCGCTGGGTGGTCGCGATTGTGGTGGTCGGTGCGGTCTCCAGCTTTGGGTCCGGAGCATTCTTCGGTGTCCTTGGTCCACTGACGATGGCGGAGACCGGAGGTGCTTCCGAATGGGCCTTGATCAATACAGGACTCGCTATCGGGCTCCTCGTCGGAGCTGTGGCGGCCCTGAGGATCCATCCGCGTCGGCCATTGGTCGTTGCGGTGATTGCTCTGGGCCTCTACAGCCTTCCCGTGTTTGCTCTGGCTATACCGGCGTCCCTTGTCGTCGTAGTCGTGGCCGCCTTCGTGGCCGGGGCCTGCCTGGACATCTTCGCTGTTCTGTGGGAAACGGCGCTGCAACAGGGAGTCCCACGCGATGCACTCTCTCGCGTGAGTTCGTTTGACTGGCTCGGAACATTTGCACTGTCGCCAATTGCCTTGGGCGTCGCCGGTCCCCTTGTCTTGACTTTCGGATTGAGTGCCGTGCTGTGGGGAGCCGCGCTTCTGACGGCGATGGCGTCTCTTGCTCTACTGGTGCCCGAAGTGCGCAGATACGTCACGCCTGGCCTCCAGGAAGCAGCGGCTCAGGAAGCGTCCTGAGTCCGCTTCTTGTCCCACCTGATCATGATCTGGCCGTGACTCACTCCTGCGAGTCCGACACGAGGACTCCTGCCCGATCCAATGCGCTTCCTTCGACGATGAACAACGGGACGACATGCAAAGGTGCGGCTACATCAAGAACCTCGCCGCCGTCGTGCACCTGCTGAC
>Ga0164293_10002580_pt1 | contig 15374 bp, 12 predicted proteins | sample GEODES118metaG_FD_111487 | JGI IMG/M metagenome (GOLD analysis project Ga0164293, IMG submission 111487) | Eutrophic lake water microbial communities from Lake Mendota, Wisconsin, USA - GEODES118 metaG | ecosystem: Environmental > Aquatic > Freshwater > Lake | place: USA: Lake Mendota...
AACAGAGATACTTTTTGTGGGTGCGAAGGGGAAGATGGAAATGGAGAAAGTCCCCCAGGCGGGCTATCGAATCGAGGGTTTGGACATAGCGGGTTTCAACAGAAGTTCTTTGATCAAAAATATCGGGTTGCCATTTAAACTGCTGAAGAGCTTTTTTCAGGTTCGCGAGATCCTGAGGCGGTTCAGCACCGATGCAGTGGTGGGTGTTGGTGGATATTCCAGTTTCCCTGTGCTCAGATACGCACAACAGCAGGGTATACCCACTTACATACATGAAAGCAATTCTTTTGCAGGTAGATCGAATATCCTGCTGGGGGAGAAAGCAACAGCTGTGTTTGTGGCAACGGATGGAATGGAGAAGTTTTTTCCGGAGGGAAAGATCCTGGTGACAGGAAATCCGGTACGCGCTGTTATTTCGGAATCGAAGGTCAGCAGGGCAGATGCGTTGAACTTTTTCGGTCTGCCCGACAAGCCCACCATCCTCTCGATTGGAGGAAGTCTGGGTGCCAAAAGCATCAACGAATCGATGGCATCCGGATTGGAAAGAATCGAGGGCGAGGGGTTGCAGTTGATCTGGCAAACAGGAAAGCCTTACTCGGAGCAGGGGCGAGCGGCAGCGAAAGGAATGAGCGGGGTCTGGGTGAGCGATTTTATAAAAGAGATGGAGTATGCATTTGCAGCGGCGGACGTAGTGATATCAAGGGCGGGGGCGATGGCGATAGCGGAATTATGTGTAGTGGGAAAACCGGCCATTTTTGTACCGTACCCGTTCGCCGCGGAAGACCATCAAACGGTGAACGCGATGAATCTCGAAATGAAGCAGGCCGGTATCGTGGTCAGAGACGAAGAAGCCGGGAGGAGGCTGGTGGATGAGGCGGTTGGACTGATCAAAAACCACAACAGAAGAAATGAATTGAGCAGAAATATAGCGGCATTGGGTATAAAGAACGCAGACATGGTCATCGCAGCAAAAATACTAGGCAAACAGTGATCAACTTAAAAGACATACGGCATATTTATTTCATCGGTATCGGCGGTATTGGTATGAGCGCCCTTGCGCGGTATTTCCATTCGCTGGGTATCAAGGTGAGTGGGTACGATAAAACGCCGAGCCCATTAACGCTTGAACTGGAGGCGGCCGGTATGGAGATTCACTATACGGATGATCTGGCCAGCGCACCACGGGATGCAGATGCAGTGGTATTTACGCCCGCCATTCCGGCCGGTCATGCTGAGCTGAATTTTTACCGGGAGAACGGGTATCCCGTGATGAAAAGAAGCGATGTTTTGCAGATCATCAGTGAGCATGCTTTCAATATTTGTGTAGCCGGTACCCATGGCAAAACCACCATCAGTACCATGATAGCGCATATCCTCCGGGATACAGGGTACGGTTGCAATGCTTTTCTTGGTGGGATATCGTCAAATTATCATACCAATTTCTGGAGCCATGAGCGGAATCTTTGTGTGATCGAAGCGGATGAGTACGACCGGAGTTTCTTGAAACTCAGCCCGGATATCGCGATCATTTCTGCCATGGATCCTGATCATCTCGATATATACGGAACGGCTTCGGAAATGGAGGATGCCTATATCAAATTTGTACAGAAGATCAGGGTAGGCGGATTGCTGATTTCCCGTGAGGGTTTAAAGAGAGAGGATGAGTTTGTAGCTGATCAGCACGACAAGTACTCAATAACCCCTGGGTATGCTACAGTGTATACCAGAAATCTGCGTATTGAACAGGGCAGTTATTCATTCGATGTGCAATGGCGGACGAAAGAACTGAATAGTATTCAGCTTAATGTGGGGGGCATTCATAATGTGGAGAACATGGTAGCTGCTATTGCGGTAGCGATGCACCTGGGAATTGAGTGCGACCTGATCAGAAAGGCAGTTGCCTCGTATCGGGGTGTAAAACGGAGATTTGAATTTATCGTTAAGTCGGAGGAGCAGGTTTATGTGGATGATTATGCGCATCACCCGGAAGAGTTACGTTCGTTGATAAAGAGTGTGAAGATGATGTACCCTGATAAGCAATGCATTGTGATTTTTCAACCACATTTGTTCTCCCGTACGAAGGACCTTGCAAATGAGTTTGCAGAGGTACTGGATTTGGCGGATGAAGTGTTGCTTTTGCCCATATATCCGGCCAGGGAATTACCGGTACCCGGGGTCACCAGCCAATTGATCAGTGAGCTTATGGAGAACAGGAAAGTTGCCCTTTTGGAGAAGGATGAAGTGATGGAGTGGGTTAAATCCGAAGCGGGAAAAATGAGGGGGGAAAAAGTATTGGTAACAGCAGGAGCGGGAGATATAGACAGACTGGTAGAGCCAATAAAGAAAATTTTAAGTGTTTAACATGAGCAGGTCAAGAATTATGAACGCATTGGCCCTGATATGCTGGATATCACTCTCAGCAGGGGTACTCACCCTGTTGGTGGCAGCCATAGAAACCAGGAACGCGAAGCCATGCAGTGATGTTAAGATCGTTATCGAAGGGGTTAAAGATACTTTGTTCGTTGATCACAAGGATATAGAGAAGATGCTCGTGGGTGTGAGCGGAGCAATGATCGGAAAGGCTTTGAAGGATTTTGACATGAGGCGAATGGAAGATACCCTGAAGTCTGATCCATGGATCAGTAATGCGGAGTTGTTTTTTGACAATAACAGGGTGTTGCACGTGAAGGTTACTGAGAAGGAACCTGTGGCTCGTGTATTCACGATAACCGGCAATTCTTTTTATATAGATACTGCTTTATTCCGTTTGCCCCTGAACAACAAGTTTACCCCCCGATTGCCGGTGTTTACCGGATTTCCTTCAGAGCGAGAAAGATGGAAGGGGAAAGACAGTTTGCTCATGAGTGAGGTTAAGCGTATCAGCATGCATCTTTTGAGCGATCCGTTCTGGATGGCCCAGATCGAGCAGGTGGATATTGATGCTGAAAGAAATTTCCGGATGGTGCCCAAGGTGGGCAAACACATAGTGCAGTTTGGCAACGGCCAGGAGATAGAAAAGAAATTCCGTAAGCTCTATATTTTTTACCGTGATGTGATCAGCAAAACCGGTTGGAGCAGGTATGGGGAAATCAATGTGGGTTACAAAGGACAAGTAGTAGCAACCAGGAAGGACATCCAGGCAGTACGTGCTGATACGGTACTTGCCAGGCAGTGGATGGTGCAGATGATCAGGAACCTGAAGGCGCAGGCAATGAAGGATACTCTCAATACAAAGAAAGTTACAACAACAAGAATAAAAGAACAACAACTATGAATCAGGAACAACCCATTATCGTAGGCCTTGATATTGGTACTACAAAGATCGCCGCAATTGCAGGAAGGAAGAATGAGTTTGGAAAACTCGAAATACTTGGATTTGGCCGTGCAAACAGTAATGGAGTTCAGCATGGTATGGTGTTGAACATAGACCAGACGATCAAAGCCATCCAGACTGCGCTGGAGAATTGCTATGCTTCCAATCCCAATCTCGATATCAACGAGGTGTATGTGGGTATTGCCGGGCATCATATCAAGAGCCTTCAAACCCGTGGTGACATCGTAAGAAAAACCACTGATGATGAAATCAAGCAAAGCGAGATCGATCAGTTGTTATCGGATCAGTATAAAACATATATTCCTGCTGGCGACCAGATCATTGATGTGATACCGCAGGAGTTTACCGTGGATAATTTCCAGAATATACCCAATCCAATTGGCTACAGTGGTGTAAAAGTGGGTGCAAACTTTCACATCATCACAGGCGATAAAAATGCTATCCGGAATATTAACCGGAGTGTGGAGAAGGCGGGACTGAAAGTGCGCGATCTGGTGTTGCAGCCGCTTGCATCGGCAGCAGCGGTGATGTCTGAGCAAGACCTTGAAGCTGGTGTTGCGATTGTTGATATCGGCGGTGGAACCACTGACTTGGCCGTTTTTTATGAGGGCATACTCAAGCACACAGCAGTAATCCCATTCGGTGGAGAAAATATCACGAACGATATTAAAACGGGGCTTGGTGTTTTGAAAACCCAGGCCGAACAAATGAAGCTGCAGTTTGGCAGCGCATTGTCTGACGAAGCTAAAAACAATGCCTACATCACCATCCCTGGTTTAAGGGGAATGCCGCCGAAAGAGATCAGTGTAAAAAATCTGGCAAGTATTATCCAGGCCAGGATGAGTGAGATACTGGACTTTGTAAGTTATCATCTGAAGCAGGTGGGCTTGGAGAACAGGATGTTGAATGGGGGAATTGTTCTCACTGGTGGTGGTTCGCAATTGAAACATCTTATCCAGCTTACTGAATATGTCTCTGGTTTGAATGCCCGTATTGGTTATCCCAATGAGCATCTGGCAGCAGGGCATATTGAAGAACTTGCCAAGCCGATGTACGCTACCTGTATCGGTCTTATTCTTAAAGGATATAATGTGCATGAGAATAATCTGAATAGCCTGAATGGAGTGATGCCGGCGAAAGAAGAAGAAGTGGTTGAGGAAACGGTGGCAACAGTGACTGGTGGTGAGGATATAGTCATCAGGGTGAAAAAAAGAAGGCAGAGCCTGAAAGGGTTTATGGATTCCATCAAGGATGGCCTTATTGACCTGTTTAAGGAGGAAGAGGATGCAAAGTTTAACGCTAAGATCTGATTCTGACATTTTATTTTTCGATAAATACTAACCATTAATTCTAAACATAAGCCCATGATCCAATTCGATTTACCAAAAGAACATTCATCCATCATTAAGGTGGTTGGAGTTGGAGGCGGCGGAAGCAATGCCGTGAATTACATGTTCAGCCAGGATATAGACGGCGTGAATTTTGTGATTTGTAATACTGATGCGCAAGCTATTGCGACAAGTAAAGTTCCAAATAAAATACAGCTGGGGCCACATCTCACACAGGGATTGGGCGCTGGAGCGAATCCTGAAATTGGGAGGCAGGCTACAGAGGAAAGCCTCGAAGAGATCAAGCGTATACTGGAGGTGAACACCAAAATGGTTTTCATTACTGCCGGTATGGGTGGCGGTACGGGCACCGGCGGCGCGCCGATCGTAGCAAAGATCTGTCGTGATCTCGGTATCCTGACCGTTGGCATTGTTACCACCCCGTTTTCTTATGAGGGTAGGAAAAGGATTCACCAGGCAGAGGAAGGGATCAATAAGCTGAAGGAGTATGTAGATACTTTGCTTGTGATCAGTAATGATAAGCTCAGGCACCAGTTCGGAAATTTGACCATGCGCGCGGCGTTTACAAAGGCAGATAATGTTCTTGCTACCGCCGCAAAATGTATTACCGATGTGATCAGTTCAACAGGACAGATCAATGTTGACTTTGCAGACGTTTGTACCGTTATGCGAAAGGGGGGCGTAGCCATATTGGGTAGTGCTACTGCAAACGGGGAGAATCGTGCGCAACGCGCCATCGAGAGTGCTTTGAATTCACCGTTGCTGAACGATAATGACATCCGCGGAGCGAAATGGATATTGATCAATATCAATTCTGCTGAAGGCGAGAACGAATTTACCATGGATGAGGTAGAGATCATCCAGAATTATCTGCTGACCCATGCCGGTTCAGAGAGCGATGTGATACTCGGACTGGGTTATGATTCCAACCTGGAAGATAATATAGGTATTACCCTCATCGCCACAGGCTTTGAACATCGTGATCCGTTCGAAGGAACCATGATGCCCCAGAAGAAGAATGAAGCAGAGGAGCAAAAAATCGTAATGACCCTCGGGGTAGAGGGCGAAGAGAAGAAACTCTATGGCCAGCCTGCGCTTCCATTTGACGATCGAGATCCGCTTGCCCCCATGCTTGTGGATGCAACCCGTCAGACCAATCCTGAAACCCAAGATCAAAAACTGACCCAAGCACTTCAGGATCAGAAGCCTGAGGTGTTTGTGCTCAGTATGGAGGAGACACCCGCAACGCCGGAAGTGTTCCAGTTGCATGTGGAGGAGACACCCGCAACGCCGGAAGTGTTCCAGTTGCATGTGGAGGAGACACCCGCGACCCCGGAAGTGTTCCAGTTGCATGAGGAGGAAAACCCTGTTCCGCCCATTCATGAGGCAGCTCAATTTCTGATGATGAAGGTCGAAGAAACACCTATGCCAGCAGTAGATGAAATGCCTATGGAGCGTACTCTTCAGCCGGAACTTCCTGAGAATCCGGAGGTTATGGAAATGCCAGTGGCAGAGGAAGAAATTTCGGAAAAAATTGACTTGGTTTATCTATCTTCATCCACTCAAGTTCCTGTAGAAATTAAACCAGCCGAAGCCGAAAACACGGTTTCTCCACTTTCTGATTTTACTGAAGAAGTCAATAAAGACGCTAGCACCACCATGACGTCTGGTGGATTTTTGGCCAAACCATCCAACATCTATGCTGAGGAACCAATTGATTTAGAATCCAAACAGGAGTCATTTGAAGACCTGGTTAAGTTCGGCATGGAAGAAGATGGGCCTATTTTCGACATGCAGATCGTGATCAAAGAACCAAAAGCGGTAGAAGAGCCGGTCACACCTTCGATTCATGCAACTTTGGGTTCTGTCGAGGAACCTGCGATGCAGGACGAGGCAGAGGATCAAAAAAGAAAGGCAGCTGAACGCTTACACAAGTTGCGCAACTTGTCGTTCAACATGAATGCTGCCGATCCCAATAATGAGTTCGAAAGTGTGCCGGCTTACATCCGCCGCAACCTTGAAGTGCATAATACAACCCTTACCTCGGTCGAAAAGTTTTACAGCAACTACACTGTAAAGTCCGATGAGAATAAGCAGGGGCAGATCAGCACCATAAATACATTTTTGGATGGGAAAAAGCCTGATTAACCATCATACTATCCTGTACCCCGAAAACTATTTTTTTATAGTTGTAACTTATAAACCCCTCGTTTTCTATGAGGGGTTTATTTATAAACTATGCAACAGATATTGCATCATTGAGAAGCCGCTTTTTGATTAATTTTGCGGCATGGCAACAGTTATGATCACTGGGGGTACTGGCATGATCGGAACCGCATTAAGCGAAATGCTGGCGGAGAACGGTTACCATGTGATTATCCTGTCCCGCAATCCCCAGAAAACAGCAAAAGAGCACGATTACCGCGGAAAGCCAGCTTTCTTCAGAAGCTCTGGTAATATTTATTATTCCAAATGGGATATAGACAGACAGTATCTAGATCCCGCCGCCCTTTCTGCTGCCGACTATATTGTTCATCTGGCTGGGGCTGGCGTTGCCGATAAACGATGGACAAAAGACCGAAAGAAAGAGATCCTGGTGAGTCGCACCCAAAGCAGTGAAGTGTTGGTGAAAGCGTTGCGAGCCCATACAAATAAGGTCAGGGCAGTGGTCAGTTCCTCTGCGATTGGCTGGTACGGCGCTGATGATGGCAAACCTTTTGTAGAAACCGATCCTCCCGCCGCTGATTTCCTCGGACAAACCTGCAAGCTATGGGAGCAAAGCATTTTGCCGGTGGAAGAGTTGGGGATCAGGCTGGTGCGTTTACGAACAGGGATCGTGTTAAGTGACGAGGGCGGGGCACTTATGGAATTCCGAAAGCCCCTAAGGGTGGGTGCTGCAGCCATTCTCGGAAACGGAGAACAGGTGATCAGTTGGATTCACATCGAAGACCTTTGCAGAATATTCATGCACGCCATTGAAGATAAATCTGTAATAGGTGTTTACAATGCCGTTGCTCCGCAACCGGTAAGCAACAGGCAACTCACCAAGACCCTGGCCAAACGTATTACCAACTCAAGACACTACACGCTGAAAGTTCCTGCCTTTGTATTGAAAACCGTGCTGGGCGAAATGAGTGTTGAGGTGCTCAAAAGTACTACGGTTAGCAGCAGTAAGATAGAAGCAACCGGCTTCAATTTCCGGTTCCCAAGTCTTGAAATGGCCATCGATGACCTCTATTGAGAATTGTCGGATTAGCGGATTTGATTTCTATATTGAACCGGCGATTTGGTAATCATCGTCCTAATGGGGCATGTGGAAGATATTGGTGAATTCCCCCAGCACTGATCTGTTATTGGAGAATTTCAGCCAATTCAATCTTAAAGCCCGTAAATCTTCGTTCCTCACTTTCCTGAACTTAGGGTGCATTGTTCCTCCCGGCAAACCTGGGCTAACATTGGGGTCGTATTGATATTGCGGATCAACAAGCGTTCCGCGCGGGTACATGATGCCCGGAGCTCCCATTCCCCGGATGTCGAGTTGAGAAGGATGATCCAAACCCAGGGTATGGCCGAATTCATGGGCTGCAGTAGTAGAGCCTTCGTACAGATTATCATATTGGAAATATCCAGTGTTACAGCCCAGGCCATCGACGAAGGAGATATTATGCATTGACTTCTGTTCTATCCTGAAGTAATTGTTGCGGGGATCCCTGTTGGTGGATATAACACGGGAGTCAAGTGCCGGAACAAAAGTTGCGGTGATGCGGAAACGAAGGACCAGCAGCAAATCCTGGATGATCACGGACACGCGGGGTTCATTCCACATAAGCTCGATCTCAGCCCTCATTCTTTCCGTCACTTCCTGATCCGCTGCGCCGCCATAGGTGATCAGGTGGGCATGGATCACCAGTGTATCCGACGAAATATTGATTTCCGCTTCTCCCATTACTGAGCTTTTGGCGTGAACTTAGGTTTTTCTGATGGAGGTACCACCAGATCAGGACTTAAACTGGGAAGTTTGTTTTTCAACTGGTCGGCTTTGCCCAGGGCAGTGTCATAGAAGTACCAGTTTTTCCCGCTGTCCCTTGAAATGGCTACTAATGTTGAACTAAGCACTACATCGCCGAACGGTGATGTTACCTCAGTAGTTTGTGGCAAGGTTGTTTGGAGTTCTTTTTTATACTTTATGATTTTCCCGGGGTTGCCGTATGTGATCTTGTTAACACTACCTCCGAAAGACTTGAATAACTGGAACACAGAATCCATCATGAAGTTCACCTTGTTGGCCCCACCCCCTGCTTCCACCAGTTCGGGCAACATGAATTTTGAGAAACTTCGGGTATCACCATTTACCATTGCCCTGGCCATCTCCATGGCCTGCGATTTTACAAGACTCGGGGTTGGCATTTGCCCGTAGGCAGACGCCGTAATCCAAAGGAGTATGACAGCGATTGCGGACCTGATTTTCATGAAATGAAGTTATTGCATTAGCAAGATGTGGAACCCAATTGGCAAAATGCTATAGGTCTCTTTTCTTATTGACAAGATAAATGACTGCCCAGACCAGCGCAGTCAGGATAATTGTATATACAATATGGGTATTGATCGATGCTAATTTCTCTGTGTAGCCTTTTTCATCGATTCGTCCAATGAAAGCTGGTACAGGGATGAGCCTGTCTGAGATCTCTAGGGGTAAAAACCGACCCAGATCATGAAATTTTTGACGGGCGATACCTGCTGCAGCATTTTCAAGAATGACAGAATAAAAAACAAAAACTCCGAGGGCTATGAATGCTTTTTTTACGAGGAAGCCGATCAGAAATGCAATCGATAATTGCGAGAAAGTTTGCAGCATGAACAAGGGGATATATTTAGCTTCCTTCCAGATATCTGAAGAGACGATTGATTCCGTCGCTAACATGCCAATAATGTAAGCGATCACAGCATATAGTAAAGTGACAAGCAGCGTTATCAGCGCCACATCAAAGAATTTACCAAGGATGAAGTGATTGCGGGACCAGCCATCTATGATGTTTTGCCTGTTTGTTTTGTATGTATACTCATTCGTAATTAGTAGCATCACTACAATCGCAGGGATGAATACAAAAATGGAGCTGAAAAATGCCGTGGTATGAAAGGTGTCGGGGAATGCAAAGGGATTTCCCAGCAACATCTTGATCATTTTTCCAGTTGCCAGTTCTTTTTTAGTGATCTCTTTGTATTCGTTCCAGAAAAGTAAATTTATTCCGGGGTAAGACAATGCGGTAGTTGCCATGACCAACCAGAATGCAGGGTAGTTCCTGATCTTAAGCCATTCGGTTTTAAGTATCTTAAGCATGATCAGTTTCCGGTTAGTTCAAAAAATTTAGCTTCCAATCTTTTTTTGCGATGAACGAGGTGATACAGTGTTATACCATGCTTGAAGCAAAATGAATTGATCTGTTCCGGTTTTGCTTCACCCTTATTATAGTAGATATGCAGTAATTGACCGTCTTTTATGATCTTGTTATGCCCATGTAAACTTGCTAAAGCTTCTGCAAGCTGATGCACATCAGCGGCGCCCACTTCAATGATATCTTCATCTACCAATATTTCGTCAACCTGGCCGTGGGTGACCAACTCTCCGGTTTTCAGGATGGCAACATGGGTGCAAACCTTTTCCACTTCATCTAACAGATGGCTGGCCATGATAATGGTGAATCCCTGTTGATGAAGTTCTTTGATCAGCTCCCGCATTTCCGCAATGCCTACGGGATCCAGGCCATTGGTGGGCTCATCGAGAACAAGAATGCGTGGACTGCCAAGCAGGGCCGCCCCAACGGCGAGCCTTTGTTTCATCCCGAGGCTATAGGTTGAGAAACGGTTGTTTCTTCGCTCAAATAGTTTGACTTTTTTCAGTACTGCTGCGATGTCTTCCTCATTGCCCCTTTCATTGATGCTTTGCGTGATGCGGAGGTTGTTGACCGCAGAAAGGTAATGGTAAAAGTTTGGCGTTTCCAACAGTGATCCTATTTGTTTTCTGATCTCCGGGGATCCCGGTTCGCCAAACCACAGATAATCGCCTTTGTCGGCTTTTAATACATCAAGGATGATACTAAGCAGGGTGGTTTTTCCTGAACCATTGGGGCCCAGTATGCCAAATACTGAACCTTCGGGTACGTCGAACGAAACGCCCTTCAGCGCTTTTATCTTTCCGTACGATTTTTCAACCTGCTGAATCTTTAATATGGCCACTATGCTGATTTCGGGAAAGATAAGGGGTGAAATGTTGATTTCACCACTTATTGTTATGAATGGCTAAAATAATTCATCCTCGTTCCATTTCGGCTTTTCTTGATCATTTGCCAGAGAATAGCTGACCAGGAAGTTTAATTGAACAAAGGTTTTTAGCGCTTTGAAATCAAATATCCCATCGATCTGGTCCGCTGGTTTATGGTAATATTTTGCGCGCCATTGCTTCAAGTACGCATCAAAATCGAAACCAGGCGTATTCGTTTTTCTCCCATTTACAAAATATACTGCGGGGATCCCCTTTTTTACAAAATTGTACTGGTCGCTCCTCATGAAAAATCCTTGCTCGGGTTCGGGATCTTCCTCGATGTCTATCTTGAGTATTTTGGTTGCATACTCAATATGTTTCAGGATGGAAGAGTATTGAGAGCCGAGCGGCGCAATAGACAGGAGAGGAGCTATGGGTGTAGGCATATCTGTATTGATATTGGCTACAATCGATCCTGCCGGAACAGTGGGGTGGGCAGCAAAATATCCTGCGCCCGTAAGACCTAATTCTTCCGCCGATACCATTAGGAACAGTACCGATCGCCTGGGCCTTATCTTGGCAGTCCGATATAATTCCGCAATGCCAAGGGAACTGGAAACACCTGAAGCATTATCGTGTGCGCCATTGTATATCGAGTCTCCATCTACGGCTGCCATTACACCCACATGATCGAGGTGGGCACTGTGAACAATGTATTCCTCTTTCAGCTTCTTATCTGCGCCCGGTAATAGTCCAATGACGTTATAAGTTTCAACATCCAAATAGGTAGACTTAAACTGAATGCTCATTTTTTTTCCGAGGTCGAACGATTGAGGCCGCCCCAGCTTAAGGGCAGCTAAAACCTCGTTGAGATTTTTGCCTGAGTTCAGGAATAAAGCCCTGAGTACATTCAGTGATACACTAACATAGGCATCAACGTTACCCGTGAAACGGGTGCTGTAGGCCTTTGTCTTTTCAGGGTTGAGGCTTGCAGTTACGCTGGGAGCTACAGGTTGGGCGGGCAAAGCGCCCGGAACAATGGAGGCGGAGATCAGTCCAACCGCACCTTTGGAAAAAGCCAATGCTGATTTGTAATCCAGACTTGAAAACAGCGCATCGTATGTGGAAGAATATCCGTCCGGTGTTCTTCTGAGCACCACAACGATCTTCCCTTTCACATCGATATTTTCATAGTCTGAATACTTTCCCGGTACATCCATCCCGAAGCCGGCAAAAACGAGCGGTACTGACGATAGGTCCACCAAAGGTTTAATCGGATTGGCAAAAACTAAGGTCTCGTTTTTAAAAATAAGTGAGTCAGCGTTACCGGCATCATCCAGCAGATTTACTTTTACTGATGACGGAACGATGTCCGCTTTTCTTAATGTGAATTTTTGGATATACGTTCCGTTTTCTCCTGCTGGTCGAAGGCCCAGTCTTTTGTATTCCTTAATCACGTAATCCACAGCCATCTGATACCCCGGTGTTCCGGGTTTTCGCCCCCTGAGTATGTCATCAGCCAGGTATGCGATATGAGATCTTAATACGGAGGTATCAACCGCGTCCATGGCTTTGCGTATGGCCGGGGTGAGTGCAGGTTCCTGGGAAAATGCAGACAAGGCCAGCAGGAGGAAAGCTGGAACAAGCGTAAATTTTTTCATTGTTTTGATTTAGAAATAAGCGTCGTTATTCCATGACGGCCTTTGTTTTTCCATAGCGATGGAGTAGCTGATCAGGAAATTCAGTTGGATGTAGGTCTTTGCTGCCGAAAACCGGAACCAGCCATCTATTTGATCCGCGGGTTGATGGTAGTATTTTGCCCTCCATGTTTTTATATAAGCATCCAGGTCGAAGCCCGCGATGTCTGTTTTCCGGCCGTTTTTACAATGGACGGCAGGAATATGTTCGCGAACGAAACTGTATTGGTCGCTCCTTGTGAAGAACGACTGTTCCGGTTCGGGGTCTGCCTGTATATCAAGGTTAAGCATTTTTGCAGCATACTGTACATTCTTCAACAGGGATGAGTGCGTTGCTCCCAATGGCACAACAGATAACATGGGGGCAATAACCGTAGGCATATCTGTATTCACATTGGCTACAATGGCAGACTTTGGTATGGATGGATGGGACGCGAAGTAGGCCGAACCCAGCAGGCCCGATTCTTCTGCTGATACCATGGTGATCAGGATGGAGCGTTTTGGTTTTACTCCGGTTTTCTTATAGAGTTTCGCGATCTCCAGTAAAGAGGCAACTCCTGATGCATTGTCATGGGCTCCGTTATAAATCGAATCTCCGTCGACTGCTTTGCCGATTCCGATATGGTCAAGATGCGCAGTATGTACCACGTATTCCTTTTTGAGCAGGGGATCAGACCCGGGGATCATGCCGATCACATTGGCAGTCTCAATATCAGCATGCCTGCTCTTATAGCGGATACTTAATTTTCTTCCAAAGTCGAACGACTGTGGAGAGCCGGGTTTCAGGGAAGCCATTACACCTACATAGCTTTTCCCGGAATTAAGCAGCATGGTAGAAAGAAAATTGTTGGTGGCTGTCATGAATACATCAACATTGCCAATATAACCGCTACCGTAGGCCTCAGTCTTTTCAGGGTTGAGGGCGTTCTGCAAAACAGGCTGAGGCGGCGCAGTGGGCCTGTCGTACACTACAATAGTCCCAATCGCACCTTTGGATTTGGCGACTGCCATTTTATATCCAACGCTGGTGAAATAAGACTGGTAATCAGACGAGAGCCCAAGTGGCGAGATCTTCAGCACTACAACGATCTTACCCCTGACATCAATGTCTTTATAATCATTGTGTACACCAGGAACATCCACACCATACCCGGCAAATACTACTGGGGCCTGCTTAATGGACACTTCGGATTTTATAGGGTGGGCCGAAAGGGAGATATCATTTCTTACAAAAAAAGAATCCGTATTGCCTTCATTATCCGTTACCATCATCTTCAACGACCCCGGTTCAAGAGATGACCTCCTCAAGTTGAACTTTTGGGAAAATTCTCCTTCGTCACCAGCAGGCTTCAGCCCCAGTTTTTTGAATTCATTGACGACATAATCCACAGCCATCTGGTAGCCGGCTGTTCCGGGAGCACGCCCCTTCAATTTGTCATCTGCGAGGTATGCGATATGCGACCTGATCGCCATCGTATCCATGGCATTCATTGTTTTACGAATGGAAGACGTCAGTTTGGGTTCTTGTGTAAAGCCCTGCAATCGCAGAAGCACCATGATGATCAACAGAAGCCTTGTTTTCATATCAGGAAAATAATATAAAAAACCGAAAAAGCCTCCATTCAAATCATGGCAGGTTAAATCTCGGGAAAATCTTCCGGCAAAGAAAGTGCAGATCGAACGTGAAAGAACCAGGGCATTAAAAATGCACTTAGTTCCTGACGGGCTTACCACCTTTCAAAACACTCTGGATGCGCTCGAGGGTTTTGCGTTCCCCGCAAAGAGAAAGAAAGGCTTCACGTTCAAGGTCCAGCAGGTATTGTTCAGAAACCAGGGTAGGTTCACTGAGGTCGCCGCCGCACATCACATAAGCTAATTTTCGACCAACCAGTGAATCGTGGTCAGTAGCATAACCGCCACGCCACATGCCGTTGATGCCTGCATAGAGGGCGCCGAGTGCGGTACGCCCAAGCACTTTGATATCTTTTCTTGGCACCGGGGTAACGTAGCCACTGTCATATATTTCAATCACCGATTTTTTCGCTTCGGCCACCCGTCGTCCCTGGTTCATCACCACTTCATCGAGGCCTTTACGGAGTATGCCAAGTTCATATCCTTCCATGGCAGAAGTGGCTACTTTCGCTGTTGCAATGGTCAGGAACCTGTTCTTCAAAGTGATGGTTTCCGGTTCATCTTCGTGCATTTCATCTGCAGCTCGAAGTACAAACTCTTTAGTGCCTCCGCCGCCGGGGATAAGTCCCACGCCCATTTCCACAAGGCCTATATATGTTTCAGCTGCGGCGCACACTTTATCTGAATGGAGGCTTAACTCACAGGCTCCTCCAAGTGCCAATGCATGCGGTGCTACTACAACAGGTACCGACGAGAATCTTGCCCTGATCATGGTATTCTGGAACATCCGGATGGCCATATCCAGTTCATCAAACTCCTGTTCAATCGCCAGCATGAAGATCATGCCTACATTGGCGCCGGCAGAAAAGTTCTGGGTATCATTGGCAATAACGAGGCCCTTATATTTTTCTTCTGCCAAAGAAATGGATTTCTGAATGCCTTCCAATACTTCACCGCCAATACTTCCCATCTTGGTGTTCCACTCGAGGCCAAGGACATCATCTCCGAGGTGATACGTATTGCAGGCGCTGTTTTTCCAGACTGATTGTCCGTTAAAATTCTTCATGACAATGAATGCCGATTCCTGTCCTTTTGCAGCAGTG
>Ga0164293_10002581_pt1 | contig 15372 bp, 14 predicted proteins | sample GEODES118metaG_FD_111487 | JGI IMG/M metagenome (GOLD analysis project Ga0164293, IMG submission 111487) | Eutrophic lake water microbial communities from Lake Mendota, Wisconsin, USA - GEODES118 metaG | ecosystem: Environmental > Aquatic > Freshwater > Lake | place: USA: Lake Mendota...
CCGGCTCGAAAAACTCCTCGCAGAGCCCGCCCCCCGCTCCGCCGAATCCACACGCCGCCTTGCCTCGGCTGCCGAATACATTTCCTTGAACTATGACCTCTCCGTTATCGAGCGATTCGTCGGTAAACTCGATATCCGAGCGGACTCACGTGGGTATACAATCTTCGCCGCCGTCCGCGAAAAACTCGCGCTGCCAGAGTTGAGCGGCAATGGAGGGTCAAGGTCGACTTTTACCTGGCCCGCCGACAGGCCCGTTCCGCTCGGCAATGCCAAAAACCTGTTCCCAGCCTCCGGCGCTTCATCCAACGCCAAACTCGGAAACGACGCCGAAGGAAATGAACTCTCTGTGTCCCAAGGAGGTGGGGAAATCGTTGCAAAAATTGGGTTGAACGTCGACAAGCGGTTCGATCTCGGCACGCTCGATACCCTTTCCACCACGGCCCCCGCCCCGCCATCATTCAACTGGGACATCGCCGGGCGCGCCTTCACGATTGTCGTCGTTGAGGCGGAGTGGGAAACCCAGAATGGCAGCACGCCTGAATTGAAGTCAGCTTCTTTCCTCGTTCTCGAAAAGTAAGCCGAAGGACTCCATGCAACAGGACCGAAGTCAATCATCAGCCTACTTCGGCTGAGAAAGTGCAGATACTTGCCGGTAAGCTTCCAGCGCCGGCTGGGGCACCGCCTTCAGCAAACGATAGGCGTGAATTGCTTATGCTCCACAAGGAATTCCTCGTCCGCGCCGGAGTAGAGATTCCCGAAAGTGGGCGTGGGAATGCGGGGCGTGGGATTTGTTTTGCTACTGAGAGAGAAGGTGCGGCGTTCGCTGATGGCGTGGTGCGCGCGTTTCCACAGCAAGGATTTCATGCACTCGTCGGGCAGGCGGTTAATGAGTTGCGTGGCTTCGTCCCAGCGTTTTTCACCGCTGAGGAGCATGGCGGCGTTCATGACGGGCGCGTCGTCGAGCGGCCACTTGCGCGCGCAGGCGGACCAACTTTCGATGGCGGCAGCGGTGTCGCCAAGTCGGTAATGCATGCAACCGGCAGCAAGCAGGGCGTAGCCGGAAGTGCGGTTCAGCAGGGGCATTTCCGGCAGAACATCGCGGAGGAATTTTTCCGGCTCGTCGCGGTATACCCACGAAATGAGCGTGCGGAAAGACTCCGGACACTCGGCTTCCTGAGCACGGAATTCCTCAATGAGGGGGCGAAGGTGCGGGATTTCGGGCAGGTTTGCAAGGCTGGCGCCGGGACTTTGGAGAAGATGGCAAACGAGGTGGTTGCGGGCGCAGCCGAAGCGTCCTTTCGCAGCCTGGAATTGAGCAAAGGTGAGTTGCTGCTCCAAGACGATGGATGCGATGCGTTCGCGGAGCGCACGGAAGGCGTCCAAGCGGGGAGCCACGACAGCGGCCTGCCAGGCGGCAAACTCGGCGGCCAGAGCGGGATTTGCGGCCTCTACGGCAGGAGCAACCTCGAAACAGGTAGCGTACACGGGCCGGAGCAGCGCATGGAATTTTGCCGGCATGGCATGCATATCCATCTGGTCCACGCAGCGGAGTGGAAACACAGATTCGTTGAGGGCCAGAATTTCGTCGAAGGGCAGATTGCAGTAACGCATGGCCTGACGAAGCGTGAGCGGGATGGATGGGATTTTTTCCCAAAGTGAGGAAAGTTCGCTATCGAGGAAGATTTTCCTGTGGGCATCCCCCGCTTCGGTGTTCTGAAATGAGAGGCAGCCGAGCAAATGGATGAGGGACTCGGCGTGGCGACCGAGGCGGTTCGCCTTGCAGGCTAGGCCGTAGAGGCGCACGAGGGACTGCTCGCTGTTTTCCGGAGAGATCGATTTTTCGATATCGTAGGCCTCTTGGAGTCGTCCGGAAAAGTTGAACGCCAGGGCGATTCGAAAGAGTTCTTCGGCAGGAAGGATGCGCTTTTGATCGAGGAGGACATCCGCAGACACAGAAGCTCGGATGAAGCGACCGAGGCGGTTGAAAATATAAATCGCGGCCGAGTGGACCTCGGCAGTGGGGGTATGCGCGAGGAGACTTTGGATGATGGCTTCGGACTCTTGCTCGAGGCCGATATCCAGGAGGGCGAGGGCTTCTTCGATGCGAGTGGCAATATCGTCTTTGCTCATGATTTTAGTAGGAAAATAGGTCGTTTTAGGTTTTGCAGGCTGGCGGCCTACTGATGCTTGAATACCTAGCAATTCCCGAACCAACTTTTTGTTGTGCGACACCCCTCCGAAGAGATTAACCACAGAGGACACAGAGAGGAAACAGAGAGCACAGAGGAGTAGAGATTTATCGATTTTTAAGTAGATACCAATTATTGAGCGTGAGCGCACAAGATCGGCGTGGGACGACCGGGAAACAAAGCGGTGGGAAAAAACTGCCTTTTCGGCGGGAAGGGGGCTTTATTGCGGATCGGTGCGCTCGACGGCAGCGTCCTCGAAGCGGGTGTATTCCTCGAGGAAGGTCAGAGGCACATCGCCAGTGGGGCCGTTTCGCTGTTTAGCAATGATGAGAGTGGCCTTGCCGGCGGCTTCTTTTTTGGCTTCCTCATCTTCTGCGTAGTATTTATCGCGAATGAGGAGCCCGACGATGTCGGCATCCTGCTCGATCGTTCCGGATTCTCGAAGATCGCTCAGGCGTGGGCGGCCGGCGCTGGAGCCGGTGCGTTGCTCGGGATTTCGATTCAGCTGAGCGAGAACGATAACGGGGAGTTTAAGTTCCTTGGCAAGGGCTTTGATGCCGTAGGAGATTTCCTGGATTTCGATCTGGCGGTTTTCTTGGGCTCGGCGGGAACCGGATCGCAGGAGCTGGAGATAATCGATGACGATAAGTTGGATTTGTTCGCGGTTGTGTAGGCGGCGGGCCTTGGCGCGGAGCTCCAAAATGCTCAAACCAGGCGTGTCATCGACAAAGATTTTCGCCTTGGAGAGCTGACCGGCAATGTTGATGAGATTGGTCATTTCGCGATTGGCGATGAAGCCATCCCGGAGTTTGGAGCCATTCACCCGCGCCCTGGAGCAAAGAAGACGCTGCACGAGTTGCTGGGCGCCCATTTCAAGGGAAAAAACGGCAACAGGCTTACCGGCATCAATCGCGACATGTTCAGCGATATTCATAGCAAGGGCGGTTTTTCCCATCGAGGGACGCGCGGCAATGACGAACATCTCACCCTCATGCATGCCACTCGTCATGCGGTCGAGTTCGTGAAATCCGGTTGGGAGGCCAGTGATGCCACCTCCGGAGCGCGAGAGCTTCTCAATATTATCGATCGCATCACTTACCATCTGCTTCATGGTTGGAATGGTTGATTGAAAACGCTGCTCGCCAATCTCGAGCACGCGGGCCTCGACCTCGTCGAGGAGGATCCTCACATCGCCCTGCTCCTCGTGGGCGCGGGCGACATACTCGGTGCAGGTCGTAATGACGCGGCGGAGAAGATATTTTTCGAGAATGATTTCGCGGTAGTAATCGGCATTTGCCGCTGTCGGAACAAAAGTAAAAAGCTCGGTGATCGCAACTGCCCCGCCAACCTCGTCGAGCATGCGACGGTCCTCGAGCGTCTGGGTGAGCGCGATGAGGTCGATCGGCTTCCCGCCATTTCGCATCTCGACCAATAAATCGAAAATTTTCTGGTGGGCAGGCAGATGGAAGTGACGTGCTTCCATCTGAGCCATGGTGTCGTCCAGCGCCGTGGCGGAGTGCAAAATCGAGCCAAGAAGCCCCTTCTCGGCATCGAGACTCTGCGGCAGCGGACGACGGGCGTCTGGAAGATAGGCCGATCCGCGTTGCTGGTAATCTGGTTTCTTCTTCCCGCGTCCCTTGCTTGCGACATCACCCTGTGAAGCCGACACGCTGGCGTTTTGTTCAGGAGTGGAAGACATGGGCGATCAGGAAAAATTACGGAAGTTCGAAAAAAGAATGAGGCCGGACGGAAAGATAACTTTCTCGCACGGCCTCATGTCGAATTAGAAATGAATACGCGGGACTGAAAAATCAGGCCTCGGTGGTGACTTTGCGGCGATATTTTTTTTCAGGAGCCGGCTCGGTCGATTCCTCCACTGCAGGCACATTCACTTTAACCTCGATCTTAAGGTTGGCTGTGACATCAGGGTGCAGCTTTACGGCTACAGTGTGGTCACCGCTTTCCTTGATGGCCTTCTCAAGAACGACAGCGTGCTTGGGAAGGTCTTCTAGTTTGAGATCGGCAGCGATGCGATCGTGAATATCTTTAGCAGTGACGGAACCGAAGGCTTTGCCAGTCGTTCCGGCATCGAGCGTGAAGCTGATCGAGAGTTTGTTGATCTTGGAAGCGACTTCCTCGGCAGCGGTCACCTCGCGGGCCTCGCGCTCGGCGCGCTTGGCTTTGAGATGGTTGATCTGACGAAGGGATCCGGCAGTGATTTCAAGGGCTTTTCCTTGAGGAAAAAGAAAATTGCGGGCGAAGCCACGGCGGACTTTGACGATGTCGGCCTCTGCGCCGAGCTTGGGAATATTTGCGGTAAGAATGACTTCTGTGAATGCCATAGGATCAGTTTTGTGAACGAATGGAAGAAACTATCGGGTGCGGCAAGGATGTCAAGAAACCGAAGGCTTTATTTTTAGCGGCCTCGATTCCAAGCGTGAGGCCAATTCCTCCGCCTGCGCCACAAGCATGCGCAGGGAGCCATCATTCCAAATGACAAAATCCGACTGAGCGATTTTTTGTGCGTTGCCCCATTGCGAGGCCACAATTTGCTCCACCTGGTCCAGCGTCAGGCCTCTCGACATGGCGCGCCGAGTTTGAATTTGAGGAGAACAAGCAACTGTCACTATGAGATCGAATCCGGAAGAGGCGCTGGTTTCAAAAAGGAGGGGTATATCCACAAGCAGATCGCGCCCATCGGCTCGAACATCATCAGCCAGAGCCTGCCTGCGGGCGCGAACGAGCGGATGCAGAATTGCTTCGAGGCGGGCCTTGGCTGCAGGATCTGAAAAAACAAGCGCCCGAATGGCGGCGCGGTCTGGCGTTCCATCTACTCGATATGCCGTGGGAAGGATGTCACGAATCACGGCTTCGCGAACAGCGGGATCGGAATCGAGAAGTTCCCGGGCACAGGCGTCGGAATCGAAGATCCACGCGGCAAGACTTCCAGCCAAAGCGCGACTGAAAGTCGATTTGCCCGAGGCAATGCCGCCAGTTATTCCGATTATTGCCATGGAATTTGGAGAATTGGTCTTGTCATATCACTCAACGCATCGCTAGCCACGCCGGGGTTTCGTATTTGCCGGAAGCAAGCTTCTCGATGGCCTCCTGAAGTGAGGCGGCTTTTTCAAAGCACGAAACTTCAGCTGCAAGGGAGTTGGCTATTTCAGCCGGAACCGCGCCCGGCAGATGAAGCGAACCTTGATAAAGAAAGCCTGCTTTCGAGCGTCTGAGCGCTCCGCCGCAAATTTTTGAGGCACCAGCGATGATGTCAAAAGCCACAGGATTCTCAAAACAAAGAGGCCCACACCGGCATTCCTCCGGAAGCACCAAACGCGCATCCGGGAGGTATTTTTGAATCGCTGGAAGCAGGCACTGGTGAATCGCGCTGTAAACATCCCGCGAACTGCCGGATGCCAACAATTCCGAAGCCGGAATCGCAAGCGCCAGCGTGATGTCGCTACCATGAAAAACCATCCCTCCTCCGCTCCATCGACGCATGACAGGCAATCTGCGCGCCAAAAGCTCAACCGCAGCAAGCCTCTGCGCATACCCAAATGTCACCGCAGGCGCAGTCCAGCGGTAAACTCGCAAAACCGACGTTCCGCAAGAGTGGAACAGCACCTCGTCGCAAGCCATCTGCCCGGCAGGTGCACGCGGCAAGGAATCCTCCCAGAGCTGAAGATGGCTAATTAGTTTTGGCATCGGGCCTAGCTTAAAAAATGAAACGCGCCTTCTACTTGTCGGCGACTTGCTGCATGTTTAGTCTCTGCTTCCATGGCAAAGCAAGCACTCGGAAAGGGCCTCGGCGCACTCATCAACAAGCGCGTGGCCAGTCCCGCTCCAATTGAAGAACACGGCGAGAGGATCCAAAGGCTCGCGCTCGCAAGCATCTGCCCAAGCCCACTGCAACCACGCGTTGATTTTTCCTCAGATCAATTGCACGAACTGGTCGAGAGCATCCGGGAACGCGGCATCATCCAGCCCCTCATCGTTCGTCAGGCGAATGGAGTCTATGAACTTATCGCCGGCGAGCGCCGCTGGCGGGCTGCAAAGGAAGTCGGTCTGGGGGATGTCCCCGTTATCGTTCGCGAGGCCAGCGACCGCGAGGTACTGGAACTTGCCCTCATCGAAAATCTCCAGCGCGAAGGCCTGAACCCGATCGAAGAGGCCGCCGCCTATGCCCGGCTTCACCAAGAATTCAGCCTCACGCAGGAGGAAATCTCCCGCCGTGTCGGCAAAAGCCGGGCCTCGGTCGCGAATGCCATGCGACTCCTCGACTTGGAGTCCGATGCACAATCCCTCCTCAAACACGGCCGGATTTCCGTGGGACATGCCAAAGTTCTTCTTTCGCTAAAAAACCACAACGAGCAGAAATGGCTCGCCGACCAGATCGTCCGAGGAAGCCTCTCGGTGAGGGTTGCAGAAAAAATGGCCGCAAAAAAGTTAGCAGACACAGGCATCATACGACCTCGCCGCAACGGCACTGGAGCCACCACCGAGCCAACTCCCGCCATTCAACGGGTCCAAAACCTCCTGACCCATCGACTCGCCACCCGCGTTCAAATGAACCACTCCGAAAAGAAGGGTCACATCCAGATCGAATATTACGGCACAGACGACCTGAATCGTATCCTTGATTTGCTCGGTATTGCGGAGGATTAATTTCGATGAATTTTATAAAAACACTGTTTGCACGTCTAATTCGATCCATCGACTCGGATTACTTTCCCGCTGGCGCAGAGAAAGTACGCGAGATGCCAGAGCGATTTGAATTCTCTCGGGCGATTCCCTTCATCGTTCTGCATATCGGCTGCCTCGGCGTTATCTGGACAAGCTGGAGCTGGGCGGCCGTCATCACTGCCATGGTGCTGTATTTCACCCGTATGTTTGCCGTTACCGCGATCTACCACCGCTACTTTTGCCACCGCGCCTATCATACCTCGCGGGTCACCCAATTCCTCTTCGCCCTTCTTGGTCTCACCGCCGTGCAACGCGGCCCGCTCTGGTGGGCATCCGTGCACCGTCACCACCACAGGCACTCGGATGACGAGCACGACATCCACTCACCCGGCATGAAGGGTTTCCTTTGGTCCCACATCGGCTGGCTAACGAGCAGCAGGAATTTTCCGACCGACTACGATCGCGTTAAGGATCTCGCAAAATATCCCGAGCTGGTTTTTCTGAACCGTTTCGACTTGATAGGCCCGGCGCTATTGTTCGCAGCGCTCTACGGCTTCGGAGCGGCACTGGAAGCTTTTGCACCCGGACTTGGAACCTCGCCATGGCAAATGGTCATCTGGGGATTTTTCATCAGCACCACGGTTTTGTTCCATGCCACTTGCACGATCAATTCACTCACGCACTGCTTCGGCAAAAAGCGCTTCGAAACCGGCGACGACAGCCGGAACAGCCTGCTTCTCGCATTACTGACACTCGGTGAGGGCTGGCACAATAACCACCACCACTTCCAAGCCTCTGCGAAGCAGGGCTTTTACTGGTGGGAGATCGACATCTCCTACTATGTGATTCGCCTGCTCGGCGCATTCGGTCTCGTGTGGAATATCAAAGGCGTTCCAGCCCGCGTCTATTCCGAGTCCGGGGTGAACCAGTCCGCTCAGCAGTGAAAGAGCGCATCGGCATCATCGGCTCCGGCATCGCCGGGATGGGCGTGGCCTGGCAACTCCGCCAACACGCAGATATCACACTCATCGAACGCGAGGCTCGGCCCGGTGGACACACGAACACCGTGACGGTGGAGGAAAACGGACGCGAGATCCCGATTGATACAGGATTCATCGTCTTCAACCATGTCACCTATCCGCATCTTGTGCGCCTCTTCGAGGAACTCGGCATCGAGACAAAACCCTCGGAAATGTCCTTCAGCGTCCAGCACCTGCCGAGTGGCCTCGAATACAATGGCATGGGGCTCGACAAACTTTTCGCCCAGCGCGCCAACATCCTCAACCCGCGCTTCCACGCCCTCGTTTTCCAAATCCTGCGCTTCTTCCGCGTCGCCCGCGCGCTGCTGGACAAACCCGACTCGCTGAACTGCACCGTTGGCGAATTTGTGCACCGGAACGCCTTGGGCGTCGATTTCCTCAACCTTTACCTCATCCCGATGAGCTCTGCGGTGTGGTCCACCGATCCGCGCCAAATGCTGGATTTCCCTGCATTAAGCCTCATCCGCTTTTTTCAAAACCACGGATTTCTCGGAGTCACGACCCACCACCCATGGTTCACAGTCAGCGGTGGCTCGCGCAGCTACAGAGACAAGCTCCTGGCCCACCTTCGCCCCGTCCAACTCCCAGCCAAAGCCGTTGAAGTGAAGGAATCCACCTCCGGCGCCACAGTCCGCATCGAGGACGGAACGGTTTGCGAATTCGACCGCATCATCATCGCCGCCCATGCCGACGAGGCCCTCGCCATGCTGGCCGCTCCCGATGAAGCCCAATGCCGCCTGCTGGGCGCGTTCGGATATCAAAAAAATACCGCCACGCTTCATACGGACCACTCCGTCATGCCACGCATTCGTCGAGCCTGGGCATCCTGGAACTACCGGGTCGAGCAGGATGCCCACGGCGACCGCGAGGCCACCACGCACTACTGGATGAACGCCCTGCAAGACGTGAGTCGAGAGCGCGACTACTTCGTCTCGGTCAACGGCGCCGATAAAATCCGTCCGGAGACAATTCTCTACCAGACCGACTACGAGCACCCCGTCTACACTCTGCGTGCCATGGAAGCGCAGCGCGAACTCCCATCACTCAATACCCGCTCGCCACAGCAACGAATTTTCTTTTGCGGAAGCTACTTCCGGCACGGTTTTCACGAGGACGCCTACAGCTCCGCCGTGGACCTAGCCGCCGTGCTGCGCCCGCTCCTAGGCCAATGAAGGCATCCTGCCTCTACGAGTGCACTGTTATGCACCGCAGACTGCACCCCAAGCCACACGAATTCGTTTACCGTATTTTCCTTTTCCTTCTGGATCTCGACGAAATCCCCGCACTCACCCGCATCGTTCCGATCTTCAGCGCGGAGGAACCGAATCTCTACTCGCTCCGCAACGAGGATTACTTCCAATTTCACTCACGCGGCCTGCGCGCGAATCTTGAGACCTTTCTCCAAACCCAAAGCATCTCCGCACGTCCCGCCCGAATCCGCCTTCTCACACTCCCCCGCATGATGGGCTACACCTTCAACCCGATCTCGATTTTTTTCTGCTTCGACTCGGAAAACCGCCCGCTCACATCCGTCGTTCAAGTCGGCAATACCTTCGGCGAACTCAAACCCTACCTTGTCCCGCTCGACCAGTCCGGCAATGGCTTCCACATCCGTGTGCCGAAAAACTACTATGTCTCCCCCTTCTCGCCGCTCGACCTCGCGTTTGACTTCCGCTTCAAAATCCCCGGCCAGAACCTCCACATCGCGATCGACAACTACCAGGGCGACCAAAAAAACCTCGTCAGCACCCTCACCGGCAAGCGGACAGAACTCACCACCTCCAACCTCGCCCGACTTACCCTCGCATTCCCCCTCGTCACCCTTAAAATCATCTTCCTCATCCACTGGGAAGCCCTCCGCCTCTGGGTCAAAGGCATCCCCTTCATCATGAAGGAAAGTAACCCCGACAAACAAACAGGCTCCTTTCGAGTGCGAAAATAAGCCATCGTAAGAGTAGCGGCTTCAGCCTCGAAGTGAGTTACGCTTGCTTTGCACACTCCCTGAAAGCGCTTCGCGGGCAAACCCGCTACTCTTTGACTTAAGCCGCCGCTGCAGTGCCTATGCTGTGGAATGTGGCGTCGGCGGGCAGGATGGCGCGGTTGCAAAAGTCGCCGAAGCCTTCGCCGCCTTGACGCTCGAGAGAGTAACGCTTGATAACTGGACGGAGCATTTCGACGGCGCCGTCCATGGTCGTGCTAGGCGACATGAGACGGTTCAAGCGGGTGCCATTGTAGGCGGCGCCGATATAGAGGGCGTATTTATTGGGCGCTTTGCCGACGAGGCCGATTTCGCCGAGGTAGGGTCGAGCACAGCCGTTGGGGCAACCGGTGATGCGGATGCTGATGGCATCGTGGGCGAGGCCGTTCTCCTCGAGGACAGTTTCGAACTTTTCGAGCAACTCGGGCAGGGCGCGCTCGCTTTCGGCGAGGGCGAGGCCACAGGTGGGCAGGGCCACGCAGGAGAGGGCATTCAGACGCAGGCCGGAGCGATCGTTTTCCTTGTCGAGGCCGTGCTTGGCGAGGATCGCTTCGATGACGGGTTTCTGTGCGGCAGTGACGCCGGAGATGGTGAGGTTTTGGGAAGGAGTGAGGCGGAAATCGCCGGTGTGGATTTCAGCAATTTCACGGAGGGCGGTTTTCATCGCCCAGCCTTCCTTGTCGATGATGCGTCCGCTGAGGATGTGGAGGCCATAGAACCAAGTGCCATCGGTGCACTCGTGCCAACCGAACGGATCCTGAATCGTGGTGAAATGGAATTCGCGGGACGGACCGAAGACAATGCCCGCACGTTTCTCGACCTCGCCTTTGAACCACGCAATGCCGCGGTCCTCGATCGTGTATTTCAGACGGGCGTGCTTGCGGTTCGTGCGGTCGCCAAAGTCTCGCTGGGTGGTGAGGATGGCCTCTCCAACTTTATTGACCTGATCGGGAGTGATGAATCCCAGAACATCGGCCAGGCGCGGGAAGGTTTCGGCATTTCCATGGCTCATTCCGAGACCGCCGCCAACAGTCACGTTGTAGCCGACAAGCTTGCCGTCCTCGATGATCGCGATGTAGCCAAGATCCTGAGAAAAGACATCCACATCATTTGACGGAGGAAGCACAAAGCCGGTCTTGAATTTGCGCGGGAGGTAGGTGTCGCCATACATCGGCTCCTGCTCGGGCTCTCCGCCGGCAACAAGTTCCTCATCGAGATAGATCTCATGATAAGCGCGTGTTTTGGGGAGGGCGTACTCGCTCCAGGACACGGCGGCATCGTAAACCTGCTGGGCGGCCTCGCTGCGTTCGGGGTTTGGCGGTGCCATGACATTGCGGTTCACATCACCACAGGCGGCGATGGAATCCAGGAGAACCTGGTGCATGCCCTTGACGAGCTTTTTGACATTGCCCTTGAGCACGCCATGGAACTGGAATGTCTGGCGCGTGGTGAGGCGGAGCGAGGGCGAGGAGACATCCCCCGCGAGCTTGTTCAGAACCAGCCACTGGGCAGGCGTCGCCTTGCCGCCGGGCAGGCGCACACGGAGCATGAAGGAGAAGGCTTTTTCCTTGCCTGCCTTCTTGAGCGCCGCGCGGAGGTCACGGTCGTCTTGAAGATAAAGCCCATGGAATTTTGTGAGCTGGCCGGTCTCTTCGGCGATGGCTCCCGTGGAGGTATCGGCGAGTTCTTGGGCGATCGTTCCGCGCAAGTGGTGCGAGGCGGCTTTGAGGACTTCGTTTGCGCTGAGTGGCTTTTGTTCCTGTGTGTCGGTGCTCATGAAAAGAAAGACAATAATGTTTTGGAAAACCGCCCGAGGGGCAATGTCTTTCTCGGGCGGCCATGGTGAGGGATTTATCACATAGGACACAGAGGACACGGAGAAAATTTACTTAACACGATACAGGAATGATTGTTGCTTGATTTTTTAATTCCCGCCTACTCTTCGTGATATTCTGTTGGTCTTGTAAATGCTGTCAGAGTGTTTTGTTTAGACGTGTGGATTTTGAGGAAGAAACATATCTGGCGGAGTGTGGAACGGAGTGGGTGTTGCGGCATTACTCCTCAGTTGGATCGACGAACGACATTTGTCGCGAACTTCCGGCATGGTCGGCGGTGCGGGCGGACGTACAAAGCAAGGGCCGGGGGCGTTTCGGGAGGGCGTTTGTTTCGGGAGAGGGTGGGCTCTGGATTTCAGCGGCGATGCCAGCAAGCGGAGCGCCAGAGCATTGGGCAGGTTTTTCACTCCGCGTTGGCGCGTGCCTGCTGCGCTACCTGAAAAGCCTCGGTATCCCCTCCGCGCGCCTTCGGTGGCCGAACGATCTCATGTGCGGCCCACGCAAAGTGGCGGGTCTTCTCATCGAGCAACCCGCAAGCGGCATGCTCATCGTGGGGTTTGGATTGAACATCTCCAACAAACCATGGCTGGAAGATCCCACCCTCCGCGCCACAGCCACCAACCTGGCAGAGTCCATCGAACCGCCGGACATCGCCGCAGTGGCGCATGGCGTGTTGGAGGCGCTCACAAGCGCGCATACCGAAATGCAAACCGGCGGGATGGAGGCAGCCATCGAGGAACTCAATAAAAGCTGGGAGGCCCCCTCGCCTGTGGAAATCGAACTAGCCACGGGCCGGAGCGTTACCGGACTTTTCACGGGATTGGATCGTGAAGGCCACCTGCTTTTGCTTGATCCGGATGGCCAAACGCAGTGCGTTGAGCATCCGCTGGTCGAACGCCTGCGCGAGATTCTACCGTGACGGGATCAAACTTTTGGACAATTCGCCCTCGAACTCCTACCAATATCCGCGCATGAGCAGTCCCAACCTTGATGTCCGAGATGTCGCCCGCCTGGCCCGCATCGAACTCACCGACGAAGAAACCACTACATTCCAATCGCAGCTCGGCCGCGTGCTGGAATATGTCGAGCAACTCAAAACACTCGATGTTTCCAATGTGGAGCCCACCGCCCACGCTAACCCTGTTTTCAATGTCCTCCGCGAGGATGTTTCCCATCCCGGCCTGACCCGCGAGGCGGCACTCACCAATGCGCCGCATTCGGCAAACAACCTCGTCGTCGTGACCAAAGTGATTGAATAAAATGAGCGAACTCACCGATCTCAGTATTTCTGAACTCCAAGCAGGTTTCCGCCGTGGAGACTTCACACCCGCCGACGCCCTGCGCGCCCTTGAAAGCCGTATTGCGGTTGTGGATCCCTCGATCGACGCCTATCTTTCCCGCGATTTTGAAACGGCCTTGGCCGCTGCAGAGAAAGCGGACATCAACCTCCCTCTTGGCGGTGTTCCCATTGGAATAAAGGACGCCATCAATGTGCTCGGGGAGTCCTGCACCTGCTCCTCCAAAATGCTCGCCGGATTCAAATCGCCTTACGACGCGACCGTCATCGCCAAGCTCCGTGCAGCGGGAGCGATTCCCTACGGCCGATTGAACATGGACGAGTTCGCCATGGGCTCCTCCACCGAAAATTCCGCCTACAAAAAGACCCGCAATCCGTGGGATACCACACGCATTCCAGGCGGCTCGAGCGGCGGCTCGGCGGCATCGGTCGCAGCCCGCGAGGCGTTTGCCACACTCGGTAGCGACACGGGTGGTTCGATCCGCCAACCGGCCGCGCTCTGCGGCGTGGTCGGCCTCAAGCCCAGCTACGGCCGCGTGTCCCGCTACGGCCTCGTCGCCTTCGCATCATCCCTCGACCAGATCGGCCCGATCGCCCGCACGACGCGGGATTGCGCCTCGCTTTTAAATGTCATCAGCGGCAAGGACTCCCACGACTCGACCTCACTCGACCTGCCAGCAGAAGATTTCACCGCGAAGCTTGGCGGCGACCTGAAAGACGTGAAGCTGGGCGTTCCGAAAGAATACTTTGTGGACGGCATGAACCCAAGTGTGCGCTCGCAAGTCGAGGCAGCCATCCAGCGCTGCAAGGAACTCGGCGCGGAAATCATCGAGGTTTCACTTCCGCACACCTCGTATGCCGTGGGGGTTTATTACATCATTGCCACCGCCGAGGCCTCGGCGAACCTCGCCCGCTTCGACGGCGTGCGCTACGGGCACCGCGCCAAGAATCCCCGCGACCTGCTCGACCACTACATGCGCTCGCGCGAGGAGGGCTTCGGCAGCGAGGTCAAACGCCGCATCATTCTCGGCACCTATGTTCTCTCGAGCGGCTACTACGACGCCTACTACCTGCGCGCCCAGAAGGTTCGCACACTCATCCGACAGGATTTCACGAACGCTTTTGAAAAAGTGGACGCGCTCATCTGTCCAACATCACCCGATGCGGCCTTCAAGATCGGCGAGCGTGTGGACGACCCTCTCCGCATGTATCTGGCAGATATTTTCACCATCGCCACCAACCTAGCCGGAATTTGCGGCATCAGTGTGCCGTGTGGGCTCGTTGAGGAGGGCGGTTCAAAGCTTCCTGTCGGGCTTCAATTCCTCGGCAAAGCGCTGGATGAAACCCGCCTCCTCGGGATAGCCGACGCCTACGAGACGGCTTCGGGTTTTTCGAGCCAGCGACCGCCAAACCTCTGAAGGCCATCGCACCGATTGTGTCACGAAAAGTTCACAAGCAGCAGATTGTGGACGGCCCGTAAGGTGAGAAAGGAAATCCCATCATGCCAAAAGAACAAGACGACCTTCACCACCGAATCCGCAGATAAATCCTCGACAATCTGGACAAGGAACTCGAACTGGAGGAGACAGTCGGCCCCGGGGCAGGCAATGCGCAATCCAAGACACCCGACCAAGCATTTCGCCAAACCTATTTCCGAGAGCTATTCCGCCTCCAAAGCGAGTTGGTTAACCTCCAGGACTGGGTCGTCAAAACCGGAAAAAAGATCGTCATCATTTTCGAAGGCCGCGATGCAGCCGGCAAAGGCGGAGTCATAAAACGCATTTCCCAAAGGATGCACCCTGGCGTCTGCCGCGTGGCCGCTTTGCCGGCGCCGAACAGCCGTGAGCGGACGCAGTGGTATTTCCAACGCTATGTCGCGCACCTCTCGGCGGCGGGCGAGATCGTTCTCTTCGACCGCAGTTGGTATAACCGCGCCGGCGTCGAGCGGGTCATGGGCTTCTGCTCCGTCGAGGAATACGGACAATTTTTCAATGATGTGCCGGAGTTTGAGAAGATGCTCGTGCGCTCCGGAATTCAACTCATCAAATACTGGTTCTCGATCACAGACGCCGAGTAGGAATTCCGCTTCAATTCACGCATTCAGGATCCCTTGAAGCAGTGGAAACTCAGCCCGATGGACCTCGAATCGAGCCCCCGCTGGGAGGACTATACCAATGCCAAGGAGTTCATGCTCGAGCGCACTAGCATCCCGGAGGCTCCGTGTTGGCTTGTCCATGCGGTGGATAAAAGGAAAGCCCGGTTGAACTGTATCGCGCACCTTCTGAGCCAAGTCCCCTACGAAGCGGTGCCTCACGCCCCGATCACTCTGCCCGCGCGAATCCACCATCCG
>Ga0164293_10002583_pt1 | contig 15363 bp, 18 predicted proteins | sample GEODES118metaG_FD_111487 | JGI IMG/M metagenome (GOLD analysis project Ga0164293, IMG submission 111487) | Eutrophic lake water microbial communities from Lake Mendota, Wisconsin, USA - GEODES118 metaG | ecosystem: Environmental > Aquatic > Freshwater > Lake | place: USA: Lake Mendota...
CAAACGTTAAATGGCAATACAATTGCAAAACTTCAGACACTCGGTTTCATCCGCACTGAAGAAGTATCAGTAGCCTAATCTAGGATTAGCCTACAAAACGGGTCGGCAGACACTAACCTTGGAACAGAAGTCGTAGTAGTGGTGTGGTTTCTACCCTAAAAGAAACAAACCCTTGTTTGTCCGTTACGGAAGGGTAATCTAAACGGAATATTTTGGAATGGTGAGAACCATCATTAACCTAAGCGTGTAGTCCTTATTAATCCGTATGAGCAAGACCGGGGTTCGACTCCCCGCACCTCCACCAAATGAAAAAACCCCTTATCTTAGGGGTTTTTTCATTTTATTAATATCTTCGTGTAACCTTTGTTCAAATAGACCTTTTGCCTTTTTTACTAAATCACCAAGTGAAATACCAAAAACGTCTTTAAACATTCCTTCATCATCCTCATCTTCTTTTTCTTCTTTATCATCTTTTTTTCCTCCAAACAAATCAGACATTTCCTTTGAGAATTTTTTTCCGTCTTTGTCAAGGTCCATATCTGCAAGTTTTTTCAAACCTATCTTATCCAAAAGTTTTTCAACCTTATCTTCATCAGCCGGACTTTTATCCAAGTCTTTAAATAGGTTTTCTTCTTTCATTTTTTCTTCAAGTTCATCCAAATCTGATGACCAATACTTATTTATGAATGCTTTACAAGTCTGTCCTTCATTTCTTGCCTTATGACTATTAACTTCTCCGTGACCATAAATTCTGTCCAGTGAATAACCTAAGTCTTTTACTAATTTAAGAGCGGTTAAACACTGTACTGGTAAAATATCAGAATCATTTTTTCCAACAATTTCAACACCTTGAGCCGTTGCATTTGTTAAATCTTTTGGGGCACCCGGCATATCGGCGTCTCTTACGTGGGCACCTCTAGCACCTTTTGGTAGGGTTGCAAAAAGTCTCCCTTCTTTATCGATTACCCATTGGACTCCTAACACCACTTTTTTTCCATCAATAGTTCTAGTATTTAAAACATTTACAACTGATTTTGCATTACCTCTTCCAGCGGTATGGTGTAAAACAAAATATTTATCATTTTTTAAATTACCACTGTCTAATTTAGATAACCCTGAAATATCCTCGTAATCTAAATCTTCATTAATACCCATTAATTTTTTTGAGTACTGAATCTCATTCAATAATTTTTTACTTTTCATTTGAAAAAATATATATTTATAAATACATGCAAAAACTTTTAAATTTAGCAAGAAGAATTGCTCCGACCATAAAGTCGTCTACTTCAGCAACTGGAGTATATTATTATATTAAGAATGATAAATTCTTAAAACCTATTGAAAAAGCTTTGAGTGCCAAAGAAATAGTATATTTAAGTTTTTTAATTCAAGGATATAAAGAAGGAAGAGATTTACAAGATGTCCTTGAAAGATGCGAGCAAGACCTTTTTAGTTTTTCAATTATTGAGGTTGACTCATCTCACCCTGAAGAAAGTTGTGATAACTGCTCTGGTGATGGTACAATAGCTTGTCACGAATGTGATGGTGAGAAAAGAGTTGAATGTGATGAATGTGATGGTAGTGGTGAAGATATTGAAGGCGATACATGTGATAGATGTGACGGAGATGGGTATGTAGACTGTCCGGTATGTGACGGAGATGGATATGAAACTTGTGATGATTGTTATGGAAATGGAACTCAAGAAAGCTGGAGTGAATATTCCATTGAGCAAAAAAATTACGTATCAATTAATAAATCACTTTTAAACTACCTTGAAGTGTTAGGTGAACTTGAACCGATTGATGAGTCAAAATATGGTTCATATGTTATTATGATATATTCTACTAGCGGTAATATAAGTGATGATGATTTTTCAGATATTATGGGTGAAACTGTATTTGCCGAGGTTAATACAAGTATTGAGTTAGAAAAAGGATATTTTGCCGGAAATATAAATGACCCTGAATTAAAACATTGGGTTTAAATAATTAAATTACCAACTGATTCACCGTCTGTCACTAACTCATCTTTAAATTCTCCCGTAAATTCACCGTCTTTAATAAAATCTGACGGTATTTCACTAAACACCCAGTCCAAAACCATAATTGATACAAGTTGTTCTTGTATATCAAAAATTGGAACAGCTGCCGTACCTTGTGTTCCAAACTTTCTAAGTAGAGCCTTTGTTGCAACATCCTCAATATTTTCACAATCAGTATAATACATTGTATTACTTAAAGAGTGTTTTATAAACCAAGTATAATGACTAACAAAAATATTGTTTAAGTGGTCTGATACTCTTTCAAGTCCATCTGAACATCTTTCAAATGTAACGGATGCTTTTTGCATCGGAGAATTTGTATAGAATATTCCTCCGTTATGGAACTGAATTATATAGATTCTATCTGCGTGATATTTTCTTCTAATTTCTTTCAATGTGAAATGAACAAGTTCATCTTTCTCAATCTGTTTAACGAGTTTCTTTTTAGAACTATTTTCTTTGTTTCTATCAGAAAACCTTTTAAAAAACCCTGCGGCGATTAACGCCACTGTAATAGACGTAATAGACGTAATTATCGTTTCCAAAATCTCCCCTAACACCATATTTTCTCAGCCTTTAAAGTTTAAGTTATTACTGTAATAAATATTACAAATATCATAAAAAAAGGGACAAATTGTCCCTTTACTTTATTTTAACATCGAACCTTTTCCTCCTTTGGTCGATAAAGTTTTTCAAAATAGTCCAAAATGTGGGTTGTACGACTTATTTGACCGATTTTATTTAAAATACCCTTTAATTTGTCAGACTTTAAAGAATATCTTTTATCGTGACCCAATCTATCAGGTACCGATTTAATTTTAACCCCTTTTCCGCCAGTTTTTTCATAGATAATATTGATAATTCTATTGTTTGAGTATTTTATCCCCGAACCAATATTAACCACTTCGTTTTTAACATCAGAGAACATTAAAAGAGCGATATATCTTGCATTATCTTCAGAATGTATCCATTCCCTTACGTGTTGTCCGTCACCATAGAGTGGAATTTCTTTTCCTTCCTTAATTGACTGATAAATCTTTGGTAGAAACTTCTCAGGATGCTGATGTTCCCCGAAATTATTACAGGTTCTTGTAATAAGGTACGGTAAATCAAATGTTCTATGACAAGCTTGGACTAAAAGGTCAGCAGAGGCCTTTGACGCCGAATAATATGAACTCGCCTTTAGTGGGAAAGTCTCATCTGCTTCAACATTTATCCCATAATCAAACATATCCCCATAAACTTCATCAGTTGAAATCTGAATAAACTTAATAAGGTTAGGATTTTTCCTTGCAACTTCCAAAAGGTTAAATGTTCCCTCGATGTTTGATTTAATGAAGGGCATTCCATTAGATATAGAGTTATCTACGTGACTTTCGGCTGCGAAGTTCACAAGATAATCATAACTACCAAGGTCATCGGCGGTTATATCACAAATATCCTTCTCGATAAATTCTACTTTATGTTTTATGTTGTCTTTGTTCGCACAATATGTCATTTTATCCACACAAACAACATCCAATTCGTAGTTGTCAAGCAAGTAGTTAATGAAACTTGACCCAATAAAACCAGCTCCTCCTGTTACAATTACTCTCATATTATTTATAAGTTATTCCATAGATTATACATACATCATCATATTCAATCATTAGTACATCCCCACCTTTATAATACAAATACACCTTACATCTTTTTCTTTCCTCATCAATAGAGTACCAATATGAACCTTTTCCATCATCAGTTTTGTATTCAGGTTTAAGTGTCTGATAGAACTGTATTTCCTCAGTGTAAACAACAACATCATCACCTTCAAGCTTAATCAAAAGATTAGAATCAACAGGTTTTGTTTCACCCCAAGTAAATTTGGAGTAATTGTTATCTCTAATTCCAATAGTTAAACTCACTGCTTTAGCCCAAGTTTGAGTGAAGGTGATTGTTGTCAATAACGCTAAAACTAGCGTGAGGATTGTTTTTTTCATTATAAAAATTTGGTACTCCCAGAAGGGGTCGAACCTTCAGCCGCAAAATTAGAAATTTTGTGCTCTATCCAATTGAGCTATGGGAGCATATATTAGAACAGGCGTTCTATGTTTATATATTTATTTTATGATTTGTTTTTTAGCACCTACCATATCAAAGTAAGTGTCAATTAATTTATCTATTCTTGAGTCGGTGTAAGATTTTGAACTTTCCAAAATACCTTTATCCATCTCATGAATATCACGTCGCGCTTCACCAAATTGACCCCACACATCATCAAATCGTTTATCAATATGCTGGGTCATATCTCTTGAACTTAAATAAAATTCTCGTGGTATTTCATCTAATTTTTGTTGAAGTATCTCAATACTTCTTTGTTGGTTTTTAATCTTAAGCAAACCCCAAGTAATTACTCCAGCAACAATTGCCGCAACTACCGTGAGAACACCTAAAAAGAAATACATAGTTTCCATTTTATTATCTCCTTTATTTATGTCAAAGAACGCCTGTTCTAGTGCACCCTACAGGAATCGAACCTGTATGTAACCTATTACTGTTTCAACTCGTTATGAGCGAGAGCAGATAAGGGTGCATATTTAATTCTTTTACAAATATACTTCAAATTTTTCCATCTTCAAAATCTTTTGACAAAACTTTTTCAATGTTTTTTTCTTCGATGTAATTTGAATGATACTTAAAATCTTTCCAATTGTCAAAATCTTTAAGGTCCTCGATAACTTTTTCGTGAACCATAACAAATCCTTCAGGTATATTACCTGTTAGTTTGTGGTAGTTTGTTTTCTTTATTTTATCTTTAATTTCATCCGTCACAAGTACAAATATAGGACAAAAAAACTATTTATCAAATAAAAAACCCCTCTTTCTAGGAGGGGCTTAATTTTAAAAAATATAATAAAATTATTTATTATTTACTATGTCTTGCATTTTTACAACAACACCACAATATTCCATATTAGGATATTTTTGATTTATTTGCTTATCGGCCTCCTCTTTACCGTTTTGCACCAATCCACGGGGGGCATTATTCTTATCCCTAATAAAGTTATGATATATTGTTTTATATTCTTTATTTCTTTCAATACATTTTTGGTAATCTCCCTTATGTTCTTCATAAGTTTTGATTTCTGATGTATTAAATCCAGTATGAACATTTCCTTTATTATAACCATATTCACCTGATGAGCTTTGACCTGTTTCGTTAAACGTTCCAGTCAAACCATATTGTTTTACAAAGGTTTGAAATTCTTGAGGTAAGGATTGTACCTGTGTATCGTTACCAGGTATGGCAGATTGTTCATTAATCAATGGTCTAACATCACCCATTGTAGATTCCATTAAATTAAAGAATCTTTTTTTGTATTGCTCAATATTATTCATTTGATTTTTATTTATAAATATTCTATCACATTAAAAAAAAATTTGAATTTCATAATTCCTTTTTTTACATTTGTATAAATGAACATTGGAGTATTGGTTTTAAATTCAGATTATTCCCCCATTAATGTTACCAGTTTTAAAAGGGGATTTAACCTTGTTTTTAAGGGTAAGGCTGAAGTCGTGCAATCAACAGGGGAACCAATAACAACTTATCTTGGAGAGTTTCTAAGACCCATTATTATTCGCTTACTTGATTATATTCATTATAGACCCAAAAAAATAAGTGTATCCAAGAATAGAATTATGAAAAGGGATAAGTTCAGATGTGTGTATTGTGGAAGTCAGAAACATCTAACTATTGACCACGTTATTCCAAAATCAAAGGGAGGACAAAATACTTGGTCCAATATGGTAACATGTTGTTCAAAATGTAATTGTAAAAAAGGAGATAGAACCCCTGAAGAATCCGGACTAAAGTCCGTTTACCCAAAGGAGCCCACCATGTTTCAAGATGTTATCAGTAGTGAGCTCCTTCAGGCTTGGGAAAGTTTTAAATCGGGATTTTAAGAAAAAATATCGTCCACTTTGCTGTCAGTATCCTCTTGACTTTCTTCTCCGTCTTTTGACGAGAGAATCGCATTTTTAAGTTCATTTGCCAAATTAACTATTTCTGTTTTTCTTGAGTCCTGAACTGGGTATATAAGATTTTTAATTGAGTTTTTTAAATCTTCTTTAAAGTCAGCTCTCATATTTGACATTAAAGCCTTCTCAACTGCATCCATTGCGTTTGTTGGTTCACTTACATCTGATTTTGCATTATTAATAATTGACAAAACAACGATGTCCGACCAATCATCTTCAAATAAATCTGCAATATCATCACCTGAGTATTTGTTCTTGAGTTTTTCTTCAACTTCAGCCTTAACTGTTCCTTCAAGACCCAATTTACTTGTAAACCAAGGAATTGCAACTCTTACAAGTTCTTCTTCATCTCCTTTGAATACTCTTACGAATGCATTTTTGAAATTGTCAGAATCACCTTCCGTAAGGAACATTTTTGATTTTTTATATGACTCTTTAAGTCTAACGTATTTTTCAAAGAATACATCGTGTCTGTCGTTATAAAAATCACCTGCAATCTTATATAGATTTTCTGAGATTTTATTAACTTTCTTATCTTTATTTTCTTTGGTTAGAAGAATTTTGTTTCTAACCGATTCTTTTAAAGTTTTCATTTCTTTGTATTCTATTAATTTTTTTCTTATTACTAATTGCTCAGACCTAACATTACTTTTAACATTACTTTTAGCTTTGGCCAAATTTTCATCATCTTTTTTACTGTAACCTACTCTTTGGAGATTCAAATTCCAAACACTTGTATCTAAAATTTTTGAAATTTTATTCATAATCTCTGTACTTAATTCATTTTTACAAATTTTTAAAGACTCTTTAATATCCATTAAAGTTTTCAAAAAATTGTACCAGTACTTAGAAGTAATTTCGTAATTTGTATAATCGGGTTCATCGGGGTCACCAAATGATAAATGAGCACTTCTTTCATACAAATCATGATACATTTGTGATTTTAATTTACAATTTTTTGTATTGTAAATTAATTGTAAATCATCCAAATTTTTTCTAAATTCAGGTGAACCAACTGTATAAATTTTTTCTCCTTTTGCATCACTAAAAAAGTCACCGGCGTCAGTAAATGGCAAATATATTTTTGGGGATTCTGGTGCAGGTTCAGGTTTTGGTTTTTCAATTTTACTATTTTCCCAAACATCGAATAAAGTTTCATTATCATTAATTGAAATTCCTGCAATTTCTCTTGTAAGAGGAGTTTGATGAGGTAGGCAATTTGTATCCCCACACATAGTTTGAATTCTTCTTTCTCTTTCAGAATAAGTTCCTCCTTCTGCAAAACTTCCAGTTTTAGCAAGTTTTTTTCGAGCAAAAATATGAAAATCATCTGCCATTGTAATGGCCTTATCTCCAAACTTTTTAAAGAAATTACCTGTTGTCCAACAAACGCATGATGCTAAAGGTTTTGGTTCTTTTTTAGTAACTGGTTCTTGTTTTGTTATTGTTGGTTCTTGTTTTGGAGCCGGTGCAGGTGCGGGTGCCGGAGCCGGTGCAGGTGCCGGAGCCGGTGCAGGTGCGGGAGCATTTCCTCCTCCTGAACCTCCTGTTCTTCCTCCACCTGATGGTTTAGGTGGTTTACCACCTCCAGTTGGTTTAGACGGCTTACCCTGTTCAAATAGGTTTTTTTCTATGTTTTCTGAATTATCCATATAATTTCAAATTAGGGTTCTATAAATTTAAATGTACCGTCCGCATTTGCACTATAATCATAATAACCATCTGGAGTAGTTACTCTAAAGTTACCAGAACTTATTTCTTTATAATCATTGTTATCTTGAGGTGCGTCAGTTCCCCAACCTTTATTTGATTTAATAAATGATATGAAGTCATTTAAAGTCGGTGTTGTAGTAGTTTGTTGTTGCTGTTGTTGTTGAGTAGTAGAGGCTTTCGTTCCTGAAACTAAAGGTGTGGTACAATCATCTGACATTGGAGTTTGGATTTGAACCGGTTCTTCTGATGATAAGTCAAGGGCCCATATTCCTCGATTTTCTCCATTCACTTTAAAATAATTTGCCCTTTCTGAAAATTTCACTAGGTTAGGGAATTTATCATAACAAGGAAATTCATTGACAGGTAAACGCTCAACATTTGTCTTTCCAATGTATTTACCTACTTGAGCCTCTGATAGTTGTCTAAATCCGTCGTAATTCAAAGCTGCGTTATTAATTCCCCATTGTATTACTTCTGAAGCTATTCTTTGGGGAATTGCTGGTAATGGCATCAAAAGTCTCAATAGTAAACCAGTTGCGTCAAATCTATTTTCGGCCCATTCATACCAATCTTCAGCACTTGGTTCTTCTCTTGTTTTATAGGTCCTAATACCAGCTTCAATACCTACAAACAAAGCATTTGTTAAAAACCATTTTGTAGTAAACTTCCACCAGTTACTTTGTTTCGGATTGGTCCAAAATGTTGTACCCTCTCTTGCGCTTATTCCAAGTGTTAAATCGACAAGTTTATCTAAACCGTTCCCAAGTATACCAAAACTTGGTTTTTGTTCTGACATTACTTTTTTGTAAATATTTTCAATCGTTGCTGGGTCAATTTTTCCACCCCTATTCATTTTTTCAATTATGTTATTGGCTGAAGTCAAGTTATCTACCCATCCATTTTCTCTAATTGTAGAAGCATACTGAATGTTAATTTTTGATGACATAGTTGTAATTATTCTTTTCTGTTCGGCTTCAGGTAACCTATTCCATGATTCAAAATTTAATACTTTGAATTTACTTTGCAAGTAGTCAAATAAAGGACCTTCAATCGAGGATTCACTGGTCGCCTGTTCCTCTATTGGTTTTAAGTCTTGTTCGCTGATTTTCATATTGTCAATTTCGTCAGCAATTTCATCAGATTGTTTAGCGGCGGCTTCACCAGCTTCATCAGATTGTTTAGCGGCGGCTTCAACAGCCTCATCGGACCCTCCTTTAATAATGTCGGCAAATTCTTTCATATAATTATCCCACTTACTCAACATTTCGTCTTTGAAGAGTGATGGACCTGGAAGGTCAACTATTTCATTTCTTATTTTTACTTGATTACTAACAAGGTTTTGGTAGGCTTCTGGATTACTTCCGTAGGCATCTTGCAAATCTTTTCCGCTCCTTCCCCTTAGGTTATCTTTCATTTTTTCTATTCTTCTGTACATATCGGCAAAATCTATCGGTAATACATTCATCAAATTAGCATCAATACCAACGGATTTTGCCGCCATTTTTGAAAGAATTTTTTCTTCAACCTCATCAGTAAGTTTACCATTAATAAGGTCGTCTATCAAACCAACTACATTTACCTCCATCTCACCGACAGATTTTATAAAATTTTTAACTGTTTCATCTGATGAATTATTTAAACTTAGTATAAAATCTATAGTAGCTTGATTTTTATCTTTTTTCTCTACCGCTTTACCAATAGCGTCAAGTGCTTTATTAAACTCTGTTGGTATTAAATCAGTCAATAATTTTTTAAGGGTTCCTGCTGGTATAATCCCCTCAGTGAGGAGGTTAAGTCCCATAACCTCTCTAATTCTGTTAATTTCTTCTTTGATTAACTTGTTCATAAGTTTTTTTTTATAAATATATATTTTTATGTAAATGTTATCCTAATTATTGATTTTCTATTCCTTTAGTTTTTAGCTTGTATTCCATTAAAAATTTTTCAATGTCATCCTCCATAGATTCCATTGATGATTCTATTTTTTCCTTACCTTCTTCTAATTTTTTGTATTCTTCAATCGTATCAACTCCATACTCTTTAGTCATTTTTTTAATTTCCTCAGCCTTTTTAACCGCATTTTTATAATTTTGAGAATTTCGTATTTGCATTATTTTTTCTTCACTTGCGGCCAATGATTCAGCATCTTGTACCATACTAAGTGCTACTTGCCATACTTTTTCCTCAGCTTCACTCAAAGAAACTCCATTTTTCTCTAAAGTTGCCTTAATTTTTTGGTATTGTTTAAATGCATATCCACCAGCAGGTAATCCATAAATGAACAAAGTAATAAGTGGTTCTGATACTTTTCTACCGACAGATGCCGTTGCGTCTTTTGTTAGATTATTTATAACATCTTGACCTACTTTTGATAAAACATCCGCATGTTCTTCTTTTCCTATCTCCCTTATTAACCTTTGTTCTTCAGGGGTCATATTTGCAATCACGTTCTTAACAGTATCCTCGCTTGAATTTGGCGGGATTGACCTTAATTTTGACTCAACAGAAGAAATAACCTTATCACCAAACTTTGCAGATTTCAAAAATGCTTTTACAGGAGGACTAAGAATTGCAAATGGTAGAATTGTAAATACAATATCTAATGTCATTGCGTCCTCATCTTGGGCTTCAGTATTTTTCTTTAATGAGTAAATGTTAAGAGCGGTATCAGCTGCCAGCTCAATTAAAGTTGCTGCAAGTCTTGGTAGACCAAACTGAGGAGTAATTACACTAACAAGTAACATACCTCCTATTTGAATCCACCATCCATTCTCTTGCCAGAACATATCAACACAAGGAATTGGTTTATCTGTCGGCCACGAAACAAATCTACTTACACCATTTTCAATAACATAAGTTCCAATTTTATTCCCTTTCGAGTCAGTATATTTACCAGGATTATCGAGTACATCTTGGAAAAACGCAAGTTTTGATTCAGTATCGCAATCAGTATTATTCATTTCATCCTGAATTGTTTTTTTTCCAAAAATCTGTACAAGTTTGTCATTACTTAAAAGTTCTTCTTCAGCTTTTGACTTTTGTTTGAACTCGAATTTACTTATTATTTCTTTTTGTATTTGGTCTAATGTTTTTCCTTGTATTGAGAATACTTCACCTGTGTTAGGTTCACGCCAAGAATTTTCTTCGTATTTTGGTTTCCCCATATAATCACTTATCGGTGTAGGGAATGTACTAAAGTTGTATTTTGAGAGTATTCTATCTGCGTATTCTTTATATTGTTTAGCATCGTAATCTTCAATATTAAACGCCTTTGCTTCAGGGTTAAACCCTTTTCCAACCGAAGTTGATGTTGCATCTGATTTAATAAATTTTGGTTTGTAGTCCAATCCACCTCTTTGGCTCATAAAAGTTTCATACTCTTTTCCTTTTTCCTTATAAGCCTGTTTTAGAGCAGTTGAGTTTGTATATTTCGAAGTTAAATCAACATTATACGGTTTTGGTTTTGTTCCATACTCGGGATAATTTGATAACAACCATAGTCTGAACTCATCACTTTGAGTTTGATTTTGGAATGGAGTATTTGGTAGACCTGCCTGTTGTTGACCTTGTCCTTGAGTTTTTGCTGGCTCCAAGAAACTCATAACTTGTTTTGGGATGTTGTTTATCTTTCCCATTAACCCGTTAGCCCTTGTAGAGGTTTGTAGGGGTAATAAATTATACTGTGGCGGAGTAGGTTTTACAGGTACAAGTTTTCCTTTTGGGTTCTCATCGTAAGCCTTTTTATCCTTATTATACTGATTTAATTTAAGAACATAAATTTGATTTTCAATAGGAATATTTACAACTCCAGCATTTGGTTTATTAAAACCATAAAGTCCAGGACTTATTGGACCATATCCATTATCTGCTAATTGTTTTGATAAATTTAGTAAATTTTGTAAACTTAAATCTCTTGTTCTTATTATATAGTTTCTCCAAGTGTCCTTAAATTCTTTTGTTGTAATATCATTACTATTTCTATTTAACCATAATCCCGCCTGTAATGGATAGTTTGCGTCCATTACTGAGATATTAGGCTGTTCTTTTAATATAATTTGGTAGTTTTCTTTAAGAGTCTTTTCAGAGTCATAACCCATTAATAATTTAACTCTATTTAATATTTCTAATTGTTCTCTTGTCATTTTACCAAACTTGATTTGCAATTCCTCTTGTAAGAGCACTTGACCATTTTTCACCTTTAAGTCCAAGCATATTTGCTTTTCCTCTTTTTAAGGTGTAAAGTTCATTCCAATTAGAGCCTCGTTTATTTGTATTTTGAGTGGCACTTTCACCGCCACCTGAAGCAGGAGCAGCATCTTGTTCACCCATTTCCATTTTGGTATTTTCACCTGAAAAGGAATTTAGAATATCAATATATAAATCAATGTCAAATTTCATTTTTTGGGCATAGGATTATCCAATAAATACCCAAAAAAATCAAAATTTAAATAATTGGAAAAAATTAAAATGGTACCAAATCAGGAAGATTTGTTTCATCCTCACCATAGAACTCGTTAAGAAAATTTCGGAGTTCTACTTTATCGACTCTTATCTCATTAAAGTCAGGTTCATCACCTAAAACTAATTCATCTGTATCTTCTTCATATTCATAAAGAAATTCTTTTGACTCAGGATAATCTGAGTCTAAAATATAATAACCATAATCTTTTGTTGTTGATAAATCAAACTCAGCTTCTCTCATTTGAGTCTCGGGGTCTCCCTTCATCCTAAAGCTTACTTCTATGGTCTCTGCCACAGGACAATAGTAGTAATCTATAATCTCTTTCACTTTCATAAATATTTGTTAAACTTTCTAAACCAATCGAGTGATTCGTTGATTTGGTTATATACTTGACCTTTTTTAGATTTTATTGTTATACTTTCTTCTATTTCTTCCATAGAATATTTCATTCCGGCTCCTCCACATTCACACATCTTTCCTTCTTTTATTTCATTTCCACATTGTTCACATACTTCAGATTTGTTTTCATACATACCTGTTTTACATTGTTCACACATTTCACCTTCTTTCATTTCAGTACCACACTCCTTACAGAGTTTTTTCATTGGTTTGTTAATTCCTGTGTGCTTATATTCAGTAGTTTCATTTTTATTATTTAGAGTTACGCCTTTTTCATCTAAAGCCAGATTTTCTATATACAATGGAGTTTCTTTTGCCATTTTGGGTTCCATAGTCTGATAACCGTCATAAATGCTTCTCTGCTTATCTCTAATTGATTTTTTTTCTTCTTCTGATATGTTTAAAAAATAGTGATTCATTATAAAATGTTTTGCAATAAATATGTTGGTATTTTCATTTTACAAAAATTGATTTATAATTGTTTATGAGTTTAGAACCTTTTCAAATTGACGCCCCCGTATTTGAGGACAATCGGGGATGTTTTGCACCAGTTAAACTTTTTGGTGATTGGATGCAGTCTAACATTAGTATTAATGATAATATATTCACTTTTAGAGGATTACACCTACAAAGTGGTAGACACAAACAAACTAAAAAACTCTCAGTAATTAGAGGAGCGATTATCGATTTTGTGGTCGATTTAAGACCTGAAACATTTGGAGACGTTTATCAGTTTATGTTAGAACCAGGTCAGGCTGTTTTTGTTCCTAACCATTGTGCTCACGGATTTTTAACATTAAAGTCAGGAACTATTGTAAATTATCTTGTTGATAATGATTACAATAAAGAAAGTGAGGTTTGTATTAAGTGGGATTCAGTTCCTGATGTTAAAGAAACAATTACAAAATACCTATCAGGTTGGGACATACAATTGGTTATAAGTAGTAAAGACGAAGAAGGTATTACACTTGAGGAATACAGAGAACAGATAATTTAAATCATTCCCACGTCAATTCCATCCAAACAGGTGGAAACTCCGGCTTCATCTTTGAACTTTTCGAGAGCTGAGGCAACGTCTATCCACTGAATTGATGTTTCATCGTCTAACCAACTATACAAATCATTTTTGCCAGGTCTTTCACTATTTTCGTAATTATAATTTACTGCAACCTTACAAAAATCATCAAGAGTTGATATTTTTTCTAGTAAACTCAAAGTACCTGTTGAAAATAAACCTTCCATACTTTTATAAAGGTCTTGTATCAAGTATCTTTGAGTCGGAGTTAACCCTCCTGAATATTTTGATTTGTTCTTATTACAATACGTGAAATAACCTTTTACTTGCATTTCATAGGGGGTAGGATTTTCACATTCAGACATAGAGCCATCCAATTCGGTTCTAGGTGTTTTACCTGAAAATTCATTATATTTTGATGCTCTAGGGATTTTAGATAAATTTATTCTGCTAGCCGCCCCAAGTGGACTTATTGGTTGTTCCGATATTACTCTTTTAACTATTCTAACTAAATCTGATTCTGTTAATCTAATTACTTTTTTCATATTAATAATATTCTTAGTGATAAGTGGTCATCCACATATCTAATACTTTAGATGAGTATCTTTTAATGACTCTGGAAACACTTTCAACAGTAATTTCCTTTCCTTCTTTTTCAAGGACTTTAACCGCTCCCTGAATCATTTTGTCTTTAGCTTCATCTGCCATTTCAACAAGTTCGTCAAAGGCGTCATCATCTTTATTTTCGTTATACTTATTCTCGCTATAAATTCTGTCTGAACCCATATAAAGATATGGGGCGGCGCCAAACATATTTGTAATACCTGTTTCTCTTAGTTTTTCTAAAAATGAAAATAAAAATGTCCTATCAAATGTTCTGAAAACTTCAACATTTGACATAAGATGTTCCATTTTTTTTGTTTGGTCTGATTCTCCCAAGTTCTTTCTTTTTTTTAATTTCATTAAAATGTCAAAAACATCTTCACCCATCCATCTGTCACCAGTTTTTGACTCATCACCTAAATCTTCGATGAGTGCTAATCTACTACCTTTATCCCAATCTACAAAATATTGTATAAATGAACTTGCGCGATTAACTTTACTAACGGTTCCTCTATCGCCATAAGATATGTCAGTTTCACCTGGCATCATAATAAGGACAATTCTGTCACCCTCTTTCAATCTTGGATTAATCTTATCTTTCATATATTTATAAATATTATGGAAATTACAATTTCTGAGGACATTCAAAGGAAACTTATAACTGAATCACTTATGGGTGATTTGTCAAAAGCATTATCAAATATTTCTCAAATCGGAAAAGAAAATCTAAAAGATACTCAAAGAATGATGAAATTTGATTTAAAATTTCTTCTTACTTGGAGCGCAACTATTGGTGGTTTTATGGGACCACTAACACAATTTATTAAGGACCAAAATGTTGAGATAACTGATGAAAATATAAATTTAATTGTTGTCGGAGTATGTGCTGCTTTATTCTATAATAACGAGAATCTAATCGCGGAATTAGTTTCCAAAATTAAAGAAAAAGGTTTAATCTCAGTGTTTGAATCCGCTCTTGAAAAAGGTAATGAATTAAAAAATGCTCTTGTTAAATTTTTGGAGTCAATCGGATTAACAGTTGGTAATCTATTTGCAATTGCGAGTTTTACATTTTTAATCCCAATTATAGGTATTTTAAATGGTTATGC
>Ga0164293_10002585_pt1 | contig 15355 bp, 10 predicted proteins | sample GEODES118metaG_FD_111487 | JGI IMG/M metagenome (GOLD analysis project Ga0164293, IMG submission 111487) | Eutrophic lake water microbial communities from Lake Mendota, Wisconsin, USA - GEODES118 metaG | ecosystem: Environmental > Aquatic > Freshwater > Lake | place: USA: Lake Mendota...
ACTTCGCGGTATCCGCCCCATGCATTACACCGTGGGAGACAAGGACTTCGTCCGGGATGGTCGGGATGCGCTCGCGCGGCTCACGCGCCTGAAGTACCTTGAACTTCGTAACATGGGATCTGAGCGAGGAATCCTCCTTCCGCCGCTGCCAGCGCTCGAGGTCTGCAGCATCGACTGGATGCACCTCGAAGAAAACGTGGCAGCACTCGCCACGGGATTACCCCGGCTTCAGGTGCTCGCGCTGGAGACGTATCCTCAGTTTGAGTTCACGCCCGGCATGCTCGCCGCGCTCGAGCAAATGCCGGCCCTCCACACGGTCTACGTCGCGGCGGCGCCGCGGCGTTGCGACGAGCCGGCAATGGCCCGCCAGGTCGCCGAACTTCAGCGGGCTCTGCCATGGGTTAGCATCCGGCCGGGCTACTATTCTCGGACACGCGCGTCCGCCGTCGCGGTAGCCACATACGCCCTCGCCGGCATCTGCTGGGTGTTCTGGTTTCAGGCGGCAACGCTCCTGGCCACGCCCCTGGGGTGGATGCTGCCACGCCGGTTTCCGCCGCACGCAGTCTGGCCGATCGCTGTCGCTGCGGCGGGAGGCACGGCGCTCGTCATTCTGTGCCGGACCATAGGCGTCGCCTGGCTGCCGGCGGTGGGGCTCGCCCTGTTTGCCGGCGGCGTCGGGCTGTCTGGGCCAGTGTTCGGCGACCTGGCCGGCTGGCCCGCCCGGCTCACGCGGCTCGCGGTTGCGGCCGGCTACGCCGGCGGCCTCCTGATCTGGGGCACGTTCATCGGCGCACCGGCGACGGCCGATCGCTGGCTCATGGGGTACGAGCCTACGGCTGCGGTGGCGTTCGTCGTCGTGGCGGCCGCGTCCCTCGGCTGGAAGATCGTTCGGCTCGCTCGGCTGCCCCGCATCGTGGCGGAAGGTGGGGTGGAAGCGACGCTCTTCGGGGGTTACGGCGGTGGCCTGTTCTCCGCGCCGGCATCCGCGCGGTCGCCGGCGGACCAACGCGATCTGAGTTGGTGGCTGAACGACGCCGCGTTCGACAGGCAGCTCGTTCGGCGACAGCCGACGGCCAGATCCGCGGCGGGCTGGTTTGCCGACATGATCCGTCGGCCGCAGTCGCACCTGCAGGCTCCGCTGACCGTTGGGGTCGTCATGGCCGGCGTCGTGGCAGTCGCATGGATTCGGATGGCCTTCACAGGCGGGTCGCCGATCGAGTTCGCGCGGAGGATGCCCGGTCTGCTCGTAGCTGCTGCCGTTCAAGCAACCGCGGTGGCGTTCGCGACGACCGCTGGCCTCTGGTGGCAGCGGCGCACCAGCCTCGTGCTCGACTTCCTCAGACCGGTATCGCGGCACGACTACTGGCTGGGGCTTCGCGCGGCGGTCGCCCGTGACCTCATCCTGGCGTTCGCGATCGTGGCTGCTGGTCTGATGGTGGCAGTGAGTTTTTGGGGACAAGGACGCCTGCTCCCCTGGGTGGTTTCGGCCCTGGCGTTGGGCGGTGCCATGGCCGTGACGCATGTGATGCTGCTGCTCGTTGCCGTGGCCCGTCGTCCACTCGTCACAGGCACGATCGCCGTGATGGTCTTCGTCGCCGCGGCCTTCGGGTTGGTCGGTGTCGTTGGAGCGGCGGTGGCGCCCGTCCGCTTCTACGAGGGCACGTCGAACACGCTGGCGCTTGCCGGCGCCGTCCTGATGCTCGTCGCCGGCCTCGCGATCCGCGCCGCGGTACTCTGGAAGCTCGAGGATCGCGAGATCGGGTGACGGCCGCGGGGGCGCGGCTGCGGCTTGCCTGCCGCCGTCGCTGAAGACTAAACTAAGTTTAGTCCATCAGAAGTCGATGCCCTGATCGCGGCGCAGCGAGGGTTTCCCATGGCAACGGTCATCAACATCCATCACGCGAAGACCCACCTCTCGAGGATCGTCGATGAAGCGGCGGCCGGCCAGGAAGTGATCATCGCCAAGGCAGGCCGCAAGATGGCGAGGCTGGTGCCGATTGACTCGAAGCCGCGACCCAAGCGATTTGGCGGGCTCAAGGGGCGGGTCAAAGTGCCGGACGACTTCAACGCGCCTCTCGACGCCGCCGTGATCGCCGCCTTCGAGGGCCGATCGTGAGCAGGATTCTTCTCGACACCCACCTGCTGCTCTGGGCGGTCGCCGAGCCCCGGAAGCTCCCGCCCGGGGCCCGCAGGCGGATCGAAGAGGCGGATGTCTTCGTCAGTGCGGCATCTCTCTGGGAGGTGAGCATCAAGGCCGCGTTGGGAAAGCTCGCGGCAGATCCCGCCGAACTGCTGGCGGAGATCGAGCCTGCGGGATTCACACTGCTGCCGATCACTGGCGAGCACGCGGCTGCCGTCGCCAAACTGCCTGCGGTGCACGCGGATCCGTTCGATCGGATGCTCGTGGCGCAGGCGAAGACGGAGCCCCTGCTTCTGTTGACCAACGATGCCGTGCTCGCTGCGTACGGCGACTGCGTGGAACTGGTGGCGGCGAAGCCGCGACGCTGAATGTCCGTGGCTCACGTCGCCGGGCGGCGGGCCACCGGTGAGACTTCCTCGAGCCGAAACTCCTTGCGGCTCAGCGCCTCGTAGTGATGGCCGATGTCGATCTGCGCCCCCTCCGTGACCTGATTGCCGTGTTCGTCGAGGCGGGCGTTCATCGTCGCCTTCTTGCCGCTGCGGCAGATGGTCTTGATCTCGATGAGGTTGTCGGCCCATGCCAGCAGGTACTTGCTGCCCTCAAACGGCTCGCCCTGGAAGTCGGTCCGGATCCCGTAGCAGAGCACTGGCACCGAGAGCTGATCGCAGACCCGCGTCAGTTGCAGCACCTGGAGCGGCGTGAGGAACTGCGACTCGTCGATGAGCACGCAATGCACCGGGCCATCGGCCTGCGAGTGCTTGACCGCGTCATAGAAGTCGTAGGAGGCGTCGAACGCGATCGCCTGGGCGGTGAGGCCGATGCGGGAGTGGATGAGGTGCGCGCCGCTGCGGCTGTCGATAGCCGGCGTGTAGAGCAGGGTCCGCATGCCCCGCTCTTCGTAGTTGTGCGCCGACTGGAGCAGCGTCGTGCTCTTGCCCGCGTTCATCGCCGAGTAATAGAAGTAGAGTTGCGCCATAGTCTCTCCAGTGTCAGCACTTGCCCCTCGGCCGCACAGCCCCGCGGCTTCGTCGCCGGGTGGGAGCGATCCGCGGCAGGTCGATCCCGTGGCCGAGCAGTTGCCGCTCCACCTGCTCGACCCAGCCGCGATTGGCGGCCGGGCTCGCGGGGCTGGGATGGAGGATACTCAAGATTGGCAGGCCGTCGTCGCCGAGCGCCTCCCGGGCCCGGGACGCGGCGAAGCTGCCCACGCCGATCACCCGCTTCGGCTGGCACCACGTCACGAGCCGTCGCAGGGCCTCGTCGCAAACTCGGAACAACGGCTCCCGCTCGGCGGTCGGGAGCTTATCGGGCGTGCGGTTCCGCCCCGATGCTTCCATGAACACGAGCGGGCAGTAGTTCGCGACCAGAAAGCGTTTGCTGAAGGCATCCGCCGAACCAAACCGGTCCTGCACCCAGCCCCACACCCGGCGGCCGCTCACCTCGCTCCGCGTGCAGGCGAAGCCCTCGATCGGCCGCTTCGGATGCACCCGCGCCGGCTGGTCTACCTTTGCCTCGATCCCCAAGAAGTCGCGGACGAGCCCGACCTCGCCAAAGGGCACGCCCGTCTGGGCCATGCCCCACGGCCCCGGGTTCATTCCCAAGAGGAGCGCATCGACGCCCTGCCGCGCATATCGCTTGAGATAGGCCTCGTGGCTCCGCCGTGCGTAGACGAGCGGGTTGTAGGTGCACGCGGTGGGCGACCGAAACACGAGGGCGTCGGTCTCTCGCGCGAGCCAGCGTGCGATGGCGATGGGCTTCATGGCTCGACCACGAAACAGGGGTCCGAACGGTCCGTGTGCGGGATCGTACGCTATCCGCCCGACCCGGCTCCCGCGAGCGTCCCGTCGCCGCCCCCTCCCGCAGGCCGACCAATCAGGCTGCCGTGCCCGCCGCGTGGATGCCGCGGGGACGCGGCGGTACGATGAACGCAGCGGTTTTGAGCCGGCTGCCGCTGGAGTCGCCGGCATGACCACGTTCCATCCGTGTGGGTCGAAGAGAAACATGCCACCTGACGGCTGGATCACGCTACCGGCCGACCTCGTGGGCCGACTGACGGCGTTTCGTGGCCGCGTCCGCCGGATCAAGTTCTTCGAGGCGGCCTGCTTGGCGATCTGCGGCGTGGCGCTGGCGTTCCTTGCGGTGTTTCTCTGCGACCGGCTCGGCGAGACGCCCGCAGTCGTGCGACTGGGGGTTCTGCTCGCCGCAGTTGCTGCCTGCATGGCGGTGCCGCTGACGATCCGTCACTGGGGCTTTGGGCTTGGGTCGCTGGAGCAGGTGGCGCGGCTGATCGAGCGACGGTTTCCCGCGGTGGGCGACGAACTGCTCGGCATCATCGACATCGTCCGCACGGGTGCCACAGGGCAGTCGAAGTCGCGGGCCTTGTGCGAGGCCGCCGTGGCGCAGGTGGCCGAGCAGTCGCGGCGGGTCGACTTTCGTGACGCAACGCCACCCGCTCGCCTCATTCCCTGGGCCATGGCCGCCGGCCTGCCGCTGGCCGCATGGGCGGCGATCGCCGCCGCGGCGCCCGACGCGGCCGCCAATGCCTGGGCTCGTTTGGCTGCCCCGTTCGCGGCGATTGAGCGATTCACGTTCGCCCGCGTCGCTCAGTTGCCAGAGCGGGTCGTGGTGCCGCATGGCGAGCCTGCCGAGGTGCGCGTGGCACTGCGCGACGACACCCGCTGGCGGCCGGACGACGCGACCTTGCGGATCGGGCGCCAGACCCCGCTCTCGGCTCGGCGAGACGGCGACCACTATGTGTTCACGCTGCCGCCTCAGGTGGCCGACGGCCCGCTCGCGGTGGCGGCCGGCGATGCCCGTCAGCGAGTAAGGCTTGCGGCCGTGCATCGGCCGGAACTCGCCGGCATCGAAGCCGATGTGGTGCTGCCCGAGTATCTCCAGCGGCCGGGCAGCCGCCGGCAGGACATTCGCAGCGGGATGATCTCGCCGGTGAAAGGAAGCAGTGTGTCGATCGTCGCCACCGCCACCCGCGACCTCGCCGGGGCGACTGTTGATGGCGAGGCGGTGCAGCCCACCGGCACGGAGATTCATACGCCAGCTCGGGTCGTCGATGGCGAGGCGAAGGTCTCGCTCACCTGGCGCGACGCCGACGGTCTCGAGGCGGCCGCGCCGCTCGAACTCCTGATCGCCGCGCGGGCCGACGAGCCGCCGATGGTGGTGATGCTCGACGTGCCGCAGACGCGAGGCATCCTTCTCGAGACCGACACGCTGAAGTTCAAGGTCGCAGCCCGCGACGACTTCGGGATTCGTCGCGTGGGTCTCGAATGGGAGGGGCTCGCCGATGCGTTTGCGTCGAGCGGTGCCGCGAGTGACGCCGCGGCGCTCGAAAAGGGGGAGCGGATCCTGCAGGCGGGCGGCGGCGACGTGGAGTCGCTCGACGCGGTGGCGACGTTCTGCCCCGATGCCCTCGGGATCCGACCGCAGCCGATCGCGATCCGGGCCTTTGCCGAGGACTTCATGCCGGGCCGCGGCCGCGCGGTGTCGTCGCCGCTGGTGCTCTATGTGGTTGATCGCGCGGAACATGCGCTCGTGCTCAACACCAGGCTGCAGCAGTTCCGCCAGCAGGCCAGCGAGGTCCGTGACCGCGAAATGGGCCTGCTTGCCACCAACAAGGAGCTCCGGAAGTTGCCTGCCGAGCAGCTGGCGTCGCCTGAGTCGCGGGGCCGTCTCGAGGCACAGGCCGCGGCCGAGGAGGCCAACGCCCGTCGGCTCGAGAGGCTCGTCGACGAGGGGGCCGAACTCGTACGCGAGGCGCTTAAGAACCCTGAGTTTGAGGCGAACACGCTCGAGCAACTCGCCGAAGACATCCAGACGCTCGCCGACATCGCCGAGAGCCGGATGCCCGGTGTGGCCGACCTGCTCGCCCAGGCGGCGAGTGCGCCGCGCGGCGCCGGAGAACCACAGTCCGGCGATCCAGAGCCCGCCGACGGGAAGCCGTCGCCTGGTGAGCAGAAGCCCAGACAGGACAAACCAGGCGAGCAGGCGTCGTCGCCGCCGCAGCCCGGTGGCGAGTCGCCACGGGTCGGCGAGCAGCGGGAGCAGGCGGGCGGCGGTGCACCCGACGGTGGCGAGAATGACCCGCAGGAAAGACCGGCGATTCCGCAGGTCGTGGACACCGAGTCGTCACAGCAACCGAAGGGCGATGGGCAGGGCGGAGGCAAGCCCGGCGGGCCGGGCCGCCTTGGCCTGCCCTCGACGCAGGCCGGCGTCGCGCCTCCCAAAGAGCCTGTGGAACAGGAGGAGCCGGAGGAGCTCGCGGCCGACGAAGCGCTCGATGCGGCGATCGCGAAGCAGGAGGAACTGCTCGCGGAGTTTGCGAAGGTGGCCGACGAACTCGCGGCGGTGATGGCGCGGCTCGAGGGGAGCACGTTTGTGAAGCGACTCAAGCTGGCCTCACGGGAGCAGGGGGAGATTGGCAGTCGAATTGCGGCGATGGCCGCCGAGGCCTTCGGGAAGTCTGACCGGCAGCCGGAGCCGGTGAAGCGGGCGCTTGGCGACGTCCGCGACCAGTCGATGCGGGAGACCGACAGGATGTCGGCCCTGATGGACGACCTGCAGGCCTACTTCGACCGCCGGCAGTTGCCCGCCTTCCGCACGGTGCTCGAGGAGATGAAGGAACTCGACACGCTCGGCAGCCTCCGCCAGCTCTCGGATGACGTCATCAAGGAGGCGGGCATGTCGATCGCGCAGGCGGAGTTTTGGTCTGACACGTTCGATCGGCTCGCCGATGACCTCGTGCCGCCACCGCAGGGCGAGGGGGATGGCGAGGCGGGCGGACCGCCGCGGGAGAGCGTGCCGCCGGAGGTGGTGCTCGAGGCGATGAAGATCCTCGAGGCGGAGGTCAATCTCCGCGAGGAGACTCGCGTGGCCCAGCAGGCCAAGAACGCGGTGGCTGCAGATGAGTATGCGGCCCAGGCAGAGGGCCTCGCCGACCGCCAGGACGCGCTGGCCGACCGGGTCGTCGATCTCGTCGATCGACTCCTGGAGCAGCCCGACGGCGAGAAGGCGTTCGGCCAGGAGATCCAGCTCTTTGAGAAGGTCGAGGAGGTGATGGCGGAGGCGACCGACACCCTCGCCACGCCCGACACCGGCCCCAAGGCGATTGGCGCCGAGACGGAGGCGATCGAGTTGTTGCTTGCGGCCCAGGCAGCGGCCTCGAACGGCGGTGGAGGTGGCGGCGGTGGCGGGGGCGCGGGCGCCACGCCGGGCGGCGGCGGCACCGGCACGGCCACAAGCGCCGCGCTCGCGCTGGCCGGCCGCGGCAATCGCAGCGGCCGCGGCGAGGGGGGCGAGAAGGATCAGGCCACTGGCACGAGCGGCCGGGTGTTGCCCGAGGAGTTTCGCGCCGGCCTCGACGCCTACTTCAACAAGTTTGAGAAGGAGCGACGTTGATGCCTGGGCGTTCGATTCTCTGCGGCGTGTTTGTGCTCATCCTCGCGACGGCAGGGGTGCAGGCGCAGGGGCCGGTGGTTCGCTACGGCGATCCCGTGCCCCGCGATGTCCGCGAGATGTACGACGCTGGGCTGCGGTTCCTCATCAAGACACAGGACGAGAGTGGCGCGTGGAAGGACGGCCAAGCCGGCCCCGGGGTGACCGGCATGGCGGTGATGGCGTTGCTCGCCTCGGGCGAGGATCCCAACCACGGACCTTACCGGGTGCCGATCCGCAAGGCGCTGCGGAACATGATCCTGTCGCAGAACGCCGAGACGGGATTCCTCGGCTCAGGCCAGGGGCACGACAGCATGTACCAGCACGGCTACGGCATGCTCGCGCTCTCCGAGGCCTATGGCACCGTCGACGACCGCACGCTCTGGACGGAGGCGTCGGCCGGCGGCCAGAAGGGTCGGCCGATCGGGCAGGCTCTCGAACTCGCCGTGCGGTGCGCCGTGACCAGCGCGAGGAACAATCCACACGGTGCCTGGCGGTATTCACCCGACGCCAAGGACGCCGACACGTCGGTGAGCGGCGCGGTCTTGATGGGCCTGCTCGGGGCACGGAATGCCGGCATCGAGGTGCCCGACGAGACGATCGACAAGGCGATCAAGTACTACGCCTCCATGACCGGCCCCAACGGCCAGCTTGGCTACTCCGGCGGCCCCGGTGGCGGCAGTGATGCGGTGACGAGCATCGGCGTGCTGGTGTTGGCGATCGCGAGACAGAAGGCCTTGCCCCAGTATGTGAAGTCGTCGACCTACCTGAAGGGCCGGTCGCTCGGCAACGAGCAGGCGGGCGCGGAGGGCTACCCCACGTACACCCGCTACTACCGCGCCCAGGCGCTCTTCCAGGCCGACGTCGCCGTGTGGGAGAAGTGGAATGCCGGACTCGTGAAGGAGATGAAGACGATGCAGGCGAAGGACGGCAGCTTTGCGGGATTCGCCGGCCGTGGCGGCGGATTCGGTGGCACCGTCGACACGTCGCTGGCGCTGTTGTCGCTCGCGGTCAACTACAAGTTCCTCCCGGTGTACGAACGATGAGACGTGCAGGCAGGCCTCGATGGCGCACGAGTTTCGCGGTGGCGATCGCCCTCGCGGCGATCCCATCGGCCGCACTGGCCGACGAGGATCCCGTCGTTCAGTTATCCGACGAGGTGGTCGAAGAGTTCGTGCCGGACGACGACGAAGGGTTTGTGATCGACCTCCCGGCGGAGCCGCTCGTCGAGATTGGTCCGCAGCCTGTGCCCGCGGCTCCCGCCGGTGGATTCCTCGGCCTCGGCCTGCGGGCGATGTTCAACGCGATCGCGCCTCAGCCCCAAGCCGTGCAGCAGGCGATTCCTGCCGACGAAGCCGAGGACGGCGAGATGCCCAAGGACCCGGCACAGGCCCAGCTGTGGCAGCAGCGGAAGCAGATTCGTCAGCAGGCCAAGCACCTCGAGCAGCTCTTTCAGCCTGTGCTGCGAACCGAGCTCGAGATGGTCCGCCAAGCCTGTCCGAATCTTCCAGCCGACGCGCGGCGGGAGGTGCTCGTGGCCGGCAGGGCGGCGGTGACGAAGACGGCGCTGGAGTTTGCAACCCAGCAGATGCTGGGCGGCCAGCCGCGGCGGGCCTTCAACGCCCGGCGAGGTATCCAGCTCCCCGTCGCCCAGACGCTCGAGCGGCACGCCTCTGCCGAGCAGTTTGCCTCCTACAACCGGGAGCAGGCGTCGCGGATGTCCCGCCGTGCCGAGGCTGCCCGCGTGGCGATCGTCGCCAAGCTCGACCGGCAACTCGACCTCTCGGCGGCGCAGCGGCGGGCGATCGAGGGCGACCTCGAGGCCCGCTGGGAAGAAGCCTGGCTTCGCGAACTCGATGACACGGGCATGGTGATCAACAACTTCCGGCCTGCGCCCGACTACGCCAACGGCTGTATCGAGCCGCACCTCGACGACGCTCAGCGGGACGAGTGGATGCAGTGGCGAAAGGCCGCTGGCATGGCGGTGGTCGGTAGGCACGTCGGCTGGAACTTCGATGGCCAGGGACTCCACCAGGAGGACGACTGGTGGACGCAGGGGGCCTCGCCATGAGACGAATGTGGCGGGGCTGGGAATGCGCGGTGCTGGTTCTCGTCGGCATACCGGTGTGGGCCGAGGACGATCGCGTCGTCGAGGAGCCGCCCGCGCCGCAGGCCCAGGGAGAGCAGCAGCACCTCATTGATCTTGGCACCAACTTCGATGCCAACCTCTTCGAGCAGCAGGGCAACGGCTGGGTGCTGCGCGGCAACGCGAACATCGTGATGCCGCAGGGACAGTTGATTCTCAACGGTCGCCGCATGATCCTCCCGGGCGGGATCGCCGTCACCGAGGAGCAGCCGCCCGAGTCGCCGACGTTCTCGCGGGCCCGAGTCCTCGGCGAGAAGCGGCTTGAGCGGATCGCCGCGTCATGCGACCTGACCGATGCCCAGCGTCGGAAGCTCCGCCTAGCGATGGAGTCGGACATCCGTCGGTTTGCCGCCGTCGTTGACGCCACTCGCGCGAAGTATGCCGGCGTCAGGGTGAACCTCAACGACCAGGAAGGCCAGAAGAAGTGGCACCAGTTCCAGCAGGACGTGCAGGAGTGTCGGCAGTTCCTGCGGCGGCTGTTCGACTCAGGATCACTGTTCGCTGCCGCACTGCCCGCGACGCTCGATCCCGCCCAGGTGGCGGGCATTGACGCGGAGATCAAGGCACGCCGGTCGTTTCGCTGGCGGACGATGGTCGTCTCGACGCTCTCCAAGATGGATGACATGCTGGGGCTGACCCAGGCCCAGCACGACCTCATTGCGGAGGCGCTGCTGCGGAACGAGCCGGCCTTGCGCCTCGATGAACTCTCGCCCGAGCAGGAGAATGCCCACCTGCAACTGAACCTTGTCTACATGGTTCTCTCCGGGGTCGATCAGGGGCGGCTCCAGAAGGCGACGAGCGAGCGGCAGTGGCGGACGCTGGCACTGCTCATGAACCAAGGCAAGTCGATGCGGTCGTGGATCGAGCAGCAGGGCATCCTCGATTCTGGTGCAGACGCTGCCGCGCCGCGCGATGGTGGACCGAGGCCCGTGCGGCCATGACCTTCGGCGCGTGCCGCACTCTGTGGGCGTGCCTGGCGATCATCGTCGGGTTGACCATCCCGGCAGCCGGCGACTCGGCGGCACCGATCGAACTGGTGCATGGCGGCCGGCTACCCGGTCGTGTGATCGAGACGGGCGATCCCGCGGTGGTCCGCGTCGCGGCGGAGATGTTTGCCGAGCCGATCGAGTTTGTCGCCGCGGCGGTGCTGCAGGGCGGCGAGGCCGCCACGGCGCCGCCGCGGCTCCCCGGCCTCCCCGGCCGCGTCGGGCTCCTGACGTCGGGCGCGGCACGGCTGCTCGGCTGCCTTGCGGCAGACGCGGATGGCCAACTCGCCTGGCAACCGCTCGGTGCGACGCGGCCCGTGGCCTTCGCCAAGACGGCCGCCTCTGCATCGATCGATTACGTCGGACTCGATGTTGTTGGCGGACCAGGCATCGTGCTCTCGCGTCAGGGCCGCTCCGGCGACTGGACCGTCGTCGACGTGATCGCGGATGGCCCTGCGGCCCGCGACGGCCGGCTCCACGTTAGTGAGCGGGTGGCGACGATCGCGGAGGGGGCCTCCGGCAAGCCCGTCGACCTCGCGACGGCGAAGGCCGACGCGGTCAGGCTGCTCCTTGTCGGTCCGGTCGGGTCGATGGTGCGGCTTGGCGTGTCGCGGGAGGCCGGCACCGAGGAGATCGTGCTGGTCCGCGATCTTCAGGGACGAGATGACCTTGCCGGCGCCGCCGCCAAGGATGTGCTCGATCGCGCCCTGGCAGTGCAGCGGACGCTCGGCGGGCAGTCGACCCCGAGGCCGGCGACGGTGCACCTGATCACCGGCGAATCGTTCGCCTGTGAAGTGCTCGGCGCGGATGAACAGACCGTTCGGGTCGGTGCTGGCGATCGCGGCGAACTGGTGATCCCCGGCGACAGCGTGCGGGCCCTCGAACTCTCCTCAGCCGGCGTGCGACCGATCCTCAAGCAGAAACTCGCCCGGCTCCTCACGGTGCCGCGAACACAGCAAGCCTCTCCCCCCACGCACGTGCTGCGGATGGCGGGGGGCGACTATCTCCGCGGCAGGCTTGTCGGCATCGATGCCGAGACCGTCCGGTTCGACATGGCCGGCGAGGTGAAGCCGCTCCCCCGCCGCGACGTCGCCCGGGTCATTCGCCTGGCAACCTCCGACGAGTCGCCGCCCCACCTCCGTGCGGCACTGGCAAACCGCGACGGGCTGCCGCTCGTCGTTGTCGGTGGCGACGGCCGTCGGCAGGCGATCGCGGCCACGGGACTGCGGGCGGACGCCGTGGTCGGCGATAGCCCCGTGCTCGGGCCTACGACCGTGCCGCTCGCCGGGGCGGTGAAGGTGCTCCTTGGCGACGCGATCGAAGAGGCGTCGGCGGCGGAACCACTGCCCTACGCCCAGTGGGTGCGCCGTCCGGCCGCGGCGGCGAAGGCCTCCTCGGATGGACGGATTCCCTGACGACCAGGATGGTCCTGATTCTCAGGCGGCCGGCGTGGGGAGGAGTTCAGGAGCCTTTGGCTCCAGCTTGGTGCCGGGGGCGGCGGGGAGGCTTGCCGGCACGGGCTCGGCTCGGGTGGCTGGGTCGCGGGCCGGCAGCTGCTGGGCCGGTGCATCGGCCCCGAGTTCGGCGAAGTTCTGTGAGACCGCCCCGCGGCTGAAGACGCCCGGCCGCGAGTGGCCGTAGTCGAGGTAGAGGCTTGCATCCCGCTGGCGGGCCCGGCGGTGGGCGTCGAAGTAGGCCTTGCCTGGCCACGGCCCTTCGGCGAGGAACACGCCGTTGTATTCCAGCAACGATCCCTTGCGGAAGTGAAGCTGCGAGATCGAGCGGTTGTAGTCGACGAGCGATCGGTAGTAGGAGCTCTCCGCCTCGGCACGCCGCCGCTGGGCGTCGAGAAGCTGGTCGAGGGTGACGGTGTTGGCGTCGTAGGCGGCCTGCACGGCCTCCACCTGTCGCTCGGCGGCGACGCGACGATTGAAGTTGGTCTGGGCGAGGGCGAAGTTGGTGTCGACGTTACGGACCGCCTCGACGAGGGCGTGCGAGGCCTCGAGCTCTTCGTCTTGAAGTCGGGCCCGTTCTCGGGCGAGCTGCAGCTGGAAGTGCCGAACCGTCGCCAACTCGCGGCGGAAGCCGAGCGGCATCTGGAACTGAGCCCCCGCCTGCCATTCCTGGAACTGACCGCTGAACAGGGTCGAGTAGGCGTCGGTGCCGACGAGTGGGTCTGGATTGGCTCCGCCGTCGGCGTTGTAAGGGTTGTAGTTCTGGTTGATCAGCTGCTCACCCATGCCGAGGAACCGCCAGCGGCCCACCATGTCGAGCCGCGGTAGGATCAGGTTCTTGGCGGCGACCAGCTCGAGTTCTCGCTGCTTGATCACCCACTTCTGCTTGCGGAGTTCTGCCGACCGAGACAGTGCTTCGACGAGCGACTGCTGCCAATCGAAGGAGATCCGGGCCGTCGTCGGCTCATCGGCGGGGCGGATCAGCCGGCCGTCGCTCGCCGAGATCCCCATCATGTATCGCAGCCGGTTTTCGCAGCGGTAGACGTCGGTGAGGGCCTGCTCCACCTCGCTGCGGAAGAAGAAGTACTGCTCGCGGGCCTGGGCCTCCTTGTCGGCCTCGCCGCCGCGCGACTGCTCGACGTAGAGGGCGTGGACCTTCCGCCAGGCCTCGAGTGAGCTGTCACGGCCCGCCTTGCGGGCCTCGAGGTTGCGGTAGGCGAAGTAGAGTTCCCAGTACGACTGCTCGGTGTCGCTGATGAGGTTGCGGACACCGGCCTCGAAGTCGGCCAGGGAGATATCAGCGTTGATCCGGGCGAGAAGCACGCCGCGGAACAACGGCCGGCCAAAGAGGTTATCGAACGGGTCCGGACCGGCGATCCGGTTGTACGTGACGCCGGCGCCCTGGAGGAGCGGCTGGTTGAACGAGAAATCGTAGTTGGTCGTCCAGGTCGCTGGGATTTCCCGAATCGGTGAGTTGTTGTTGTCGTAGATGGTGGAGTTGGCGAAACCCCACGTGGCACCGGTCGCGGTTCGTTTCTGGATGCCCGACGTCCAGTTGCCTTGGTCGCCCAGCAACTTCTGCTGGAAGATGAGTGCCCCGGTCGGATTGACGTTTTGCGGCCGGTTCTGTCGCTCCCAGGTGAGCGAACTGGTGAGCTGGGCGTCGAACAGCGCCAGGGCGGCCTCGACGCCGCGGAACGGCTCGGTCTCGGTGATCGCGGGGTCGTAGATGGTCGGCGTCTGCTGGGGGCTCGTGAGCAGCGACACGGCCGGCTCGCCGGTCTGCGGGCGGGGGCCGCCGAAACTTGCGAACCGGCCGCCGAGATTGCGGAGGACTTTACCGTTCTCGAGTGAGGTGCGGATCGCCTCTTCGAGCGACAGTTCCCAGATGTTGTCGAAGCTCGGGTTCGAGAGCGTCAGCGGGTCGACGGCTCCGGCCGCTTCGTCGAGCGGCGGCTGGTCGCTGTCGGGATACTCGAGCTTCTGGATCGAACCCACATAGTGCGACAGGTCGCCGTCTTCAAAGAAGTAGAACGGCTGCCGCGGCGCACAGCCGCTCGCGACGAGCGTAAGGCTCGTGACGGCTACCCAGAGCTGTTTTGCGAGTCGCTTCACGGCAGGCACCGGCGGGGGCCGGCGGTCTCGGGGTCGAAACCTGTCTCAAAATGCCGCCGCTGCGCCCAAGGGGACTTCGCCGCTGGTGAAAGCGGCGGCATCCCGACACGTCGCCCCCCGACTCCGTGTCCGCACCGCGTGCACCGAGGCGCAGCGGCAGCATGTCTGGTATCGGCCGGTATAGCCCGCAAACTTGGAGCAATCGTCAAACTCGACTCGCGTGCCGGCAGACTGGGCAAGCCAGGTCGGCCGATGCTCAGCGGCCGGGCCATCCCGGAGTCACGGCGTCACTCACGGCTTCTCCATCCCGCCAGACGAACCGGGCCGAGACCCCCGGAAACCGGGCGATCATGGCCGGGCCGTGTTCGTGCCCCAGCACGCTCGCCGCCGTGGCAACCGCGTCGGCCGTCGTGCAGTCGGGGGCGATCACCGTGACCGCCGCCGGCCCGGCGACACCAAGGCCTGTTCGTGGATCAACGATGTGGCTCCACCGCCGACCCTCGATCTCGACGAACTGCCGTGCGTCGCCAGAGGTGGTGATCGCGGCGTTCTCCAGCACGACCACCTGGCCGGTTCGGTCGCCCGGCATCGGGGCCACCTCGATCCGCCAGCCGTCGGCTCCCGGGGGCGCCGCCGAGACGGCCACGTCGCCCGACGCGTCGACCATGGCCGAGGCGATGCCGCGGCCGGCGAGCACCGTGAGCACGCGGTCAGCCGCGTAGCCCATACCGATGCCCCCCGGGTCAAGCCGCATGCCGGCCCGCGTCAGCGACGCCGTGCGGGCCTCGCGGTCGAGCAGGACCGCAGCCCCATCCACGGCGCTGCGGGCGGCGACGAGCTTGTCTTGCCGTGGCAGGTACCCAGACCGCCGCGACTGTCGCCAGAGCGTGGTGAGTGGTCCGACCGTAATGTCAAAAGCCCCATCGGTGAGCCCACGGATCTCGTCGGCCCTGTCGAGCACGGCCCAGAGGTCATCGCTTACGCGGATGGGCTCCCGCGTCGGGGCGGCCGCCGAGAGCTGCGAGAGTTCACTCTCCGGGTTGTAGTCGGAGAGGATGCGTTCGAGCCG
>Ga0164293_10002587_pt1 | contig 15349 bp, 14 predicted proteins | sample GEODES118metaG_FD_111487 | JGI IMG/M metagenome (GOLD analysis project Ga0164293, IMG submission 111487) | Eutrophic lake water microbial communities from Lake Mendota, Wisconsin, USA - GEODES118 metaG | ecosystem: Environmental > Aquatic > Freshwater > Lake | place: USA: Lake Mendota...
CTAAAGAATGAGTTAACCAATTCAGCTGCAATAGCGATAAAAATTCAAATCGTTCCTGGTGATTTGTGTGATGACAGTACATCTGTTCGATTGATGGATGCCATCACAGCTCAACAAGGGATTAATCTGTTGATCAACAATGCAGGGATTAGCCAATTCAAGAGCTTTGCGCAGCAATCAGATAAGGACATCACACAGTTGATGCTAACCAATCTTGTCTCCCCAATGCTCGTATGCAAAAAATTGCTTCCTCTTTTAATGAAAGAACCCTCACAGATCATCAATATCGGATCTATCTTCGGTTATTTAGGGTTTCCAGGGTTTTCTTCTTACTGTGCCAGTAAGTTTGGCCTGCGAGGCTTTTCTCAATCTCTGAGAAGAGAGTTATCCGACACATCTGTATCAGTCAGGTACTTCGCCCCGCGCGCCACCAAAACAAGCATCAATTCAGATCAAGTGATGCAAATGAACGCTGAACTTAAAACAGATGCAGATACACCCAAGGAAGTTGCCCGAGAATTCATGAAGTTTTTGGGTGGTAATGCCTGGGAAAAGAAACTAGGTTTTAAAGAATCATTTTTTGTCTTCATGAATCAATTATTCCCAAGCATTCCCGACAAAGCCATTCAGGGTCAACTTCCAATCATCAACAAGTATCTAAATAAATAATCACGAGGTTTATATGAACATCATTAAAAAAATACCAGCCGCTCTTATGATTGGTTTAACTCTTATCAGCTCAATAGCTATTGCGGGTGTTGAAGAAGACGTCAGCACCATTCAAAAGGAATGGGAAAAGGTCAAGTATCAAAGCCCTGAATCAAACCATGAAAAAGGCTTTGAATCATTGATCAAAGAAGCCAATCAATTGGTGGCTCAAAATCCAAATCGTGCCGAGATTCTGATTTGGCAAGGCATTGTTGAATCTAGCTATGCAGGGGCAAAAGGTGGATTGGGTGCATTGGCACATGTGAAAAATGCCAAAAAGATTTTTGAAAAAGCTCTTGAAATCAATCCCACTGCTTTAGATGGTTCTGCATACACAAGTTTGGGGTCGCTCTACTACCAGGTTCCAGGTTGGCCAATTGGTTTTGGAGATGACAAAAAAGCGGCTGAGTACTTAAAGAAAGGTTTGAGCATCAATCCTGACGGCATCGACCCAAATTACTTTTATGCTGACTATTTGTTCAGAAGTGGCGATTACTCAGGCGCCGAAAAATCTTTGCGTAAAGCTTTGCAAGCACCTGCCAGAAATGGTCGCAAAGTAGCCGATGATGGTCGTCGCAAGGAAATCAATCAATTACTTGAAAAAGTAGCTGAAAAACGAAAATAATGAGCCAGGTTAATCGATTAAACTATTTGAATTGGATAGTTAATCTTTAAGGAAAAGGTCATCAAGCGGTGAGAATTTTATTGGTAGAAGACGATGAATTACTCGCATCAGGTTTGATCACTGCATTAACACGTGCCAATCATCATGTGGATCATGTCGGGGATGGCCAAAAAGCCATCCACGCATTGACTGATGGTGAATTTGATATCGTAATTTTAGATTTAGGCTTGCCGAAAGTAGATGGCACTGAGGTACTCAAAACCATTCGTCAAAAAGGCAGTCATATTCCAGTATTGATTTTGTCTGCCAGAGACGCCACCAAAGATCGTATTTTAGGTTTGGACTTAGGGGCCGATGACTACCTCACCAAGCCATTTGAATTAGATGAATTGCTTGCAAGAATTCGGGTTCTGGAACGACGTCGCAGCGGCAACACTGTCAATCAATTAAAAATTGGTGATTTAGTCATTGATCTCACCTCTCTATCCGTGACTTGGAAAGGCACCCTTCTGGATTTACAGCGCCGTGAATTTGCCTTGCTGAAGAAGTTAGCAGAAAGTCCACATCAGGTTTTCAATCGATCTCAGCTTGAAGACACGCTGTACGGTTGGAGTGATGGCGTTGAGAGCAACACCATCGATGTTCATATTCATAATTTACGTAAAAAAATCAGCCCAAATATCGTTAAGACACTTCGTGGTGTTGGTTACAGAATTGGTGACATAGAAGAATCATGATTTATTTTTCAATTAGAAAAAGATTGCTACTTTGGATATTTTTATCCATGATCCTGATTTTGAGTGGCATGGGTCTTGCTGCTCACTTTGTCACTGAACATGAATCAGAAGAGATTTTCAGTGCACGACTAGCAACCTCTGCCCGCGTATTAGAAGTTCTGGCTGCCAAACAACTCGAGCATGCCACGATCACCAATCCGATCATCATTGAGTTACCTGATGAATTAGAGCACCAGCATTCATCAACAGAAGAAATCAGCGGTCACCCTTACGAAAGTAAGATTTCTTATCAGATATGGCACAGCAATGGAAAATTGCTGGCCAAGTCTGCCACAGCCCCAGACAAACCTCTGGGCCCTATGACTGAGGGTTTTGGCAAAAATCTAATTGGCGATGATTTATGGCAAGTGTTTCAACTCAAATCCGGTGATGTTTGGGTGATGGTTGCTGAAATGGATTCAGTCAGAGGCGAGATGGCTGGCGACTTAGGCGTGGCCATCATGACGCCATTGATCATTGGCTCACTATTGTTATTGATTGTGATTAATGTGATTGCCTATAGAAGCTTTCAACCTTTGCAAGCCTTGGCCAATGTCATTGCCGCTCGCGAACCCCAATCAATCAAACCTGTCAAATTATCAAAAACTCCTTCTGAACTCAAGCCCGTGATAGATGAGCTAAATCATCTGCTTGATCGCGTACAAAAAGCCTTCAAACGTGAGCAACAATTCATTGATGCCGCCGCTCATGAAATCAGAACACCAATCGCTGCATTGCAACTTCATATTGAAAACGCCGTTAACGCTAAAAATGATGCTGATAGAGATCAATCATTGGCAGAGGCTTTAAGCGGTCTTCGAAGAACCACCCGTTTGACCGAGCAACTATTGACCCTCAGTCGCGTCAGCGGCGCGACTGATCAAGAAAAACAGAAAATCTTATCCCTCGATGGTATTTGTAAAGAAGTTGTTAAAAATACCCAGCCACTCATCAGCCAACGCGGTCAAACGATTGAGTTACATGTAGGCGATGATTGCTTGATACAGGGTGAGCAGCACAAAATTGAGCGCGTGATACAAAATCTGATTGATAACGCCTCTCAATATGGCTCAGTGCACGGCCTTATTTCAGTTTCCTTGACCAAAGTGGCTAATACCATTCGTTTGCTTGTTAGTAATGATGGTGACACCATCCCTGATTCTGAAAAGATCAAAGTGTTCGATCCTTATTACAGAATCTTGGGCAGCAAATCATTTGGTAGCGGTTTAGGTCTTGCGATTGTCAAAGAAATCATCCAGCAGCACAAAGGATCGATTCGAATCGAGGATAAGTCTGAGGGCAATGGCGTTCAAGTGGTTGTTGAATTCAAGAGCGCGAATTAATCAAACCACCTTTGAGTACTTGGCCTCGGTTTGAAAGTCTCTCAAGTGTTTATCGAACACCATGGCAACCCGCCTAACCAGTAAGCGGCCCTTGGTGGGCACATGGATTTTTTTGCCCCGCCATTCTAGGAGCCCAGCCTCTTCCAGCTCTTTGAGAGCTGGTAATTCTCTTGAGAAGTAGGTTTCAAAATCAATCTGATGTTTGCTTGCAAACGCTCTTGTGTCTAATTCGAATTGGCACATCAGCTCACCAATTAATTCGCGTCTGAGTAAATCATCCTTGTCTAACCTCATTCCTCGCATGGTTGGCAATTGATGTTGATCCAAGGCCTGGTAATAGCCTTCAAGAGTTTTAACGTTTTGTGGGTAGGTATCGTCCACCTTGCCAATTGATGAGATGCCAAAAGCCAAGAGGTCACATTCCGCTTGAGTTGAATATCCTTGGAAGTTACGATGCAAACGCCCTTCTTTTTGCGCAATCGCTAACTCATCATCTGGCTTAGAAAAATGATCCATGCCAATAAACACAAATCCCGCTTCATTGAGTTGCTCAATGGTGTTGGCCAAGATATCTAATTTATCTTTGGCCATGGGCAATTGATGCTCTGCAATCCGTCTCTGTGGCTTAAAAATAGTTGGTAGATGTGCATAACTATAGACAGATAAACGATCAGGGTTCATCGCAATCACTGTATTGACGGTCTCTCTAAATGTTGCAGGGGTTTGCTTGGGCAAACCATAGATCAAGTCCACGCTGACTGAATTAAATCCATGCTTTCTAGCCCAATCAATCACATCCTTGGTTTCTTGAATCGTCTGAACTCGATGGACCGCTTGTTGAACTTCTAAATTAAAGTCTTGCACACCCAAACTGATGCGGTTAAATCCCAACTTCGCCAATAGTTTAATGTCAGCCTCACTGACACGGCGCGGATCAATCTCAATCGAGTACTCCCCGCCCTCTTGCAATTCAAAATGCTCTTTGGTGTGGTGCATCAACTCAGTCATTTCTTCGTGAGATAAAAATGTGGGTGTACCACCACCCCAATGAAGTTGCGTCACTGGTATTTTTTGATGGACACCCATCGCCTGGGTGACGAGATTCATTTCTTTGGCCAAATATTTGATGTACTTTGCGCTTCGACCATGATCCTTGGTGATGATTTTGTTACATCCACAGTAGTAACAAATGTTCGGGCAAAACGGCAGATGAAAATACAGTGAAATAGGTTTTTGATGGGTGGCGCATCGCTGTAATGCGTCGATGTAGTCCGCTTGATTGAACTGGCCATTGAATCGATCAGCCGTTGGGTAAGACGTATAACGCGGTCCATTGATGTCAAAGCGCTTTAAGAGCTCAGGCTGAAACAATGGCTCAGGACTTGCTGGGGCTAAGACAGAAGGCTGCTCTATAAAAGTCATGGGGGCCATTTTAAGCCCCCATGATTTAGTCCAAATTGATGAAAATCAAATGGATTGGTTTAAGTTAGGTAAATTAACTAAGAGTACGATCCATTAGCCATTCACAGGCATGCTAAAGCTTGGACCTTGAGCAATGGTTTCTGGCCAACGCTGAGTCACAGCTTTCATGCGAGTGTAGAAACGCACACCTTCTGGACCATGCACATGGTGATCGCCAAATAGGCTGCGCTTCCAACCACCAAATGAATGGAAGGCCATTGGTACCGGAATAGGCACGTTAACACCCACCATGCCCACTTGAATACGACTCACAAATTCACGAGCGGTATTACCGTCTCTGGTGAAAATCGCTGTGCCGTTACCGTATTCATGATCATTGATTAACTGAATGGCTGTCGCAACATCTTCCACACGCATCACGCTCAATACTGGGCCAAAGATTTCTTCTTTGTAGATGCTCATATTAGGCTTCACGTTGTCAAATAAACAACCGCCCAAGAAGAAGCCGTTTTCACAACCAGCCACTTTTAAGTTACGGCCATCCACCACCAATTTAGCGCCCTCTTTAACGCCAGCGTCGACATAGCCTGTGACCTTGTCCAAATGAACTTTGGTCACCAATGGACCCATTTCAGCGCCCGGGGTTAAACCATTATCAACTTTGAGTTTCTTGATACGAGTAGCGAGTTTCTCAATCAAAGCATCAGCCACATTACCCACGGCCACTGCTACTGAAATCGCCATGCAACGCTCGCCAGCAGAACCGTAAGCAGCGCCCATCAAAGCATCAACCGCTTGATCCAAATCAGCATCAGGCATCACGACCATATGATTTTTTGCTCCGCCCAAAGCTTGAACGCGCTTGCCATTTTTAGCAGCTGTTTCATAAATGTAAGAAGCAATTGGTGTTGATCCAACAAAGCTGATCGCCTTGACATCAGGGTGGTTCAACAATGCGTCCACAGCAGTTTTATCGCCCTGCACAACGTTAAAGACACCTTTTGGCAAACCAGCTTCTTCCAACCACTTAGCAGCCAACAAGGTGGCTGAAGGGTCCCTTTCTGAAGGCTTAAGTACGAATGTGTTGCCAGCGGCAATCGCTACTGGGTACATCCACATCGGCACCATCGCTGGGAAGTTGAATGGCGTGATACCTGCACACACGCCAAGCGCTTGACGCATGGTCCATGCATCCATGCCCTTGGCGATTTGCTCGGTGTACTCACCCTTTAAAAGCTGAGGAATGCCACAAGCAAAATCCACCACTTCCAAACCACGCTGAATCTCGCCTTTGGCGTCATCAAATGTTTTACCGTGTTCACGGGTGATCACTTCTGCCATTTCGTCAAGACGAGCTTCGATGATGGCCTTGAAATTGAACATGACCTTGGCGCGGCGCGTCACAGGGGTGGTTGACCAGGCCGGGAAAGCAGCTTTGGCTGCAGCAACCGCTTTGGCAACTCCGTCGATCGAAGCCAGCTCTACATTTGCACGAACTTGACCTGTTGCAGGCTCATATACTGGGGCTGTTGAGCCACCAAAATGAATGACCTCACCATTAATATGGTGTCCAATAGTTTCTGACATTTTGTCTCCTACTTCATTTATATTCTTAGAATTACTACTCTACCGATATTCTACCCAATTGACGGTTTTTAGACTTTTTCTCACACTTTTTGCAGCGGTATTGGCCTTAGGGCAATTATCAGCATGCGCCTTGGTGGCAGCCTATCCTTTGACAGCTGCTAGCGTCGGCTCCACAGTGACAACGGGTAAGAGCTTGACAGACCATGCCGCATCCGAGGGCACTGGACATGATTGTTCGGTGATGCGGGTATTTGAGGGTAAAAATGTCTGTGAAAAACACTTAAAACCCAGTGAAGTTCCAGTTCAAGACTTCAGTCGCCAACAGAGGGTTGTGCCCAATTAATTGCCTGGGGCTTATTTCAATAGCCTAGAATTACTGCAGGGTATCTTTTAAGGCCGGAAAGACCGGCAAAGAAACCACCTCAATGCCCTCTTCACGAAGCTCAGCGGTTTCATCAACCGTGGCATGGCCACGAATACTTCTTTCAGGTGCTTCTTGGTAGTGTATTTTTCTGGCTTCTTCAGCAAAGTCCCGACCAACATCTTCAGTCTTATTGATGAACTCTCTCATCGCCTTCATAACGGTGGCCTGCACCTGCGCTTGGAAGTGCGCTTGTTCTGAGCCAGTCAAAACCATCGACTGACCTGCGTTGCTGTTCATGCCATCAGCGTTATTGGTTTGGACTGGTGATTGATTAGCGGGCAACAATTCACGACTGGCGCGCTTAGAAATTCGTGGGGCAGAAGGTAAACGCACAATTTCTTTGCTATCGCAGACAGGGCAAGTGAGCAAACCTGTTTCTTGCTGAGACACAGCATCGGCTTCAGAGGCAAACCACCCCTCAAAGTGGTGGTCTAGATGGCAAGCGAGGTTATAGACTTTCATAGGATAAAGCTAACTTATGACAAATTGATATATTTATTATTCTAAGCGCTTAATTGATTTCCGTTTTATTTCTGATTTATTTCTGGTTTATTTCTGATTTGTTTCTCTTTTATATATCTATTTTTAATTGGCTCAAAGTTGTTTGAGGCGCCTGGCCAGGTGATAAACAGAGATGATGGTTTTCACATCGGTGATCGCGCCACTGGCAATCCACTCATGCATTTCATCCAAGGTAGCGGCAAACACATCCAAAAATTCACCTTCATCCAAGGCTCGCTCACCCAGAGTCAAATCTTTGGCCAGGTATACATCGATGATTTCGGTTGAATAAGAAATCACCGGATGAATTCTTCCAAGAAATTCCCAAGATTTGGCCGAATAACCCGTCTCTTCCAAAAGTTCGCGTTGAGCGCACAAGAGTGGATCTTCATCAAGATCTAATTTCCCCGCGGGAATCTCAATCATGGCGGTGTCTACGGGGTATCGGAATTGTCTTTCAAGCAGAATGCGGCCATCGTTCAGAATGGGCATGATCGCAACTGCACCGGGGTGAATCAAATACTCACGAAACGTTGTATTGCCATCCGGTAACCGAACGATGTCTTTTTTTAAATGCAGGAATTTTCCAGAATAAACATCTTCGGAGGATGTTTGATGCTCACGCAAATGTTCATCAGATTTGGGTAAATCAGAAAAACTTTTTTCTGGCTTAGGGTTTGACTCAGAAGAGCTCATGAAGCAAATGAGGTAAAGAGTAGTTTAGCCACGAGGATCATGGCGGTGCTTCATGAGAAAGCGCCAAGTAAATCCTGGGAAAGCAGCCACCAAGAATAAGCACAAACTGACTGCGAAGAATTCCCAACGCTTTGGAAAGACATTACCAATCATGCTTTCCAATGAATATCCAATCAAACCAATCAAAGCGTACCAAATGCCCATTTCCAATAAGCACCAACCCACATGCTTATCTTGAACTGTTTTAAAGAATAAAAATTTAGGGCTGGTATATGCGGCATTGGCAGCCATCAAGGCCACCAAAATCAAGATCCAAGATTCAATGCTTAAGCTAGCGGGTGCCATGATTAACTCAATAAGGTGGTTGACATGGCACTTAAGCAAAGAGCCATCAATGTTGCTGGGAAGATACCACACAACAGAACAAATAGGCCGTTCAAGGTGAACACGGTTTTAATAACCAAGCCACCTTCGATTGACGCTGTTTGGATTGGCTCATCAAAGTACATGCATTTAACAACACGCAAGTAATAGAATGCGCCCACCAATGAAGCCATCACAGCGGCGATTGCAAGATACAAATGACCACTGTCAATCAAAGCCTCAAGGATTGATAACTTGGCAGCAAAGCCAACCGTTGGAGGAATGCCCGCCAAAGAGAACATCAAAATCAAGCCAACGAAAGCCATCCAAGGATGGCGACGGTTCAGACCCTTCAGATCGTCCAATGTTTCGCATTCATAACCTTTGCGAGACAACATCATCAACAATCCAAACGACCCTAAAGTGGTTAACACATAAGTCACTGCATAGAACAACGCAGCGCTGTAAGCGTGCTCATCAAAAATCGATAACATGCCAAGAATCATGAAGCCCATGTGAGCAATTGTTGAATACGCCAACATTCTCTTGAGATTGGTTTGTGCAATCGCAGTCAAGTTACCAATCACCAAAGACATCACCGCCAAAATCATGATCATGGGTTGCCAGTCATGAGTCAATGGCAATAAGCCACCCACCAATAAGCGGAACAACAATGCGAAAGCAGCGACCTTTGGTGCACCAGCAATCAACAATGTCACAGCAGTTGGCGCGCCTTGGTACACATCAGGCACCCACATATGAAACGGTGCAACGCCTAACTTGAATGCCAAGCCCGACACAATGAACACCACCGCAAAAGCCAATACCAAGCGGTTGATGCGTTGATCGCCCACCGCTTTTAAGATCTCATCAAGATCAAGGCTGCCTGTGGCGCCATAAAGCATTGACATGCCATACAACAAGAAACCAGAAGCCAAAGCACCCAAGATGAAGTACTTCATTGCAGCCTCAGTACTCAAGGCAGAGTCACGCTTCATCGCCACCAAGGCATAAGTTGGCAAAGCCAACAACTCAAGGCCTAAATAAAGCGTTAATAGATTGGAGCCAGAGATCATCACGCATTGGCCCAATAAGGCCAAGAGAGTTAGAACAATGAAATCTACTCTGAATAAACCACGATCAATCAAATACTGCTTTGAATAAATCAAAGTCACAAAGACAGCCAAACAAGCCACTGACTTGAGGATGCTCGATAAAGCATCGACCACAAACATATCATTGAAGGCATGCACAGGTTGATCCACAGACTGCAAACCAAAAGCAAAAGTCAGTCCAAGTAACAGGGCCAAACTGATTTTATAAGCGAGTTCAGTGCCACGTGGAGCATAAAAAATATCATCGTCAGATGCCTGAGGCTCATTCATGAAAACAGTCATTAATAGCAAACATGCCACTGTCAGGAGCACCAGCTCCGGCAACATCGCAATGAGATCAATCGATTGCATATATATGTCTTTCCTCTTTCAGGATCAAAGTTTGCTCACTGCCACGTGCTTTAAAAGCTCGATAACAGAAACATGCATCACATCTGTGAATGGTTTTGGATAAACGCCCATGCCAATCGTGAAAATGGCCAAGACACTCATGATTAAAAATTCACGCGCATTAATATCAGTTAACTCTGCAACCTGTTGATTGCCCACGTCGCCAAAAAACACTCGCTTGGTCATCCATAAAGAATAAGCAGCGCCTAGGATCAAGGCGGTCGCTGCCAAGATACCAATCAAGAAGTCGTAATCAACGGCTGCCAAAATGACCATGAACTCACCCACAAAACCCGAAGTTGCTGGCAGTCCGCAATTGGCCATGGCAAATAACACGGCAAAGGCTGTGAATTTAGGCATGGTGTTGACCACACCACCGTAATCAGCAATTTGGCGAGAGTGCATGCGGTCATAGAGCACGCCAATGCTCAAGAACATCGCAGCAGAAATAAAACCGTGAGAAATCATTTGCACAATCGCACCCTCAACACCCATTGGGTTGAAGATGAAGAATCCCAAAGTAACGAAACCCATGTGTGCAATCGATGAATAAGCAACGAGCTTTTTCATATCAGCTTGTACCAAGGCTACTAAACCAATGTAGATGACTGCCACCAATGACAGCACAATCACAGCAGGTGCTAAGTATTGGCTTGCATCTGGTGCAATCGGTAATGAGAATCTCAAGAAGCCATACGCACCCAACTTCAACATGATCGCAGCCAAGACCACTGAACCACCCGTTGGCGCTTCTACGTGCGCATCAGGTAACCAAGTATGCACTGGCCACATTGGCACCTTGACCGCAAAGGCCATGAAGAATGCGCCAAAAATGAGAATTTGCTCAACGATGTCTAGTTTGGCTTTGTGCCAAGTCAGAATATTGAATGTATCTGTCACGTTGTACAAATACAAAATAGCCACCAATGTTAAGAGCGAGCCCAGCAAGGTATACAAGAAGAACTTGAAGGCTGCATACACTCGGTTTGGACCGCCCCACACACCAATGATGATGTACATCGGGATCAACGTTGCTTCAAAGAAAACATAGAACAACAAGCCGTCCAATGAAGAAAATACGCCAATCATCAAACCAGACAAAATCAAGAATGCGGCCATGTATTGCGATACGTTGACTGTGATCACTTCCCAAGCTGCCACCACAACGATCACAGTGATGAAGGCTGTTAGAACCACGAACCACATTGAAATACCGTCAACACCTAAGAAGTAATTGATGTCATAGCGCGGGATCCAAGACACTTGTTCCACAAATTGCATGGCCGCAGTGCTTGTATCAAAACCTGTGATCAATGGCAAAGTTACGGCAAAGCTGACCAAAGAAGCAATCAATGCCATGATGCGAACATAGCCCTTGTTGCTGTCTGAACCAGTGAACAAAATAATTAAACCGAAAATAATCGGTAACCAAATTGAGTAAGAAAGAATCATATCGGGGCGCTCTGTCTATTGTTTTATTTAATGGAGCCCAAGTGGGTATATAAAATCCAGCCGATCAAAGCAATCAAGCCAATAATCATCGCAAATGCATAGTGATACAGATAACCTGATTGAACTTGACGCACATTGGCTGAGAACCAAGCAATCACTCGTGTACTGCCGTTCACAATCAAACCATCAATCAACCCCTGATCTGCACGCTTCCACAAACCAGTACCCAAGACTCTTGCGCCCTTGGCAAATACGGCTTGATTGAAGTCATCCATGTAGTACTTGTTATCAAGAAGCGTCTTAACTGGTGCTAGCACACGCGCAAAGAAAGCTGGAATCTGTGGCAACCACAGATAAAAGACTGCAGCCGTCACCACGCCACCCAGCGCTAAATACAAAACAGGTGTGTGCAATGAGTGAGCCACCATGCCCATAGGACCGGTGAAGGCAGCGGCCAATTCTTTCATGGCAAGGTGCTTGGTCGCATCGACAAAAATAGCATTACCAAAGAAGTCGCCAAACAACATTGGACCAATCGTGAAATAACCCACAATCACCGATGGAATCGCCAAGAGAACCAATGGCAATGTCACCACCCATGGAGACTCATGTGGCTTCTGACCTGGTGCTAAACCATGATGGTGATCATCGTGGTGATCGTCTTTGGCGTCATGAGCGTCATGGCCATGGTCGTGATGAGCTTGACCGAAGCGCTCTTTGCCATGGAACACCAAGAAATACATTCTGAATGAATAGAAGGCTGTGATGAACACACCTGCCATCACTGCAAAGAAAGCAAAGTCAGAACCAGTGATGGTGCTCTTAGCAACCGCTTCAATGATTGAATCTTTCGAATAGAAACCTGAGAAGAAAGGTGTACCAATCAAAGCCAATGAACCCAGTAAAGATGTGAACCAGGTGATTGGCATGTACTTCCACAAACCACCCATGTTGCGCATATCTTGATCATGGTGCATGCCCATGATCACACTACCCGCTCCTAAGAACAGCAAAGCCTTAAAGAATGCGTGTGTCATTAAATGGAATACAGCGATTGGGTAAGCAGATACACCCAAAGCAACTGTCATGTAACCAAGCTGTGACAAAGTTGAATAAGCCACCACGCGCTTGATGTCGTTTTGCACAATACCCAAGAAACCCATGAACAAAGCAGTGATTGATCCAATGATCAAAACAAATGACAAAGCAGCATCCGACAGTTCAAACAATGGTGACATACGACTCACCATGAAAATACCAGCGGTCACCATGGTCGCCGCGTGAATCAAAGCAGAAATCGGTGTTGGACCTTCCATAGAGTCTGGCAACCAAACGTGCAATGGGAATTGCGCTGACTTACCCATCGCACCAATGAACAAGCAAACGCAAGCCACTGTGACCAAATTCCAATTGGTGCCAGGCAAGACTTGTTGAGCCAATAAGTCTTTTTGCGCAAACACGCCGTCATAACTCATGCTGCCGGTGTAAGCCAACAAAAGACCAATGCCCAGAATGAAGCCAAAGTCACCCACACGGTTGACCAAGAAGGCTTTCATATTGGCAAAAATAGCCGTTGGTCGCTTGTACCAGAAGCCAATCAATAAATAAGAGACCAAGCCCACAGCTTCCCAGCCAAAGAACAACTGCAAGAAGTTATTGCTCATCACCAACATCAACATGGAGAAGGTGAACAAAGAAATATAGGAAAAGAAACGGGCATAGCCCTCATCCTCTGCCATGTAGCCAATGGTGTAAATGTGCACCATCAATGAAACAAATGTCACCACCACCATCATCATGGCAGTCAATGGATCCACCAAGAAACCAACCTCTAGGCTCAACTCACCCAACTGCATCCAGGTATAGATGGTTTCATTGAATCTTGCACCGGCCATCACATCATTCAAGACCATGAATGAAAGGAGGCATGAAATTGCCACGCCCAAAATGGTCACAGTGTGTGCCGCTGAGCGACCGATGAGATTGCCTAAGAATTTTGTGCCAAATAAACCAGCGATCACAGCTCCCACCAATGGGGCCAGTGGAATGGCGAGCAACACAAGAGGGTTCAAGATTGGAGTAGTCATATGATCTGTCTTAACCCTTCAGTTGTCCGAGGTCTTCAGCATGGATCGTGTCTAGCTTACGGAACATCGTGACCAAAATTGCTAAACCAATGGCTGCTTCAGCAGCTGCCACGGTCAAAATAAAAAATACGAATACTTGACCAGCCATGTCTCCAAGATAGTGAGAGAAGGCAATGAAATTCAAATTAACGGCCAACAACATCAATTCCAAAGACATCAATAAAACAATGATGTTCTTACGATTCAAGAAAATGCCAACCACGCCAATTGCAAATAAGATGGCAGCTAACACTAGGTAGTGAGCCAAGGTGACTGTCATGAATAAATCCTTTTTCCGAAATGTCTCATCATCACTGTCCTAAGATTCTTTTTTGCTCGATGAATCAGCATTCATCGATTTAACTATGCGCACACGATCTTCTTTTCTGGTGCGAATCTGATCAGGAATATCTTGAGTTTTTGTGTCTTTGCGACGACGCAAAGTCAAAGCGACAGAAGCAATGATGGCCACCAACAAAATAACCCCGGCCACTTCAAAGCTGAACAGGTATTCGGTGTAAAGCAAGATACCCAATGCCTTGGTGTTATTGGCAGCCAATTCAGGATCCATGTTTCTGATGGGTTGAGTGGTGCCGATAAAGCCACGAATCAATACAATCGCCATTTCAGCAACAATGATGGCGCCCACCAAAGATGCCACCGGCATGTATTGCTTGAAGCCTTTGCGCAAATGATCTAAATCCAAATCCAACATCATCACCACGAACAAGAATAGGACCATCACCGCGCCAACGTAGACCAAGACCAACAGAATGGCTAAGAATTCAGCATGCAAAAGCATCCAAATAGCGGCTGCTGTGAAGAAAGATAAAACCAAGAACAAGGCAGCATGAACTGGATTGCGTGCAGTGATCACGCGCAAAGCCGCAATAATCAAAACTGTGGCAAAGATATAAAAGAAGATTGATTTAGGTTCTAGCATCATTTGTATTTAGCATCCGCTGTTTTGTTGGCAGCGATTTCGTCCTCGTAACGATCACCCACTGCCAATAACATGTCTTTCGTGAAATACAAGTCACCACGCTTCTCGCCGTGATACTCATGAATATGTGTTTCAACAATCGCATCCACTGGGCAAGCTTCTTCGCAAAAGCCGCAGAAAATACATTTGGTTAAATCGATGTCGTAACGAGTGGTTCTGCGCGTACCATCCTCACGTTGATCTGACTCAATCGTGATTGCCATGGCTGGACACACTGCCTCGCACAGCTTGCAAGCAATGCAACGCTCTTCACCATTCGGATAGCGACGCAAAGCGTGCAAACCACGGAAACGTGGCGACATCGGTGTTTTTTCTTCAGGGTACTGAACAGTGATCTTTGGCTTGAACAAATACTTGCCAGTCAAAGCCATGCCCTGCAATAACTCTTTCAAGAGTAGGCTGCTGAAGAATTCGCGGATACGTTGGAACATGTTTAAATCCTCGCCTTATTTCCAAATATTCCAGGGTGACAAGACCCAAGCGCCGACCAACAGGATCCAAAAGATCGAGATGGGAATAAATACCTTCCAACCCAAACGCATGAGTTGGTCATAGCGGTAACGTGGGAATGACGCACGCAACCAAATAAAACAAGATAAGAAGAAGAATGTCTTGGCAATCAACCAGAAGATACCTGGAATGTCGCGCAAGATGGGCAGATCAACAATTGGAGCCCAACCACCAAAGAATAGGATGGAGGTCAAAGCAGCAATCAAAATCATGTTGGCATATTCAGCCAAGAAGAACATCGCAAAGGCCATGCCCGAGTATTCAATCATGTGACCAGCAACGATCTCAGATTCACCCTCAACCACGTC
>Ga0164293_10002590_pt1 | contig 15342 bp, 21 predicted proteins | sample GEODES118metaG_FD_111487 | JGI IMG/M metagenome (GOLD analysis project Ga0164293, IMG submission 111487) | Eutrophic lake water microbial communities from Lake Mendota, Wisconsin, USA - GEODES118 metaG | ecosystem: Environmental > Aquatic > Freshwater > Lake | place: USA: Lake Mendota...
TGCACCCTGTTTGCCGATTATTGTTTTAAAGAATTCAATTAGTATCATTTCATCGACGGGTGGTAAAGCAGGTGGCGGAGCATAGGCTTCTAATATAAGCTCATGGTCATATAGACGGTCCCCCAATTCTCTAAGAGCTGATCCAATATCTAAATGTTTTAATGTCATCCAATGATATGGAGTCTTGTTGTGATTTAATACGATTGAAGGACGACCTGGGTTTTTTAAATTTAAGACTCCTTTAAGTCCATCTTCCCCTTGGTAATCAACCTTTACTCCATAATATTTACCATCTTTTCTTACTACTTGATATACTTGATCCCCTAAAAAAGTCATAACTACTCCCGGTCGAACTTCTGAATATCCATTAATTGTTGTCGCATAGAGTCGTCTTCCATTTTCAGTAGGGCGACCTTTTATTAATAAAACTGAGCCTCTTCCAATGTTCTCGTATAGCTTATCTGAGAATTTTTTTATATGTCTATTCATAGATTTATTTATTTTTTGATGATAAATAAATCTATAAAAATATAAATTGCCATGTTTTACAGAAGAATTGATTTAAGAAAATTATATGAGGCAGCTGATGACTTGTTATTAGACGGTATGCCTATTGATCCTACTGCTGCACCTAAGATGAGTGAGCCGATTGATACTATGACTCAAACTACCCCGGTTGCTAGCACTGATCAGGTTCAATCCTCAACTTCAACCGAAGAAGGTCCATCAGTATCTGACATAACTAATACTAAATCTGGAGACGAGAGAGTAAATATAGCAAAGGGAAATACTTATGCCTTTCCATTAACTCAATCTGATACCGATGAATTATTAAGTTTAGCTAAACAAGGAGCAGGAACTGAATGGAAATCATCTACTCCTTTAAAACCTTTAGCAGGCGGAAGAGACGGTGGCCCTGCGTCAATGACTCTAGGTCAGAGTGAGAAACCTGTCTATTTGAGTGTAAAATTAGTTAACAATAAATCTGAACAAAAGGCTCTTCCATTAACTTTAGAGGGAGACGACAGATATTATGTGGCATGGATAACTACTCCAGATGCCTTATTAGATAATTTAGATGCAGCAACTGATATTACTAATAGTGTAAAGGTTGCAGTTAAGACCCCAGTTGTCGATAAGGGTGGTAAAAACGTAGAGCATAGTTTACAGGTATGGAAAGATTATGAAGGAGGAACATCTCAAATGACATCAACAGATACTTTAAGTGATTCATCTTCTACTCCTCAAACTATGATGGACATCACCGGCGAGGAAGATACATATACTCCTGAAATCACTGATGTTGAAGTAGATACCGATTTAGCAATGCAAGCACCTGGAACATCCGCTGGATTTGATGCTACTGTAGAATCTGCTAGAGCAGTTAGTAGCTTTGATGAATATTTAAGAAGATCAAGATAATGAGTAGTATATTAAGCTATACTAATTACACTAAAATTAATTCCTTAAATGTAAACTCGATTTATGAAGGAGTTAGTTATGAATGCTCCCATGACGATAATGGAAAATTATTAAGCGGAAAAATTGATATCGATTGGAATAATGATTCCGATGGAGATGTAATAAAATTAAATCCGGTTAGACCAGTTAAATCAAGTAGGATTAGTACAATTGAAACCTTCGTTGGATATGCGTTAGAGGATCCAACAATTCCCGGAGAGACCAGATCCCATAGAGTTAAGAGATGTTTTTCAGAATTTGCTAAGGAATGGGACTCTATATCTGATCAAGATTTAAGAAACTTAATTGACTATACATATCCAGACTATCTTAGAGAAAAAAGCACTAACGTTGCTATTTTATTTGTAATGGGATCGAGCGCTCCTTTATCAGCTAGAATTGCAGAGGCTCTTAAAGAAATGTATTATAAGAGTGCCAAAATAATAGACATAACTAAGGCATATTATGGAGCAGACGTTAAAGATATCGTAGATTGGGAAAAGTACGATCAATCAGATGCTCGCACACAGGCAATGATTGATTCCTATATTAGAGGTTTCCAGACAACGTGGGATGCTAATGGAAGAAGAATCAATCCTAGAAGAAAATGGGAAGGATACATTAAAAAATCTTCAGGATTACAAGCAGGGGCTAGATCTCTTCTTAAGGCTGGACATACTGTAGATGAATATATTATAGATACTATTCGAAAGGAAATGATTAAGCATAAAGAAATTGTTAGAACTGGAGATATTAGACTAGCTAGAGCAACGTCACCTATGTTTTTAGCAATTGATGATCTTATTATTGGAGGATCAACCATGAGAAGTACTTTCGATATGTTATTAAGTGCAATATCTAACTCAGCTAACAAGATAGAGAGTCCAAGTATAATTTCAAGAGGATCTTGTGGATACGCTCTATTTTCATATGGAGATAAGATGTTTAGACGTTAATCGATCCAGATATCTATTTCTCCAATAATCCATTTTAAAAGCATAATACGATCCTTTGCCATCCGGCTTCTAATAAAAGATTCTTCTGAGTAATTTCCTTTCATCATAGCAGTGTAGCCGTCTTGATCATGTTTATCAATTAACTGCTCTTCCTCTTTTATTTTTTCAAGAATTTCATCTCGATTTTTCACCTTGATATATTTTTATATTTCTAAGAATATTTAATTTTACCATAAAATCTTAAATAAATAAAATAAAACCTTTAAAAATGACAGGTAGAGTTTTAAATTTCTTTGAATTTCAAGAAAAATATTCAACTGATGCTCAGCAAGATTCAGCTGCTTCTTATTCAGAATTCTCAACGGCCTCGGATAATTTCCAAACTGCTTTTGACGATGCATCATATGAAGGACCTCAATTAGGGCCAAAGCGACCAGTATCTGGCGGATCTGAGATGACTCCGGCACAACCCGGAGAATCAGGAGCTCCTGCATTTAACTCAACTTCATCTGGGATAGAGGCACCTGAATATACAGAAGGAAGTGAAGATGGAGGCTTAGATCCAGAAGCCGATGGGGATGTATCTAATCCTACATTCGGTAACTATAGCCCAGATTCTTCTGGAAATCCTGAAGAGGACGACGAAGCAGAAGACGATAGTGAAGATGACGAAGACGATAGTGAAGATGACGAAGACGATAGTGAAGATGACAAAGATACTAAAGAAAAGAATGAATCTAGATTTTGGAATAGACGAAGATCTTCTATGATATTAGAATCGTTTGATAGCTTTACTATGTCAGAAGATCCATTAAGCTTTCTAGAAGAAGATCCTATGTCAGCAAGTTCATATTCACCTGAAGAGCAATATAGTAGCGAAGAATCTAGTTATAGCGAGCCTGAAAACTGGGTAAAATGTAAATCTTGTGGATCAACTAAATCGATAGAAGCAGGTCATGATCCATTTGCAGAGGAAAATATTGAAAATCCTAGTGAATGGTGGCAAGGACAACAATTTGGAATGCAGTGTGGATGTAACATGTAATCCATATGAAAAAGGTAATAGTTGAAAACTTTAATGAATTTTTAATGGCAACTGAGGTCTATCAACGCCCTGATGCAACTAAAAGATATGAATTTGGATCTAATCCTAGTTCAATGGATTTACCTTTTAATTTTGAACGTCGACCTGAGATTGGAGAAGATGTTAATTCAGTTAAGTCAAATCTAGAAAGAATTCAAAGTTTATCAACTGCAGCTCTTAATAAAGTTGATAATTATAGAGAAGAAGAGATTAGTCCATATATAAAATCCGAGCTTGATAAAGCATATAAACACTTTAGAGAAGCTTACTTAAGATTAATGGATATGAAAAAAAATAAGTATTAATGCACCGCAAAGAATTAGACCATCACCCTGCTGATATGGTACAACAAAATCTACTTAAAATACAGAAATGTGTTGAGTGTATGCTTTCTATTTGTAAAGATAATCCAGCGGCAGAAGAATTAATACTAAATCACGCTTGGATGGTAGATCATATTTCCACATCAGCGGATGATCTTCAGGAGTCCTGTGATTTCCTATGTGGACGCTTAGGCGAACCTAATTCTTCTAGAATAAAAGAATCTAATCCAATGGAAATTGGAGGTTTTGTTCAAACTTTTGAATCTTATACCAAAAGATTAAAGTAAGTCATCCCCTAAATTATTCTCAATCACCCTAGGATCCCAATTTAGAATTACATCTGATAATTCATCACTTACCATTGCCAATATCTCGATCCTCTGGAATGCATCTGGAATGTTTTTAGTTAAAACATTCTCCTTTATTTGATTCAGTTTATCTAAGATTTCCTTCTCGAGTTCTTTTGCAACAATTTCTAATTCTTTAGACTCCATTATAAACTATTTTTAGTAATAATACTTAAAATATCTAAATAAATAAAAATAAAAGTTATCTAAAATGAGAAGAGATTATAGAAAATTGGATCGTTTATACGAAAGTCACGATGCAGGAAGTATGCAAATGCCGCCAGAAGTTTTAAATATGACAGTTGGCGACATGCTTAAAAAATTGGAAATGACAGATAGTGTCGATACTAATAACTATGAGACTATTGAGGATGCGATTATGTCGTGCTTAGACTGTTTAGTTGGTGACGGATATTCAAGTTCAATGTCTGATTATTCAACAACCGGTAGTGTAGAAGATGTAACATCAGCTGGCGATATTCCAACTGCTGAAGAAGAAGGAACTGGAGAAATTGAAGAGATGCCAACTTTTGCAGACGTACAGTCTGGTAATTTATACAGTCAGGAAAAAAGTAATTTAGACGGATTTACATTCTAAATATGAAGTATCTGAGCGAAAACATCGGGGCAATTACAATGACTAGAAGATCCGCGGATCAACTATTCGAACCTGATTTTGTTCAAAATATTCCCAGACCTATTTTAACTGGAAGAGGAAGCGCAACCCCTACTCACTGGAATAATTCTCCATTTCTTTCAGGTGGAAATTATGGATCCGGAGCACTTAACTTTGGTGCTAATCCTAGGTCTAAGAGAAGTGTTATGTCATATGGAGATTTTATAAAACGAAATAGAGACTTTACAAACAAATAAAACAAGATGAGCCATGTAAAATCATTTAAAGGATTTAATAATGCAGTTACTAAATCTACTAAGAAAATAGAAGAAGAGGCAGGCGCAATGTTAGTTCAGGTTCCAGAAGAGTTTAAAGCTGAGAAGACATCTTTAGATCAGGAAATGCAAACAATTGCAAATGAAAAGGTTAATCTTGCTACAAGAGAAGCTAATTTAAATAAAAAATACGCCGACTTACAGACTAGAATTGCGGCTAAACCAGGTAACCAGCCTGTTACTGCAACTCAGCCTCCAGCTGCACCAACTGCTTAATGAAGAGACAAGTTAAACGATATAGTGAATTTGTAAATGAAACTGAGATGAAGGTAGTTTACCCAACTAACTTCTCCGGCATGGTTAGAGGAGCAGTTTCAAATATACAGAGTCAAATCTTAGCAATTGCTAGAGAGCTTGCCGCTGAAAAAGCAGCAAGAAATCCTTATCGTTATAACAATTCTGGAACTAAAATTGGGAATATTGATGAAGTGGATATAGCAAGAGCTATAAATTTAATATTTCATAGTGAATGGAAGCAATATTTAAAAAGGCAAGATGTTAGAGGATGGGTTAGACAATGTATTGAAAGAGCATCTAAGCACGATGACCGTGCAAATAAGAAAAATCAAAGGGCAATGAGATCTATGAATAAAGGAAAAGATAGTTGGACTCAAACCTCTGATTTTAATAAAAATAATAAATGGTAATGAGCGAGCAGGAATTATTAGACGACATAAACAATGAGATTACTTTTTCTGGTATGCTACCGTATTCATTACCTGAAAAAGAATTAACACGTATACTTAAAAACGATTCAAATTTTTTCTATGATAACTGGAGACATGCAGTTGAGCCTAAATATCTTCTATTACCAATTGAACTTTTTAATACTCAACAATTTAAAACATATAGATCTATTCAATTACCTGAATGCGTACAGTTCGTAACTGACTTAAAGGAGGCCAAGGGAGGATCTATATTTGCAACAATAGATAGAGACTTTTCAGAACAAAAATTTATAGGATCAGAAGTTTATCTTACTCCATTCATTGGAGAGTCTATTATGTATAGAACAATCATCTTCTCTTTTCTAGATTTAACAAAGGGGCTCATCCTAGACACTATCGCATATGATTACAATAGAAATACCAACTCTCTTGGGATTGTAGGTAGGACTCCTAAAGTGCCTACAGTGGCTAAGATCCTTAAGAAAATAGATAAGGATAAACTATATGAGGATGAGATGTTTCAACGATATGTTAGGGCACATTGTAAAGTTAGATTATCTCATATGTTACAGACATTTAACTTTACTCTACCTGGAGATGTTCAAATAAATTATCAAAACATTGTAACTACCGCTGAGAAAGAAATGGCAGCTGTTGAAGCTATGATGAAAGGTGAAAATACAGTTGACTGGATGTACATGCATCGACAATAATTTAAATAAATAATTATATGAAAAATGTATTAAAATTTAATGAATTTCACCGCGTCTTTGAGACAGCTGAAGGGAATAAATTCTTTTCTTTTTTAGGTGATTACGTAGACACTGATTATTATAGACGTATGCATGGTGGAGGCGCATCAACATATAAAAAGATGCAAAAATATAGAAATGAAAGGGATAATCGTTTTTTAAATGTATTATATTTCATATATCAAGGAGGAACCCAAGGAAGAAGAGCATCAGAGGTAAGTAGTCTCTTAAAATCATGGGGATTGAGCGGCGGTGGAAACATATTATATGCAACAGAATGGGCATGGGAAGATGACGCTGGAAGTAGGAGAACTGGTCTATTCGAGGCTCACTGTAAAAAAATTGACGGCAGATGGGTCTTAACAGATAAGAAGCTTAAAAAATATTTTTACGTCCAAGATATGGTAGATCAAGGAGCAACTAAAGATGAGATAGATCGAGCCCTTCAGATGCAAGACCTTGGGATAGACATAACAAGCAGTCACAGTTCAGATCTAGACAATATTGATTTAACTAAATTAGATATTTAAAATTAATTTATTATGGCAGGAGACATTAGAGATTTTTACATGAGATCTGAATCTGATCCGAGATTTAGACCTGATCAAGTTGAAGTATACGATGAAGTTGAATCTTGTATCAATCAGGTTAGGATGACTCTATTAACTAGAAAGGGAGAAGTTCTCGGTGAACCTCTATTTGGTTTACAGGTAGAGCAATACCTTTTTGAGTATGATATTGATACGTTAACATTGGTTGAAGAAGCACAGTCTCAAGTTACTTCTTTTGTCACAGAATCCAAAAGAAGAAGAGTTTCAATTGAACCCGGGGAAGCAACAGATGATAAGGGTAGAAAGATCTTTATCTTTAAGATATCAATTGACGGCAGAAGATCTCCTTTTGCTATCCTATACGATTAATATTATCGATATGTTTTTCTAACGGACCCATCCTCGAATATTTCTATTATAAGTCCTCGATAATTAATAGGATTTACATCCTGCCCCATTAAATTAGTATACCGTACCACCTTTTTATTAGAAACTGATTTAAATACTGATATCGGCCCATACTCTTTAAACTTGCCGTCCATATCATATTGAACGAGCTTATAGTAGCACAACACAAGTTGATTGTAGTTTATAAACGAATATCTAATTTCTATAGTACTGTTTACTGCAGCTGCTTTTACCGCTATTAGATCCCATTGTTCCCCTTCTTCGCTCATTAAGAGTTCATAATGACTTGAATTATTCTCAGATGCAGTGGCCCATTTTACTACGTTCCATAGTGGAAATCCATCTGCTTTAAATTCTATAAGTTCAACGGGTAATGGTATTGAATTAGAAATTCTAACTGTATACTCTTCTATTTCACCATAACCATATCCAGCTGAATAATACGCATCAATGTTTGGTGTTGAGTTCCATACTGATAATACTCTCATTAAAACATCACCTGTTACAGCATCAGAAGGTATTGTTAAATTTTGTGAAGTTGAATTTGCGGTCGGTTTTAATAATACATTTTCAGTAGTTTGAAATATTCCATCACCATTCCAATCAATCCAAGCAGCATATCCTTGCCCCGGATTTAAAGTGTTTGTTGCAGTTACGGATAAAGTATAAGGCTCACCCTTTGTAACATTTGCAATTATTGAAGTATAATCTGAATACGCATCACCATCATTTGTTGATGTGTTGTTTAAATCACTAAATGTAACATTTGTAATATGATCATCATCTACAATACCTGATGAATATGCTGGTGCATTTTTAAGTGTTATGTTTACGATATTTGATAAACCTTCTGGACATGTGCCATCCTTTGAAGTTGTTCTGAAATACACATCGGATTGTTGAACATTTAATGCTATTGCGTAAGGATTAGCTGGGTTTGCTATTGTTCCGGCAACAGAAGTAAAGTTATTATAAGAGAATTCCAACTTTGTAATAGTTCCGCTATTACCGCTTGTAGTCAATGTAACAACATCGTTAACAGTGGTTAAACTTTTATCTGCACTGATTGTCCCACCAGTTGTTGGAGTAGTACACGCTGTTATAGACGTTACAATTGCTGAAAACCCTGCTCTTAACCCACTTATATCTGATGTAAATCTTAGAGTCAATTGTCCAGATGCATTTGTAGCAGTTATTGCTGTTGGTAAAGATGTACCGTTTAAAGTTGCCAAAAGTGTTGAGCTTGTGTTAGGTCCATCGTATACATATAGATAATCGTAACTAGCTTCTAGATTAAATGCACTGAAATTTAATTGTAATTTTTTTGTATTATCTGAAGGTGTGAAGGTTACGGTTTGATTTAAGCTATTGTTGTACGTGTCAGTAGGTCCCCCAGCATCTGTTATTGTATAAGTAAGTGTTGATGTTAATGTTTGACTACAATTTCCTAAAAATGGAATTAGCAAATTCTCGCTGGTTACCGTCGAAGTAATTCCTAAATCATCAACATATCTTTCCTGAGCACCGGAAGCTCTAGCATCAATCAATCTAATAAACACGTTAGTTAAACCTAAAGCACCAATGTTTAGCGTATATTGTTGATATGTTGTAGTTGGTGATGATACTGAACCTCTAGTAGTCCAAGTTGTACCATCTGGTGAAGTCTGAACATTCAGCGTCCATGCTGTTGTATTAGTACTTCTTCTATACCAGAAAGATAGTACTCCAGGATTGGCAATCTGTGGAGTGCGGATCCAATCACCACTACCATTAAATCCAGCAGCATAATTACCGGTTCTAGTTGGTGATGTTGAAGCTAGTATAGAATTAACCGCCCATGTACCTCCTTGTGTTGTTAATGTACTAGTAAAACTTTCATAAATAAGATATCGATTACATTGAGATCTGCAAATATTAATCATTCCAATAGCACACAATAATGTGATAAGCAACCTTCTCATAATAAATAGGCTTTATTTTATTTAATCTCTAAAGACTAATATAATTAAATAAAATCTATTTATTATTGTTAATGAAAGTTTTATTGTCTAGGATTAACCGAGATCGTCCTCGAGTTATCCTTTATAGGCTGCCAGGTGCTCCAGTTTCTCCTCCTTCTTTAGTCTCAGAGCCTCCGGCTTCAGGGGCGGCTGCTGCTCCTCCAGCTGCGGCTCCTCCACCTGCTGGAGGGGCTGCTCCAGCCATTCCAGCTGCTCCTGCGGCTGTCGCTTCCTCTTCCTCACGTTCCATTTTAAACCAGTCTGCATTTGATTCAATCTCATCTTGAGCAAGTTTAAGTTCTTTTCTGATTAAGTATTCAGTCGAGAAGTAAGGAGTGCCGTCGTCCTTAAGAATTCCTTTCTTAGCTGTAAAGCTAGCAATTCTCTTAGCCTCAAGATCATTATGTTTCATCTCTTCAAATACGTTGTCATTATGATAATTAATACTAATTGAATTATTGAACTTATAATCTTGAGCCAATTCTGGAAAATCTAAACACATTTGTAAATACCAAGGCTTAGTTATTAATTCTGAAAATGCAGATCTTAATCTAGTTATAAATTTCTGGTATCTGATTTCTTCTCTAGTGATTCCTTCAGCATTTAAAGTAAACGCTCCCATACCACTCTGACCTTCCCATCTAGAATAAGGAATCTTACTATCCATCTTTAATTTTTTAGTAAAATATCCTAATAGCTCAGAGCTAGATAAGTTAGGACCTGGATAGGAAAGAGGTTCAATCTTAATAGATTGATTTTGATCGTTTATTGGAGTAACATAATTCTTATAGAATAAGATATTTGGTTTTCCATCTACAGTAAGTTCTCCAGTATCTCCATTAAAGGAAACGTCCTCTTTTAATAGATTCATAAATTCTCTAACATCTTCTTGAGCCTTTTGAAAGCTTTTAGATCCTGTTGGAACTGATGTCTGCATTCTTATTGGAGCATTCATAACGTGCCAAATAACCTTACTATGCTCAATTATTCTTAATAAGTTAAATGATCTAATCAATCGTTCAACGAAACTAATTCTCTTAGTTTTAAAATGATTTGCAAAGCTTATATAAATTACTTGAGAATCTGAAAGAACTCTAGTGTTTCCAGACTGAGCATCATATTGATGCCATTGTAGGAATAGTTTACCTGCCGAATCTTTACTTAATTGAGGAGCAACACTTGCAGGATCTAATTCCTTAAATCCAATAATCTTCTTTGGTTTTTCTAGATCATCATATATAATTTCAAAACTAAGGTGGCCTTCAATTAAAAACTGATATGCGTATTGCCATGCGGCAATACCTTCTCCAAAACCCCATGTTGTATAAAGCTCTTCAAAATTAGAATTATACTTATTGACGATGTTGTCTTGATAATTAAGACGTTCTTCTTTATTTTGTCCACGATACATAATCTTTCCAGTAAGATCATTAGGGTGACAGAATCTGCTCTCTTCATTATAGACTATCATATCATCAGTAATGGTTTCTAGAATGAATTCTATTTCTCCATTAGATGCGATGTCTCTGAGTCTTTCACGTTTAACTGCATAGTCCAATTGAAAGAATGCAATTGCTTTAGTTCTTAATTGAGATGTAGTATCTGCAATCGCTCTAGAAAATGTTAAGAGCTCACTCGCATCTCTTCCTCCAGAGCGAGCAGCAAGCTGACTTTCAATAAAGCCTATCGCCCTAGAATTTTTTAGAAGCAAATCTTCGTATCTTGCTCCAAATTTACTTAAGTCTGATAGAGCTCCACTAGATGCTCCTACCGTATTGTCTCCAAATCCTGCCATTATATCATTAATTGTTTTCTTTCAAATTGTTCAAATAGTCCAGCTACGTTGACTAGATCAGAGGCTACTACTAGTCCTCGAGTATCTATTCTAGCGGTCGGTATTTCTCCAATTTTATACCATTCAAGTATCTTAGGTTTATTTATTTTCTCGATTTTGTATGCGTTTATTGCATATCCTAACTTAACACCGGTTAATGCTTCTAAATTAGAAGGTTTAACCATAAACATTCTTAATCCCATCTTAACCATGTCTACTGGACTAATCTTTTTAGGTTCTTTTGAGAAGAAATCTATTTTTTCTAAATCTTCTTTAATTAAATTAATATGAGCAAGTACCACTTTAGCTCTGATTGCAGGAGGTAATACTTTTAGATTTAATTGAAGCGCAACATTTTTCCAATTTTCATGTATAAAGACAGGTCCAAAAGGAGCAAGATCATAGTATTGCTTGCTGGTTATATATGCCTCTGGATTCTTAGCATAGTCTTCGTCTGAATTAGGAACCCATGCTGAATTAAAATTAGGGATTGGTAATTCAAATGAATAATAACTGCCGGGAAAAATTTGATTTCCTGGAATTAAAGAACCGTTCTCTTGCAATACCTGAGAAAAATTTCGGTCTCCATTATTAGTCGATATGTTTTCTAGTAGTATCAAATTAAACGATATATTTGTCAATTATTATTTGATGTTCTTCTAAAATTTCAAATATTGCAGAGTATACTGCATCTATTCCGTCAAATACATCGGGTTTTTCCGCAAGATCGGGTTTTTCTAATTTGGCCTCCATTTTCCATTCAATTCCTTTTCTGGTATTATACACAATTGACCAGATAGCAAGAGCAAAATCTAAGGATTTATTAGCTCTTTCAAATTCTAACCTATCATCAGTATCAGTTAGATCAAACTTTAATATTGCTTCTGCCATTTTATTTTTTTAATATATTCTTTTACATTTTATTGAACAAAAAGTTTTCAGTTATTATTCCGAATTGCATATTGTGTGCCTTTGCCCATGCCTTAGCTGCTTTAAATTTATCAGTATTTACTATAAATGCTTTAGTATGTCTAATATAATTCCAAGTTTGCTTCTCAGTTAAGATTGAAGGCGCGACAGGAGGCTTAATAAATTTATTAGGTTTAATTTCAATTAACCATTCTTTTATGTAGCCTTCCTTATTTTTAGTCTTCATCCAGCCATCAATCCAATATTTAGCCTGTCTTTTATCTACTGAATTCCAATAATCTATTCCAACAGGCTCTGATGAATATTCTAAAACCATTGGATTATCATCGCAGAATTTAAGAAACTTATGCTCCCATCCGGATCTATAGATTATTTGAGTAGCGTCCCCTCTATATTTTTCAGGGTTCTTTGGCATAAAATATCCTTGGCTATACCTACTATTTTTTCTGGGTTTTAGAAAACTTTTTATGTTTCTATCTTCTTTACTCATATATGTTATTTATATTAGATATAAATCATATATTGAGTCAGAAAAATATTGATTTATTAAATCATTAAATTGATCGAATGATATTTCATTCAAGTCTGATTGAAATATATATAAATCATTGATATCTTTTATCTTAAGTATTTTATTAACTTCTATAGGAAATTTATTTTTAAGATCAGCTATCAGTTTTGACCATAGAAAAACCCTATATCCAGCTTGAATTAATTTAATAGACTCCTCCTTACCTGCTTTATCATTATCGAACAGTATTCTGGATCCGGACTTAGATAGGGTGGATTCTAATAGGGATTTGCTTTTAGTTACACCTGTAGTAGAGATACTATTTCTAATAAACATTGCATCAATTTGACCTTCAGTTATAGTTATTACGCTACTAAAATCAACGTTTAGGATATTATAGTAATTATTTATGGCGTCAATCTTTTGTATGGTATCGTCATCTACATTTGAGATCAATCCGGTTTTCTTAAACTCAGAATAATTCTTGATGTTATATTTAGGTCCGTAACCATCAACTATTCTTCTCATTGAGAAGCCAAGTATTTTTCCGGATCTAACATCAAGATTAAATATAAAAATTTTATCTTGATTAGAATCATAATAACAAGTTAATTCAAATGCTGGAAGATTATTAATTCTTCTAGATCTAATATATTTTGAAATTGGAGAATCCTCCGGGGCATCCTTGCATGGTTTAAGAAAGAACCTAGATTTTAATTCTGAAAAATCTATTAAACTATTTTTAACTCTCGGGTTAATTAGAAATTCAATGAGATTACTTCTTTTTGGAGTTATGCTTACTTTCTTTTTCTCAGACTCTCCTATTTTAGGTATGTCAATAGAATACTTTAACGCAAATTTAGATACAAACTTATTTAAAGGCACCCAGATCTGACAACCATCATTAAAGCATTTATAAGAAAGAGTCTTAAGATATAAGTTACCTCTTTTCTTAGTTGAATCTCGGTCAGAATCTCCACAATAAGGACATGAAAAATTTAATTTTTGAGGATCATCAGAATTAATTTCATGTTTTAATCTTTCATTTGGGAATCGATAAAGTAATACCTTTTTTACAAACGATTTAATTGAATCTTCGTCATACGTCTCCATTTAATTTCTTATTTTTAGAGATCCTATTTATATATGGTTTAAGATTTTTATTGATTAAGACTACAGTATTTAAACCATATTTAGTGATGATAGATAGGTATTCACCGTAATCTTCATCAGAGATCTTAGCATCTGGATTTCCTATTACTTGCCAGAATTTCTCTGGAACCTCTTCATGAGCAAGGGATTCACTGTCTATTACATGAAGCGGATATAATTGTTCATTAGTTAAAGGATTCTTAGATTTACTGGTTTTAAACTCTACTGCCCTCTTTAAATGTTTATCTATTTGATTTACACCAATTGCTCCAAGTACCCGATTTACCGGCTCAACTATTAGAATAAAGAAATGTTGAATTAAATCTATATCTGGAGCAATCTCAGCGGGATAATCGCCAGGGCGATAGGCAAATACATCTACGTCTAGATCCGGATTATATTTACAGTGTATAAATTTAACTTTACTTCCTTCTCTTAATCTCTGGTATCTACTCTCTAATTTATTTTTTATTACTAAATGATTATGATGCATGACTGCTTTTGGATAAGGAGTCGCACCCTTTTTAAGGGTTCCTCTTGCTTCACTGTCGACATACTTATCATATTGTCTTATATTGAAGTTCATAGCAACATCATCAGGTTTAAGAGTTAGAAATTCTTTAAACACTTCAGATATCATAGGAATTAATTCCTCTTCCAACTTAACTTGATTACCTATTTCTAAAAGATATTCAATGAATCTGAGCTGATGATTTCTGGCCCAGATCGGATACGAGCTCTTGATTGGCTCTAGTCCTTTAATTAGAAGATATCGCTCGTCATTAGAATAGAGGGATCTGCTTGGATTTGGTTCATATGAAACTTTAAGTGCATAATTCTTCTTTTTAATCCAAAATCCATTCTCAGCTATTAGTTCTAATTTAAACGTTTGACGATTTTCAGTATTGAATACTTTAGACCACTTCTCAAAACATTGATCAAAATATCCAGCTAAACGATGTTCATCTATTTTAATACACATTTGCAAACGTTCGTCAATAGAAAGATTTAATCCTTCTATTGATTTTAAAGCAGAATCAAACTGAACGTATATAGAATCAGTATCTGTATAAATTGCAGCTTCATCATTGATTTTAGATATTTTACGATCAGCTACTCCTAGGATTTCATGCAATTCTTTATCAAGATGCCATCTCTCCTTAAAATAGAAGTTAATCGCCTTGATACTAAATTTTATCAAATCTTGACCTTGTAAGGTAATTGATTGTGCAATATCTGGATTATAAAAATAAAACCATTTATTTCCAAAGGCTCCATATATTGAATTAATCAAGATTTTAATTGCTCCCTGCTTTAAGGAGAGGGTTTTTATTTTCTTATCCAGATCTGCCATACTTGATTTATTATACTATACTAGCAATTATATTTTAAGTTTTAAAATAAATAATAAAAA
>Ga0164293_10002591_pt1 | contig 15340 bp, 11 predicted proteins | sample GEODES118metaG_FD_111487 | JGI IMG/M metagenome (GOLD analysis project Ga0164293, IMG submission 111487) | Eutrophic lake water microbial communities from Lake Mendota, Wisconsin, USA - GEODES118 metaG | ecosystem: Environmental > Aquatic > Freshwater > Lake | place: USA: Lake Mendota...
TGAAATAATAATCGGTTCGTAAGTTGTATAAACTCCAGGAGTTGTTTCTGCAACAATTGAAAACGTAGTATTAGAACGGGAAGTGTAGTCAAACGTATAGAATGTATTGGGGAACTCTAATGATGTAACTTTTAATGATGTAACGTTCTTATATGGTCGCGCCGGCGAATATATAAAATAAGATGAGTCAGTTCCAGGATGTGCATTCTCAGCAGGAGTGTTTGAACATGTTACTGGAGAAGTAGGAACAATACCTCCTCGAAATTTTCCGTCAATGTTTACTACCTGATTTCGAATTCGCACTTTATCGCGGTGTTTTTCGTTTGGATTTGCTGCTGGTTTAATAACGTGTTCTGGCTTATTTCGAGCTCCGGGAAACTTATTAAATTTATCTTTTTCTGGAAGATCATTCTCTTCGTAATCGCGGTAATTATAGTCGTCAACATATTCGTCACTCTGGACTTCATTTGCATGAACTAATAAGTTCTTTGCGTTCTCATCATACTGTTCTGCTAAAACTTGCTGATATGTAAGTTCCATTGTTATGAAGATTCTAAATTGTAATAAGTAAATCAGACATGCCTTTTTTATCGGCCAGTCAATTCACATCACAAGCTAGAAGCATAACGTGCGGAACAACGGGAGCAGCTGGACCAACCGGACCACCAGGTCCAGCAGGAACCCCTGGAATTTCAACTGGCCTTATTTATTACTTTTTGATTGGAGCTCCTGGACGGAATCTTGGTCAAAATCCAGCAACACTGTATACTATGTCAACTACTCCAGGCGTAATACCGGCCGACAGTGCAGGTTACCCAAATACAGCTTACGTTGGAACCCCATATCGTGGATTTTTTACAGAAATTTCAAGTGTAACTACTGATTATGGAACAACTCTCGCACAATTTACGACAAGTGCTGGGTCACTTACCGGAATAAACTTAATCCCGGGAGGAGCATGGACCTTTACTTTGAATGTGTATTCATTCGTCCAGGCTGCAGCAACTACTAGCATTACTGTTCTTCCTTTTACTCCAACTCCAACTCCTCGAAATATGCGTGTAAGAGTATTTGTAGACGATAGTGTGATAACCGCTAATGGTATCACAACTGGTTCTGGAGGAGGAGAGATTGTCAACAATATAGATCGGCCTGCATTAGTAAACGGACTTGATCAAGAAAATATTGTAGTAGACTTGAATGTTCCAAGTGTAATAATCGCTACCCCGGCAAATGCAAAAATTAGGGTGGTATTCAGCCTTGAAGCAAATGCCGCAGACCGTGTTCAGCAGTTCTGGACAGAAGGAGATTCAGTAAGTCAGGTTGTCACGACATTATCTCCCCAATCTGGACCCACAGGACCACAAGGCCCGGCTGGTCCAACTGGAGGAACAGGATCAACCGGAGCAACGGGGGCAATCGGGCCACAGGGACCTCAAGGACCTCAAGGACCACAAGGAGAATCGGGAGCCACTGGATCTACAGGAGGAACTGGACCACAAGGGCCTCAAGGACCATCCGGAGCATCAGGAGCGACAGGACCACAGGGACCTAGTGGTTCTGCTGGGATAAATGGGATTTCTCCAACTATTGGAGCTATAGTAGCATATGAATCAACGGTATACAACAACAATACATCTGGAGCAGGATCAGGTTGGCCTAGTCAAACATACACATTGATTGGGTATGAAAATGGCACTGCTCCATCAAGTAACGCATACGTGGAAGAAGCATATTCTGCTTCTGGGGGAACGCAAGGGATAAGATTTTTACAAACTGGATTATATGCTTTACAATTTACCTGGACAGGTTCTTTTAACGCGGTATTCACTATAGGAGACAATACCGTATCCCCAGTCAAATTATTCCATGTTATAGATCCGAATAGCCAAGGTGGTGGTGGGCAGTCTGATTTGATTGTATTACCTTTTATAGCCGGTTCTGCCGGATTTGACCGGTTCAGAATGCAGTTTTTTAATCAAAACAGTGGTGCCGGTATAACCCTTAATGGACTTCAACTAAATATTTGGAAGATTCTGTAGTTCCTCGCGCCACATCTGACTGGGACCCTTTGCTTCCAACTCCGCAATCTTACGAATCAGTTCATCCAAATCATCCTGGTGTTTCTTTGCAATTTTGAGAGTCAGAGACGCAATCGGTAGATTCATCAGATAATCGAAACTGCCCTTAATTCTGTCGAACTTTTCACCCGCAAGCAGAGTGTCGCATTCCTCGGCAGTCTTACGGCGAATGTCTGGAACTGGGACAAGCTCACACTGCTGTAGGATAAATCGAACCACATTACGGTGATAGGGTAGTCTCTGCTTGAGAGCATTCAGCATGAACTCACGTCGCTTGGCGTATAGTTCTAGTCGCACTCCTACAAACTCATTTAGAATCTGATTTGGGCTGTCATATTTTTTGATAACACACTTTGAATTGAACGCGTGCATATTTGTGAGCTTGATTTTGTCAGTAAGAATCTTCTCGATAGTAGGCACACCACCTGTTCCTAGCTTGACTTTGATGAGAATATCTGTATCCGTAGATGTATCTGTATAATCCTTAATGCTTCCATCTGAAACGAGCTTATCTAATGTCTCTCGGAAATCAGACGTCCAAGTTCCAACGGGAAGCTCGGTAATTACGGCAGTGTCCTTTTCAATCTTCCAAACACCCTGGACCAGATAATCTTGCTTGTCAATTTTTTGAATGACTCCCTTGAAGCCACGTGTATACGGAGCGAACTCTCGGTTAAGCCCGCTGCCTTTCTCAAGCCATTCCAGAATTGCAGATTTGAGATCGGACGGATTGAACGATGGAATGAATGTTGAGTAACCAGTGCCAATACCACGACAGCCATTGACAAGAAGCATCGGTAGAATTGGGGCATACCACTCTGGTTCGACTGGAGTTCCGTCATCATCTCGAAATGTCAGGCAATCAAAATCTTCGGTAGGCACAAGATTTTGAATATACGGCTGTAGGTGTGTGTGAATATAACGGGGAGATGCGGAATCCTTACCGCCTTGTAGACGCGTGCCAAACTGGCCGGCTGGAGTAAGCCATGCGATGTTATTGGAGCCCACGAAATCTTGAGCCATGCCGATAATCGCGTCATTCAATGACTGCTCGCCATGGTGATATCCGGAATGCTCAGAGACATACCCTGCAAACTGAGCGACTCGAATTTCGGTCTTCAAATTACGCTTGAACGCAGAATACAGAATTTTACGCTGACTCGTTTTCAAGCCGTCCATCACATTCGGAATTGATCGCTCCAAATTGTAGTTTGAGAAGTGAATCAGATCTTTGTTTACGAAGTCCTCATACGAGACATTTTCACCAGGAGCAGGGTCGATAATGTTACAGCGGGAATAAGTCTTTAGCCAGTCCTTTCGGTCATCGGCCTTTGCTTTGTTGAAGGCTAGATCGATCGACTTATCGCTGCTGACATCATAGGCATACTGAATGATATTGAGACTCTTGAAATACTCCTTTGCTTCGTCGCGGGTAGACGTGCCCAATCCCTTGTAATACTTCACCTTCCAACTCGAAGAAGCAGACGTTTTGCGCCACTCTTCATATTCGTATTGTGTATAGAATGACTTAGTTTGCTTTCCCTTAGTTGCCTTTACAATCGGAGTTGCCATATAGGTGATAAACCCCGGCACTTTAATTAGCTCATGCCAGAGCTCATGAAACATATTGATGAGAAGACCACGAATGTGAGAACCATCGTAATCCTGATCTGTCATGATAAGGATACGACCATATCGTAACGACTTCACATCCTTGTATTCCTTCCCGGATTCCAGCCCCACAATCTTTTTTAAGTTTGCAATTTCTTCAGTCTGCTCGACTTTGCGAACAGACGTATCTTTTACGTTTAGTAGCTTACCCTTCAGAGGAAACACGCCATAATACTTGCGTTGCTCCTGAGATAGACCGGAAAGAGCCATAGCTTTGGCTGAATCTCCCTCGGTCAGAATGAGCACACACTCGTGGCTCTTAGTTGTGCCAGCATACACTGCATCGTCCAGCTTTGGAATTCCACTAATTTTTGAGCTTTTCTTACCGTCAGTCTTTGTGTTTTCCTTGTTATCTTTGACGTTCTGCTGCTCGAGAACTTTGGATACAATATTCAACTTAGCAACAATCTTCTTGAGAACATCTTCGCTGAGCTTACACGAAACCTTTGTTGTCAGAACTTCTTTAGTCTGAGAACTGAATGAGGGATTTTCAACGAAGCAGTGGATAAATACACCAATAGAGTCCTTTACAAGACTTGGCTTAACTTTGATCTTTTTCTTAGTTTCCAGATAATTCACGATATGAGCAACAACCTGGTTCGTAATTTCGTCGACGTGCTTTCCAGAACGGGTCCAAATGCCGTTCACAAAGGAAACGTTAAAAGCTTTGTCAGTCGGAGAGTCGGAGATTGCAATCTGCCATCCGGTTTGAGGGATGTCTGTGACTACGGGTGCGTCTTTCGGCAGATACCAGGAGGCGTAAGATGCCAAGTCCCGAAACTTAATGGGTGTGTCGCACCATGTGACCCGAACCTCCTTGCCAACTGTCATTGCGAGATCAAACACTCGGCGCTGAATGACCTGAAGTAGTCCATCTGGGATTGTAGCATCTTTCCATCCAAAGCGAGCAAAGTCTGGCACCCACTCAAGCTCCACGAATGGCTTTGTTTTACAGGATTTAATAGTCGGCTCTCTAATTTTTGTCATGTTATCCTCGAATACCTGAACATACTTCTGCTGACGCTTTCCATCGACGATGGTGATTGTGAGCTTTTTTGCAAAGATATTGACTAGTTTTACACCATATCCATTCTTGCCACCTACCAGTTTCTTTTCAGTCTTGTCATAGTTTGTGGATGTCAGCAACTCGCCGAAGATCATTTGGGGAATGTAAACTCCATATTCTGGGTGCTTTTCAACATCGATAGACTCTCCGTCGTTTTTGATTACAATAGCATTGTCTTTTACAGAAATATCGATGTGTTTTACTAGGTTATCTGATTTGCGTTCGCGCAAACGCACTACGTGATCGTGTGCGTTGACGAGAAGTTCATCGAAGAGTTTATAGAATCCAGGATTGAATGGGTTAACAGTTTTTGCCTCGAATGCCTCTCCATTGACAACATAAAACTCCTCTGCAGAATTCTCAATGCTGCCGATATAGGTATCTGGTAAAGAGAGAATGTGCTCGCGATGAGAGTGCTTACGGTATTGCTTTGACAGGTCTGCCATTTTGTGTGTTCTATCAGTTTCTTCATCTATGTAAATTCGTTTTATACGAATCATTTTCAAGTTTCAAGCATAGGATAGTAAATGCCTCCTTCTCGTAAAAAGGTAGTTGCAAAAATACCAACATTTGATGAGACGCCCGTCGTATTCTTTTTGAAAATTACAGATGATATATTGAATAATATCATTCCAGCGGGAGAATCGACCTCATACTCTGAACTGGATACAGCTGGAGCACCAGAAAATATTTCTTATTCCAGTATTCTCAATTCGGTAGATGTTTTTAATAAACAAACAAAATTCAACACTGATCTTCTAAAGTCAGTTATTGAAAGTGTTAACGCAGACAGATATTCTATCCAAACCGGATGCTTTTGGTGCTGCCATACATTTTCATGGCATCCTGCAGTTCTTCCAGTATCATATGACGCATATAAGAATGTTTATACCTGCGAAGGCAATTTTTGTTCTCCAGAATGTGCCTTATCCTACAACTACGCAGATATTAAGACATCTGATTCTATGAAGTGGAATCGGCATGCGATGCTCGGTCATCTATACACCGACCTGTATACTAATCGTGATCTTTCACCAGCACCTCCGCGCACCCTTCTCCGTTTATTCGGAGGGCCTTTAGATATTGAACAGTTCCGAGATTATGCTTTTGGCGATAATGAACTGGTTCTTTCAGATCTTCATCCTATTCGTCTACAGTTTCCTTCAATGAATGTGCAAGGTCCTCTGCGCGATATTAAGAAGTATGTAGCATTATCGACAGATGTCATCGATAAGGCGAGCGAACAGCTGCGGTTGAAGCGTTCCAAGCCAACAAGCTCTAATATTCAGACTTTAGACATGTGTATCGGGAAGAACCGCTGAGGTTTCTTCTGCAACTGGAACATCAACTACAACAGGTTCTGGGTCTTTGCGTGGAGACGGCTTGGCAGAAAGCTTTGACATCAGTCCTAATTTTGGAGGAGAAGCTTTCGCCCTTCCATTAAAGGCATATACAGCTTCTGAAATAAGGTGAGTAGCTCTATCTTCCTTAGGAACATACGCCGTAGTCTTTTCTAAGTCATTCCACTTTACAGGAGCGGTTAGTTCAACTCCAGGAAACGTGCTTGTAAAGTCGCTGATAATCGAGTCTGGAATCGAAGGAGACTGTTCAATAAGTCTGTCTAGTTCCGACCTACAAACTAGTAAAAAGTCCATAGGTGGTTCACGTTGGTTTCGTGGCAGAGATAACTCTACCGATATTTTACGATGTAGTTTTCCCCAAGAAATGGCAGCACCACGATGGGCTTCCATTCCTTGCGCATAGCGTAAAAAGTTGCCAATTGTTGAAATGATGCCTGTAACAAGTGAAACACCTCCAATTCCAAGCTGGGCATAACTTTGTAAATTTGGAGGCACCATTGAACTGAGACCGAAGTTAGCAGTTCCTGTAAGAGTAGATAGGACAATAACAGGAATTGTTATAATCATGTTTTGTCTTGAATACATCTTCTCTGCTTTGTCATGCATCCAGCGGTAACACGTGGCTTTATCTGCCCATTTTGCTAGAAGTTCTTCTTCACTATCGCCCCATTTTGCTGTAACTGGTGGCTTCTTTGCCAAATCAACTGCAGATGTTTCCATTATTATTAAGAGTCTTATTTTGACGCAGGGTCCTCAGAATACTAAATGACTCATCAACCCTCATCGAACTTCATTCAAGACATGATGAAAACTCAAATCTTACTTGGTCTCACATCGGGTGCTTCTAATTCACCATTGAAGAACGTCATTCTTTTGAACTTGTATGAACGCCTCATTCAGACGTTTCCAACATGGTATCCAAGTGTAAAACTGTTTTGTTGTCGGCGACAGAAACTACAGCCAGCTACACCTCCTCCTCCAAATCGCGAAATCAAATGCACAATTGAGTGTGAACGTATCTTTCAAGTAACTGGAAACAAACAGTCTCAGCCAACAACGACGCCTAATCACGCTAAAATGGACTCAGTAGTTCATTATATAACCACAATCCCTGCGATCCGGAATCTACTTTGCATTACACACCATGACTATCTGCCACATGAGTTTGAACCAATCCAAATTGAATCAGATCTATATTTCCAGCTAATGACTCTTACCCAAGCAGATGGGTTTGTTGAAAAGTTCAAATTCAAGCTATTCTGTTACGATCACGAAATGCAATTCCTACAGGCATTTGTAGATAGGTGTAACGTAGATTACGAACGTAGAATGGCAAATAAGCTTGGAACATCTTTGTATTTCTTCGATATGATGACAAATTCAAAGTCAAAGAAAAGCACACAGAACCCTTTGCCTACAACTCATCTCGTTTATACAAAACACAAGTTCTATACCACGCGTTCATTTGATAACGTCTTCTTTGAACAGCGTTCAAAAGTTCGTAAACACGTAGAGTTTTTTTTGACACAGAAGGATTGGTATGAAAAGAAGGGTATTCCGTATACGCTCGGGTTTATGTTTCATGGAGATCCTGGATGCGGTAAGACTTCAACCGTAAAGGCAATTGCAAATACTGCGCGACGACACATTATTAACCTTCAGCTATCTGAAATTAAAACAAAGGCACAATTACGTCACCTATTTTTTAATGATGAAATCCACGTTCATAATGGCACGACTGTTGAAAGGTATACGATTCCAGTTCACGAACGCCTGTATGTTATCGAGGATATTGATGCTATGGGGGATTCAGTTCTTCGCCGTGAATGGAAGAAGCCCGAAACTATCAAGCCAGTAGCAAAGACTGGAGATGATGCGTGGCTAGATAGACAGAACGAGGAAGACGCAAAAGAGACCATCGATCTATCCTTCCTTCTGAACTTGCTTGACGGAACACTAGAGGCAAATGGACGTATTATTGCAATTTCTTCAAATTTTCCGGAAAGAATTGATAGAGCACTTATTCGCCCAGGACGTATTGATATGATCATTCATTTCAAGAAGTGTAATCGAACAATTCTTAAAGAGATGGTGAAAAGTTTTTACGACAAAGAATTTGAAGGATTGACCGATGAATCGCTGGACTACAAATGGACACCTGCAGAAGTAAATCAAATTTTGTTCAGAAACTTTGATACTCCCGAAAAGGCAATTAGAGAACTCGAAACTCTAAACCCAAAAGACCTATATGGATTCGATGAGGTCAAGACAATAACATCATACTCCGAGTTTATGCACACGCCTTCGCAAGCCGAGTAATATTTTGCAAATATTTCCAAACACTGTCTTTGCTTCCAGGGGACATCGTTTGAATATACTGTTTTAGCTTGCTAAATACATCTACGTCCTCAACATATTCTTTGTATTCATCAAACCGATAATTCAGAAAGAAAGATTCATCCTTTGCTGAAATCTTATCTTCAAATCCAGCTACATTCTCATTTACAGTGCGAATAACCATAGATGGATTCGTTGTTTTTGCAATTTGAATCGTAGTTAGAAATAGCGAGAAATCAGCGTCTTCAGGATACATTTCAGTAAGCTCTTTTGCAAATGAAATAAACTGATCAAAAAATGCCTTCATTAGAACTCCCTTGGATGCCATTATTATTAATTAACACTCTCGATTTATGAAAGTTACTTACGACTCACCCCGCCAAACTCCTTCTCTCGCTGCATGGCCATCTGTTCCATTCTCTTTGAAACATCATCATTCGAAGCCGCTTTGTTTTTTCCAAGCGTGTTTTCAGTTGTAGGTGCCGGAGCAGACGCCGATGCCTGGCCACTTCCGTCTAAGAATGTATACATGCTGCCTCCCTGTGTAGCAAAGCTTGTTGGCGCATCCCACAGCGAATAGGATTCACTTAGACGACCAGTGCCTTCGAACCCCCAAGCAGAATATTCACCAGGTGCTGCTGCAGATGATCCACCACTGGCAATAGCATCTGTCTTTGTAGGCAACTCCTTTCGTGCATTGGTAGGCTTTGCAATAAATCCAAAAATATCCTTACCAACAACAACTTCCTGAGTATCAGGAACATAAAGTGTAGGAACCTTTTTCAAGAAAGCTGGAATTTGGTTACGCTGAAGAGACTCGACCTTGACAAACTTATAAAGACCGGCTTTATTGAGGGCCTTCAGTGTTTCGATTACCTGATTCGAATTTGCACATCGTTCACTATAAAAAATGTATGGCTGTGACATCGTTATTGAACTTTAAGGAAAAAAACGGATGGAACAATAACGAGAGAGATGGAGTCAAACATGGAGAACATGAAAATTTCTAATCGCGGTTTTGAACTGTCTTGCGAACTGAAGAATGTGCCTGTGGCGTTTGTGAATGCTATTCGGCGGATTCTCCTATCTTCAATCCCGACTGTGGTTATCCGTGATATTCAAATTTTAGACAACACCACTCAAATGCCACACGAAATGCTTAAACATCGAGTTGAGATGCTACCTATCAACGTGTCTCCGGATGACGCGACTACAATCCGAGACGCAAAGATTGAACTCCGAGTTATCCCAGAAACAAAAGATCGTATTTTGACTACCGACGATTTCGTAGTGGAATCTGGTCGAGAGAAGATTCTGATGAAAGATCGCGATATGGATACACCCCTGCATTTTCTCAAAGTTCGGGCAGGAGAGTCAGTTCATATTAAAGGCCGCCTTGCAGTCGAGAATGTAAATGTGTCACAAGTATGTACGGTTGCTACAAAGTGGCATATCGATCCAGAACTAGCAAAGGTAGACCGAAAGAACTTTGTAGAATCGGGAAAGGATGTTCGTGAGTTTGACAATTTCTATATTCAGCGATCCTATTCTCGAGACCAGCATGGACGCCCTAACTGGTTTGATTTGAGCATCGAGAGCGTTGGTGTAATGAAGTCTCGTGATATTTTCAAGCTAGGAATGTCTATCTTTCGCAAACGCCTTGATGACTACATGAAGGAGGCTATGGAGAATATTCAGCGCGAACAGGAAGAAGGAAGTTATACAATCTCATTAGAACAGGGAGGCCATACAATGGGAGCACTCTTGCAGGAAGTGATTTACTCTGATCAAAATGTTGGGTTCGTATCTTACGATATTCCACACCCTCTTCGCAATACGATGGTTCTTCGGTTTCATACTAAGAAGGTGCCCGAGAGCGTTCTCCGCACGGCAAAGGAGACTATTGAAGAATATTGTTCACGAGTAGAAAAGGTTCTATAGAATAACAATGGCAGACGTGCTCATTTTCGATCCTGCTAGTGAATTTGAGCTTATCGAAGAAATAGATTTCGAAGAAGAGATTCAGCGACCCGAGGAGCTGCGATTTTTTACATTAGATGAACAGTTATTAGATTATTTTGATAAGGTTCTTCCTAAAAAGAAAAATATCACAAAATTTGAATACGAAAGTATATCGAAAGAAATTGAGCGAGTTCGCGATCTTTATAACAAGATTATTACGATTACAGATACCGATTACCGTGTTGAGTTTGACAGAAAAGCAGTGAATGTGAATTGGGTTCTCCCTATTTATGAAGACTTCCAACTGACTCAGTATTCTTATGCAGAAAAGTGGATGCCTCTTTTTGAAAGAGGAGCTAGATCTCAACCTAATTTTTATCCACGTATGTTGGCGGCTATGCCTCGGCCTTATAAGACCACTTCTTCTTCAGGAGTTCCGTTGACTAGCTCTAATATTTTAGTAGATGAAGATGGAAAGAATGCAATACATGCTCGAGGATTATATGAACGAACGCGCCACGTTCTTCATGAAGATGGGACCTTTAGCATCGTAAAGATCCCGGTTGGAAATACTGAAGATGATATTCGCATTCGCGGATATTTCTTAAGTGAACGTGGAGTTGAAATTCCAAATCCATTAGTAAATCATCCCTTTTTGGAAACTATTCAGCCTGGAAAAGTAATTACGGATGAACCGTTACTAAATGTATTTCCTACCACAGAAGCTATTCTTACACACGGCGTTCCCACAACTGTAGACCCGTATGTAGAGGGTAACAAGTATTTGAAAGTGTATGATGTCAAACTATCTCAAGTTCCTTGGCACTTGTGGAAAGATAGGTTTCCTCCTGCAGATATGATCACGTCAATGCCTCCAGTTAAAACAATCGGATTCCCTGCTACATCCGAACGTTCAGCGCCTTCCAAATCATTACAAGAAAGCTATGCGCTCGGATGGAGCATTGGTATTGAACCTCGCACTTGGCTTATGCGGCAGGAAGATGGGGGTTCTTACGTGATAAAAATGCTTCTTTCTAAGGCAGGAGATGCGGGAAGAGTTCCCCCTGAAACGCCTGGAGAAAAACCACAAGCTACATTCCCTAAATCAACTCCAGATGAATGCTTCGTAGACGGAAGCTTTGATGCCTTGTTGAATTCTGGAGTTTACCGTGTTCCAGGTATTTGTGTCCCAGCGGCATACATATCTCAGGAACGACAGAGCAGAATTTCTGCAGGTAAAAATCCCTGGTCCGATTCTACTGAATTTGATATTTTGAGAGATCATCAAAATTTACTAAAGACGTTTCAACACCGAGAAGCAGGACAAAAAGATGAGTCATTTGAAAAGCATACGGCAAGACCAGATTCTGAGCTCAGAAAAGAAGTTCGTGCGCTATTAGACGACAAAGAACGAACTCCGGAAGATAAAGCTGACGCAATCCAAAAAATAGTTCGAGAACTTCCAGTAGTTAACAGTGTCTTTTTAGATTCGACCAGTGCATTTGTTGTTTGCGGACATACGCTCGCTGAGCTCAATGGTGACATGGAAGAGGATCGTTTAGGATTTTATACGAAATGGACAGCAGTAGATGAAGGGTTTCAGGCATGTAAGTTCTGCGGAGAACGCATTAATTCAGATGTTATTGTCCAGCAAGATGAGTTTGATGACTCTGGGCACTTAGTTGTTTCTCACGAAGTTTTGAGTGGAAATACGTATCACGGAGAATCGCACGTTGCTTCATTCACAAATTCTCTAAGAGGTCTCCAAAAAGTTTTTATATTGGATAATGTCGGTGAAGCTATTTTGTATTTGCTACTGTCATCTTTGCAAGTCCTTCCAGAAGAGTCCCAGGTCCTGCCAATCTTGGAAAATATTCGAGTATTGACGTCTGTCGTTCGTGTGAATAAGAAGATTCCAAAGCCAGATAAGGATCGAATTGAGGGGATTTTAGGTCTTGCAGGTATGGTAATTCTTTTGCAGGGACATAATCCATTCCTGATCCCTCGACGTTCATTTGGTTCAAAGGTCTTAAAATTCACAGGATACCCACGCGACAGTGAAGACCCAACTAATAGTCCAGTTTTAGATACTCTTATTTCCGTTTTAAAAAGCACATTTGAATCTTTGCCATCCACATTCAAAGGTCCAGTCACTGCTATTTTAAGAGCGATTATTACCAACCCAAAGAAAATTCGCACAGAGACAGTTGTTTATATCAAACAGGCTGCTACCAAGTTTCAAATACTTCTCCAATCTGCAAAAGAGAGATATACTGCACCAACTGAACTTGTAAACTCAAATGCAATCCAGCTTCCGCTACTTCGCTCAGAAAAGCAGGACTTCAAGATTGGAGAGAGATTGGGATCTGAAGAAATGATGGGGGAGTGTTCAGTTGATCGCCCTAAAAGCATGCTGGTTCCGAAACTGCCACCCAGCGTTGTTCAAGAACAACTTGAACTTTGGAAATCAATTCGACCCTCTAGTTCATCACAGCTAGTTGAAGTTGGCCTAGAAGAAGTGCTAAAAGTAAGCTTAGATTTGAAAGAAGTCAAGCGTCGAGTATCGCTGGGAGTTCCAAAGGGATTTAAGATCGAAAAGGCCGAACCATTCCTGCGATCGGACACCGATGCGACTGCGTTCTTACTATTTTTGTCTCGTCTGCTGGATATTCTGTCTCGTCAATCATTCCCCTTAGAAACTATACAAAAATATCGCACAGTTCTTGTATTTTTGGATTCAAACATTGATAAATCTTTACTGCGTGATTCCGCACGGGGATTCATATTTGAACTACTGCACGAGGTTGCGGATTCGTCCAATAAAAGCGGACTTATTCAGGCAATTCAATCTGCAATACAGAAAGATATCGTGATGAACATGATTCTGATTACAAAAGATGATGCCGAAAAACAAGATAATGAACTACGAGCTCGTGAACGTGAAGTGTTTAAGCAGCGAATGCGACAGCTGAATGACACAGAACGTGAAGTTACAAAAATGTTATTGGATATTGGAATTGCGCCATATATTATACGAAATGAAGATCGTGAAATGTTTGCTCGCGAATACAGATATCCTGATCCGGATGCAGAGTATGCTGAAGCTGAAAAAGAACTTGATTCAAATCGACCTGAAGAAGGATTTGCTACGCCGTTTGATTTAGTGGATAATGGCGATGATCCAGTGACAGATGATGGTCGCCGTTTACCAGTTGATAATGGCGGATACGGTGAACGCATGGAGCGACAGTTCGAAGAATATGAAACAATATCTGCGTTTAATTTTGATGAAGGAGATGGAGTATAAGCAATGCAGCTATACGACGTGGATTTACAAGAGAAAAGCGCTTTCGTCGTATACGAAGATGAACCTGACGGTGTAGTTGAAGTTCCTCCTCCAAAAAGTTGCTGCTGTGCTTGGTTCTGTTAATTCATAACAACTTTCTCGACGTGATAGAACCGCTTTTTGTAAAGCGATAGTCGTTCTTGGAACTGACGACGAAATGTTGAGTCCACGATATCGATGACGAGTGGCGCGACTGTTCTTTTTGTTTTTTCAACTCGCAAGATTCGTCCCACAATTTGTTCAATATCGGGACGGGGAGTTGCCATAACGAGAGTATTAAGAGACGCGACATCGAATCCCTCTTTCACTAACTGATAGGTAGAAATCAAGATACGTTTAGATTCACAAAATTCACTTCTTACAGCAGGCTTCATTCCTCTTGCAAGAATTCCAGTTCGTGCCTGCATTTCAGGTGGCAAAAGCTCAAACAGTTTTTTTGTATGTTCCACTCGATCCGAAAGAACCAAAATTTGACGATTATCTTCTTCAAATACATCCTTCAACAACTCAATAATCATTTTGTTTCTTGGTTCAAACTCGGTTAGTTTATTGACCATCAGCGAACTGAACATAACTCCTGCGTGGTTATAAATAATCTTGTTAAACTCGGGATCTTCTGTTTCAAACTCAAATACTTCTACTTTCACTCCATCATCTACCTTTTCCGCCGCATTGGACTGATATAGTAAAGGACCAAGACACCAGTTGATAACGTGCATTAACCTATCCTTGCGTTCAGGAGTGGCACTCAACCCAAGCATATACTTTGAGGTCAGTTTGGGAATTGCTTGAACAAATGCTTCAGATGCAATATGATGACATTCATCAACAATAACAAGACCAAATCGAGAAAATGCTTTTGGTGGAAACTCTTTCATCGAAATTGTTTGAAGCATACCTACAACGATGTCTTTATTTTCGATTTCCAATGTATCGCCTTGAATTGTCCCGATTCGTGCTTTAGGTAGAAATGTTTGAATACGCTCGACCCATTGATCTTTTAAGAACCCAGAGTGAACTAGAATGAGTGTTGGAAGTTTAAGCTGAGATGCGATATATAGCCCACATACAGTTTTACCACCCCCAGTTTGCAGTGAAATGATTCCGTCATGTGGTTCTGGCAGCAAGAATGAATTTACGACTGGTTTTTGAATTTCTCGAATTTGACCAGAAAATTCCCAATACTTGTCTTCTGTTTGTGGAACATCTCGATAGCTGACTTTTGGAACACCGTAATTTTCAATTCCGTAATGCTTCGGCACGTAAATATAATCTTCAGACTCTTTGTATACCGGGTAACGAGTTACAAACTGAGGCTTGACAAATACAGACGGAATGTATGGTCGGACATTCAAAACTCCTTTCAGATGAAGCAAGTTTTGAATCTCTGTTTTTGGAATTCGGTATCCGTGAATTGTGAGTGCCATATTTGAATATGGCTATATCACATATTAAGCTTCCATTTTCACTATACAAACTGGGGTTCTATTTTTCCACTCTTAAGCGAAAACTTAAA
>Ga0164293_10002592_pt1 | contig 15339 bp, 10 predicted proteins | sample GEODES118metaG_FD_111487 | JGI IMG/M metagenome (GOLD analysis project Ga0164293, IMG submission 111487) | Eutrophic lake water microbial communities from Lake Mendota, Wisconsin, USA - GEODES118 metaG | ecosystem: Environmental > Aquatic > Freshwater > Lake | place: USA: Lake Mendota...
CGGGACTATATTAAAAATAACATCACTAAACTCAGAGGGATAGACTAAAGTATCCCATGTCAATGCCGAGGACCCATTCACCCTAAACCGCAAATTCACCATATTCCCCGCGGCAATATTCTGATTGGTCGAGGTATTCCAATCCAACGTCACCACCCCATTCGCCCCGTTCACCACCATTCCGTTAAATGCCGGATTCAGGTTACTCGAGCCCACATAGGTCAAGGAATCCGCATTATAAGTCATCCTCAAAGCCGCATTTGCAACACCGTTCAGAGCAGGGTGGGTTATATTAACTGACACTGTGTCATTCACACAAGAATTAACCTGAGGGAGCCTAATAGAATTTTGCGACGTAAGGTAAAAATTGGTAACAAGGCTATCCGAACGGGTTTCCATTGAATCACACCTTGAAACCACACCAATTCTATACATATAGTCAAAAGTCGCGAGATTTAGAGATGGTGATCCATCTATTAACCTAGTAGAATATATGTTATTAGTTGAACTTACATAGACCCACGAACCTATTGGCTGACCCGAAATTTTATCCAATGCTTTACGATAAAGCCTGTATTGCTTGAACGTCCTTACGCGGCGTGATAAGGACTTAACAAGCTGTTCAGACGAAGAAAGTCCACCAAAATTAAGTAAATCCAAAGAATCAATAGTTACTGTATCAATCATGGAGCCCAAGCCACCAAATGGATTTTGCCAATAGATAGTGACAGAATCATTAGTCGGGGCTACATTGATTACACGAATACTAACCGGTGGTAAAATAGGTGCATGAATAAGCTTAACATTCAAATTTCGCGCAGCACGACCCTCAATTGGGCAATTATTATCAATGGCATTAATTTGAAAAAAATTACTGGTACTCATTCCTAAACAATTACTTTGGGTGCTTGTCAAATTAGAACAATCCGTACCCCAAACAAGCTTGACCCCAATATTTCCCAGGCCAGAAAAGCCATATCCAGCTGGAGTATTGTTGCCATAATTGAGTAAACTCACGGGATTAAGTGGTGGAGTTGGTGGTAAAGTATTATCACTTATACCTTGAAGGCGGGCGCAGGGAGGTTGTACGCAGTTATTATAGCCAGGAAAATTCGTAGCCAATTGACTACCCCGAACAAACACGCTCACCGACTGTTGAACAGGAACCCAGGTGCTGGGGTTATTGGGATTTCCTAGCAGAGATGGAAAGACGTCTTCAGCATTCACAAAACTCTCGATGGTATCCCCGGCATAATAGGTGCCCTCGAAACTAGGGGCTCCGTTGGGCAGCGTAAATGGAGCCCTGATGAAGGGAGGTCTTTGGGTAAAAATCCCGTTAAGGGGTCCATTGGGGTTAAATACCGGCGGGGATGTTGGTGCGTTGGGGATAACCTTGAGGTTGAAATCCCGATAAACTTCCGAAATCAACTGGTTGCACCGAAAAGAACTCACCTTGATTACCATCACGAAGGTTCCCTGGGTAGTGGGCTGGTACACAATTTCACCCGTTGTCTGGTTGATCGGAATATTATTCGCGCTCACAAAGGGGGGCTGCATCAGGCCAGGAATCGGATTGTTAACGGTGTACGGAGCGGTGTACGCATACGGAGCGGTCACCGAGGTTCCCAATGGAAAATCAATACCGAAGCGCGTGCTGTCCAAATCCGGGTCAAAGGCCAAGGACTGCATGAAAACCGTATCCACCGGATTAAGGATGGCAAAGGATGTCGGATCTGTCGCAAATTCCGGAGAATTATCGCATAACTGGGCTGGCGATAACAAAAGATTGGTATTGGGATCGCGATAAGGAAACATCTTGACCAACAAGGTTTGTGATCCATTATCGGCGGTGCTGTTGTCAATCGATGGGCGACAACAAGGAATACCGTTGCCGGTGGTGTTGAACGTGTAACCGGCCGGTGGTGCAGGCCCCAATGCGCTTAGGTCCACAATACCCCGAAAAACATAGCGCGCTACCGAGCCCTGGTTTTGGTTGGAAGCCGACGAGGGAGGATTGCAGGATAGGTAGGTGCTCCCGGGGCAGCGCGGAGATATATCATCCGGTGAACCGGGAATAATAGGCAGATTGGTGGTGCCTTGAGGGCCTTGCAGCGCCATGGCTGTTTGGGTCCATGGAACACCGTTGCAGTCCCGGTAGACTTTGACCGTAAATTCAAAGAGACCGTTCCCCAAACAACGGTACGTGATTTCGCCACCCAAAATGTGGGTAGCCTTAACCGAGCCCATAGGCCAAACGCTGGCAGTAGCCCACAAAATCAAGCTAAGGAACAGCTTCTTTGTAAAGTTCATAAGAGACATATTTTTCATGCATGATTAATTTATAATTCATAAATAATACCTAACTAGGCAATAGGGATGTCCCAGAAATTGCCGATACGCCCCACCATCCAGTCAATAAAATTGTTGCAACATAGGAAATAAATTACTGAAAGGATATAAACTACTATAAAAAGAGTTAGGCGTTGAAACAAAGAAGTATTCTTATAAACAAAAAGTGATAGGATTGTTTCATAGGAGATTACGACATGGGCTTTCCAAATTTAACTCCTAAGAATAACATAGTGCGATTGTCAAACAATTAAGACTACACCCATCAAGTTTAACTGAAAAACATCGATTGCTATTCAAAAAGCGACTTTCCTTGGGTTATAAATTCAAAAAGACAAAGCCATTGACCCGAAATGTCGTAAATCTTTAGAGCAAATACCCCAAATTATATCACACTTTGATCGGAGGGAATGGTCCAAGCTTCCTACGCACCACCCTTAATCCCGGAGACAACGAACCGAAAAACCGTGGGTACGGAAGTAGTTGAAGCTGCTCCGGTAAATTGCACCGCCGTAGTAGACCAGGTAACGGTTCCAGGCACTGGGTCCGGAGAGCGACGACGACCACCAGAAACCGCTGCTGCCAACGTAGTTGAAGTCCCCGCTGGCGTTCCGAAGGCCGCCCGGCCCTGCCGTGAAACCCGAAGAGTTTGTCGCATCCGAGTTAGGACTATTCCAACCCCCGGGTGTCGGTTGGGTGGTTGTGCTCTTCAATGCACCTCCTGCGACGCCAGAAAGACCACCTAAAAAGGTCACTAAGGTTGTCCACTCCCCATCCGTGGGTACATGCCATCCCGTTGGACACAAACCTCTCGTATCCATCACCGCATAATGGTTGTACAACTTCCCATACAAACCATCGTTTACCGGGTTGTTGTCGTAAATAGCGTAGGCACCGGCAGTTGTGTTCTGCCATACACTATTACTTAATCCTGTGGCAATATTATCTCCATTCCTATACTTGCTCACCTTCAAATTACTCTGAGTCCAACATTGCGTTCCGATTTGTACAGTGCTATAATTGTTGCCATCAAAATCAAAAACTGGTGAAGTTCCGCAAGTAAAAACAGAAATAAAATTCAACTCGTTACCATAAGCCGTTCCTAAAGCATTCGTTGCATAGGCTCGTACATAGTAGTTTGTGTTTGGAGATAATCCGTTCAAGTTGCTCGTAAACAAGCCAGTACCCGTTCCATCATTGGTTATGAATCCTGAGGTTGTTGGACTTGATGATGTTCCATAAGCTACACCACGGGCAGTTACAGGAGGTCCTCCATCTTGGGTAACATCTCCACCTGTTGTGGCACTTGTAGCGGTGACGTATGAAACTGTTGTGGTGGAAATCGTAGGTACAACATCCCTGAGGCAACGGATTGAATAACCAGGCACAAAAGGGCCATCAAAGCGGAACAGATGTGGGCCATGCAAGTATAGAAAACGATACCATGCATTTCCCGTACTCGCAGTTGACGCAGACCACCAGTAACCGTCGAAGCTTAGGGCACCAAAACCGCCATTATCGCTACGGTGGCCACCCGGTAATGCGGTAAAACCACTTGAGTTAGTCCCATTACCGTTATTATTCCAGCCTGTAGTGCTTTTTAGAGCTCCTCCAGCTACTGATCCACCACCTAAAAAGTTTTCCAACGTACTCCACTCCCCATCCGTGGGTACATGCCAGCCCGTGGGACACAATCCTCTTGCATCCGTCACCGCATAGTGGTTGTACAACTTCCCGTACAATACATCATTCACGGGATCATTGTTGTAAATGGCATAGGCACCTATTGTAGTGGATCCCCATGCACTATTGTTTAAACCCGTGGGAATATTGTCCCCATTCCTGTACTTACTGACCTTCAAGTTACTTTGGGTCCAACATTGGGTTCCTATCTGAACCGTGTAATAGAAGTTTCCATCGATATCCGTTACCGAGGGAGTTCCAGGGCATCGGATGCCAGGGATAGGGGTAAAACTTAGCTCAGCACTGTAATAAACACCCGCCGAGGTTCTGGCGTAGGCTCTGGCGTACTGAATGTTATTGGGGTCAATTGTACTAAACGAATGGGTATAACCAAATCCTCCCTTCCCGGCAACCGACCTATTTGATGAAATCGTTGGATTCGGCGAGGAACTCCATACAATACCCCTCTCAAAAACCCCACTTCCAGGATTGGTGAATCGAACCACGGCGGTCCCAACATTCCCGTGTCCATAAACCGTGTCCAAAACTAAGATGGGCTCTGAAGGCTGTACGATAAACGAACCATTCACATCACCGGTTGACAAAGCCCGAATAGAAACCGATAAAGGATTTCCTTGTGCGTTAATGGTCGGTTTGTCATTTACATAATTTCCTACCGCAAAACTTGAACGTAGATTCGTAGAACGCAATGAAATCAAAAGTGCATCAAGACTATTGGTGTTTTGGTTACCATTAACGTCACTTGCACTTGCTCTCAAGGGTGTCAGGGAAACCAAAGATGTAAAATACCTGTTCACCAACAAGGCATCTGTGGAGTTGAAACCGCCTGAATTATACCCAATTTGTGCATCCAAAATATAGTTTCCGTTGGCAAAACCCGACATGGAGTAGCTTCCCGATGAGTCGGTGGTATCAGCGGCCACCACATTACCCAACAAGGTTTTTAAATGAACCGGCACTCCTGCCAAAGGCGTAAGGTTGGCATTGTCGTACCGTAGGTCTCCAGTTATAAGAACCGATTGGGAATAGAGTTTGGTGGTGAAACAAACAAGAAAAAATATAAACAAAAAGTGATAGGATTGTTTCATAGGGGATTACAATATGGACTTTCCAAATTTAACTTCTAATCATTCAATACCGCAATAATCAATCAACTAAGACTACACCCTTCAAATTCAATTGAAAACCTCGATTGCTATTCAAAAAGTGTAACCCTCCCCAAATTTCGGACTGATTAAAAAGGGAAAAACCTTAACTTTTTCAGCCTATGAAAACAAACCGCTTACCGAAAGCCAAATCTTACATGCCCTCAAGGATTACGAAGGAGGCAAAAAAGCCGAGGTCGTATGCCGCGACCTAAGTATTACCAAAACCGCCTTTTACAGCTGGAACAAACGTAATTCGGGAATGGATGGCGAACATCCCCGGCGACTCAAAGAGCTGGAAGAGGAAAACAGAAAGCTCAAAAGCGTGTACGCCGACCTGGCCCTTGACAACAAAATGCTCAAGGATGTGCTTTCAAAAAAGTGGTACGGCCTGGTGATTGACGCGATTTTCAACTACCCAAGTCCTTGGGTCGTACGAATGCTTGAAAGGGCTATTCGGGAATACGGGATTCCTTTGAAAATTAGGGTTGATAACGGCCCTGAACTCACTTGTTCGGTCTTTGTGAATTGGTGCACTCAACGCGACTTTCTCCTCAGTATATTCAAACCGGACGACCCATGCAAAATGCCTATATCGAGCGATTCAATCGCACTTTCCGTCAGGATGTACTGGACGCCAACATCTTTGAAGATCTTTATCAGTTCCGGGAAATCACCGAGGAATGGCTGTAAGATTACAATCACCATCGATCCCATGAATCACTCAACAACCTCCCTCCCCTAAAATACCAATCCACCTAAAGACTATTGGTATGTTGAAAACAGATGGACGGTTTCCAACAATCCAATAGTTCCAAAATATTCAAATAACTAGTAAATTTATACTCGGTCCGATTTAAGGGAGGGTTACATACAAAGTCGATTAGACTTCAAAATAAAATTAATTAAACAATTTAAATAAAATGAACACATTTATTATTACTCAAATTATCGTTACAAGCGAATCAAATAATGAAATTAATCTTGACCATATCATTAGGGTAGTAATCGCACAGAATAAAGAAACTGCGATTGGAATTTTTGTAATTGAAACTCAGGATATACCTGCTAATAAAAAATTAAATATTAATTGCTACATTTTAAATGAGATAATTACTTATCAAGAATAAATTTATATCTCCTTACAGATTATGAACTCTTAAATAATAGGTATTTCTTTTAAATATAATTAGTAAAGATAAACCTACTAAATAAAAATAAAAATCAAATTTCATCTAAATTTTAGTTATACTCTAAAATCCATTTAACCTACCAAAACAAAATATTTAAACAATTACCGTATAAATCGTGGGTAAACGCTATTGTTTTGACAGAGAAAAAATATTTTGATATATTAAACTTATAAAGACATTGATTTTAATGACAACCACAAAATTAAACATGTCTGTAAAGGGGTAATTACTCGAAATTTAAAACCTTAACCTATAAAATTAAATTAATTTATTATTCTAAAATTCTATCAATTATGAAAAATATGCCTAAAGGTTTTGGATATGTGATGTTTATATTTATTTTGTTATTTTTACAAGGAGTGAATAGGCTTGATGTAAATGTCGCAGGATTATGGTTCATTAATTGCATTTTATTTCCAATTTCAATTTATTTTTTTAGATTTGCAAACAAGAGGCTAAAAAAATATACTTGGTGGAATAAATACAGTGCTTCTCAACCAAAAAATATTTATCTTTATTTGGGTGGTTATTTCTTATTTTTTCTGCCTATTTTGATAGTAGTTGGGTATTGTATTAGTGAATTTACTAAGCTTTTCTGAAGAGTAAATGTGCCAATATAATTTTTTTATCTTCTGTTGTTTTGAGTTCTAGGGTAGCATCTATCAGACTTCGAACCAACACCCAACAATAAAATATTAAAATCCGTAAGCGCCTAGGAAAATAAGAACTTACTGTGCTCATCCAATAAATACAATTTATAAAATAAAACGACCTAAATGATCCACAAAGGTTAATTTGCCGTTTCAACTATCGGCGCATTCTTTACATTGCAGTTAAAAAAAAATACAAACAGCTCAATTTTTAAAAATCATATAAAATTGTGGCCCTTCTCCAAATGGGAAAAAGTAATTCAAAAATCCACTCTACCTGTTTAGTACGTCGTTCAGGCCCCCTTAGGCCAGCCGAGATCAATCCTGACCGAGCACCTTGAGGGTAAGGTCGATTGTCATGACATCGGTTTCCTGGAGTTTCCTGAAATGCCTTGGACCAATACCCATATTCTTGAGGACGGGAACGGCTTTTCGGATAATCTGACGCTTGGCCCGATTATTGACCTTGAATTTCCCCAGACTGTAGTCCTTAAACCAAGTCCTCGGTACTTGTCACCGTATGGACCCCAGCACTTGTTCCAATAACGTATGTGACTTTGTCGGTAATGCCTCACCAGATTGGATAGGAACTTGGTTTTGGTGTCATCTTTGAATGCCTCTAAAAGGGACTCTGATTCCATAAATTTTTCATTGCATATAGGGCAGGTTATATTATCAAGTTTTCGCATTTGAACTTAGAAATATTTCTTAAAAAATATAAGAAACATTTCAATAAAGTCAAAAGGGTAATTCATCATCGCAAAATTCTTTTTGCGGCAAATCTTTATGGTGCTCAATTTGATAATCATCATCAGCATAATCGGTAACTTCCTTCTTAAAGGATTCGGAATTTTTCAGAAAAGCGAATTGATCTTCCGGGTAAAATCCCGTAGACACAAATCACAGTTTTATAAATGTTTCAAACATGGACTCAAACGATGTGTCCTTGCTAACGGAAACAAAAAATTCATTGGTCAAAGTAAGGTGAACTTCCATATTGGAATCAAAAACCTTTCTGACTAGAGTCATGAAATCTGAAAAGAAGGCAGAAATATCATTAAACCAACCCGTCAATGCATTACAAAATTGAAAATTAAAAATTTGAATATTATTGGGGCCGTATTCAATGAACTCAATGATTGAACCATATTCACCTTTTACGGTAACTGAATGAATAAAACCATCTCTTCCAAAAATTCCAAAATGATACCTGTATATTTCTGTGGTCGTATAAGTTGAATGATTTGGTAACTTTCTTTCTTCCATGGGAGTATTCTAAATAAAATCAATCAATAACTAAAATTGCTTTGAATATTCATAGGATAAGGTTTCTGAATTTTGAAATAGATTGCAACGATCATTAAGTTGAAATTGTTTGGGTATTGAATTACTCATATTTTTTTATCAATAAATAACCATGATAAAAAAAAGTCAAGAACGACTTAATAATAGTAAAATTCATTGAATTTCATAAATTAATATTTACTACAAGAATCTATTTGCTAACATTGAAATTAAAATATTCATTCGAATATTTATCCGTTAAATACTAGGACTATAATGAGGGTATGTCCAAAAACCTCTCCAAACTTCAATAGCAATATTGTTGGATCAGGCAATTGGATTTTTATCTAATAAAATCTTTTCTTTTTCTTCGGGGGGACTTGTTTTTCTTTTGGGAATAGGTATAATTAACAAAAAAGGGAGAAAATATGTGCATAGATAAAGAATACACCATTGAAAATCGAACAACGATTTATGATAATTCCAACTTCAAAACTGCGGCAAGTAACTTAAAAGAAGTTACAGAAAATAATTTATTTAAGTTGAAATATGTAATACCCTACATCACCACCAAACATTCCATAAAGACCACTAAAATATTTGATGGAAATAATATGAATCTGCAGGAACTTCCAAAAAGAAGTACCCTACAGGTTGAGAATATTATTGTTTTTCAAGACGAATACGGCAATTACATACAACTTGAAAACTATGGAAGGGAATCCATCATCCTCAAGTACATTGTAATCAATGACCGTAAAGATCCTTTGAATCAGTTTAAATACCTACTACAATCCGTTGAGAACTTCCTTATGGACTTTTGTTACTTCATACCCCCTCTTTACATCCGCTTCAATGGAAAGGTAATTATAGGACCTGACAATGGAAGAGAAGAATTTCAACGAAACATTAAATTCCTTCAAGATGAATTTGGATTTAACGTAATCTTTATGGATGAAGAACCTCAGACCGCTCTACTGGGTCGTACTCATCGTTATAAACCGGTGGTTAAAATATAAGATATCTTAAAAACCGAATCATTTGATCATGATAATCTCAAAACCGGTGTTGTAGGACAAATAGGAATTTGCTCCCTGACCATTAATAATATTCAAGTACCTGATATTGGTGTAATATCTACAATATTCCGACAAGCTGAAATCCATTATTGAATTTATTGTTTGGTTATTTAAATCCTTATCAAAAATTGATCTACGTTTGATAAACACTAAATTTTGGAGGCCTTCGACGTTATACCTTTCGTTTATAATTGTTGGCGGGTGCGATACCGATTTCAAGACAGATGACCCCGGTGGCTACACCAGATTCATGCTTCTAAAAGGCTTGTACGACTTGAACTTCGGTGAATCGTGATTTCTTCATGGTAGTTTTAAATTAAAGTAATTTCTCTACTTTTAAACTGTCTGTTTTTTTAGGAGTACTTACAAGGGCTTTTCCTTTTCCACAATATATGTAATAATCCAAAATATTGCTGGAATAATTGACCATATAATAAACGCACCAAGGAAAAGAATAATCTTAAAAGCAAAAAGATAATCTTTATAAACGATAACTATCGCGGTACAATTAATCGAAAACATGGATAAAAAAATCGCGGTAACTACTCGTGAAATTTTTCTCATTATTGACATAATTGTAGATTTAATAGGATTAAGTAAAAGAGTTCACACTAATATTTCATTTCTTGACCAAAAGTCATATTTTTTCAATGTTTAGTTGCGCTTTTAATTGTTTCCAGTTGAGGACATACTTTTCGAGATAGTCTTTAAATAAATCGCTGTGTTTACGTTCAATCACTAATAGTTAAGAAACAAATTAATTAGGTTGAAAAATAGGCTGACTGATTCGAAATGTACTGATTATACTTAATAGTTTTTCTTCATCATAGAATTCTTCAAGAGATGCGAACGATAACGTATATGTCATATTGAATAGTGTAGTAGTATAATTTGCGTGTTTCATATAAAATACCCAGTCTTGATCTACATGCTTAGACAGAAATGTCGTAGCAATGAAGTCCGTATTAAATTTATGAAATTCATAATACTTAACATTCAAAGGTTTAATTCTCGAGTATCCTTGAAGTAATTCCGTAAAATTTTCTATGTAATTTCCGCTGTTTATACTGTCAAGATAACTAATAGTATTTGGATTTACATTTTTTTTGATTTCTTCTTTTTCGTTCCATTTGATTACATTAACAGTTAAGGTCATCGCTGAATCCCGTTGAAAAGCTCGTATTACTGTACTTGGTTGTGTACCTCGATCAACTTGCCAATTATCTGGTAGATCAATGCTAAAATTTAATATTTGATTAGAATATAAATTACCCTCTTGTATATCTTCAAATTCGTTCTGAATCTTTCCACTAAGATCAATATTTTTGCTTTTTAAGAATTGCTTAAATCCCTTTTCGGAGTTTTCAAATCTCCACTTACTAAATTTTTGAATCTTTGATTCTTTAGTTTCTTCTTGTTTACAAGCAAAGAAAGTAAATAAAATAATGAAATATGTTAAATATAAATTACTAAGCCTCATAAAAAAAGAAAGTTAGTTTCAAACCAATTGAAGAATAAATGCTACTAATATTTTTAGCTAAGTGATATATCTTATAAAATTATCTCTCCGCAGCAATGGCAAAATTTCCATTATCTTCTGGGTAAGGTTTAACGGCGAAATCGTTTGCAAGTAGTTTGGCTCGTTCGTGTTGGAGATACTCCCAACGGGCGGTAGTTGGAACAAAGAATACGTTCTCCGCCAGATACTCATCCTTATCCTCGGGGTTAGAAAGTTTATCGGCACTTAACCGTGCGTGCAGTTCCTTAAAACTATCGGAGATAAACTTAAGGAAAATCAAACCCAGTGCGATGTGTTTGTACTCGGCCGCATCCATATTGTTGCGTAACTTATCGGCCGCAGCCCATAAGGTTTTCTCTAAATCCCTGACCATATGATACAAGTATAAATTTAATCTGACTAAATAATCTCTAAAATTTCGTAATAAAGCTCAAAATTGCTCAATTTACAAATATCACCGACTTTCTTGTTTAATAGTGCTAAAGCGAGAGGTGCAGTGTCCAGTAATGTAATACGACCTTCTTTGTCTGGTATATGGTTCTGGTTTTGCCTAGATTTGGTGAAACTCACAATCAGGATCTCTTGACTAGGATTTTTAATTTTTACAGTTGAATTAAAGTTTACCAGATCTTGAGTTGAAGTAGCCAACGTATCATCCTCACATTCGATATCAGAATAAAAGGGATCGAAGGAAGTATCCATTGAACTGTTCTCATTGTAATCAAAATTCAAAATAAATCTCTTTAGGTCCTCAAGTTCTTTATTAGAATTATTCCACCAATTGGTCGACCAAATTCTATAAAAAATTAAACCTTGTTTTTCCAATTGAGACTGCCGGAAAATATCCCATGAATAGGCTTCATTGCTGCTATGGTACTTTGCCCCATCGCATTCTAGGGCTATAACTGGAAGTCCGCTCTTTTGAGACTTAATTACTATGTCTATTCGAAATCCCCCCATTTGATACTGCTGGGTGATCCTTTGTGGATCTATGACATTGGCTAACCTATTGAATACCTCCTCTTCAAATGGCGATTCTGAACCACTAAAGTTAAGATCTGTAGTAAAAGATCTATTAGGACAATGTTCATAGACTAAATCCAAGGTTGCCTCAGCATTTAAAACTAACCCACGGCTGATTGAATTTGCATAGGATAAATAAGCGTAGAATATTCCCCTGCCGGTATTTCCTTTTTGTACAACTAGATTCGTATAAGAATTAATATACTCCTCAGGGATTGATGTAACTACAATAACCTTGTACTTGGCTCTAGTAATAATTACATTAAGAAGTTTATACCCCTTACCCTGTAGAATAGGGCCAAAATTTTGTCGAAAAGTTCCATCATTACGTCGGCCAAAGGTGGTCGATAAGATGATAACATCACGTTCGTCACCTTGTATGTTTTCCAAATTCTTCACAAAAAATGAGGAGCCCAAATCAACCATTTTATTATCAAAACTTGTGTCGGATTGTCGGAGTTTATTGATTTCCTCAATAATCAAGTTCCTTTGATACAAATTGAATGTTGCTACCCCTACCGATGGGAATGAACCATCCTCAAATGGGAGTATATGATGGTGTAATATATCAATAACCCTTAAAGCCTCCGTATAATTAACTTGATCGTCATAAACCCCATTAACCTGAATATAGTTAATCGGTCTATATTCCATTTTAGCTGGCATTGGAATTAACTTCTTACCGTAAAAAGCACAATTTGAGAAATTAATTAGGGCTGGATGGTTGGAACGATAATGAACTCTGAGGAAGGATTGTTTATAATCTGAGTTTTCAGCATAAACCAACAAAGACTCACTGTCTGCCAAATCAAGCGAAACATCACGTCTAAAGTTTCTTTCATCTTTTTGAATTTCATCTAACGTATCGTCATAATCATCATCCTCAGGATTAATTAAAACCGAACCGCCCTGAAAAAAATTAGATGGAGGCATCTGCTGGGTGTCACCCGAAACTATTTTAATTTTACCTCTAATCAAAGAAGGATATACATCCTCCAACCTTAATTGACTAGCTTCATCGAAAATTACTAAATCAAATGAACCCTTCTTTAAGGGAATAATGGAGGAACAAACACTGGGGTTTACCATTATTACTGGAAAAAAAGAAGTGAACAAATCAAAGTCTGTCTTAACTATTTTCCGCAAAGAATTCCTCCTCTCACCACGACTTCCCCTCTTGTTGAATAAACTTATTGGATTATACCCATTTCGTTTAGAATTTTCGTATGTGCTATGCTGTCTCCTCACCCATCTTTCAACAATTACGGAAATTTGACTTTTATCAAACTTTTCTTTGGTCGATTTAAATTGTTCATGACTAGAACTATCCTTCGGCAAATATTCTAATTCTGACTCTTTTACCGATAAATAACAATACAAATACCAACTTTCAAAAGCATTTGCCCAATCCTCTGCACCAACATTCACTAATGACCTAATAAGTTTTTTATCGTAATCAGATAGTGTTTGATTAAATACAAACCAATCAAAATAATCTTTAAAATCATCCATTCTATTCAACAGTACATTCAGTCGACTTTTATACTCCGATAGTAAAGAAGTAGATTGGAACAGATTACTAAAATTTTCACTCGTTGATTCAAACAATCCACTTTCCTTTAAACTTATAATAAGGTTTTGAATTCGTGGAATCAACTGATGTATCTTTTCAACATTGGAATAATTGGCATTTACAGAATTACCATCAAGACCATTTGATTTGGACTGAGAGTCTTCATCAATTGTTGAAGAACAAGCACTCAATGTGCTTTCAATAATTAATAGATTCTTTTCCAGATCTGATATTCGCTGAGGATTATCAAAGACTAAACTTGTTTTAAACTCTTGTAAATCCCTCAATTCGCTAATTAAAAGATCATAATCTTGTTTTAATTGTAGACGGTTTTGCTTGAAATCTTTGTACCTTCTTAAGAAAATTGACAAAAAATTCAATTTGAAAGACTGATTTATCGAAAATGTCTCATAGCGATCATCTTCGAAGTCTTTTACTTTTGCTAAAAGCATCTTAATTCCATCTATTTTCAGGATGATATGTTGAATGCTTTTAATAATGTAATCTTTATACCATTCTCGATAGTCCTGTATACTCTCAAAAGTCTGTTCAATTAATAGCGTTAGATCTTGTTTATAATCATTTAATGTTCTATACAATTTATCCTGGGCAAACCTCGGATTAATATCTTCAAAATACCTTTTATCTAAATATCCTAGGGGATTACCAACAAAATCTATACGCTTATGTAATTTTTGAGCTTTGGACAACCGTGTTCGATACTCCTCCAAAACAGATCCATCATCCATAAAGGACAAAACAGAATGGTCCAAATTAGCTCTCAATAAACTAAAATCAGAGGACTTGGAACGCTGTAGATATTCACCAACCAGATTAGTCCAATTCTTGCCTTGGTACAGAAGAAAACTCAAGGAAGTATGTTTGTCATTTATTTCTTGAACGTTGCTTTTAAGTTGTCTTAGGTTCGAAATATAGGTTATTTCATTAAACCCAAATTGACTTGAAATAGCGCTGCACCTTTCTCTAAAGGAATTCACAATTCCATCCCTATCCTTATGTATGTCTTCAATAATTGCTGACAACATTCCTACATCATTGCTTACTTTAAAAAGATTAGCCCTAATGACATCTAGTGCTGTCTTTTTTTCACAAACAATGAGGCATTTTAATTCATTAGCGAGAGCATTAAGAACCAGTGCAGTTAATGTTTGACTTTTCCCTGTGCCAGGTGGTCCTTGTATAATTTTACGAGGTTCCACTCCCAGTGTACTCAAAATTTCCTGTTGACTTGGATCGGTTGAAATTGAAGAAAATGGAGAATCTCTATCAATTTGAAATGTTGAGACATCTTCATCACCCTCTTCAAACAAATCGATTAATTCGTTGTAATCATTAATGATACTTTCCTTTTGGGTTTTGTATAATCCAAAAATCCCGCCAAAATGAATCCAAGCTGAGTCCTGTGTAGAATTATCAAAAAAAGTGCCCTCCGGGGTATCTGTAAAGGATTGATCAAAGGTGTTCAATAAATTTACACCTCCTGATGAAGTCGTTCTTGAACTAAGCGCTTTCAACAAGCTAACACATTCACTTAATAATTCTTTTTTATCGATTAAAGAATCATCAAGAACTTCTTCGTTACTTAAGGAATAAGTTACATTTTCATCGGATCTTAGGTAAGATAATAAAACTTCATTCAGTCCTACAGAATGAATATCCTCATCAACCAATCGACCATTCTCAGTGAAGGACTTATTACGGAGTATTGTCCAAGTATTCGCTTTTTTTGATGATTTAGAAATTTCTAGTTTCCATATAAAAATGGGTGACTTAACAACTTTTGATGAATCAAGTTTGGA
>Ga0164293_10002594_pt1 | contig 15327 bp, 12 predicted proteins | sample GEODES118metaG_FD_111487 | JGI IMG/M metagenome (GOLD analysis project Ga0164293, IMG submission 111487) | Eutrophic lake water microbial communities from Lake Mendota, Wisconsin, USA - GEODES118 metaG | ecosystem: Environmental > Aquatic > Freshwater > Lake | place: USA: Lake Mendota...
AATGTGACGATGACGGTGGAGTTGGGTAAGCCGATCGCTATGGACGAGGGTTTGCGTTTCGCTATTCGTGAGGGTGGTCGTACTGTTGGTGCTGGCCGCGTCACCAAGATCATCAAGTAAGCAGATCCTGAAGTAATCAGATCAGGCAGAAAAGAACGGAAGAACCATGGCCAAGAGCGACAAGCGGGTGAAGATCACGCTCGAGTGCACGGAGTGCAAAGAGCGCAACTACATCACGATGAAGTCCAAGATCAACGACCGCGAGCGTCTGGAGATGAAGAAGTACTGCTCCCGCGACCGCCGTCACACCACCCACAAGGAGACTCGTTAGGCCACTGATAGCCTGACCGCTCCCCGCCAAGGGCAGTAGCTCAGTTGGTAGAGCATCGGTCTCCAAAACCGACGGTCGGGGGTTCGAGTCCCTCCTGCCCTGCAAGAACAGCAACAACCAAGAAGAAAAGACATGTCGAGTCAAGACCTGAACCGAGAGCAAAAGCGTGCGCTGAAGCGCATGGGCGCCCTGAATGATCAGGGTGCTCCCGTGCGCACGCCCCGTGCGTCTCAGTCCAAGTCGCCGAACGAACCCAAGGTGGGTCTCTTCGGGTATCTGCGTGAAGTGCGCGAGGAAATGCGCAAGGTCGCTTGGCCGACGTGGCCCGAAGTGCGCAAGTACTCGATCGTCGTGCTCGTCACGGTCGTGATCTTCACCGCCATCGTCAGCGGCCTCGACTCCGCATTCGGTGTCTTTTCGAGTTGGCTCTACAAGGATTAGGACAGCACCGATGAGCGACAACTTCCTCTTGAACATGGGTGCCGGTTCCTCCGATGCCGACGACATCGAGACCACCAACGCCGAATCCACCGATGCCACGTCGGAGACCCCTGATGCAACGTTCGACCTCACCGACGACACGGATGCCGAAGAGTCCGAGGTGGCTGAAGAAGAAGTCGAGTCTCCCTTTGCTCGTCCCGGACAGTGGTACGTGGTCCACACCCAGTCGGGATACGAAAAGAAGGTGCAGCTCAACCTGAACACCCGTATCCAGTCCATGAACATGGACGACCGCATCTTCGAAGTGGTCATCCCCATGGAAGATGCCGTCGAGTTCAAGAAGGGCCAGAAGCAGGTCGTCCAGCGCAAGGTGTTCCCGGGCTATCTGCTCGTGCGTTGCGAGATGGACGACGAGGCATGGTTCTGTATCCGCAACACGCCGGGTGTCACCGGTTTCGTGGGCCAGAGCCACAAGGGCCAGAAGCCCACGCCGCTGTCGCGTCGCGAAGTAGAAACCTTCCTCTCGGCCAAGGGTGACGGCAAGGCCGCCCCGAAGCGCAAGACCCCGAAGCTCGAATACGAGGTGGGCGAGAGCGTACGTGTGAAGGAAGGCCCGTTCGCCGACTTCACCGGCACCATCGACGACATCAACGTCGATCACATGAAGCTGAAGGTCCTCGTCAACATTTTCGGCCGCGAAACCATCGTCGAGATGGATTTCAGCCAGGTCGCCAAACTCTGATCGTCAAAAGGAAAAGTCATGGCAAAGAAGAAGCTTGCAGCGATCGTCAAGATCCAGATCCCGGCCGGTAAGGCCACGCCCGCACCGCCCGTCGGTACCGCACTCGGACCGCACGGCATCGCCATCATGGACTTCGTGAAGCAGTACAACGCTGCGACCGAAGCTCAGGTCGGCACCATCATCCCGGTCGAGATCAGCATCTTCGAAGACCGTACGTTCACCTTCATCCTGAAGACCCCGCCGACACCGGTGCTCCTGCGCCAGAAGGCCGGCCTTGAGAAGGCCTCGTCCACACCGGGCAAGACCGTTGCCGGCTCGGTCACCGAAGCCGACATCGAAGAAGTCGCCAAGATCAAGATGCCCGACTTGAACGCCTACGATCTCGAGGCCGCCAAGATGCAGGTGCGTGGAACCGCGCGCTCCATGGGCTTGAAGATCGTCTGAACACACACTCGCTCGACTGAACCCAGTCGCACGACCACTCGACCGGGAGGACCTCGCCCGGCGGTGGAACCACACGAGGAAGACATAAAGGAACACTTATGCCGGTTACAGGAAGCTCAGGAAAGAAATACAAGGCCGCCATCGCTGCGTACGATCGCGAAGCCCTGTACACGCCCGCCGAAGCAGTGGGCATCGTGAAGAAGACCGCGGCTGCCAAGTTCGACGAGAGCGTCGAAGTGGCCGTGCGTCTCGGCGTCGACCCGCGCAAGGCCGACCAGATGATTCGTGGCACCGTCGCTTTGCCCTCGGGTACCGGCAAGACCGTGCGTATCGCCGTCTTCGCCAACGGTGAGGCCGCTCAGGAAGCCCGCGATGCAGGTGCCGATCTCGTCGGCTCCGACGATCTCGCCGCCGAGATCGAAAAGGGCAACATGGATTTCGATCTGGCCATTGCCACCCCCGACCTCATGCCGCTCGTCGGTCGTCTCGGTCGCGTCCTTGGCCCACGTGGTCTCATGCCGAACCCCAAGACGGGCACCGTCACGCAGGACGTCGGACGTGCCGTCAGTGAGTTCAAGGGTGGCAAGGTCGAGTACCGCACCGACCGTTACGGCAACGTGCACGTGCCGATCGGGAAGGCCAGCTTCTCTGCCGAAGATCTCGCGTCGAACCTGCTTGCCGTGATCGACGAGATCCAGCGCGCCAAGCCGGCCGCAGCCAAGGGCAAGTATCTGCGCAAGATCAGCATCTCGAGCACGATGGGCCCCGGTGTCAAGGTCGACACCAACCGTTTGAAGCCCGAGCAGTAAGCGATAGCGTTTTTCTCACATAACAACCGTTCGGTTCTCTCGCCACAGACCTCTGGCCCGCAAAGCAACGTGCTCACCGCACCGAGCAGCGTGGTTAATGGATTCCCACCAGAAGAGGCGGACCCTTGGGTAGCCACAGCCGCACGCAGGATTCCTGCGCTGCGATCGCGGGTATCTCGGGCGTTCGCATTGCGAGCGCCCCGAACCCGTCGATATCCAAGGAGGTGAAATGACTTCTACAAGCGTCCGTTCCGAGAAAGAAGCGGTCGTCGCCGAGGTGCGCGAGAAGTTGGAGGCATCCGATGCCGCCATCGTGACCGAATACCGTGGCATGACCGTCGGGGCTCTGGCCCAACTTCGTCGTGAACTGAAGACAGCAGGTGCCGAGTACAAGGTGTACAAGAACACCCTCGCCCGTCTGGCAGTTCGCGAAGCAGGCCAGGAGGCCCTCGAGGAATTCCTCGTCGGCCCCACAGCCATCGTCTTCGTCAAGGGTGACGTTGCAGCCGCCGCCAAGGCACTGCGCGATCAGGCCAAGACGAACCCGCTTCTCGTCGTGAAGGGTGGTCTCGTGGGCACGTCTGCGGTGTCGAGAAAAGATCTCGACGTCCTGGCCGATCTGCCCCCGCGCGAGGTGTTGCTGGCCCAGTTGGCCGGCGCCTTCCAGGCACCGCTCGTCAAGACCGCCGGTCTGTTGCAGGCTCTGCCGCGCAACATGGCTTACGGCTTGAAGGCTCTCGTCGATCAAAAAGAAGCGGCATAGCCGCCATCAACAAAGCGGCCTAGCCGCTTTGAGCACAGCGGCCTAGCCGCACCAAGAATTCACATTTTCACAAGTTTCATACCGATCTCCCACGAAGTGGGATCAAGCGAACTCCCACGAAGTGGGATCAAGAAGGAGAAAGAGCACATGGCTCTCAGCAAGGAAGACATCCTCGACGGCATTTCTGCCCTCACCGTTATCGAACTGAAGGAACTGCTCGACGCGTTCGAAGAGCGCTTCGGTGTCACTGCCGCCGCCCCTGTGGCCGTGGCCGTGGCCGGCGGAGCCCCCGCCGGTGGTGGCGCAGCTGCCGCTGAAGACGAAAAGGACGAATTCGACGTCGTTCTCACCGATGGTGGTGCCCAGAAGATCCAGGTCATCAAGGTCGTGCGCGAGCTCACCAGCCTGGGCCTGAAGGAAGCCAAGGACCTCGTCGACGGCGCCCCGAAGCCTGTCCTCGAGAAGGTCAGCAAGGACGACGCCGCCAAGGCCAAGGCCAAGCTCGAAGAGGCCGGAGCCTCCGTCGAAGTCAAGTAGTTCCGATTTTTCCGGCTTTTGCCGGGCGGAGAAGCGAAATCCCGGGGCCTGGCCCCGGGATTTTCGTCATTTCTGGGTCCTTTGCCGGTGATCGGGCCCCGGGAATGCTTGACATGCCGGGGGAGGGGCCGTACGTTTCTCGCCAATTCGGCGGGGTCCCCTGACAGGGGGATCTCGATGGCGTGCGCCGTTGCCCATTGGAATGGCCAGCGATAGCCTTGTCTGTTGCCGTGCGTTGCCCCCTGAGTCATTTTCCGTCTCTTCGTGGTCCTCGCACGCCCCTGCCCGCACCGCTCGCAACCAGGAGTCAATAGTGTCATCACGCCCGCTGTCCCGCGACCGGTATTCCTTCGCCAATCTTCCCGAGTCGATCGAACTTCCCGATCTCATCGCCATTCAGCGCGAGAGCTTCGAGTGGTTCATGCGCCAGGGTCTTGCCGAAGCGTTTGCCGACATCTCGCCCATCAAGGACTTCAGTGGCAATCTCCAACTCGAGCTCGAGTTCGATCCCACCGACGAAGATCTCTGTCCTCCGCCGAAGTTCTCGATGGAGGAGTGTCGCGAGCGAGACATGTCGTATGCCTCGAGCGTGTTCGTGCGTGCACGTTTCTTGAACGGTCTCACCGGTGAAATCAAGGAGCAGGTCGTCTTCATGGGCGACTTCCCCAAGATGACCGACAAGGGAACCTTCATCATCAACGGCACCGAGCGTGTCGTCGTCTCCCAGCTCGTGCGTTCTCCCGGCGTCATCTTCGAACCGGGTGAACGTTTCCGTCTGCGTAATCTCTCCAAGCACCAGTTGGTGAAGGGAACCATCCACCCCTACCGCGGTGAATGGCTCGAGTTCGACGTCGAACAGAAGCCGGGCAAGGACGTCACTGCCGGTACGCGTGTCGCGCGCAAGCGTCGACTCGGCGTGTTCACGTTGTTGCGTGCCCTCGGCTACGACGAAGAGAACGCACCGGGCTTCCTCGACCGCTTCGTTGCACACTTCGACTTCCTCGAGGGACAGTGGGAAAAAGAGCGCCACATCGCACCCACTCGCGACGAAGCTCTCGTCGAGATCTACAAGCGTGCACGTCCGGGTGAGCCGCCGACCCTCGAGTCGGCACGCGCCTACTTCGAGAACGCCTTCTTCGAGTCGCGCCGTTACGACCTGTCGCGCGTCGGTCGCTACAAGTTGAACCGTAAGCTCGGTGCAGAGCTCGAGAAGATCAAGTCCATCTTCAACCTCACCGACGACCAGCTCGACCTCCCGACCGAAGACCAGCCGGTTCTTTCGAAGTGCGAAGTCCTCGCCACCATCTCGTACATGCTGCACCTCGTCAAGCAAGAGCCGGGTTACCGCCTCGACGACCAGGACCACTTCGCCAACCGTCGTATCCGCTCGGTGGGTGAACTCATCCAGAACCAGGTGCGCATCGGTCTGTCGCGCATGGAGCGCGTCGTGCGCGAGCGCATGACCACGCAGGACGTCGAGGCCATCACGCCCCAGACGCTCATCAACATCCGTCCCGTCGTTGCGGCCATCAAGGAGTTCTTCGGAACTTCTCAGTTGTCGCAGTTCATGGACCAGGTCAACCCGCTGTCGGGCCTCACCCACCGTCGCCGTCTGTCGGCTCTCGGTCCTGGTGGCCTGTCGCGTGAGCGCGCCGGCTTCGAAGTCCGCGACGTGCACTTCTCGCACTACGGCCGTATGTGTCCGATCGAGACCCCGGAAGGTCCGAACATCGGTCTCATCGGTGCTCTCTCCACCTTTGCGCGTGTCAACGAGTTCGGTTTCATCGAGAGCCCCTACCGCAAGGTGGTGAACGGTCGCGTCACCGACGAGATCGTCTACATGGCCGCCGACGAAGAAGAGAACTACGTCGTCGCCCAGGCCAACACGCCCATCAATGCAGACGGTACCTTCAAGGACGAGCGCGTTCTCGTGCGTCGTTCGCCGCAGGCCGCAAGCCTCGAGGACCTGCGCAAGATGCTCGAGGCGGAGTCGTTCTTCGGCGCCACCACCGACATCAGCTTCGTTCCCGGTTCCGAAGTCGACTACATCGACGTGTCGCCGAAGCAGATCGTCTCGGTTGCCACGGCGTTGATTCCGTTCCTCGAGCACGACGATGCAAACCGCGCACTCATGGGTGCCAACATGCAGCGCCAGGCCGTTCCGTTGCTTCGCGCCGAGGCTCCGTACATCGGCACCGGTATCGAGGCCCGCGCCGCACGTGACGGCGCAGACCTGTTGCTCGCACTCGACGACGGCACCGTCACGGAGGTCTCCGGGCGCGGTGTCACGGTGCAGTACGACAAGCTCGGCAAGAAGCGCTACAACCTCGCCAAGTTCCGTCGTTCCAACCAGGACACCTGCATCAACCAGGTCATCCGTGTTCGCGAGGGACAGAAGGTGTCGAAGGGCGATCTGCTCGTCGACGGTCCGTCCACCGATCTCGGTGAGTTGGCGCTCGGCAAGAACCTTCTCGTGGCGTTCATGCCGTGGGAGGGCTACAACTTCGAGGACGCCATCATCCTCTCCGAGCGTCTCGTGAAGGACGACGTACTCACGTCGATCCACATCCACGAACACGAGGTCGATGCCCGCGACACCAAGTTGGGTGCCGAGGAAATCAGCCGCGACATCCCGAACCTGTCCGACGACATCCTTCGTGACTTGGACGACCGCGGCATCATTCGCGTCGGTGCCGAAGTCGGCCCCGGCGACGTCCTCGTCGGCAAGGTCACCCCGAAGGGTGAAACCGAACTCACTCCGGAAGAGCGCCTGTTGCGCGCCATCTTCGGTGAGAAGGCCCGCGAGGTGCGCGACACCAGCCTGAAGGTGCCCCACGGCGAGTCCGGCAAGGTCATCGACGTGAAGGTCTTCTCCCGCGACAACGGTGACGAGCTGCCGCCCGGCGTCAACCAGTTGGTACGCGTCTACGTCGCCCAGAAGCGCAAGATCAGCGTCGGTGACAAGCTCGCCGGTCGCCACGGCAACAAGGGTGTCATCTCGAAGATCCTCCCCGTCGAGGACATGCCGTACCTCGAAGACGGAACGCCGGTCGACATCATCCTGAACCCGCTCGGTGTGCCGTCGCGTATGAACGTCGGCCAGGTTCTCGAGGCCCACCTCGGGTACTGCGCCCGTTGGGGATGGACCGATCCGAAGTCCGGGAAGGTCGTCGGCAACGCCAAGCGCGGAACCGAAACCAAGACCCGCCCGGCCACTGCTCCGGCAACCTTCGTTGCAACGCCCGTGTTCGACGGAGCGCACTGGGACGAAGAAGAGGCTGCGGGTCAGCACCCCACCATCCAGACGATCCTCGAGAACCTCAACTACGACGGCGTCGACAACAAGCGTCTCATTCAGCCGACCGGCAAGGCATGGCTGCGCAACGGCCGCACCGGCGAGAAGTACGACAACCCGATCACGGTCGGTTACATGTACATCCTCAAGCTCTCGCACTTGGTCGACGACAAGATCCACGCTCGCTCGACCGGTCCGTACAGCATGATCACCCAGCAGCCGCTCGGTGGCAAGGCGCAGTTCGGCGGCCAGCGCTTCGGTGAAATGGAAGTATGGGCTCTCGAGGCCTACGGCGCCGCCTACTGCTTGCAGGAGCTCCTCACCATCAAGTCCGACGACGTGCTCGGACGCGTGAAGGTGTACGAGGCCATCGTGAAGGGCGAGAACATCCCCGAACCGGGCATTCCGGAGAGCTTCAAGGTGCTCATGAAGGAAATGCAGGCGCTCTGTCTCGACGTCGAGGTTCTGTCGTCCGACGGCTCCGAAATCGAAATGCAGGACATCGACGACGACGTGTTCCGCGCCACCGAGGCGTTGGGCATCGACATCAGCCGACCCGAGCGTGGCTCGGACGACGATGACCGTGAACGCCGCCGCGAGCGCGCCTTCTGATCCCTACTCACTCTCTGACGCACACGATCCAAAGAAACGGAAATCCCATGCTCGACGTGAACATGTTCGACCAGCTCCGCATCGGTCTGGCAACTGCCGACCAGATCCGCCTGTGGTCGAAGGGCGAAGTGAAGAAGCCCGAGACCATCAACTACCGCACCCTGCGTCCCGAGAAGGACGGACTCTTCTGCGAGAAGATCTTCGGACCCACCCGTGACTGGGAGTGCTACTGCGGCAAGTACAAGCGCGTGCGCTTCAAGGGCATCATCTGCGAGCGTTGCGGCGTCGAAGTCACCCGCTCCAAGGTCCGTCGCGAGCGCATGGGACACATCGAGCTCGCCGCTCCCGTCGTGCACATCTGGTACCTGCGCGGAACCCGCAGTTGGTTGGCGTACCTCCTCGGTGGAATCGAGCCGAAGGAAGAGTTGAAGGCCAAGCAGCTCGAGAAGGTCATCTATTTCGCCGCCAGCCTCGTCACCAAGGTCGATGATGAGCGCCGCCACAACGACCTGCCCGAGTTGGAGAAGGACTATCTCGCCACGCTCGACAGCATCAAGAAGGACATGGATCTCGCCCTCGCCCGTCGTCTGAAGGACGGCGAAGCAGAGATCAAGGCGCTCGAAAAGGAAGGTGCGAAGGACAGCGACATCAAGGCTCGCCAGCGCATCATCGACAAGGAAGTGCAGTCGATGCGCGAGCGCTTCGAGGCCGACATGGACCTCGAGCGTCGCACATGGGATCAGTTCAAGTCGCTCCACCCGCGACTCATCATCGAGGACGAAATTCTGTGGCGCAACCTTCGTGACCCCTTCGGTCCGTACGCCGAGTACTTCGAAGGTGGAACCGGTGCCGATGCCATCAAGGCACTCATCGACAGCATCGACTTCGACGTCGAAGAAGTGCGCCTGCGCGAGGCCATCGACGCAGCCAACGGTCGCAAGCCCCTGTCGGCGCAGCGTCGTCAGAAGGCCATCAAGCGCCTGAAGATCGTCGCCTCCTTCAATCAGCGCGACGAGCACGGCCGCCGCTTGAACAGCCCGAAGGCCATGATCCTCGACGTGGTGCCGGTCATCCCGCCGGAACTCCGCCCGATGGTGCAGCTCGACGGTGGACGTTTCGCCACCTCCGACCTCAACGATCTCTACCGTCGTGTGATCAACCGCAACAATCGTCTGCGTCGTCTTCTCGATCTCGGTGCTCCCGAGATCATCGTGAACAACGAAAAGCGCATGCTCCAGGAGGCCGTCGACGCGCTGTTCGACAACGGTCGTCGTGGTCGCCCGGTCACCGGTCCAGGTAACCGCCCGCTCAAGTCGCTCTCCGACATGTTGAAGGGCAAGCAGGGTCGGTTCCGTCAGAACCTCCTCGGCAAGCGCGTCGACTACTCGGGTCGCTCGGTCATCGTGGCCGGTCCGACTCTGCGTTTGCACCAGTGTGGTCTGCCGAAGCTGATGGCGCTCGAACTCTTCAAGCCGTTCGTGATGAAGCGTCTCGTCGACCTCGAGTTGGCACAGAACATCAAGTCCGCCAAGCGCATGGTCGAGCGTCGTCGTCCGCAGGTGTGGGACGTGCTCGAGGACTGCATCAAGGAACACCCGGTGCTCCTCAACCGTGCACCCACGCTGCACCGCCTCGGCATCCAGGCCTTCGAACCGGTGTTGGTCGAGGGCAAGGCCATCCAGATTCACCCACTCGTGTGCACCGCCTTCAACGCCGACTTCGACGGCGACCAGATGGCCGTGCACCTGCCGTTGTCGGCCGAGGCGCAGGCCGAGGCCCGCGTACTCATGCTGTCGGCCAACAACATCCTGTCGCCTGCGTCGGGTCGTCCGATCGTGACCCCGTCACAGGACATGATCATCGGTGGCTTTTATCTCACCGAGATCGTCGCCGAGTCCGCGGGTGCCGGTCGCGTGTTCAAGCATCGTTGGGAAGTGTTCCGCGCTCTCGACGAACGGGCGATCACGCTGCACACCCCGATCGTGTTGCGCAAGACCACTTCCACCGGAGAGCGTGTCGCGGTCGACACCACGCCGGGCCGTCTTCTCTTCGAAGAGGCCTTGCCGGCCGATTATCCGGAGCGTTTCGGTCACATCTCCGAGCCGCTGAAGAAGAAAGAGATGGGCCTCATCGTCGAGCGCCTCTCCGACCACTATCCGAAGTCGGCCATCGCACAGTCACTCGACAACATCAAGAACGTCTGCTACCGCTACGCGGCGCAGTCGGGTCTCACCATCTCGATCGAGGACGTGAAGACCCCTGCCTCGAAGCGCACCATTCTCGACGAGTTCGAGAAGCAGGCCGACAAGGTCGAGAACCAGTTCCGCCGTGGCATCATCACCGACGGTGAGCGCCGTCAGCAGGAAGTGCGCATCTGGACCGACGCAACTGCAGAAGTGCAGGAGGCGATGGAGAAGGAGTTCAAGGCGCAGCGCTTCAACCCGATCGAAATGATGGTCGGTTCGGGTGCCCGCGGAAACATGACGCAGATGAAGCAGATCGCGGGAATGCGCGGCCTCGTGGCCAACCCCCGCGGTGACATGATTCCGCGCCCGATCAAGAGCAACTTCCGCGAAGGTCTCGAGACGCTCGAGTACTTCATCGCCACGCCGGGTGCCCGTAAGGGTCTGGTCGACACCGCTCTGCGTACAGCCGACTCGGGTTACCTCACACGCCGTCTCGTCGACGTCGCGCAGGAACTGATCATCCGTGAATTCGACTGCGGTACCACGCTCGGTGTGTGGGTGGAGAACGTCCAGAAGGACACCGCCAACATGCGTGCGTATCTCGAGACCAAGTTGTTCGGTCGTGCGTTGTTGAGCGACGTCACGCTCGCCGACGGCTCCGTGATCGAGAAGAACACCATCCTCAACGACAACGACGTCGTCCGTCTCCGCGACGATGCATCGATCAACCGCGTTCGTGTGCGGTCCGTTCTCACCTGCGACGCCGAACTCGGCGTGTGTGCGTTGTGCTACGGACGTTCGCTTGCCACCGGCAAGGCCATCGAACTCGGCGAGGCCGTGGGTGTCATCGCCGCACAGTCCATCGGCGAGCCGGGTACGCAGCTCACCATGCGTACCTTCCACACGGGTGGTGTCGCAGGCAAGGACATCGCCGGCGGTTTGCCGCGCGTCGTCGAACTCTTCGAGGCTCGCACCCCGCGTGGATCCGCCCGTTTGGCACGTGCCACCGGCGTCGTGCGCATCGGCGAAGACGAGGGCAAGGGCATTCCGGTCACCGTCGTCGACGACAAGGGTGAAGAGCACCTCACCTTGCTGCCCACGGGCAGCCGTCTCATGCCGAACATCCGTGACGGCGCAGAGGTCACCGCCGGAGAGCCTCTCACCGACGGTCCGTTCGACCCGAAGGAACTCCTCGAGATCAAGGGCATCCGCGAGACGCAGGTGTACCTGGTGGAGGAAGTCCAGAAGGTGTACCGAGACCAAGGTGTGTCGATTCACGACAAGCACATCGAGCTGATCGTGCGTCAGATGACGCGTCGTATCGGCGTCCAGGAACCGGGAGACACCGGGTTCCTCCCCGGCGAGCGCACCGACGCCAAGGTTTTCCGCGACACCAACCGCAAGATGGTGGAGGAAGGCAAGCGTCCGGCAGAGGGTCGCCCGGAACTGATGGGCATCACCAAGGCCTCGCTCGCCACCGAGTCGTGGCTGTCGGCTGCCTCATTCCAGGAGACCACCCGCGTTCTCACCGAGGCCGCCATCGACGGCCGCGGCGACAACCTGGTCGGCCTCAAGGAGAACATCATCATCGGCAAGTTGATTCCGGCCGGTACGGGTATGGAGCTGTATCGCACCTTCGGTATCGATGCCCCGGACTACGAGCCGATGGCGTTCTACTCGAGCGACGAGGAAGACCCGGCGGCCTTCCTCGCGGGTATTCAGGGCTCCTACGTCCATCCGGACACCGAGTCGGAAATCGGTTGAGATCGACCCCGTTCCGGCGACTCCTGACCAACGCAGGTTGTTGCCGGTACGGGGCCGCTCATAGCATCTCAGGGGTCCATGAGGGCGGATTCTCGTCCTCGGTCGGTTCTCCACCACCGAGTCCCGCAGCGATGCGGTATCGGTGTCACTCCAACTAACAACGAGGTTCAGGCGTGCCCACAATTCAGCAGTTGATCCGCCAGGGTCGCAGCGTCAAGACGACGAAGACGAAGACTCCCGCACTGAAGGGATCTCCGCAGCGTCGCGGCGTGTGCACCCGCGTGTTCACCACCACTCCGAAGAAGCCCAACTCGGCTCTCCGCAAGGTTGCCCGCGTGCGCCTCTCTAGTGGTGTGGAAGTCACTGCCTACATCCCCGGCGAGGGCCACAACCTCCAGGAACACTCCATCGTGCTCGTCCGTGGCGGTCGTGTTCGCGACCTTCCGGGAGTTCGTTACAAGATCATTCGTGGCGCGCTCGACGCAGCCGGTGTGAAGAATCGCAAGCAGGCTCGCAGCCGTTACGGCGCGAAGCGTGAGAAGTAAGAAAGATCAGGAAGAGACACCATGCCCCGTAAAGGTCCTGCGCAACGCCGTGAAATGACGGCCGATCCCGTCTACCGTTCGCTCCTCGTCACACAGCTCGTCAACAAGGTCATGCTCCACGGAAAGAAGAGCATCGCCGAAGGCATCGTCTACGACGCGATGACCATCATCGAAACCAAGACCGGCGCCGAGCCGCTCTCCACCGTCAAGCGCGCCATCGACAACGTCAAGCCGCCACTCGAAGTGCGCAGCCGCCGTGTCGGTGGTGCCACCTACCAGGTGCCCGTCGAAGTTCGCCCGCGTCGCGCCAGCACGCTCGCCATCCGTTGGGTGGTCGACAACGCCCGCAAGCGCCGCGAGAAGACCATGGCCGAGTGTCTCGCCAACGAGCTTCTCGATGCTGCCAACGGTCTCGGCGCTTCCGTCAAGAAGCGTGACGACATGCAGAAGATGGCCGAGTCGAACAAGGCCTTCGCCCACTACCGCTGGTGATCCCGGCGCACCCCGATCCACTTCCGAGAACCCCCCGAGCGCGCAGAACAGGCAAAGTGACCAACAATGGCAAAGCGTGAATATCCCCTCGAGCGCACCCGAAACATCGGGATCATGGCGCACATCGATGCCGGCAAGACCACAACCACCGAACGCATCCTCTACTACACCGGCAAGAGCTACAAGATCGGTGAAGTGCACGAAGGTGCAGCCACCATGGACCACATGGCCCAGGAGCAAGAGCGTGGCATCACCATCACCTCTGCCGCCACCACCTGCATCTGGAACAACCACCGCATCAACATCATCGACACCCCGGGCCACGTCGACTTCACCATCGAAGTCGAGCGCTCCCTGCGCGTGCTCGACGGTGCCGTCACCGTGTTCGACTCGGTCGCCGGTGTCGAGCCGCAGACCGAAACCGTGTGGCGTCAGGCCAACAAGTACAAGGTTCCGCGCATGTGCTTCATCAACAAGATGGACCGCATCGGCGCCAACTTCTACCGCACGGTGGAGATGGTGAAGGACCGCCTCCAGGCCGTCCCCGCCGTCATTCAGTTGCCCATCGGCGCCGGCGGCCCCGAGAGCAACAAGCCGTTCGTCGGTCTCATCGACATCGTGAAGATGAAGGCGCTCATCTGGCGCGACGAGGAACTCGGCGCCAAGTGGGACGAAGTCGACATTCCGGCCGACCAGATCGATGAGGCCAACGAATACCGCGAGCAGTTGCTCGAGACCATCGCCACCAGCGACGACGCGTTCATGGAGAAGTACCTCGGCGGCGAAGAAGTCACCGAAGAAGAAATCAAGCGCGCCATTCGTACCGGAACTCTCGCGTTCGACTTCGTGCCGATCCTCTGCGGTTCGGCATTCAAGAACAAGGGTGTGCAGCCCATGCTCGACGCCGTCGTCGACTACCTGCCCAGCCCGCTCGACATTCCGCCGGCACAGGGAACCAACACCAAGGGTGACGAGGTTCTCGAGCGCAAGGCCGACGAGAAGGGCCCTTTTGCCGCGCTCGCCTTCAAGATCGTGGCCGACCCGTTCGGCAAGCTCACGTACTTCCGCGTCTACTCGGGCACGGTCAACAAGGGTGACGAGATCTACAACAGCACGAAAGAGCGCAAAGAGCGTCTCGGTCGCATTCTCTTGATGCACGCCAACCAGCGTGAAGATCTCGACGTCGCGATGGCCGGCGACAACGTCGCCGGTCTCGGTTTCAAGGAGACCACCACGGGAGACACGCTCTGCGACCGCGACAACGCGGTCATCCTCGAGCGGATGGAATTCCCCGAGCCGGTCATCCACGTGGCCATCGAACCGAAGACCAAGGACGACCAGGACAAGTTGGGCAAGGCCCTCAAGTCGTTGTCCGACGAAGATCCCACCTTCCGTGTGCGCACCGACGAAGAGACCGCCCAGACCGTGATCTCCGGAATGGGTGAGTTGCACCTCGAAATCCTCGTCGACCGCATGCAGCGCGAGTTCAACGTCGAGGCCACCGTCGGCAAGCCGCAGGTGGCCTACCGTGAGACCGTCACGAAGAAGGTCGACTCCGTCGAATACCGCCACATCAAGCAGTCCGGTGGTTCGGGCCAGTTCGCCGTCGTCAAGCTCACCATCGAGCCCACCGGCCCCGGTGGCGGATACGTGTTCGAAGACGCCATCACCGGTGGCCGCGTTCCGCGCGAGTACATCCAGCCCACGAACCAGGGCATCCAGGCGGCGCTCGATTCCGGCGTTCTTGCCGGTTACCCCACGGTCGACGTCAAGGTCACCCTGGTCGACGGTCAGTACCACGACGTCGACTCCTCGGAAATGGCGTTCAAGATCGCCGGTCAGATGGGCTTCAAGAAGGCTGCCGAGATGGCCAAGCCCGTTCTGCTCGAGCCCATCATGGGCGTCGAAGTCGTCACTCCCGACGAGTACATGGGCGACGTCATGGGAGACCTCTCCAGCCGTCGCGGACGTATCGAAGGTATGGAAGCCCGCGGCAACACCCAGGTGGTGCGGGCCCAGGTGCCGCTGTCGGAAATGTTCGGATACAGTACCGACCTCCGGTCACGCACCCAGGGGCGTGCCACGTACACCATGCAATTCCACTCGTACCAGCAGGTACCCGAGGCGATTGCAACCGAGATCGTCAAGCGCGTCCGCGGCGAGTAAGCCAACGGCACGTCCCCCGAAGATCCTTGAAAACCCACCAGAGCAACCGTCACACGGAAAACCCACACACCGAAATTGGAGTAATCAGAAATGTCTAAGGCAAAGTTCGAGCGTACGAAGCCTCACGTGAATATTGGAACCATGGGTCACATTGACCATGGTAAGACGACGTTGACGGCGGCGATTTCCAAGACGTTGGC
>Ga0164293_10002597_pt1 | contig 15322 bp, 9 predicted proteins | sample GEODES118metaG_FD_111487 | JGI IMG/M metagenome (GOLD analysis project Ga0164293, IMG submission 111487) | Eutrophic lake water microbial communities from Lake Mendota, Wisconsin, USA - GEODES118 metaG | ecosystem: Environmental > Aquatic > Freshwater > Lake | place: USA: Lake Mendota, Wisconsin...
CACCTTTGAGCTTCCGAATGGAGAAGCCCAGCCGGAGCATTCCGCTTTTCGCCTGTTTGCGGCCCGCTTCCATTTGCAAGCCGGCAATTGCCGGGTCGCGCCCATTAACCAGTCAACCGCTGCAATCTGTTGGGATGCTGCCGACCAGCCCTTGCTCGCAATCGAACAACCTGGGTTTGTCCAAACCGATTTGGAATTACTGGCCCGCATCAGTCTGGAGCCGGAAAACCCGGAACTGCTTGCCGACGATCAGTTAGTGGAATTGCTGCGGCATTTTCATCTACCGCCCGATACCCGTTCTGCGCGACAGCCTGCACCGCTGGAATTACACTAGGGGCCTGTCGCGGGGCGTCAAGCGAACCCTCAATGGTACGTGGGCCTGCGCGGCCCAACCGGTGGCTGGCGCAAGGCCCGGCTGAGAGGAAATAAGAAGTAAGCGTACCGCTAATGGTGTGTGGGTCTGAGAATGTTCGCCTGACTGAGAATTGAGTTTGGGGATGCTCACCGAAGCACGTGCATCCGTGAACGCTCACGAGAGGAGCCGCAGATTTTGACAGTTGCACTTACTATTGCCGGTTCAGATCCCTCGGGCGGAGCTGGACTTCAGGCCGATCTGAAGACATTTCATCAGCATGGCGTATACGGAATGAGTGTTGTCACTCTGTTGACCGTGCAGAATACCCAACGGGTATCAGCCGTCGCGATGCTCGAAGCTGAATTTGTCGACGCTCAATTGCAGGCGGTGCTCACTGATATTCCACCTGCCGCTGCCAAGACTGGAGCATTGGGCAATGTGGCCGTAATTGAGGTGGTCGCTGCGGCGGCCAGGCGGTTTGCCTTTCCTTTGGTGGTCGACCCGGTCATGATCAGCAAGCACGGCGACTCGCTGATTGATGACTCCGCAGTGGAAGCTCTGCGTCGACGACTTTTGCCGGCAGCCTTTTTGGTAACTCCCAATACGCGGGAGGCGGAGCGCCTGGTCGGACGCGAAGCCCGAAGTGTTGCTGAGCTTCGCGATTTGGCTCGGGCAGTAGCTGATTTAGGTGCCCGAAGCGTGCTCCTGAAGTCGGGCAACCAGAATCCTCGAGCTACCGATTTGCTTTACAACGAGGGCCAGTTTCATGAGTTTAGCTCGCCGCGATTGCAGACCCGCTGCCTGCATGGGACTGGTTGCGTGCTCTCCGCGGCCATTACGGCCAGGCTTGCGCGCGGTGAGGATTTACCAACAGCAGTCGCGGGAGCAAAACAGTTCATAGCCGCGGCGATCGCCTCCGGACCAGGCCTGGGACATGGGATCAGTCCGGTCAATTTTTTTGCACCGACGTCTGGTTTGGAGTCTGCAGCTTGCGACTCTGATAATTAAAGCGAAAACGCCGGAGCTGAGGCAATTGAACTGTCCTTGGGGCTGCTCATCCCATGGGCGATCTGGAAACGAGCCTCGCGAAATTAGCTGTTCCATTCCACTGCCTGCTTCTCACGCCGCGTCGCCGATGTCAAATTGGACTTTAGGTGAGAACTGAGTTATCCCCCCGGGAGCCAATCGGCATGAATCCTCGAAGCGAGTTGGTCACGTTCGGGCAACTGTTTGTTGTCTTGGTTCTGTTTTTCGCTGTCGGTCAGTTCCTTTGCGCGGACGAGCCCAAAACGGAGTTGCTCTGGCCTGCGGGAGCGCCCGGTGCACTGGGGAGCGAAGAGAAAGACCAGCCTAAGCTGATTATTTATCAGGCACCGAAAGATAAAGCCAACGGAACGGCAATGATTGTCTGTCCGGGAGGCGGATACGGTGGGTTGGCAATTGGGCATGAAGGACATGAAATCGCCCAGTGGCTGAATACACTGGGTATTTCGGCTTTTATCTGCGACTACCGCCATCGCGGAAAAGGCTATGGACACCCGGCACCTTCGCAGGATGCCGCACGGGCGATTCGCACCGTGCGAGCTCGCGCTGAAGAGTGGGGTGTTGATCCCCAGCGGATTGGTGTGATTGGATTTTCTGCCGGGGGACATCTCGCTTCGACGGTTTCAACACACTTTGATGAGGGCGACGCGAACTCAGCGGAGCGGATTCAGCAAGTCTCCTCGCGACCGGACTTTGCGCTGCTCTGCTACCCGGTGATTGCGTTTGGCGAGCCGTTTACTCATGGCGGGTCACTACGCAACTTGTTGGGTGATAAGCCTGATCCCCAACTGGTCGAAAAGTTATCCAATGAAAAGCAGGTCACAGGCCGCAATCCGCCGACATTTGTCTGGCATACCGGTGACGATGCCGTCGTCGCTGTGGAGAACGCGATCGTGTTCTATTCGGCATTGCACAAGGCTGGAGTCCCCGCAGAGTTGCATGTCTACGAGACGGGACGACATGGCTTGGGGCTGGCGAAAGGTAGCCCCGGCGCTGCGAATTGGCCGAAAGAGGCGGCTGATTGGATGCAGGGCCGCGGCCTGCTTCCCGCGAAGTAGGCAGAAATACGGATTGCCAATCCCACGTATTTTGGGGAATGCGTCAGTTTCTTGGACTGCGTTAGCTTGCGCTTACGGCCCAGCCAGCAAGAGCTGTTTGCGAGAGTAGGCCGCCTTGCGCCTCACGGCGGTCCGACTGCCTGCGGGGTGGCTGCCTGCACGTGAGGCAGCCTGCGAGAGATGCAGCCTGCGAGAGATGCAGCCCGGTGGGGAAGTTTGGGCTGCGGGCGAGAACTGGAAGTTTGGCTGACGGTTGAATCGGCCCTAGACATTGAACAGGAAGTGACAGATGTCGCCGTCCTGCATGATGTAGGTCTTGCCCTCAACTCGCATTTTCCCGGCAGCCCTGATTTCTTTCTCTGATTTGAATTGTTCGAGGTCAGCCAGCGAATAAACTTCGCAGCGAATGAAGCCGCGTTCAAAGTCAGTATGGATTACCCCGGCGGCCTGCGGTGCAGTGGCCCCGATTGGAATCGTCCAAGCGCGAACCTCCTTTTCGCCGGCAGTGAAGTAACTTTGCAGCCCCAGCGTCTTGTAAGCAGCCCGAGCCAATCGCCCCAACCCTGGCTCGCTCAAGCCGACGGCGGCCAACATTTCCTGGCGATCATTACCATCCAGTTCGCCCAGTTCGGCTTCCAGTTTGGCGCAAATCGGCACGACGTCTGCTCCATGTTCGACGGCATACTTGCGGACTTGGTCGACCAGCGGACTTTTTCCTTCGAGGTCATCTTCGGCAACATTGGCAACAAACAGCACTGGCTTTGCCGTCAGCATGCCGACAGCCTTGACGATTTTCTGTTCCTCTTCATTAAAGGTACAGGTCCGCAGAGGCTTGCCGGTATTCAGCCACGCTTCGCATTTTTCCATGACCGTCGCCCGGAGTTTGGCTTCCTTGTCGCCGCTCTTGGCGGCTCGCTGGGCTTTGGGAATCGAATTCTCGAGCATCTGCATGTCAGCCAGCATCAATTCCATTTCGATGGTTTCGATGTCAGCCATTGGGTTGACCCCGCCGGAGACGTGAGTGATATCGTCGTCTTCAAAGCAGCGAACGACCTGCATAATGGCGTCGACTTCGCGAATGTGGCTGAGGAACTTGTTGCCCAAGCCTTCGCCCTCGCTGGCCCCTTTTACGATCCCGGCAATGTCGACCAGTTTCAGGATTGCCGGAACGACTTTTTGCGGTGGGATGTAAGTGGTGATCCGCGTCAACCGATCGTCGGGAACGCTGACAATCCCTTCATTGGGTTCAATCGTGCAGAAAGGATAGTTCGCGCTTTGCGCGGCGGTCGAACTGGTCAGGGCGTTAAATAGCGTGCTCTTGCCTACGTTCGGCAGGCCGACAATTCCGGCTTCCATCGGGGTGCGTTCCGGTGAACAAAATGGGGTGTGAGGTGACAAGCCGCTCCAGCCGCAATCGGGCTTTCGCCTTGGGCATGGACTGATGTCCCGAATCGGAATCGGACCAGCGGAGACAGAACCCGGGCCAACACCGAAATGAGCGAATGGAGCGAGCGGAATATTGTAATGAGAACGGCCGATTTGAGCAGGACCCAAGTCGAACCACGCGGCAAAAGGGCTTATTCCAGGAAGAACAGGCCTGCCCCGTAGTGGCGGCTACCACTTATCCGTTCGGAACGGGGAGGCGGGAAGTCCGGCCTGATTATAAAGATTGGCCTTTCCCGGATTCATGCGGTAGGCGTAGCGAACCGCTTTGGGCTGTGGGACATCCGGGTGAGAACAGACGACAGCCTCTCCCTCAATTCTTGCCTCCGCCCAATGCCAGACCCGGTCCTCCCCGGCGATCGCAAATCCAGCCAGCGGCTGTTCCGGGGTGGCGCGGAATGGCTCGCGTCCTGATTTCTGTCCGGCAACCAAGCCAGGGCCTGCATGAGTAAACGTAACCCGCACTTCCTTGCCCGAAAGCGTCAATTCGTCAAACAGCGGACCGCTGACTTCGACTTGCTGATGGTACTGATTCCTTAATGCCCAGCGGGCAAGTCGTTCGCCCACATCGAACTTATTCTTCGGATGGATGTCGTCAGCGTCTCCGATATCCAGGGCCGAAGCCATGCCCGTGTGCGGGATTTCCAAGCAGCGTCGCTGGGCATCGCGAAACAAGGCCCAGCCATCGCCCCCAGCCGGGTCATCGGGAGAACGTTGGAACGTCGCCAGCTGGACGAAATAAAATGGCAGTTCCGGGTCGCCAAACCAATTGCGCCAATCAGCGAGCATCGCCCGTTTCTTGGCAATGTACTGTTCACAATCGCCCGGACCACCAGCGTTGGATTCGCCTTGGTACCAAATCACGCCGCGAATCGCCAGCGGCACCAGCGGCGCGATCATTCCGTTGTGCAGTGTGACACAACGGGGGCGATGCCGTCGCTCGCCGAACGGGAATTCAGGCCAACTTGGCGGAAGCGGAAAAGCTTGACCGGCTGCTTCGGCTTGTCGGCTCTCCCGCACCCATTGTTCGATCGAAGGTAAGGCAGCGGCCAGTTCCTGCTGATAACCTGCCAACGACTCACGCATTATCCGTGCATAGGGTTCCAACTCGGGAGTTCCGAGAAGTGTTTCCTGGCTCATCCAGCATTCGATGTTTGTCCCTCCTACGCAGGAGCGGAGCAAGCCGATTGGAATTCCCGCTTCCTGATGGACTTTCCTGGCAAAGTAGAACCCAACTGCAGTAAAGCCTGGGGCGTGCTGGGGCGTACAGACCTGCCAATTTCCTTTGACATCAAGTTGCGGTGTGGATGCAAAATCGTGGGCCACGCCAAAATGTCGAATCAAGGGGAAGTCTGCCGCGGCAATGTCTGCGGCTGCATCGCAAGCAGCCAAGGGCCATTCCATGTTGGATTGCCCGCCGCATAACCAAACGTCGCCTACCAGCACATCCTGCAACTCAAGTTGATTCGTACCACGGACAAGCAGTTGGCGAGATTCAACAGAGGCCTCAAGGGGGGCCAGCCGGACGAGCCACTTTCCAGTCTCATCGCCAGTCGCCTGATGACTTTGTCCAGCAAACTGGACGGTTACCTGTTCGCCGGGTGCGGCCCAACCCCAGATGGCGACTGGCCGTTCGCGTTGCAACACCATGTGATCGCCAAATACTTCAGCCAATCTGACTTCGGCGGCCAATTCAACGACTGACAGCCCGCAGAAAATGATCGCGATCATCAAGCGAACGCAATTTGACATCGATTTTCTCCAGCATCCTGAGAAAGTTTGGCCACCCAGCCGAACAGGAAGAAGTTTGCGATTGCCGGGATAAAATACAGGCAATTTCGGATAGTTTACCTACCGCTTGAATCAGCGAACAGCAGCAGTGCTCCCCACCGCTTCACTCTCTGTAAGTTCAACTTGAGCGGGGCGATCGCCAGGCCTCCAACTTGCGATGGAATTGAATTGCTGTTTCAAGCTGCCCTGTGGTTGATCCTGCCATACTTGCTAGAGCGGTTGGTCAGGCATCGGCCGGTGGAAAAACCACTTCCAGGTGAAGTGCCGGATCACGATGATGCAGCAGGTGATTCCGCCGCACGCGTTTACCCCAGTTGGTCCAGGGGCGATAACGAAAATGAGTCGTGAAATGAACAAACTCATAAGTTGCAACCGCCGCCAACAGGGTTGCGAGCATCGTCAGCGCGAATGCACAATTGATGAAAAACCAGGGGAGCACTGCCAGGTTGTAGCCGAGGTACAGTTTCCAGTCTCCGAGTGCGGTGTCATCCAGCGGCTGGTTGTGGTGGAACTGATGCCGCTCGTACAGCATGGTTCCCTCCGCATGGTGCATTTGGTGGTGAACCCACAATTCGATTCGCGGCCAGAGCAACAACAGCAACAAGGCTGAGGCCCACTCAAACCAACGAAATGGTTTGTCGACGCAAATCCTCAGGGCAATTGCCAAAATCGGGGCGCTCACACACAACGCACCACGCGACCGGAAAAATCGGCTTAGCAGTGTTGTCAACCGCAGCGGCTTGAAACGGCGCTCCACACCAACAACTTCAGACACGCGAGGTTTCGGCAATGGACTTGGAGCGATAGGGCTAGCTGTCATTACGCCGCGCAGGGATTGAAAGGGATTGCAGAGGGGCAAACCCTTGTTTCAAGCCGTGACATCCCTCAGCGTCAGTTGCCGATCAATTTGGCAGCGAGCAATGTACTTGATTAGGACGCTAAACCGGCGTGATTCTCCCGACATTCTCCCAGATTGCGGGAATTGCCGGTAAATAAATTCGCGTTGAGCGCGCGTTAATGGCAAAACGTCCGACAAGTTACGATTCTGTCGACGCGGAATTGAATCAGCAGGTGATCAAGATGCGCTGGACTTGTGCTCGCCCCACAGGAGACGAGGGAAGTAGGATGCAGCCGCAAATAAGTTCACGCTCAGTGCAAAGACCGCGACCCAAAAGAGTCGCCCCTCACTGAAGCCGTAGGAATGCATACCGATTCCCAGTTGGTTGACCCCCTCCCACGACCAGATTGTCACGGCGCAGCCGAGGACTGCCATGGCAGCGATCCCGTGCTGGCGGGCGATTCCGGCCCAGCGGGCATGCAGGATGGCAGCATTCCAGAGGACGATCATCAAAGCGCCGTTCTCCTTCGGATCCCATCCCCAGAAACGTCCCCACGAATCATCAGCCCACAACCCGCCCAGCACCGTGCCGAAGAAACTGAGCAGCAAGGCAAAGCAGGTGATGCCGTAGATTAGGTCGGATAGGGTCTTTTGGCTGGCTGGGGCCATCCGCTTGAGAAGGACTGAATCGACCAGCCAGACCATTCCCAGGAAACCGGCCACCATTGTCGCAGCGTATCCGAAGGAGATGCAGATCACGTGCGTCGACAACCAAAATTGAGTGTCGAGCACGGCAACCAGCACTGCAAAGGTATCGCCGTCCGGAATGCTGATGGTCCAAGCCCAAAGCAGCGAGACAAAAGAGGTTACCGAGGCCAGCAAGTTGCCTATGCCCAGACGCGTGAATCGCTCCACCAACATCAACAGGATCACCCCAAAGGCCGGAATGACCAGAAAGGAACCGTACAGGTTGGTAATCGGCGGCCGTCCAGAAATTACGATTCGCAGAATGATTCCCACGATTTGAACCGCCAATGCCAAGCCATTGACGCTTAAGGCAGCGCGGCGGAACGTCTCTCCGAAACCGGTCCAACTGGCGACGGTCAACACAAGGGCAAACAGATAGAGCAGCATCGCGAGGTAAAAGGGAGCAAAGCGGTTGTAAAACAACTCAGCCTTCAGCCCCCGCCAATTTCCGGTTGGCGTCTCCAGTTCCTTCATTCGCGCTAACTGTCGGGTGACAATCGAATTAAACTCCTCCGCATCGCCGGCAACATAGGCGCGCTGCAGTCCGGTCAGGTCTTTGGCCATTTCGGGCAATGGCCGCGTGAGCAGTGATTCACCGCCATTCCGCTCGGCGAAATCGCGCACCATGGCCTTGAACTTGCCGGTAAACTCGCCACGTTTCAGACCAAGACTGCGCTCCGCCTGAATCTCAATTTCCTGGGAATAGGCTTGATAGATTTGCTTGGGAAACTGGTCCCAGCGCGACTCAATTTGCTTTCGCAGGATTTCGGGATTGGTCTCTGCGGACTGTGCCTTGAGGATTTGCAGCAAGTCGGGATCCCGCAACAATCGCTCGATAATCTGCGGCTTCAGCCAATACTCCTCCAGCAGGGTTTGGCTCAGTTCATCGACCGTTCCACACATGTGCTGATTGGCGAGGTCTTGCAACCATTGGGTATCGATTGCAGCCCGGATCGAAGTCCAGGGCAAACTCGGATCAACCGTTCGCACTGCCAGCGGAAGATCGAGGCTGACCAATTGGCTCGATTCGATCAGTCTCTGAAAGGGATTGGCGACAGTAGTCAGGGCCGGGTCAGACATCGAGTCGCGCAAGACCTTGAGTTGATTGAGCTTTTCGGTCAATTCAACCGTACGTTTGTCAGACGCCGTGCGCTCTTCTTCCTTGCGTTCGCGAATTTCATTGAGCAGGCGGTCGAGCGGTTCGCGGGCCGCATTCACTTCAGCCAAGGTGTACTTGAGCCCTTCCCGCGCCGGCAGCCCCAAGGTTTTCAGCAGTTCGGGGTCCTCGATTCGAATGATTTGGTATTTGGCGTCGCTCGCTGGATCAAAAATCAGGTCCGCAAACCACTGCATCGCTGGTACGCGCTTGCCACCAGGCAGTGCCACCGTTTCGCGATTTCCCATTTGCCGAGCCGTATTTCGAGCGAGGCTCTCAAGGGGCTGCACTCGTCCCTTGTGGACGATGGGGATGGTTCCCAAACGGTCCAGTTCCATCCCATTTCTGGAGACCTTTTCTCGAGCCGCTTTGTTTGCAGCATAGCCAACGTAACCCAGCGCTAAGCCGAGGCAAATCAGCGGAATTCCCCAGCCGACTTGCTGCGTGCTGACGACCGGTGCGCCGGTCTTGCCCGGAGTCTGGCTCAAATCCAGCTTGACTGTGGATGCGCTCGCCGCCGCCCGTTTGTCGAGGTAGCCGAGCAAAACAGTGCCGAATTGAGCGAGCAAGCCGACCACGACGAACATGCACGCGACGTAGGGGATCATCCAGCCACGATTTTTCACGATCTGTAGGACGGTGTATTCCCGGCCGCTGGGGAGTTGGGACATGCTTGCTTGATAAAACGTCTCGTCCCCATATCGCATCGGATTGTTCATGTAGACCCGCTTTTCCAGGTCGACGATTCCGCGCGACTTGTCGGTCATCACAAACTTCGATTCGAAGTGTCGCGGCGTGCTGGTGCCAATGTAGTTCTCCTGAATGGCATCGATGAGTTTGATTTCGTACGGCTTGTAATAATGCCGAAAGCGAAGGCCCAGCAGATACTTTTTGCCGCCAACCTCGACTTCATCAAACATCCCTTCTTCGTACAGAATCTGGCTGACCATCCACGTTCCAAGGTCTGCGCCGGTCGCCTTGTCTTCGAGTTGCAGGTACGCACCCGCCATGTCGGCCACCTGTTGGGAATCAGTACCCGCCGTTACTCGTTTGGGTTGAATCTCAAACCTCTGGCCGATTCCCTTGGTCGCCAGATTCTGGCCGCTGCCTACGGGGGCGATATCCGTGTTGGATTCAAAACGCAGACAGCGGACCCGGAAAGGCAGCTGGTCGTCATTGACCAATTGCCCGTCTTTCCAGAGCGAGGCCGGCAAGGTCGTCAATTGAACCGCCTCGCGGTCGGCGCTGTCGGCGATCACCAGTTCGGATCCGCGAATGTCCACGGCGTGAGAAACGGTTTCTCCTTCGGCAATCGCCATGCGCTGTTCTACGTTGGTCAACGTCACATACAGCTCGTTGACCATCAGCATGGCAATCCCGAGATGGACGAGGACAATGCCGCCTTTGCGACGGAAAAGGAGTTGGGTTCCGGCCAGAACTGCCAAGGCGGCGATGGTTGACTGCAGTAATTGCCAAAGAATCCGCATCGCCGATTCGCCGATAAACGCCCGGTCGCCAATCCACCAGACAAACCCGATCGTCAGCAGCAGAATGGCACCGAGACTCGCGGCAATGATTCGCTCAGCCTGCTTTTCCCGCGGCTGCAAGGTTGCGGAAACACCCAAGCCAACAGCCAGCCCGAGCATCAACAACTGCATCAGTATCCACATCGTCCGATAGCTGATTGGCGGTTCGGCCTGAAATCCGTTCGGATTCTGGCCGTTGAAGATCACGAGCCAAGTCACCACGGCACCGATTGCCGACGCGATCAGCCCCCACGCCAGTTTGCTGCCTCGAGCCTGGACCCGAATCCTGAGCGCATGGGCAGCAGTCAGGTTGACCAGCATGGCGACGATCAGCAGGAAACCGCTCGGAACAAAAAAGCCAGCCTTTTCTGGCAGGTTCTGCAACGTCGGAAACCAAGCTGGGGGAAACAGAATCTGAAACGGGATGAAGACGAACAATTCCGGAAAATGCTTTTGCTTGACCGTCCAGAAATCGACGCGGGTCTGCTCCATCGTTGCCAGCCAAGTGACAAAGGTCGAGACAATCAGCAGAAAGACGGTCAATTTCAGACTGGCCAGCGGCGTCAGAATGGTTCCCACGAGGCTGCCCCAGGTTGCCTTCCCTGCAGCTTGAACTGTCGGAGCCGAATCCAATGAAACCGCTTGATCTGCAAACACATTTGTCGACATGAGAAGTCATCCTCGTAAATCGGACCCAGGTGTGAGCCCATCTACCGGCAAAAATTATTTCTTGAAGCGGAGCGAGCGGACAAAGGTCTCCCAATCGCCGGTCGATTCCTCGACTAACGATTTGTCGCCCGACAATTTGACAAACCAGGCTCGGCCTTCGCGCTCGACTCTGGCGGCAAAGATTCCTTTCGCCGCGTCCGGCAGCAATAAACGAATCTGTTGGCCCGTCTGCCCATCGATGGCTATTTCGCTGACAAACGGTTCCACTTGAGCGGCATCTTGACTCGCAAGTTCCAGTTCAGCCAGCCAAGAGCCCACAGCAGATTCCCAGGTGTTCAATTCGGGGTTCATTTCCGACACGGAGATGGCTGCTTTGCGGTCGCCGGATTTCTGTTCCAGCTTGACGGTAGCGAACATCGGTTTGGGAAGTTGCTCCCAGTTGGGCGGAATGGTGAATTCGATCGGCAACGATCGAGCTGGCTCGCTGGCTGCTTCATTGTTCTCCGCGCCGCCGCTCGCACTTGCCGCTGCGGAGCTCGCTTCCGAGGTCACCGAATGGGCCGGGCCCGCTGGAGGCGCTGCAGCCGGTGCCATTCCGCCGCGATACATCCCCACTTCGTCAAAGACCAGATACTCTCCACCTTGATAAGTGAGTTTGTCCAATGAACCGGAGGCAGCACCGTCGTCTAATGGCGGAAGCTCCAACTGACCACGCCAACGATTGACGTTGGAAGGCAAGTCTTGGTTAGGCCCCAGTTCCGAAATCGCCAGCTCAATCGTTTTCCGTTCAGCCGGACCGAACACAAATGTCTGGAAGCGGCCGGGTCGGAGAGGAGCTTCCTGCCAGCCAGCGGGAGCGCTGTACTGTGGTTGTCCGTTTTCGTCAAAGCGAATCGCTTGGAGAAATTCGCGAAAGCTTTCAAACGACGCTTCGAGATCTTCCACCGGACCCACCGCTTTGAAAAACCAGGTTGCAGTCGGCAACGCGGCAATTGCAGTCACCATTCGACTTCGCACGGCTGTATCGCCGACGCTGGAGGCCGGCGGCAGGCGAACTTGGTCCGGGATGCCAGTCTGTTCGTAGGTCATCACCCGGTGCTCAATCCGGTCAGCGGGATTGCAGCCCTGCGAGCTGAGTACGCCGACCACAACTGCAGTGGCCCAGAAAAATTTGGCCTGCGCCGCATTCCGTTGAATTGTTCGGCGACCTGGGGATTCGCAATTACGTTTCATGAGTTTCCTGTGGATAGGCCCCGGTTAGGATTCGCCGGCGGGATAATCCCCGGCCAGCTTCTCCGGTTTTTGAGCTGAGCCCATCGTCCCTCAAGCTGGGCTGCGGGGCGGCAACTCTGACAAACCGAACAGCGGCCGCCTTGTAAAAGGGGGATGCGGTTGCGAGTGGTCAGGAATTGGTGGGGGGGCTGCCCGTACGGGCGACGGTGCCAGATCGAGGAACGTCGAGCCAGCGGGCTGAGCTACGAACAAAACCTGCCAGCTCGCTGAGGTCTGCGAACGAACCAACCCCTCACCTTCCTCTTTCCGCTCCAAAATTATAAGTCGGTCCCAGAGGAGCGGACACCCCAACGGCAAATCGCCGCAGATTGGAGGCGGAACAGCTGTTTCAGCCAGTTGAAGAAACAGCTCAGCGAATCGTTCAAATCGCTCCCAAGATAACGCCGCGGCATTCACCCAGCCCGATGCGGCGTGCACCCGGTCGTTCACACCAACCGCGGAAAGTGACTTCGTCCCCGTCTGCCAAAAAAGTGCGCTGCTCGCCGCTCGGCAGTTGCAGCGGAGTGCGTTGATTGCCGGGCACGGGCCGCCCAAATTCACCATTCCAGGTCAGTTCCAGCAAACAGCCGCGGGATTCGCGCTGCGGACCGCTAATCGTGCCACTCCCGAGCAAGTCGCCACTTCGCAGATTGCAACCATTGCTGGCATGATGGGCCAACATCTGCCCAGCCGTCCAATACATCTGGGCAAATGTCCCATGGCTTAAGCGAATTGCCGGCAATTGCTGTTCCCGCATTTTCTGTGACGAGAGCCAGACTTCGAGTTGAATTTCGATGCCGCCGTTGCGCTGATTGGAGGGGTCGGTGAGATAAGGGAGCGGCTGGGGGTCGCCATCCGGGCGGGAAAAAGCGGCACAACGAAATGGCGCCAAAGCTTCCATCGTGACCACCCAAGGAGAAATCGAGGAGGCAAAGTTCTTGGCCAGGAACGGCCCCAAAGGCTGGTACTCCCAGCGTTGCAAGTCGCGGGCCGACCAATCATTGAGCAGGCAGACTCCAAACAGGTGAGACTCGGCGGTACTCAAGGGAATCGGCTGCCCCAGTTGATTACCAGTTCCAATCCAAAAACCGAGTTCCAGTTCGTAGTCCAGATTTTGGCAAGGTCCCCAAGTCGGAGCGGCGCCCTCGCTGGCCGGCGGCAACTGGCCCGACGGACGGCGAACGGGCGTACCGCTCGGAACAATACTCGAAGCCCGACCGTGATAGCCAATGGGGAGATGTTTGTAATTGGGAAGCAAAGGATTGTCCGGACGAAACATCGAACCCACGTTGGTGGCGTGATACACGCTGGCATAAAAGTCCGTGTAGTCGCCAATCGTTGCCGGCATCTCCAGCCTGACAGAATTCTGTGGCACCAGAACTCGAGTTTGCAGGGCGGTGTTTTGGGCCAGCGAACCACTCGGGTCGGTAACCAGAACAGAAATGGCCGAGCGGAGAGCCTGCCGCTCATTCAGGCCGAGTCCCATCAAGGCATTGAGGCTGGAACTCTGCAGCGGTTCAGTAAACCGGTCTGGCAGCAGGCCCGAGCCGGAGAGCTCAAACAGATCGAGAATCTGGTCGCCGATTCCAACGCCGAGGCGTGAGCTTCCGTGACGCTGCATGACGCAGTAGGGAAGATTTTGGGGTGGAAAGTCGGTCTGAGGATGATTTGCGGACTCGATCCAGCTTTGCAGGTTGGCGTCGTGCGTCGAGTTCAATTCAGTGTTCAAGAGCAATTCCTTTCGTCAGTCGACGAACTTGGCGAGTGATTCTTGGCGAGAAACAGTGGCGATGACAGGCAAAAGTGCAACCGGAGTGATTGAGCCGAGGTTCGTCGAGCCCATCCATGCAAAGGCTTAGGAGTGGCTGGAGGTTGTCTCCCAGTCCAGCCAGCCGAGAGTGCGAAGGTCCTCGACTGGTTCGCTGAAGGAGCAGGACCCGAAGCCAATGGCAAACTGGCTTCTGGTGGCGGCCAGATCCTCCAGCGAGAAGCTGTAACCGCCGGCCTCAAGCGATGCCTTCTCAAAGCGAAAGTCGTCAGCCGAGCTTGCGGTCAGGAGTTGAGAAATCTGTTCCATGTGTGCGCGCTTTCGATAAGCTGCCGCAGCGGCAACAAACAGGTTGAGAAAGCCGTGCATGGTGGCACAGGGGCTGTCCGCCGCGTAGGTCAAAGGATACTCGGCCCGCAGCGGATGATGCAATCCGGCCGTCGCTTTGAAGGCCACAGCTGAGTGGGCACAGTCATGGAGGAAGCGGGCAACGTCCGGTACCGAGGCGATGAGTTGCGGCTGAATCCCGCCAGTGCGGAGCTTGGCTCGATGTCCCGGACCCAGCCGGGAAACTTCACCCAGCAACTCGCGGCACGATTGGGCATGGGGTAACTCCCAATAGGTCTTCACCGCCGAATCGCAATGCTTCGAAGCAGCTGCTAACAGCGAGACGTTATCGACTTTGGTCTCCACCGCGTCGATGACTGCTCTGCCGGAATACTTGAGGTTGAACGCCAAGATGCTGCGCCAGGCATCAGCAAACGACGCGAGGTCTGCCTCAGGGCCAGGTACCAGGCAGCTGACTCGCCACGGAAGTGACTCAGGGGCGCTCAGCGTCCAGCTGGTCCGGGCCAATTCAGCGAATTCCTCCAGCCGCTGAACCGGAACGATCAATCGGGCCAGCATCCAGGCGGCGGGATGCTGTAGGTAGCCAGAGTAATTGCTGACCACTTCCGGCAAGGGCAAGCCTGCCGGTGGATAGAGTCCGGCGTAATCGAGAATGTCGGTCAGCAAGGTCTGCAGCGAACTCATCGCGAGGTTCTCTGAAGGGAAATCGGTTTCGGTAACACCGATATCGTATCCGCTCAGCCCCGAATGCCTCAACCAGCGACAATCCGGTCGCAGTTCGTTTCAGTACGTTTCCGGAGGTCTCCTGCCGGTCCGAAAAAAAAGGCCAGCCTTTCGCGGACGGAAGGCTGGCCTGAAATGTCGAAGTTGTCATCCCGGTCATCCGGGAGCACGCCCAAGCTTGGGGTTACTGGAACAGCTCCAGAATCCAAGGCAGAACGCCGGTGCTGATTGTGGTTCCTTCTGGCATCCACAGATTGCGGCAAAGGTCGTAGGCGATCATCCCGCCTGGCAGCAGAATAGCCATCAACAGGCCGAGGGAGAGCACTTGCCAAAGCGAGAAGGGCGCGTCGGCAGCTGGAACCTGTACGACTTGGGGGGCGACGGCAGGACTGATTCCCGAATCGAGACCACCGTCGAGTGGAGCCGCATCTGCTGCGTCGAACGCTTCGCCGGATTGCAGCTGGGTAGCATCGGAGCCGCTCGTAAACAAATCCGAGTCATCGAGGGCGATGACCTGCGAACCACTTGATTCTTCCGAGTCAGCCGTTTCCAGCGGAGTCAAATTGAAATCGTCTTCCTGCATC